>Ga0115557_1000243_pt1 | contig 38805 bp, 24 predicted proteins | sample COGITO_mtgs_1104_FD_87280 | JGI IMG/M metagenome (GOLD analysis project Ga0115557, IMG submission 87280) | Pelagic marine microbial communities from North Sea - COGITO_mtgs_110421 | ecosystem: Environmental > Aquatic > Marine > Epipelagic | place: Germany:Helgoland, sampling site Kabeltonne...
AGAACGATATCGATCACGATCACGATCACGATCACGATCACGATCACGATCACGATCACGATAACGATGGAAAGGAGGAGAAGGAGTCATCTGTTGAGGGAGAAAAATATTTATCGTCCCAAGACAAATCCTCGTGCGAAGAAAAATCATCCGAGGATAAATTCTCCGAAGATAAATCGTCTCGTCGGCCTTCGCCGTCGATCCCCCACGACCCACGGTCCATCCTCCCCCGGATTACCTCCCTCCTCTACGCCTCCCTGGAGTCGTCCTCCTCGATAACCACGAAGCCGATCTTCGGGGACGGCGGTGCCGTGGATTTCTGGCTGGAGAACGTCTCGCTGGACGACACGCCCGTGGTGTCGACTAGGAGTCTTGAGGGGAGGAACAGGAGGAGGAGCGTCAGGGCGAGAGGGCCGACGCAGAGGGAGGTACAGTGCAGGTTCGACGTCTTCGTGAGAGGCGGTGGGAGGAGGGGGAAGAAGTGGGTCGGCGTCGAGGGTTGTGCGGACCTCGTCCTACCCCCCTCGGAGGAGAGCGTCGCCACCGAGGACGACGACGACGGCGGCGGCGGCGGCGGCGGCGCCCGCGGCGGGGGGCAGCGGGGGGGAGGCCACGTCTACGTCCGCCTCCTCCTCCCCGCCGTGGAGGCGATGTTCGGCCTGTACGTGGGCCTCCTGGGCACGGCCCCGGACGAGTCCGACAGGGTCCCCTTCTCCGGCTGCCCCCTGTTCCTCTCCTGCGTGCCCCGGGCGACGCTCCGGTACGCGAGGGGAGGGGACGGAAACGGGAGCGGGAACGGGAACGGAAACGGGCGCATCGGCGCGGACGACCACGTGCACGACGGGTTCTTCTTCGTCGAGGGGAGCGAGGTGTCCGGGCTGAGGAGGAAGCAGCCCACGAAGAGCTTCACCAAGCACAGCCAGCTGAGCGGGTCGTCGTTCGGGGGCGCGTCGTCGTCCCCCGGGGGCGTCACGGTGAGGACGCTGCCGTACGTGCACTTGAACCAGCCCCGCCTGTTCGGGGAGCTGAAGCAGCACCTGAAGGACGCCAAGAACATCCCCGTGGTCGTGAGCGTCGACAGCCGCAAGGACCCGATTTTGTCGTCCATGGCCGCGAATGCCATCAGCCTGATGTCGAACAATAACATCAAGCTGCAGCCGAAGTTGAAGCTGTTGGTCATGCTGATTGGGAATTTTACGGGCGGCTGTTGTCACGACTTTGGCGAGGAGGCGAGTGAGGTTGTCGTCTCGGAGGCGATCGCGAAGCTCTGGGGACTTATCGCCATCAGCCAACACAACAGCGTGAACATAGTAATGCCCGCCGGCGTGCTGTGCGGCTTAATAGCACGGTGTGGCATATGCGTGTTCGAGAAGAGTTACAAATGCGAGGTCGTGAGCAACCTGCGGTCCGTGCTCTTCAAGTACGTCTGCGACCGCAGCGGGATCGGGGGCGTGAGCGTGGTTAGGAAGAGCAAGGTCGGGATCGTAAAGGTGAACGTCGCGAGTGTCGACGAGAACGACGGGAAGGAAATTGTCTATAACGTTGATCTGATCAACATGCAGGTCGGGGTACGCAGGGATGCCGGGAGAGGGGGCGGTACTACTTCCGGTACTATTAACAACAGGTTCGCCGCGGCGGCGGTGGCCGCCGCGGAGAGCAACGCACTGGGGAGTATTGGGGGGGAGGAGGAGTTGAGGTTGGGAGGACTTATTGGGAGTACGATTAAGGTGGAAGGAGGGGAAGGGGGGGGTTTGAAGGGTCACTTGTTCAAGCCCGTTAAGGAAGTGCCGGCGCCGACCACGATGACGTCGACGTCGACGCCGATTCCGCCCGAAACGAAGGGCGCGGTGCCGCTGGTGTCCCAGACGGCTTCGCCGACCGTGGTGGAAACAACAAATACTTCGGGGGCGAAGACAGCGTCGCCGGAGAACGATTTCTTTGAAGATTTTACAGGATGGTAGAAAATTGGTAGAAGGGGTCAACGAAAAAAAACGAAGAGCAGATTATTTCTTTTTCGCGCAGTAAACAACACACATTTTTCACATTAACATTTACACGGCACGGCACGACCGATTTTTATCATTTGGCCAACGCCCGGAAGTGGGTCTTCATGGATTTGTCGAAGCTGTGCAGCCATGTCCCGTCGAGCATACTCCCGGAGGTGACTTTAAGGGTCTTCTTGGGAATTTTTGGGAGGGACTGCTGCATGTTCCGAAGCTCCATTTGCTTCCAGTAGCCCATTTTCTTGTCTTTTTTCTTCGCCTGCTTCTTCTCAGACTCCTCGAGCTTAAGCTTACTGGCAGTCGCCTCTTTTTTTAGCGTTTGGAGCAGTCCACCTCTTTTCGAAGCCTGGGCCTTCATCATCAAGACAAAGTCGTTGTCGCTCGTGTCGTCTGACTCGGGCCTGGTCCCCTCGTTGTTGTACTTTGGTTTGCTTTTCTCGTTCTTATCCCTTATGTAGATCATGTCAATGCGATACCGCCTCAATACTTTTTCCAGCTCATAGGCCTCAATTTCTCCGTCTCCGCTACTATCAATGAAAGCAACCAACGCCTTGCATCCCTTCTTCGACACGTCCAGCCCAATGTGTTTCATGGCCTTGTAGAATTCCGCGGTGTTCAGGCTCCCGTCCCCCGACTTGTCGAAGCCCCCTTTGCCGAATAAGTCGACGATTCTGCTCCCGGTTTTGTGCATGAAAACGTCGAGTTCTGACAACACGTTCAATGCGCCCGTCTTCTTCAGAGTAGTCAGGCGGGATGATACCTGATCGTCGAGCATCCGCGCCTCTTCCTCCTTCTTCTTCTTCCTCTTCGCCACCAAGCCTTCTCGCTTCTTTGCAAATTTCTCAGCACCATTGGTGGCCATTTCCACTAGACCACCTTTCAACTCGTCCATATCAATATGACCACTTCGGTCCTTGTCAACGTAGGCGAAAAGATCCTTGATCCGCATGTTGTTCTCGTTCATGAAGCTCTCAAGCCTGGCCAGGATTCTCCCCGCTTTTCGCTGGAAGTTTCGCGCTGCGGGGGGCTCCTTCGCACGTTTAATCCCACTCCGGAACTCGCCGATGTCGAGATCCCCGTCTCCGTTGGGGTCCAAGTAGCGCGTCAGGGCGAGGAGCTGAGCTTCGCTCCATCCCACCTTGGGCAAAGACTTGTCACCCAATTTTCTTACTCCAGCCCGAATTTCTAATACACCAAGTCTGCCGTCCCCCTTACCGGCTCCAGAAGTGTCGTTCTGTGAGAACCAAGTTGATAATGAGGTGAGATTATCATTGAGCATTTTCTCGAATTTTATAGCCAGCAACATTCCCTCCTTGTCGCTTGCGGCGTTGGCTCTTACACGGCGACCCATCCTAAAGGCGTGCTCCAGCTCCATGACGTCGATGAGTCCGTCGCCCGCGCCTTCTCCTGAGCCGAGATTGTCGATAAACTTAATCACCAGCCGAATCTCTGATCGCTTGAAGCCTCCGTGGTCGTCCTTTTTCTTTTCGGCTTGAGTTTCTACGGTCGCAGTAGTAGAATTGTCGCTACTACCGTGAGCAATTGTTGCGTTCCGGTTCCACAAACCCTTACTAGCGCGGAGATTATTCGTGATGTTTTCTAGATGTAAGCTAGAGTCGTTTACGTGAGAGTCAATGGAAGGAAGCGCAGGGGGCTTCATCATCAGCGGAGGAGCGCCGACAACCTTCTGGTTCTGCGACAGCTGCAAGGTCGCCTCCATCCCCATTCCGCCCCTAGATCTCAATCCCTGGTAAGCTGTGTTGGCGCCAGGGCGAGCTATCGGATCGTTGAAGGCTATGTTATCTGCGACAAGCTTCATATTTGCGGTCGCTTGTTCAGCATTGGGATTGTAAGGGTACAGATTCTGCCAGTCGGTTTCGACATCCAAATTCCGCTTCCGGTTAGGGTGCTTTGCGCGGGACTTGGAGATACGGTCTTTGTCATCGTAGTTATCAAAGGATATAAGATCATCAAGACTCATCTCAGAGATCAAGGAGGCCAATGATATGTCATCGTCATCAATGCCTATTTCATCATACATTTTCTTTCGCCCCTTTTGGGACTTAGTGGGGCGGTGTCTTTTCTTTTGAGGGGGGCTGTCATGCGAGGAGCCGCCTGTTAGAGATGATTGTACCGTCTGAAGGCTGCTGTCGTCGTCGCTGAATATAAGGCTGTCCACATCATTCGGGTTCCCATCCATGTCCCCGTCAACATTATGCTGACTGTTAGCTTGTTGCGCCTTTGCAAGCTCCCTATTTTCCATCTGTTGTATTACTTCCCTTTCACGGACAGACTGGGGGTCCGTCTTTTTGGCCGAGGGCTTTGTGAAGGGGAGCTGGGAGGGGGTAATTTTCTTCTTCTGTTGTCGCTTGGTTGGGGATTGGTTGTGGGTACTGAGAGAGGGAAGCGCGGGAGAAGATGGGCTGGAAAGGGAGCTAGACATCTCTTTGGAGGACACAGAGTCGTTATCCATGATTTTCAACTGACTGGAGGAAATTGGCAATTACATTTTTTGGGGGAGGTTGTTGCGCAGGTTTTTTTGTCTAATCTCATTTTAAGGTAAGGATCTATTTTCTTAAGTTAATTGTGTGTCCCAAGCCCATTTGTCGCTGTAAGAAAGGCCTAAAGTCGGTGATTTTCCCCCCGGCCTTTTTGTACCCCCTTAACCCACATCGTCAATTCAGTTTTCAACATCCCAACTCACACACAAAACCTTCACAGCAGAAACCTGCAATCATGGAAGTCGACAGAATTTTCAGCGCAGAGCAGATTGAGGTCCATCCTGAGCTCCCCAGTCTCTTGAAGGACTACACGAAGGCCGTAATTCGGGCCAACCCTGTCAACTTGTTGGCTTTCAGTGCTGAGTACTTCAGAAAGAAGGCTGACATTCCAGGGGATGCCGTTGAAGGGAGCGCGGAGAGTAAAAACGACCCACAAGACAACTAAAATAGGACGTTAATATATACATAGAAGGATAAATAATGTGAATGTTAAAGAAGGGCCTTGGCACAAAAACTACTTACTATTTCTTCTCGCATATTGTGTTGACATTATCATAGTGAAAACAAAGGTAGTTCCTTTCCCCCATGAATTGTAGCAGCATTTTTCTGTCCAGTTTATTCGATTCAATCGTCCACAATCGAACGGGATGATCGTCAAAAGGATAAGCGGCAAGTATTTTCATCTCATAGCCCTCAACATCAAGAGAAAAGTAATCAATGTTCTTGATGTTGTTCTCTTTAAATATTCCAGCCATGGTGTTTGTGGTGATGGACAAATCCTCATAGGAGGCATCTGGGTGATCCGCTATTAGTGAATCCCACTCCTTTGTAGTCCGACCGTCCACAAATCCACTGTGGCCAAATAGAGTACCCGAAAACTCCCGGAATATCTGTTCCCCAACTTTTTCCGCTACCACCGCGTTAATGTTCGTGCACTTTGGCCTATTTTTCACCAACTCGCCGTAATTCATCGGTCCTGCTTCGATGCAGAGTCCGTGCCATCCGTGCTTCTGTTCCAGATAATGTGAATTACTGTTGAGTCCTTCGTTTGCTCCCATCTCGATGAAGACTCCATTTTGAATTGATTTTACGCGGGGCAGAACGCCTTTGACAGTTATCGAGTTTTCGCCAGGGTATGCTACACGCTCTCCGTTTGGCAAATACTTGGGGGAATTCTTATTGGTTACTAGAGGGAAGAGAATTGAAGTTTCATGAGCAAAAAGGTAAATGAAAGTGAAAGTCAGCAAAATTCCCACGTACTTCGGCCACTTCGAGCGGCGATTCGAGTAATGATTCTTAGCATAGCGTCTACCCATCTCGCTAGGTAATTAAATGACGTAGTAGGCCTGACTGAAGTTCTGACAGTCCAGAGACAGGAGATTTCATGTTTTTTTGAGTTATTTTCAACCTTCTTTGTTGCCAAAATATGGATTTATAATGCTAAAAAGTCTTTACCGCTGACATAAGATGAATCAACCGCTGTAAAGCAAACTTCAATTGGTTTTAATCTCCCAGCCCTTTACCCTTTCAAACCTCCCCACACAGCAACTTCCTCCACCCCAACACACACCCCCCTATATTGTTTGTTCACGCTCTGACACACCTTACCTTTTAAATATGGGAGGAGAGTTCAGCATGGGCTCGTTCCCCCCTCCCATAACACCCCTTGCCTCCCTCCCCCTGGAAACGATACGTGTGAAGAACACCAAGTTTAAGACAATATGCTCTCGCGAGTATGAAAATGACGGGTTTTTCATTACCAGGCGTCAGTTTGCGGCCGTTTTTGGGTTCGTACCCGAAGCGGCGTTTAAGATATGGAGTCATTTTGACCCCCAGTCTGCAATGCAGGTTGTGGCTAGCGATGTGTTTGGGGGCATGACACTGGCATCTTCGAGCGGAATAGAGCAGAAGATTCAATTCCTGTTTCAGCAGGGAGACAAGAATGGCGACAAAAAAATGAACTCGACGGAACTTACTATGATTATGCACAGCGCCAGCAGGGGCTTTGCACGAATGAAAAAAATTGGGAGCCCATCGATGGAGGTGTGCGAAAAAATCGTCGCCACCGCTTTCTCGCACAGTGAAGTTAATTTAGATGAAAGGGGAGAAATTGCTGTGGCAGATGTGATAATGTTGTGCCAAGCTGACGACCGCCTTCGGCACTACTTATCCAATTTGGACTCCAGCCAAGGTGCAGACATCTCCAATCTCTACAAGCAACAGAGCGAGATTCTAAAAGAATTGAGCCTAATTGACGCAATGCTGGATACCATCGTGCGCTTTGAGGATGCCGTTGAAGGCGACGAGATGAATTATGTAAAGGAGCGGGGAGGAGACATTAAAGACATCGTGTACGATGGTTTGCTCGAGAGCGAAAGCGAGGCAGCCCGGATGTATCTCAACGACCTGACTACACACGTTGTTGAGACGACACGAGATTTGCCCGCGGAGGACAGAAAACAAGTAGAATTGGAGGCCCGCAGACAGGCAACCCGTCGAGCTAAACGGAAGCGGCGTATGAGGGAGGAGGAAGAGATGGAAATGGGTCGCTTCGGCGATGCCGCCGCCTTTCAGATCGGCTACAAACGCGTGCAATCAAGCAAAGTGGTCGGGGGCAAAAAGTCCATGGGTAGCGAGGCGGAGAAAAATGCTTCATTGGGACATATTGCGACGAAGTGGAATACGATGAAGCTCTCCAACGACGGCTTAATTAAGCTGGATGTGGATTTGCTTGAGGATTTGGTGGAGGCTACTGGGAAGATTATTCACGACCGCGAGGCCAAGGCAGCCTTGCGGGAGTTGCCTTCCAATCAACTTGGGAAGCATTCTCTTCATGACTTTATAAAATGGTGGAAGCAAAGATTAAAGAAGCTTGAAGCACCCGATATCCCCCCTTGGAGGGCTCGGCTGCACACTGTCTTAGCTCAGCTCGAGCGGCCGTGGAAGTTTTTGGACAATTTAATTCGTGAGACAAAACGGCAGGTTTCTATCAACAAGGAGGAAGGAGAGTGGGTAGATTGGGTCGAGGGAGAGTCTTCCGACGAAGAAGAGGGAGATCTCACACCGGAGGAAGTAGCGAAAAAGAAGGCAGAGGAAGAAGAGGTTGCCGCTGCCAACAGGCGCCGTCAGATGGCATTTCCTCTGACGAAGACCGCGTGGGATAGTGACGACGAGGGCAACAATGGGGACAGTGACGATGACGAAAACGATAAAGAGAGCAAACTAGCTGTCAGCATAGCCGTCGGTCACATCCAGAAGGAGAAGCCTGCCTCCATTAAGTTTGATTTTGCCGCCAGCGGAGAGGGGGTGGGCGTAAGCATCGCGGGCGGCGATGGTACGGGCCAGCCACAACAACTTCAGCAAGGCCAACAACAGATGCCGACCCCGAACAACAGCAGGCCGAACACTGGCCAATCATCTCGCCCGACTTCTCAGGGCGCCAACGTGGCCCACAGTCACATCCGTCTCTACGCCAAGCAAGTGCTCGACGATGCATTTCGGACCGCCTCTCCGGATTGGGCCTTGAAACACCAAGAGACCAAGGTATTTGCTAGCGCCTTGTGGGTTGATTTTGCTGTTCGAGAAGAGGCCGGAGAAGCATTGATCAAAAAAATGGTCGAGCAAATCTCGTTCTTTCTCGATTCTGTCCCTCGCGACTACGCTAAGCCCCTCTACGTTGCTAGCAAGGTAGAAGAAGTTACTCTATCCAGTTCTCGCGACGCAAAAAAATACATCCGGATCACCTTCCTTAACGACGTTGATCCGTTCTACGAGTTCGAAAAGATTCTTCCCCCAAAGACGCACCCCAAAGACATGGTCGATAAGTTATCTCTCCACTTTGAGTTCAACTTAACTTTGAGAGAAATTCTGAACTTAACGGGTCAATTTGTAGACTATGATAAGAGGTGCTTCGGACCGCAAGAGGATGAACTGGGGGAGAAGGGGATGGAGCCTGCTGTCTTTGTGAACAGCGTCAAGCAGCGCCGTAAGGCCGCCCTTCGCGCCGCCAAGCGCATCGCGAAAAAAGAGATGCCTCTAGAAGATATGAAGCAGCACTTGGAAGCTCGCGGTTACAGCACAGCCGGGACGATCTCTGATATTATAGAGAGAACCAAGGACATGTTCGAGGTACAAGCGGAAGTTTGCGGATACGGAGAAATGTCAAATTTTGGAGCAAGCATTTCCGACGCAATATTTAAACGAGTTGACCGAGATAACGACGGCTGCCTCAACTTTCTTGAGATGAATACGCTGCAGAGACGACTTGGAGGGACGGCCATTGAGTACCCTGGAAAGTACGTTTCGGTCATGAAGGAGAGCGGCTACGCGACGAACTCGAAAGGATGGCTGACGAGGGCCGGTTTGGCGGCTTACTACGAGCGCTGGGGTCAGTTGGCGAATGACACGGAGTGCCTGGGAATCGGAAGCATCGACGACTACGTTTGTGCGTCGGTTTCCTTGACCGGTGAGATCCGGAGCGCCGTTGTTGGGTTTGTTGACAAAGTCTTGGATAAGGCCCGTCACGCTCACCACAAGTTGAAACTGAGCAGTTTCATTGGTAGGTTCACTAAAGATATATATTTGGATTGGGAGTGTCAACGCCTCTCAGATCTATTTGTGAAAGGGGGTTGCCCACTTTTTGTGACTGCCCCTGGTGGTCCAGCCATCTTCCTTCGTAATATGAGGATGATGCTGGCGGACGGGAGGAAGGGCATGATACCAGAGTTTCGTCGGGGAGTGGCGGACTTTTTGGGGAAAGGTTGGGGAAGCAGCAGAGCCGACGAGTGGATGATTTGGACCGAGGCGGAGCTGAAGGAGGAAAAGAAGCGGGTAGAGCGGGACAAAATTGATAGGATCGTCGCGTGCGGGGAAGAAACCGGAATCAATGTCGCTGAGTATGGGATCGGAACGCTCGATGGCTGGAAGCAATTTACTCTTGCGGACGGAACGCAGCCCATGTGGCTAAAGTTAGAGCTCAAAAGGCAAAAGGAGGAAGATGAACACGAGAACTTCCTTAGGTCTCAAGCCGACGAGAAGTTCTCTGAGTTTCTTGATGTTCCTAAGGGAACAGTGAAGCTTTTGGCCTCCCTCGACGAGGAGCTGGAGAGCCTTGGTGAGACTCTCAATAAAGCCCTCCCTCGAAGGCAGCGCGAACAGCTCGAAGCTATGCAGGAGCAAAAAAGGGCCGATTTTGTGAAGAATAGCGAATTGTTAGAGAGGGCCGTGCATATGAGCTGTCACCACGGCCTAAGGAGCTACGACGCTATGAGAAGCGTTCTCTCGGGTGTCCACAGCGTGAACTGGGGGAACAGGACTTTCACTCTTCGAGGAGAATTGAATGGATTTGATTTTTTTGAGGAGCTGCCACTCGGCATGGGAGAGGAGGGCGATATCAGTGCTGCTTACATGGCCAAGATGAAGAGAGCCAAAGAGCGGAAAGAAAGGGCCAAGCGACATATTGAAGAGGAGAAGGCCAAAGCCATTTTGGATGAGAAAGAGAAGCATGCTAGGGCCGAAGAGGACGCCATCAGGAAGGCGAAAGAGAGGGCAGAAGAGGAGAAACAACTATATTCGAGGGGCGCAGATGCTCGTCTACGAGGTTACAATAAAACTTCTGACCAGAAATTGTGTATTGAAATGTGGCGGCGGTTGTTTCTGCTATTCGAGAACAGATACAACGAGCTGGATAGCAATAGAGATATTCACGCCGTGGCAGTGGCGAGTAATAACATCGGGGTTGTCATGTTTGAGTTTGGAGAGGGCCAGATGGCCAATGTTCAAGAAAGTGTGACCAGGCTGAGGAAGGCTGATGAGCTGATAACTGGGAAGCTTAAAGAAATAAAAACGGCCTGCATGGAGAAGGCGCTAGCAGAAATGGCTCGCCAGCGAGAAGAACTGGAGGAGATCGCCAGGAAGAAAAATGCTGATCGAATCAAGAAGGCGCAGGAGGCAAAAGGCAACACCAATAAGCGGCAAAGCGAAATTATGATGGAGTCTGTCAACAGGGCGGCGAAGATGGCCGAGCAAACGGTCGAAGAAGCTAACAAATTGGCATTGGAGCTCATGAAGGAGTTCGAATCTGGCAGTGATAACGACAGTGACCAAGACAACAGTGATGACAACAACAGCAGCAGCGATAGCGGTGACGAAAACGGCGGCGAGGATGAAGAAAAGAAGGGAAACGAGAACGACTTTGACGACACTTTTATTGAAACTCCTGAAATTATACCAATCGAGGAGAGGGCAAAGCAAATGCAACAAAAGAAGAAGGGCACCGGCGGACACCGCCGAAGCACACTGATCCCGCCACATTTGAAACAGAAAGTCACCATCCCGGAGGACGTGGCTTTGACAGCAGCTATCATCAAGTGCAACTTAGTCACTCTGCTCAACGAAATCAGTGAGCCTGCTGACGATGATGAGAACGATGAACGGCAGCACCTCGAGTTTGATTGCTATAGCTTATACCAAGATTACGTCAGCGACGCAACAAAGATGAGCAAGAGGATGGAAGTCTTTGTAAAGGGAGTTGGTGTTGCCAAGCTTGATGAGTTTCCTCCTCCTAACTTTGAAGAATGGGGGGTGAGAACCACCAAAGAGGACTTATTGATCATGGCAGAGATGGAGAAGAAGAAAGAGGAGGAACGAAAATTGACAGAAAAGCTGAGGGAAGAGAAGGCGGCACGAAAGGCGGCCCGGCAAGCCAAAAGGGATGCAAAGGCAGACAAGAAAAGAATGAAAGAGCTCGGCTTCCAGGAGCTCCAAGCATTGAACGCGGACGGTGGGGTGGATCTAGAGGCTTTGGAAATCATAAACCCCAAAAAGGCGGCCAAAATTCGAGACAGACAAGAGCGTTTCGAGGCAGCCCTCCAAAGGAAGAAAGCAATTGAGGAAAAAAGGCAGGCAAATTTGCGTGCTATTGAAGAGAGGCAGAATCTAGAGAGGGTGAAAAAGGAAAAATACGAAGCAAAAATTGCCATGAGAGAAGAAGAGGTCCAGAAGATTATCGAAGATGACATCGAGAGAAGAGGGGGGTTCAAGGGGTTCATTAGTGGAGCGCGTTGGAGCGCAAGGCCAGATGAGGAGGAAATTAGAAATATGCTCATAGAACGGGAAGAGATGGCGATCAAGGACAAAAAAATGGGAAAAAAGCAGGCCAAGAAAGAGAAAAAGGAACAAAAAAAGAGAGAACAGGCGGCAAAAGAGAGGGAGGAGAGGAGGCGCGCAAGAGAGGATATTAGCAGTGAGGAGAGCTCGGACGGCACTGCTGGGAGCTAGTTTCGATGGTTATTATTATTTCAGAGGGGATTTTTGCCTAAATACGCTCTGTATGTATTATCCTCCTTCTTACTTCGCTTTGTTGCCCGAGACGGAGCGAGAATCCGCCGATACTTTCATGAAACGACTTGCAGGCAGCACCTATTCAACGTGTGTCTTGGCGGGCCTTAGTTTTTGCTTCACCATTTCACTTGGCAAGCCCAACTGATGTGCAAGACACGCGTATTTTTCGTCTTTTCTGAAGTGGCAACCATGATTTTCTAGCAAAATCCTGGAAATTTCGTTCAATTCTACCTCTTTTGCCTCCATTAATGTATGCTGTAAACTGTTTGCCTCATTCGCCTCGTCGACTAACGGCGAGATTGTTTTGAAATCGTCATCTTTGCCTTCATCGAGAAGTTTGATTTTCTCCAAAAATTTATGCTGAATTAATTCTCTTGTGCTCTTTCTTTGTGCCACGTCCCGTTGCAGACAAGACCGTAAAAATTGAATAAAAATTTCGGAGAAGCCCATTTCTTGAAGCTTGCCCACACAACCCAACAACCCTCCAACCTCGTCCTGCATACTATCGTAAACCTCCCAGTAAGCGTTTTGCTGCGATGTTATGTCAATTGGGTAGCGGCCTAACGCAAGGCTCAGAAGGGTCATCCCTAGTCCCCAGCAGTCGCTCTTGCCGCAATACTTCTCGCCGAACACACGCTCGGGCGACATGTACATGAATGTCCCAACAAAGGTTTGGGCAAATTGTTTGCTGCTAGTGTCGAATTCCTTGCTGATGCCAAAGTCTGCAAGTTTCACCTTTCCGTTTAATGAGAGTAAGATATTGTTGGGTTTAATGTCGCGGTGGATGCACTTGCGGTCGTGTAAGAAAAGCAACCCCTTAGTGGCAGAGTAAGCAATAGTCGAGAGGACTCTTTCGTTCGTACACCCGCCCCTCTTTATCAAATCTTGCAGTGTCCCACCGCTAACATATTCCATTATAATATTGATAAACCCGTTGTCGGTTGAATAGGCGTCTTGAGGGCATTAGAGGGAACAATAGCGAGATTGGGATAGTTAGAGCATTTTGGCGCAGCGAAGAACGGTTTAATTATTGCATTTTTTTGTTAAAAAAAGTAAAACTGATACAAAACCCCCCTTGTCAACAAACTCACCGTAGAACTTGACGATCTCGTCGCTCTTGATGGTGTGCGATTCGTTGTCTATTTGAAATTTTGCTTTTTTTTCACCGCCTCCGCTGCCTAAATCAGTCAGGTTGTGATAAAGGACTCGCAGCTCCGTCGCTGTCTGCTGCCTTTTGCCGAAGTTATTCATCGCAATCGATTTAATCGCCACAAGCTTCATTGTGGGTCGATGAAGAGAGAGAGTCACTGAGCCTCCGGATCCCCTGCCGAGCTCCTTGATTTCGATGAAATCTCTGGGATTGTACGATGTTAAGAGCTGGTTCGGCACAGTTGGGTCTTCCATCCCGTTGTTGTTAATATTGAATTCGTCCAACCTCATAGCCCCCGAGTTGCTAATGATCAATGCATCTGCCTCTCCCGAGTTCGACAACTCGGACGTAACCTGGATTGTCAGCTTCTTCCCCGTGGGTTTTGAATGTATAGGCTCGCATTCCTGCAGTTTACTTGATTCATTTTCTGCTTCACCTGCCACTGAAGACAGTTGGGCAGTGTCAGTGTCGTCTTGCTTTACTAATTGGGTATTTTGTGTCGCATTCCCTGGGGAGGTCGCCGTTGATGTAGGAGAAGACACCTCCGTAGCCTTCTCGTTGATATCATCGAATGAAATTCGGGGAGGGGGGAGAAGAGCGGCAAGGTTCAACACGGGCTCTTTGATGCTGTCAGTCGACCTGAGGCTGGTGTCTGTCGGTGTCGGGATTCGGGCGGAGGAAAATGACTTCGCGTCCATGAGAGATGATAAATGCAAGCTTCGCTCAAGAATATGGGATGCAGCCAGCTCAGCAATCGCCTCCGCTGGGTCCGCGTTGTCGTTGTCCCCCAAATAAGTAGAATCAGTGTTGACTGAGGGAGTTGCCGTACTCCCTGCAGTTTCATAGCCGTTACCTTCACTTATACCAAGCCCCAAACTTTCTAAATCTTTGATCTTGAGCTCGTCGTTTGTGTTCTCTTCTCCCTTGTCAAAAATAAACCTCAAGTTCGCAATCACCTCGCTGACATCTTTGTTCTTGCTTCTCTCATACTCAACAATAGCTTTTCGGATGAGGGTGCTGTCAGGATTCTCCTTGCGGACAGAATTGTTCGCACTTGCTCCTGCGCCCATGATGACAATTGTGTGGTTATGAAATTTTCTACATTTCTTGTGTTATGGGGACGTTTTCTGCAGAATATTGCTTCTTTTTGCAATCTTCGACAATCGTCATTCCAGATGGAAGATGGGATCGTGGATTGGTTTTTTTTTTCAAAAATTGTTATCTTATCTTATTAATATCTTATTATGGGATATCTTCTTTCTGCTAAAGTATTGTCCTGCTTCGTTTCGCAAACTGCGATTCGTTGTCCTAATGAATCTTCGGTTTCGTTTTCTTCGTCTTATCGGTGGACGTGGCGGTCGCCACGGTGGACGCGAGGAAGAAAAGGAAGAAGACGATGTTAAAGGATCCGCCCGCCACGATGTGGCCATAGGGGGCGGGCAGGTCGACGAGCAGGCCGGACTCGCGCACTAGCATCAGCCAAATGGTGGGCGTGAACAGAATGAGCCACCGCGGGTAGGAAGATGCGGTGGGAGACAACACAATTCCAACCAAACCCGCCGTGCCGGCGAGGCCGCAGACCTTTATGGAGCTCTTGATGGCTGCCATGTAGGCCTGGTGGGCGGACACTAGCGCCAGCCCCGCGCTTGGCGAGGCGGCAGCTATGAACGACGTGTACGAGTAGCACGCGTGGTACACGGAAACGAACACGAGGGCGGCGATGTGCCCCAGCGAGGCCAGGTACCTGAGCGGATGAGAAGGAGCAGCGAGGAACATCTGGAAGCAGCCGATCACGTAGAAGAAGCCGGCGATTGGGCCGAGCAGACCACCCACGATTGCCCGCTGCAGCGGAACTGAGCCCATCGGGGAATCAACGAGAGAGGAAGGATTGCTTGAGAGCGGATCGACCGACGAGAAGTAGGTCGATGCCGGCTCGCCCCAAGCGGAGGGACCGTACAGCAAAATGTCGCCCACGAACATAAGCACGGCACCAGCCAACCCACAGCAGCCAGTCGCGATCAACAGGCTCGTCTTCTTCTTTTTAGCGTTAGATGGCTTAGGGTTAGATGTCGTAGTCTTAGATGGCGTAGTCTTAGATGGCGTAGTCTTAGATGGCGTAGTCTTAGATGGCGTAGTCTTAGATGGCGTAGTCTTAGGTGGCAAAAAGCTTCCCCTTCTATTTTGCCCATTAGCCATGTTCCCAGAGTCAGAAGAGTCGTAGTCGGAGTCGGGGTCAAACTAAGTACAGGGAAATTGTATGGCGATGATCGGGGGCAAGATCTTTATGGGACAAGATAGGGTAAAGGATTTGGTGACAGAAAATGAAAGAGATCTAATATTGCGTCTTGTCAAGGGATTATTTTAGATAGATAGGTGTTGACAGTTTTTCTCCGGCCGGCCGCGGAAGGTCGGGCCTGCCGCCTCAAACTGCCAAGAGAGTAGTGAACTTTTCATTTTTTTATTTGACGGATTACTACTTGGATTAACGCCTACCTATAGCATCGGTGCGACGTTAATTCTATTTCTTTCTGATTTCTGCATGTAAAAAGTTACCGTGAAGTCCAACTTGTAATTTCTATTCACGTCAACAAAACTCATGGGTCTCATGAAGAACAAAGGATACAAGATCGAGCCCAGCGCCGGTGGAGAAACGATTGACGCTAAATCTACTCCTTCTTTCGACCCTGTTCCTGCCTCGGCTTTGAACTTAACCTTTGTCCCCCCCACCCTGACCCCCCATGACCCTGTGATCTTCAATGACCCAGTTATCGCCCTATCTCCTCCCCGTGCTCTCCCAAATTCTACCTCTGCACTTGTGCATACCCATCCCATGCAAAAAGACTTGTCGAAGTCTATAGTTGTCACTCTGACGATGCCAGACCTAACCCTGGTTGCTTCCTCCCTAGATGGGATAAAACTCGCTAATGCCAAACCTTACGGAGACGAGGGGAAATTATTGAGTAGCAAGTATGTGTCAACATTTGGACTTTACCCAAAACTGAAAGGGAAAGAAGTAAGTACAACCGCAAGCGCTGCGAACACCAATTTGTACTACAAGTTAAGGCTAGCAAAGAATTTACTCACTCCAACCCACCCTGCCAATTCCAAAATCAACTTATCCTTTCGAAATAATAAAGATTAAAAAGACGCTTGAACTATCTCTTGAGGGGCTGAAGAAAGTTTGTGGGGACAATTTGATTATTTTTAGTGGCGATATGATGACCATTGCAGGGCAGCTCATAGTCTACAGCATAATTCCGACTTTTGTGGAAATCATCGACCCTCAAAATATTAAGAATATTGTGTGCTACTTAGCTCTACCGAGCGAAAAAACGCATACGGCCGTAATGAAAGGGAGTAGTTTGGATGTGTACGGTACTCTGATAGGACTGTACACTTGCGTGCAAAGCTTGGAAAATGCGCACCCGTTTGTTTTCACCTCGCAAGAACTTTACTATCTGGACGAAATCACACTGGATAGGGCGAAGGTAAAGGTGCTGCCAAACATATTGTCTCAGGTAGCATATTGGAGGATTAATAATGAGATTAATTGGTGCAAGAAGGTGGAGGCCTGCTGCGTATGCGACAGCAGCGAGGTTGACTACTTTAAGGCCAAATTCGATGCTGCTTGGGATATGAGGGCTTACACATCTCTGTGCAAGGAAGTTATGGGTCTCACAGATAAGACGGAGGCATATTTGTTCGTCGCTCTGAAAAAGATGGCCAAGATGGTGGATGACGCTGAGCAGGTTTATTCGCCTTCATGCCAAGAAATTCAAACACTCCTTCCGATAAATTACGCCTTCGACCCTCAAAGAGCGGAACATCCAGTAAGCAACCGCCAATTCCTTGACAACCGAAAAGATGAAAAGACCTTTGTGCCTGATGTCGATCACTCTCTTGATTCTCCGTGGACTGTTTGTGTCGTTTTAGGTGTCGGTCCCAGGGGCAAGGAAGCTGTAGAGGCTGTGCAGGCCGTGAATAAAACCCATGCCTACAACAATTCATTGATTTTCGCGAAGGATTTCTCTCAAGGTAGCATGCTACTGACAAATCACAAGAAAACAGCGGGCAGAGGGTGGATGTTAGTGCTATGCGACAGTAGCTGGAGCATGGGGGAGTTTAACGTGACCTCGAGGGATTACAAGAATGTCACGAGCAAATACACCCAGAGGGAGGACTTCATGGTGGTATGCTTGTGCGTGACGCCGCGCCCGACCTTTCAGTTGCCGGTTGAGGAATGTGCTGGTTGCGGTAGGTTTCTTAGCTTTGCTATGGAGCACATTAAATTGGTTATCTTCACTGATGGCTTCGATACTGCTGTTGATTTTGCTAAATTCATGCTCAGTGAAGGCAACCGTGATTTGTTCTGTCCATTCGCCATGTACAACTTCCTCTCACCGTACAGTGATCGGTTATCATTGGTTGAGCTCATTGGAACAAAGACAAGGATTGGTATTGAAAAGACAGGCAAGCCATACGCTTCCGAAACGAACAAATGCATGCTGGCTTTCTGCATGGCATGCGGGATGACAGTCGAGGAGGCATTTGCAGCTGACGGGCTATTAGAACCGCTTACAAGGACCTGGGGCGGGGCGATGGCCGACAGGTATGGACGGGCGCGCGAAGCATTAAACAAGGATGACACCGAAGCCTTTTACTATACTTTGGCAAGCAGCATGCAGATTCTGGATTTTCTCTATGTGATCAAGGATAAGTGTGAAAGTTCTTTCCCAAAGATCGAATCGAAGACAAAGAGCGGCAAAGTCATCAGTAAAGTTGACGAAAACGCAGCTAATCAAGAAGACTACAAGGCATGGCAAAAGATGATGGCTTATACACTGTGGGTCAATGTTATGGTTTGATTTGGTATGTATAATGAATGATATAATGATGTGTACATAGTTTAGAGTGGATCGCTCTTCTCCTTATTTATGTAATACAATGAATGATTTAATATATGTGTATATAGTTTAGAGTGGATCGCTCTTCTGGATCCCTTATTGAATGAGAGAATTATAATACCCTGACATATATCAGAGGTTGGAATTCCCATGGAGGGTCTTGAAACAGAATGGTCCGGTCAAAAATGGAGAGGGTGGGTAGATGGGGAGAAGGTGAGCCCCTCCCAGCAGAATGGATAACTCGGGACCGTCGGGACCGTCGGGACCCAAATTTTCTACTCCCAAAAACCATCATTAAAAGTCCTATTTAAAGAAAAATACGAGAGTTGTTACTCTATCTCGATCTGGTTAAAAATCAACTATCTTCTTCCAGGGACCCCCGTTTTTTCAAGACAGCCATTTCCTCCACTGTTTTCAAGCCTCCACTGTTTTCAAGGGAGGTTCATCCCTCTCCCCCTAGTACGCCCGCATGAAGTCAAAGTCGCCTGACAGTACGATGCAGAGCAAAAATGCCTCGGAGGGCGATGATACAAGTTCCAACTGTTGTAAGAGTGAGGATGATAATAGTCTCACTCACTGGATCCAGGAGGACCCTTCCCACCCTCAGGGGAAGTATGTCGTGATTGGGTCAAAGAATAAGCAGTATGACCGTCTAACGAAGGTTGGTAGTGCTTGCTTCGATGAGTGGGATAAGGGTGACTACAAAAACTTTCCGAAGTTGCGATTCAGGGTGGGGGATCCTGTGTTTTGCCAAATTGGCGGGACATGGTGGAGTAATCACTCCAAACCTGGGTATCGCCTTGGTCGGGTGATTAAGACTTGGTACCACGAAAACGAGTGGCCAAAGGATAGATTTGCCCCTTATCAAGTGGCACTTTTGGTTGACTTTGAGCTGAAAGTCAATGGCTCTCCGTTGATGTATGATAGGGATACGGGGGCGGCCTGGGAAAAGGAGTTTTTCAAGAGCAAGGGCCATTTTTCGGAGGGCGGGGCAACTATCTTTGCACCCTGCGATGACGATAGGTGCATCATGTCTGCTCAGGGAGATCGGCCGACGGGGATGCCAGAAACGACGGGTTTGAGCGAATTTTCAGCCAAGCAACTGACTGAACATCAAACTAAGACTCTGGCAGTGGAATTTTTTCATCACTTGGCCCATCCCGAAAAGCTGCAAACTTTGTTTAAGGAAGGGGAAATCATGAACGACAACGACAAAAAAATGATGGAAACCGCCCCGCGAGAGGGAAAGCGACAAGTGGACACCTTTATGCAGACGCTTTTTAATTACAATAACCGCGCTATTGACTTGATATATGACCCTGAGCACGAGGAGGAGGAGGACTACCAACACATTTATTACACTATCGCTATGTTGCTCGAGAAGGGGAGCGCATTTCATGCGGGAAAGTCCGGAAATATCTGGCGGACCGGTAGATGGAATCGGAGCACCACCTTTCAGAGAGTAATGGCGGACCACAAAAATTTTGACTGTCCAGCCAGCACATTGCTACTGAGTCATATCTACGAGTTCGGATTGCTCGGGCAGAAGAAGAACGCCACACTTGCGACGAAATATCTGCAGCATGCAGCTGATTTGTTCATGCCTGAGGCTATGATGCGGTTTGCTTCAAATATGGTCGAGACGTGCTATGGGGATAAGGACAAGTGCATCGAGGGACTCAAGATCGCTGAAGCTGCAATGCAAACAGGATATCTGGCCAATGCTTGCTTAACGTGCTACGATATGGCGAAAACTCGCCTTCGGGACACGAATTACGACTTCGATAGTATTGCTAACGACAATTGTCCTATGTTGCGTGCTGTCGCAGTGGTCACGTGCAAGTACGCCGAGCAGGAGGAAGCAGTTGCAAAATTGAAGGTGGAGAGGCGCAAAAAGCTCATGTGCCACAATCCCGCTTGCACTTTTGTCAGTCAAAACGAAGGCCGTGATTTAGGTAAATGCCCCAAGTGTAGGTGAGTTGTTCTTGTGGAGGAGATGTTCCAACAAAGTTGTGTTTTGTGTCTTGTGTCTAGCTGCGTGCGTTATTCTGTAGCTAACAGTACTTATATCAATGGATATATATATATATACAGGATTGCCGCATATTGCTCTCGAGCATGTCAGGTGGCCCATTACAAGGTTCACCGTAAAAAGGAGTGTAAAAAATTCCAGAACAGCGGGATGAGGGAAGGTAAAATTTTGCTTGAGGAGGGGCAGCTGCTGGAGGGTATTAATAAAGAACTAAAGGAGAATGAGAGTAAGGAGGAATTGTGTGGGGAGAATTTGGTGGATAATTCTCAGAAGAAGGCCAAGGAGAAGACTATACGTGAGCAGATTGATGAGAATAACAAGAAGTTAGATGTTGAAAGGGAGAAGCTTAAGATGCTTAAGGCGACTATGCGTCAGAATTGCACCGGTGGTAATCTGCGCTCGGAGGCTGTTCTTCAGAATATCCTTGAGAATAGTGAAGTTGAATTTGAGAATATACTTGAGAATAGGCTTGACCTTGAGCCTATTGTTGAGATTAAAAAGAGCACAGCTATTTTTGAGGTAGCTGCAGGGGAAGCAAGTAATGCTGAGACAAATGAGAAGGAAAAGGTGTTTTTCTTTAAGGAGAAAGAGAAGGAGAAGGAGAAGGAGAAGGAGAAGGAGAAGGAGAAGGAGACGGAGAAGGAGACGGAGAAGGGCAAGGAGAAGGAGAAGGAGAAGGAGAAGGAGAAGGAGAAGGAGAAGGACAAGGAGAAGGAGAAGGAGAAGGAGAAGGACAAGGAAATGGAAAAGGAAATCGAGACGGAGAAAGAGAAGGAAACGGTGGAAACAGAAAGGGTAGATTCTGACATTGAGAAATGGATGGCCGAAATAGAGAAGGAGGATGAGTCAAAGATGCAGGCGAAGAAGAGCAAAGGACAGAAGAAAAAGGAGGCCAAGAAAAAGAAAAGGGAGAAAGAGCGCCTTGCCAAAGAGGGGAATGCTAAAGAGCGAGAGATTACTGGGGTAGTGGCCTCTCCTTCTGTCGTTGTCTTCGACAAGCTCGCATTGCGTGATGATAGAGAACGCATGTTGCTTCAAGTGGAGGAGTTCAAAAAATTCCAAGAGAAAATGAGAGAACTTGAAATTGCCAATCACCGTAAGGGTAAAGGGGTGCCAAAACAGCGCAGAGAATTCTTGAGCGTGGAAATATACCTCGACGACGGGTTCAAGTTCCCTAAGCCCTCTGACTGGCTGCACTATTTCGGCGTCAGCGACAGCAACGACAGCGACAGTGATAGTGATAGTGATAGTGATAGTGATAGTGATAGTGACAGTGACAGCGACAGTATGAGAACACCGTATCACGGATACATAAAAACTATTTGAATCTGAACCGGCCAATTATTATAATGACAATGTCAATGACCATTCCCAGGCTAAGGAGGTGGAAAGGTACAGGTGGAAATAACAGTTGACTAAGATGGGATGAATTTTTGTGCTTCGTCGAGAAAACGCTTTGCACATACCCAATCGTCGTGCGCATTTTATTCTCATTTATCCCTCTAGTCATAGTCAATTGAACTTTCGCTATCACTCCGTCGCAATATGTCTGGAGGAGTAGGGGGCATCATTTGTTTGGCCCTAAATCGCTCGCAACAGAGTGAGACGTGAGTCGGGAGTGCAAATTGAGTTTTGCTGTTGTTGTTTCTCTGTCTTGTTGGAGTTTGAGCTTGGGTTCTTACATGTGATTGTTGGTAGTCACTGTCTTGCTCTTGTTGTTCCTGTAGTTGTGGCGATGGCAGTGTCTGTGGCGAGGATCCGTGCTCGTACTCGTCAGCGGCTAGTATCTCTACGCCTACGCCACCCTCTTCGCTGTCCAATCCGAGCTCGGAAGAGGAAGGAAAGAGAATCTGGGACGACAAAACCGAATCAGTCACATTTATTATGCACTGAAGATCATCGGGAGACTCTGTTCCTAAGCGATCCCCCACGCAGTTGTTTGCCGCGGGGAAAGACTTGCACGTCGGGCAGATATTGGTGAAGCAGCTATCTTCGGAACATCTGCCCGAGAGCCAAGTGTCGATGCAATTTTGGTGAAATATGTGACCGCAGGGGAGCGTCTTGATGTCATCAAAAAGATTGAATACATCCAAGCAAATCACACAGGTGTTGATGTCCTGGTTATGGTTATTTGATTTGTGGGTAGTCATCTCGGGGGTAGAAGGAGGAGAAATAACAGGAGCATTAGGGTCCAAGACCACTGAGGACGATATCATTTCCCATGAGGAAGATAAATTTGATGAGTTGGAGTACTGCTCGTTGTGCTTTTGAAGTGTCTTGTCGTCGAGAATCGAGATGTTTGAGGACCCAAGGTTGGAGTCGCCAAGGTTGTTGTAACGGATTCTTGGGGAGTTGGAAGATGGAGGAGGGGGGGGTGTGGAGGATGTGGAGGAAGCATAGGAAGTAGAGGAAGTAGATGATGACGAGGATGACGTTGGGGACGATGTCGCTACGTCTGAAATCATTGAGGAAACAGAATTGGAGGAAACAGAACTTGAACGAGAGCGAATTACGCTGTTTTCGTCGTCTTTCACCCCAAACTTACGAACAGGTAACGCATCTAATTGCTCTTCCTTAAGATGCCGATTCTCCAAGTTCTTCTGCCGCGTGAGATCTAACTGGGTCACCACCCAAGACAGCCGGGCAAAGGCCAAAGGCTCCCAGAGTAGAGCTTCAAGGCCTGTTGCATTCGCCATGGCGGAGTTTGTGGTACCGGTGGCTGCAGAGGGGTTTGATGCGTCTATGTTTTCACTCGGAGTCCTGTCGCTACTCCCCGAATCCGCTTCCAAGTTTATATTTACCACAGGAAGCTTATCCTCGTCCTTTTCTTTCTCCTTCAACGTCAAAGAAGAAGAACTGTCTCGGGAATTTCTTTTGGTTTTAGATTTTTTTTTATCCCCGGTAATCTTGTTATTAGTTACTATATGCAACCGTGATAATACCTATGAAAATTTTGGGTGGGTGAGTGGGTGAGTGGTTGAGTGGGGGGTGGGGAGGGTGTGGAAGTTGTGATGCAAGTCAAGAATTCTCATTTGAAAGAAAGGTCATTGACACTTTTGAAGGCATATTACTTACAGTTGAAGACTTTATATTTGTCCATTCAGGAGGAGAGTGTCGGATTAATCCTATGTATCTGCGAAAAAATGTTAGAAATGGAGGAAAAATAACCTCAAAAGGAAAAAGAACTTACGGGTTGAATTTCTGGGTTGCAAACAAGTGTTGGCCGGGTTTATTTTGCCGTATTTTCTTCTCATGCATGAAACCGAGATTGCGGTAAGGATTGGAATTCATTTTTGGCGTCGGTTTTTTTTTTTAACACGAGAGAGATGCAGAAGAATTTTAATTTTTCAGGATGGGAGGGTCGAGGGGGGGGTCATTCGAAGTTCAGCAAAGATTTAGACCTTCCTCAATTTTTCCGACTTTTCTTTTTTTTCGAGTTAGGTGTCGAAACGAAAATTGTTATCTCATATACAATACCTTTTCACCTTTTTCCTTTGTTTTGTCCAGCAGAAAACCCCATATGGCCAGTCTCGTTGAGAGTGTCCCCCCTCCTGCCAAGAACGAGCAAGCTAGCGAATATGTAACGGATCCGAATGGCTACGTGCTGCACAGCAAGATAGGACAAGGCGCATTTGCCACAGTATACCTTGCGACACTGGTGTCCGATAATTCGAAGAAGGTGGCCATCAAGATTCTCTCCCTGGACAGCTGCGGGGCAAATTTGAAGGATATTTCTCGAGAAGTGCAAACGATGCGACTTGCCTCGCACGAGAATGTGCTGACATGCTATTGCTCTTTTGTGGCTGGAGATAAACTTTGGCTCATTATGGAGCTGATGGAGAAGGGATCATGTCTGCACCTTCTGAACCGTGTGAGAGAGATGGGGCTAGGCAATGGGTTTAGAGAGGAGGTTGTTACGTTTATCCTGCACCAGACGCTCTTGGGGCTTAAGTACTTCCACGAGAGTAATGGTCAGATCCACCGTGACGTTAAGGCGGGCAATATTTTGCTGAGTAGCAAAGGATCAGTCCGAATTGCTGACTTTGGAGTCTCGGGGTGGCTGGTGAACTCTGGGGATAGGCGTCAGAACACCAAAACTTTTGTAGGTACTCCTTGCTGGATGGCGCCTGAGGTCATGGAGCAGATGGTAGGGTACGATTTTAAGGCAGATATTTGGTCGTTTGGGATTACAGCTCTTGAGCTGGCGAGGGGGAATGCTCCTTATGCTCACTTTCCGCCCATGAAGGTACTGCTCTTGACCATTCAGGAGGAACCTCCGAGTCTGGCAACGTATGATGACGCTTGTGACCAAAATTACAGCAAGACATTCAAGGATGTGATAAAGTTGTGCTTGCAGAAGGATCCCAAGAAACGGCCTACTTGTAGCCAATTGTTGGCACACAAACATTTCAAGGCATACCTGGATCCCGAGTACGTCAAGTCTCAACAGCTTTTCTTCAAGACAAATGTTTTGGATTTGATTGATGATATTGGAAAGGAAGGTGGAAAAATTGGCGATAATTTGACAGATGATAAAAACAATTCAGCTGCCATCATGACAGCGGGAGAGGATGGCACAGTGGTGGGAAGTAACCAGACTGGAGCAGCCCATGTGACGATTATGAGGACAATTGAAGGGAGCAGCGATAGACCTGCGGGGACAACGTGGGTGTTTAGCGACGGCTCGCAAGTTTTGTTAAGCAGTGCCAAGGAGGAGAGCGAAAAAGATAAAAAGGAGGGGGATTTCTTTGACGAGTTCGAGAAAGAGACGGGTGGGGAAAACTTTAAGCTCGAAAAAGAGAAGAAAGAGATGGAAGAGGTCGTCGCTCAGAAGGGAGAAATCGACGATTTCTTCGACGAATTTGAGGCCACGACAATGGGAGAGAATGCCGACAAAGTGAGAACAAGTACAAGAAGCCAAGGCGCCCTTTGACAAAAATTAATTCGAATGGAAGCCAGGTTTTTTAGAAGCGGTAACTGCACTCGCCGAGCGCTTTCTCAATTTTAATTAAAAATTTTCGTTTAAACAAATCGCAATCAATTCATTCTCAACGTAGCTGGCAACGAAGTATTTAGCTCTCATTCGTTCAACAAATTGCACTCTTTCCTGTGCCTACCTCCTCTCCAGTCGGACACCTGACAAAGCTTGCTGCAGTACTTTGCCTTTCGACACTGTCCGCACATTTTCATTCGTGAGGTTTTCTTAAGTGTGGGGAAAAGCGACTGCTGTTGTCTGAGTTGTCTTTGTTGTTTGGTCAAGAAAAGGTCGCCATTGGTGTCATCCGATGATGCAGCCAAAAGCGCATTTCCTTCGTTGCTATTGTCATTTTCGGTGCCGTTATGAATCCCTCTGCTCCTCAATCTATATCCCCACCTCCCGCACATAGGGTGCCAACAGTGACTGGTCATCACGTGCCGTAATCTCGGTTCCATAGTGTATTGACGAGATATGAACCGATGCAGGCTCCGACACTTCAAAAAAACCTGGAGCTCGTCATTGCGTAGGCGCACCTTCTCCTCTACAAGTTCTTGCATAGCAGGAGCGAACTGAGGGGCAACAGACGCCGCTTTCACAAAATATTCGCGTGACTTGGCAGGGTCATTGTCCCGAAGAATCAGACCCAGAGCATATGAAGAGGGAGCGTGGTTGTTATTAGCAGCCTGGGACAGCAAGATCGCACCTCTGCGGATGTCTGGTGTGCAGTAGCATCTAATCATACCAGACATATGTATTGCGCCATTGTTTCCGGCCTGTATTTGTTTTGTTGTTTGAAGTAAAAAGTGTGTTGTGTTTTTGTGTCGGTGTCGGTGTCGGTGTCGGTGTCGGTGTCGGTGTCGATGTCGGTGTCGGTGTCGGTGTCGGTGTCAGTGTCGGTGTCGGTGTTCAATCAGTTACGAGTGCACAATCACGAAAAATCTTCTATATTTGATCACTCACCTCAACCCAAGGCTCCAATCTCGTCAACGTGTCGTTCACTGTCTCCTCCTCCCGTTCAATACCACCACCACTACTGGCCTCCAAAAACCTGTTTCCATCGCTGTCAAAATCTACCATTTTCATCACGGGTTTCAGCTTGCAAATGTGGGAAAATTGCCGCGATACCAAACTTAGTGTCCTGTAGTATGAACAAGATTCGGGGGTAAGAAAATTGAAAATCTCTATCAGGAGCTCAGTGGGGAGGGGCACAATCACAGGGAAGGAAAGGGGACTTGTGGTCGTTTTGTAGTGATAGGCAATCGATGTGAAGGCGTTGTTGCATTTGAGAGTATCGATTTCGGGTTGTATCATCGTTGGTGACGTGGGGGGTGAGAATGAATTCAAAGAGCGAAGAGAGGAAATGGAGGAAAGAAAGCTGCTCCCACTTGATCGGGAGGAGGTTGTCGTCAGAAGAGGAGGAGGGGACGGTGAGATGGAATCCAGTAGTAGCGGCGAAAACTGTGCGGGGGTACTGCTGGTCGTGTTTTCTTTCGTACTGCGATCTTTTGTTGGCGTTTGCACCCCGCCGTTGGAGCAGTCAATACAAAGTGCTGTGGATTCATTCTGCAGAACTTGAAGGGGCTGCACAGGAGGGCTTAAATCCGCCTTTTGTTCTATTAGTTCGTCATGGCTCCCTTCAACGTGTGTAGTCAGTGTTGTTTCGACAGTATTGGGGGTACTAGTGGCCCCTTGGTGCTGCGGGCTGCCGAAACCTCTGTCTGCCTCAGGCTCGTTTTCGTCATTTCGACTTGAGAGCCGTTTAGCCCACTTCAGGAGGCCTGTGATCATTTCGGAGGGTTACCAGATCACTGTGGTTGGATCAATTTCGGCATAAAAATTTGTTGAAGAAACGGAGATCTGAGTGTGTAACCTGAGATTCCTGACCTCTGCCACAGGTCCTGTTTAAGACAGATTAATGTGCCTTCCGATTACGCAGTTGTTTTAAAAAATACCCTGTGATTCAACTTGTGTGCTCTATAGCTGATTCCCGTTTATAGGCCCCAAATGTGGATTCTCTGCCTCACAATCCTCCTCCTTTCCCATGATTTGTGTTCAGCTTTTCGGCCATCTTTCTCACAGCACCGACCCATTAGTCGGGTATCTTCCACTCCTCCTTCCCTCTCTGGTTTAGAAGAGGACGTTGATGGACTAACTTTGAGGCCAAAGCGGACGCATCAGGTAAGTAAAAAAAACGGGCACGAATTGCCAACTCACCTGATTTTAACTAACCCTATTTCTGTCATTGTATCGCCAAACTTCCTCAGGAGCGTCTCGCCGCCGCGACAAAAGGGTTGCAAGTGCATGTAGTCGGTCTGAGTATCCACCACGCTACCGTGGACGTCCGTGAGAAGCTGGCAATCCCTGAGGCCAGCTGGAATGAGGCTTCTGCAGAAATTGTTGCTACTGGAGCGGTTGCTGAGGCTGCCGTACTGTCCACGTGCAACCGGTTCGAGGTTTATTACGCTGCTGCCGATGCGCGCGAGGCCATGAAGGGTGTCACTCGATATTTGAGTGACCGGAGTGGTTTGAGGTGAGAGTGCTCAGTCTTTTTTATGTATTGTGTTTTTATTGGCACTTTGCGTTTAGCAGCTTTGCTGTACATAAATCCGCGTTTTTATCGGTGTGAGTGTGCTAACCCGTCTTTGACACCTACACATAAAACAAATACAATATAGCGTTGGCACCCTGCGCAAAAACCTCTTCATGTTGTCTGGTGACGACTGTGTGTGGCACTTGATGCGAGTTTCTGGTGGTTTAGACTCGCTCATCGTCGGCGAAGGGCAAATTCTTTCTCAGGTCCGCCAGTGCTACACCCACAGCATCGAACGAACTGGATCTGGGGGGAAAGTGCTCAGCCGAATGCTCAACAATGCAGTGGCTGCGGGAAAGAGAGTCCGATCTGAGACTGATATCAGCAAAGGAAGTGTTTCGATTAGTAGTGCCGCAGCAGAATTATCCGAAATGATGAGCGCTTCGGATCTGATGCTCCCGTTCGCCGAATCTAGACTGGCCGTCATAGGCGCTGGCAAGATGACCCGCCTTTTAGTTACTCACCTAGCCTCGCGGGGCCTTGAGCGCATCACCATTGTGAACCGCTCCATGCAGCGCCCACAGGAATTGGCCGAGCAATTTCCTGACGTTGATATTGAGATCAAGCTGATGGACGATTTGTTCGACGTTGTCGGTCGTAGCGACATTGTTTACACGGCGACGTCATCCGCTGATACGATTTTCACTGAGCAGTCCCTTTCTGAGAATGGCCTGGCCGGTGGACGGCCCTTGATGATTGTCGACATTGCCGTTCCTCGCAACGTGGACAGCGACTGTAATAATTTGGAGGGTGTGAAGGCCTACAACGTCGATGATCTCAAGGCAGTAGTGGCTAAGAACACGGCTAATAGGCAGAAGGAAATGATAGAGGCTGAGATACTTTTGCGAGAGGAGGCGGATGCTTTCTCTGCCTGGCGGGAGTCATTAACCGCCATTCCGACCATCAATCAGCTTCAAGAGAAGGCTGATAGTTTCAGGAAGCAAGAACTTCAGAAGTGTACCAAAAAACTCAACGGATTGAGCGACAAGGAGATGGAGGCTGTTGAGAGATTATCGAGGGGAATTGTTAACAAGTTGCTACACGGACCTTTGTCCCACTTGCGAAAGACGGAAGGTACAGAAGAGAAGAAAAAGGCATTAAATGAACTCAATGCCATGTTCGACTTGGGTGATTTGGACGTTAACGACGTGAATAGTGCATGACGAAGAAAACCAAAACCTCTACAGAGTGAAAATAATTTTTTTTAGTTTGACCTTGTGCTTTTTTTTGTATGTGTAATGGCATTTTTTTGGCAACATTTTTATAGTCTGTGGTCTACGGTGTTCTATTCATTATTACATTCGAACTGCAGGAGGCTTCGTACCTCCTGGTCTCTACTTTTCGTGCAAAGATTGCACAACGAATGCCTCAACTTTTCATCTCTTCGTACAGACTCGCTCTCGAAGATTCTCCTCAGCAGTTCAGAGTCAACAAAGTCTTCGTCCGAAATGATCAGCTCAAAAACAACTTTGGCGAACTTCTCAGACCGCTCCCACAATTTCACTGCAAAGTCGTATAGATCCCAGTTAAGATCCAAAGTAAATTTAAGAGCCAAGTCATTATCACCGGCAATGCGCTCAACGACGCTAAACACATTAAGCCTCCTTCTCAAGTCTTCTGGGCGTCCACTGTAATTGTGAAGACGGCTTAAGACCGATGTTACTACTGTCATTGGGACCAGAAGCAACGCGGTGCTGAATGCCCTATTTTTCACAGTGAATTTATTCGTCGCATCATTGCTCTTTCTTTCAAAGACAAAGTTGAGCAGCCATTTGGCATGGTAAGTAGCCGGGTCGTCTGGCTTTCTCGTCACTCTTTTGTGAATCAATCTGACCGTGTTGCTGGTATTCGCGTCGTTCTCGTCGTTATCGATATTATTTCTTTGTGTCATGTTTGTGGCGAGTAGTCGTGTGGGTGGCTTGCTGAAGGACAAGACGAAGGCGCACTGGGCTGCGACAATGTCATCTTTGTCGTCGTCGTTGTGGGTGTCGGTGTCGGTGTCGGTGTCGGTGTCGCTGTTATGGTCGCCTTCATTATCCCCATCTAGGACCCATTTCTTTGCGATGTTGCAGCAAATTTCATGCACGTCGATGTTGTGTTCATCTGCAACTTTATCGCATGCAGTGTGGACTCTCCATGCAGCTCTTTTGAAACCTTCTAGGCGCATTGAGTCCGATCTAGCGCATTTTCTCGCCCCTTCAACCAACATTTGCTTGATGAAAATTTCGCTCTCCACGTCTTCGTCCATAATAATGCTCTGCAAATCACCCCTCAAGAGGGCTCTGGCTATACATTTGTCTCGTAATGATAGGACGGCCTCGTTAATTCTCCTGACAGTCGAGAGAAAGGTTAGATCGCCATCATTTTCTGCCTCCATTTCTGTACTTGCTTGCAGAGCAAGTTTTAGGCTGAGTTCAAGTAATTTGAGCTTCGTTCCACCGACGCCATTGCCACAGTCGCTGTCGTCACTGTCGTCACCGTTGACAGTCCCATCGTAGAAAGTTGAGCACCATTCCGCCAATTTGCAACCATCCACATCACTTAGCTTGCCAACAACCTCCTCAATAGCACAAAAATTAGGTAGCTGCTTAGCCAAAATCAGCTGCTGCAAAACCCTCCCTGCGACAAAGCCTTCATCATAACCCAAACTAACACAGATTCCCCTCAGGAAAATGTTGTCGTTATTGTGCATGAAGTATGCGAACTCATCGATGGGATCAAATATCTCGTCATCGATGACTTTATTCGGATTCACTTTCATCTCGCTTCCTTCCTCCGTCGTAGTCACCTTTACCACCCCCGCTCTTTTAATTCGCCTCTCTGGCATTCCAAAATGTAAAGGAAATTTCACAAACAGCTTGTTGTAGTTTGGCAGATTGATTACGTCCTCTCTGCTGCCACTCTCCAGCACGGTCCGTTTGAAACTAATCAACAAAGCCAGGCAATCTCTCCTTTTAACCACTCGGAGCATCTCCTCTCTGATCACAGTGATTGTAATTTTGGTGTCAGTGCCTTTCGCCGCCGTGAGCCCATTATTTTTCTTCGCTTCTGCGTACAATTCGACGAGCTCGTCGTGGTAAAGACTCAGGTTGAGCTCATGGAGGCTGTAGCTGGCTGTCTGCTTGTAGTCATTTTCAAGGTCGATTACACAGCGCCTCAAAATAGAACAGCGCGAGCTTGTAGAGGACAAGGTTGCGAGAGCATTCCGAACGTAGCGCGCGGCACATGTGTCGAGGCTCCCGTCAGCGCTGTCATCGCAGACGCAACGGTTTCGCAACAGATGCTCGATAAATCGAGAAGTGGCCACCTCACTGGACACTCCAAACTGAGCGCAGAAGTCAAGACCGAGCTGGTGCATCGTTCCGACGGTGGGAGGCTCCTTCCCCCCACCGCACATGATAGCTTCAACAAACTTGGTCGCGTAAGCACCGCAATCATTGGTGAGAAACTTTGGATCAAATGAGACGCCTGCGTTGTCCAACCTCGTCCACCATTTTGCATTCGATCTGAGCGCCACGCACTGCGTGATAAAGTCGCTCATGCCCCACCTTTCGCCCACCCGGCGTCCAACCTCGCTCAGATTGTTAATCGTATTGAAATCCTTATTCTTCATTGAGGTGGATAGACTCTTCTTGTACAAAGCAAAAGCGGTTTTCTTGTCTGACTTCAGCAAGATATTAAACGCGTAATCGAGGGTATCCTCATTCTTTACGTAACTTTCGAAGTCTTCTGAGCCACCGCAAGAAAGCGTAGGCATCGTCTTCGTTGTAGCTTGTGTCATTTCCTCGATAGCAGCCTCCACTCTCACGGCTAATTTCAGGGCAAACACTAACACTTCTTCCGCGCAAGTTACGCAGAATTTGTTAAGCTTGGTCAAAAGTCTACGCAGCAATTCCACGTCCTTTTTTTTGATAAGAGCCGACACATTTTTTTCCAGCGCTTCAGCGCCCCGGCCATCCCCAACTCTTCCCTCGAGCAAAACATCTATGATTTGCTCAACCGATCCCCGCGCCGGAACTGCGCCTCCCAAAAAAACGCTGGCTAAACGAACGTCCTCCCCGCTTCCTGCCAATTGGTCCATTATTTCTGCGACCTTGTCGATTCTTTCCAGGTCACTGATTGTGGGGAAGACACCAAAGCTTCTCTGCAGCCCATCGATTCGCCTGATCTTTTTGTGCAAGGCTTTGAATTCTTTCTGGTACGCTTCTTCTTGATTCATTTCCCTCCTGAACACATTGAGACAAGCGTTGATACATCTTGTCGCCACCCTACATTTTTCATCATCCTCGTTATTGTCAATAAATTGCAAACAGAAATGCGAGTAACTTTTCATGGCTTCATACGAAGGTCGAGCGATAAATATGCTTTTCACAGTCGTCACGTTAGATGGTGATGGTTTCGTCGCGTTTATCATGCACTCGACGATAGCTCTTGCCTCATTTAAGTGCGTAAAGCTCTCGCACAGGAAGAGGGCGTCGGAGAGGGAAGATTCCACATTCACGTGTGCGCACAAGTGGGAAAGCAGTGTCGAGACGTGCGAGTTGTCGCAAGGAGCGAAAATATCGAGAGCACTGTCTCCGCAGTATCGGAGCACTATTGAGTTAATCATTAATAATCGGATAGTTTCTTTGATAGTCAACTTTTCCTCCTCTAAAACTGCGAATTCGTCGTGCGCAGTTCTAGCTAATTCGACGTGATGTTGCGTTGGTATCTTTGCGCTTCTTAAGACAATCAGAGTTGCCTCGAGCTTGGTTGATTTCTTTTTCGCCGCATTTATTACTTCTGTGAAGTAACGATAATCAGCATTTGTGCCCGTAGTGACGCAAGAGTTCAAGTGCACCATCAAAATCCGATCGAAGTTTGCGTCGTCGTGGCAAAATGTTTTCAACGATTCGATGCTGCCTTTCACCAATTGGAGAGCCAAGTCGTCAGTCGAAGATTCTCCCAATCTGCCTACGACTTCCTCGTCCAATGACCTCGCAAGCTTGAGCTCTCTAGCCGACACCAGCAACTTCTCCAGCTCGCTGGTGGAGAACTTTTCGTTGTGACCTTCGCCAACATTCGTGCGAACAACCTTGTTGGAGGATAGAATGCTGTCGCAAAAGGTTAATGGCGACATTAACTTTGTCAGCGCTGTGACCGTATCCCCAAGAAACTTTATGACCGGTTCGATGTCATGTTTGTGCTCGTGCTCGTGGAGCAAGCAGATGTCCCACGCCCACTTTTTTAGCCGCTGCAGGGTTGAATCATTCGGGGAGAGGTTGGGGATGATATTGGTGGGTATGTAATCGTGAAAAACAGATAAGAGGCTTTTTTCTTTATTTTCCCCCGTGGTGCTGTCGTCACTGATGCGGAGGAGGTTTGTAATGGAGAGGGCAGCCGTTTGGATGCTAATTTTATTCGTTGATCGAATGTGCTCTGCCAGCATTAAGTTTCCTGCTGCAAAGAGCTCGCTCATTAGGTCGATTGGAGAGGTCGCTTTCGAGTCCGTGATGTTACTTTCGACCATTGCCCGGATCGCTGACTTGTACAAATTCAAGCGGCTGAACTCTGCCTTGAGAAGGTCAAGGGAGGTCCTATCTTCGATCGATTCTTCTTTTTCAAGCGATGCTATAACAGACTCACACATGGAAGAGATCGAAGTAGCGAAGACGAATGCTGTCGTTGGAGAGTTCCTGGCACTGGACTCAAAGAAGCTGCTCGTCACCAGGAGGAACTTGTTACAGCTCTCAATGGGCGTGCAGTCGATCTGCATTTTTCGAAGACAGTCGTCCAAAATCGATGTCACCCTATCGAGCTCGAGGTCCACATCGACGTCCGGGTTCGTTAACAAGTTCAACATTTTCTGGAGAGCCACGTTGGAGGGGTGGAGCTGCTCAACATCGTCGCAACACAGCTTTTCGGCCGCATCGAATTGATTGTCGCTGAGCAGGTACTGAAACTGTGGATAGGCGTCGTTGGTCGTGCTGAAAGAGAAGGAATCTCCAGACTCAAGGATTGCAGTGAAGGAGTACGGTGACGACGACGACTTCGTATTTTCTATAAAATTGAACCTGCCGGTGTTTGTGTCGGGGGGCTGTATTTTGAATGTGTACAATTCATGAGGATTGCTCATGGCTTGTGTACTTTTCTGGCGGTCAATCTTAAACTGGATGAGTCTCGCAGTCCCGTTCTCGGTTAAAACCATCACGGCGCCGGCAATTTTGGCATCAAAGGTATTTGAAATGGGGTGGAAGGCGACTATTTTGTGGGGACTGTTCAATTCGAGGGAGTAGAGAATCGAGAGGGAATAGGGACAATAGTAGTGGAGGATCGGGTCGACAGACTCTTCAAGAAGGATCAAGTGGTCGGAGGTGAGTTTAATTGTGGTGGTGGCGGTAGTGGTGGCGGTGGTGGTGGCGGTGGTGGTTGCGGTGGTGGTGGCGGTGGCGGTGGCGGTGGTGGAGGTAGTTTTCTTCACTAACGGGGGGAGGGTGGTGACTTTCGTGACATTTGCGTCGCCCAAATTATAGTCGAAGACATCGATCTCGTGATTTTGGTGGCGGATGAATAGCCGGAGAGTCGTTGGTGACGTGAAGATTGATTTAAAATCGAATTTTTCCAGGGGAAGAGAGATTCTGTGGCATGAGAACTTCTTATTTTCGCCCATGAAAAAGAGCTGCAGAGACGTGCCCATTCTGATTAACATACATATGTCACGAATTCTCGTGCTAATCGCGAACTGTACTTCCTTCGTCATCGACTCGCAATCTCCTTCGACATTTGTCGTTGCATCACAACCCTTCAGAATCTTTCCACCGCCGTCAGAATCATCAGCATCCTTCAAGATGTATATTCTACCCCTCTTGGTTGCGCACGCGACGACCCCAGCCCCATTTGTAATCGAAACTACCGCTGAGGGCAAAGTAGCGGTCCAATTACGATGGTATGAGCATACAACTTTTGAATAAGCGAAACATGTCGAACAACTTAATACAAGAGTTTTGGCCGAGGATGTGGGTGCAGAAGATGCGCCGATCGGGTACTTTTCGTCACACACGCGAAAGAGTGACATAAGAGAGGTTTTCGTTGCGTGAGAGGAGTGGTTGTTGGTGTTTTGGTTTTTGTTTTTTGTTTTTTTTTTGCTGAATATTTTAGGTGCGTTTAACAAGCTGACTTCCCTGTCCTTTGAGATCCCTTTTTGTTCGGCGTCTATTCTCGATTTTGAGTTGGCTCCCTGCTAATTCAAGAGGTGGGGGTCTGTTTATTGGGGGTATCAATTCACAACTTACTTTCCGTGTGGGTCAATTGAATTGAACGCAATGGTGGTGGACACATACCCAGCATCCGAAAAGCCTCTCCAAGTTGACGAAGAAGATATAGAACTAGAAGACTATACTGATTTGAACCTTGCCAGCAAAGATATCGTTCAACTGATACAATCAAAAAAAGATGAGAAGGAAGCTCTCAATATATTGAAGACAAGAGCAGCGGAAAATTATTACCGAAACCACCCTGATCAGGCATTCGAGTCCAGTCTGCCGCCAAATTATGTGACGTTTTACCCCCATAAATGCACACAAGTAGAGATCCTCGACCACAATAACAACTTTACCTACTACATAACACTGGAGCATTATGAGCATGGGCATGGCTTGGAGCACAATAATGATGGATTCGCAAACAAGCCATTTGCGATTTACACGCTTCGCAGCTCCGCGCAGAACAAATGCGTCAAACACTTTTGCAAAGCCCACAGTCCATCTCAAACTCCAGGGAATGCCAGCCCTATTGAAAACATAGAGTGGGAGGTTCGGGGAGCTGGGGACAAAACAGTCAAGGACATTGCAGTGGTTGACGGCGATGTCGTGACGGTTGAGAAGGTTATCAAAGGCGAAAAGGTAAGTCTGACGAAACGAAACGAAACGAAGGGAAGGGAAGGGAAGGGAAGGGAAGGGAAGGGAAGGGGGAGAGGGGGAAGGTTATGGATGATGTGGCAAAAAAATTCGTTGCTAAACATGATAAATCTCATCCCACATCAGGCAACGAAAACGGGGCGTCTCAGCGTCACTATTCCTGGAGGACACACTTGTCACTTCTACAACAGAGATGAGGTCAGCTCATTCGTCGCATCTTCAAACCCACTTTATTATAATTGATTGATGGATTGTGGTGGGGGTTGGGGGGAGAGAGACAACAGAAGAAGTAGAAGTATTTATGTAGGTTACCTGATAAAGCAGGAAAATTTTGTAAAACACCCACTTATTCAACCCACAAAACTGCTGGATGAAGACAAACCGACCGACTAGGCCTCGCATGCAAGTACATTGCTAAAATATTGACATTTCGTTTACTTAAATACATTTTTGTAATACAATTTTCTTTCATAATATTATCTAAATATATAATATTATTATGATGAACCAAAAATTTTCAAATAAATTTTAGTAAAAAATATTTTAATTTTTTATATTTAAAAAATTTAAATTTTATCATCAAAAATAATAATAATATTTTATAAATTTATTGAAAACTATTCAATTCAAAAAAGCAAAAAATTATATATGAATAATATAATTGTAAGAAATTGTAAATCAAAAATGTATCTAAGTAAACGAAATTTCAATTTTTTTGTTTTTGAGCAAACAACTCGCCAGTTTTTTGCCACAAAAATAGCGTTAGCGTAGATTATTTAACAGGGATGTGTGTTTATTGTCTATGTTACATTTCTAAAACCTAGTACAAGTTTAACAACATTCCTAAATCACAATGTTGTCAGCTCTGTTGCCGTGGCGGCGAGCGTAAAGCTCCTCCTGGATGGCAACCTAAATTTCTCTCACGTGAAACTTAGTTGATCCTCTGTATGAGAGAGCACCATTGTAGCACGCGCGTCAACAAAGAACATGGTCGTTTGTTCATTTTTTTGGTAAATTATTTTGTTTTTGAGAAGTTGCGGTATCATCATTTTTGCATCTCAAGAGGATCGATCCGAAAAAAATTACCTTTTGTGTGTGTACACACTTCTAACTCCTGGAAAGCCCTGAAAAAGGGGCACTTTGAATTTTAGTCCTCCAGCAGCCCCTTACAAGCTATAAGGACGGCACAGCACGAACTTCTGATGGGGAGCAGAAAGAATGATGCGATTGATTCGGGTCTGTCACTCGACATGAGTGGCGGTGGAGTGTTAGATGAATCTTTGCGTCCAAGTCCACTATCAATCCTGGTCCCAAGCACTCCTAAGACGAGCTCTCGGCTGACGGCAGTGGATTTGGCAATGTCAACACAGTGCTACGATGCTCTGAGTGACGTGGATACGCCCTCTTCCACTTCTAACCCAAACACCGAGGGCGGGCAAGGGAGTTCCACTAGAATGAACCGCAGCATCAGCTGGAGGAAGGAGTCCGACAGCTCCATAATCAATCCTTGCTCCCCCGAGGGGCAGCGAATGGCAGATTCGTTTGACGACGGTACGTACGACATTTGGTTGAACAGGCGTCGTTCGATTAACTCGAGGATAGCGGTGAACGACCTTTCTGGCATCGAATCTATCTGCAAGGTGGAGCTGGAGAAGGAGTACGACTTCATGAAGGTGAATGATGACAATGGAAGAGAAAAAGAGGGAAGAAGAGGCGGAGAATCGTCGTTGTCGTTGTCGTTTTCGACGTCATCGTCGTCGTCGTCGTTGTCCTCGTCGACTCAAGCCGCCGCCGCCGCCGCCACCTCTGCCTCTGCCTCTGCCTCTGCCTCTCAAACGACAACAGATGAGGAGGAGAAAGAGTTGATGCTGGAAGAGCCGCCTATCGTTTTTGCGGTCAGTCACCTTTCCGAATCCGACAAGGCTGCGGTCCGCAAACAAAAAATTGCTGTCATCAAACTTCTGCTCTCCCTGAAGAGCAGCCAATCAACTTGCACGGTGAATTCCTTGGACCGAAACGGTTTCGGGGGTATGCATTGGGCGGCCGCGCTGAACGCATGCGACGTCATGTACCTGCTCTTTGAGAACGGAGCGGACGTCAACATAAGGTGCAAGAGCGGAGAGGGGGACACTCCCTTGCACAGGGCGTGTCGGATGAGTCAGCTCGATGCCATTCGCCTCCTCTTGACCACGCTAAAGGCTGATGCCTCGATTTACAACAACAAAAAGATGCCCCCAATCGATTGCGCGGCCAGCTACAACACCACCAACCGGCAGGCCACTCCCACTGCCAAATCTGTCATTCGCCGCATCTTCTTTGAACTTAACCCCTCCTCAAGGACTCTCGTTCTTCATCACCCCGACTGTCAGGGGCATCGGACAATGGTGGGCCACCAGGAGGCGCCGGGTCGAATTCCCGCAATCATCAACTGCCTGAAATCCTCCACTCTCTTTGAAGCCGACGAGGTGGAATTCAGCGAAAGCTTTGAGCGGGCCAGCATATCGGCCATCCTGGCTGCCCACCACAGCGACTACGTGAACTTCGTTGTGAGAGAGGCGAGGAATATGGAGGCCAAAACTCCCCGCAGCAAGAGCGCCATCCTCGCCTTTACGCCGAGGGTTCAACAGGAGGTCGAGAAGAGGCACGAGAAGAGGCTGAAACCGGCCAACGCCTGCGACACAAGCTTCAGTGTCGGAAGTTTGGACGCCGCCTTGAGGGCTGCAGGAAGCGTCATCACCGGGGTAAACATGGTCCACGACGGAAGAAGGAGGAGCGTTTCCTGTATAGTTCGTCCTCCTGGTCATCACGCTGGCTACAAGGGACACGTTGCGAATTCGGCCTCCTGTGGTTTTTGTATCTTCAACTCGGTCGCAATCGGTGCTCTGCACGCTCTGAATAATTGCGGGGGCATTAATAAGGTTGCGATCGTCGACTTTGATGTCCACCATGGTAATGGGACCGAGGAAATCATCAAGATCATCGACCGCCCTGAGGAGCTATTCTTCGCATCTGTTCACCTCTTCGATGACAACTTTTATCCTGGTAGCGGGGATAGCGACAGCGTCGCTGACAACTGCATGAACATTGCCATCAACCCGCTCTGGAACGGCAAGGGTGGACAGGACATCAACTGTGGAAGGAACGCTTTTCGGAACGGTATCAGCCAGAGGCTACTCCCAGCCATGCGCGCATTCAACCCTGACATCGTTCTCATTTCTGCAGGCTTTGATGGCGCCAAAAATGACATAGGAAACAAACGAGACGGCAATAGGCTTGGGGATGGAGGCTTGGATCTTTCCAAGGAAGATTTTCATTATTGTGTAGGCTTGTGCAAACAGGTACGACGATGATGGAGCAGCATTTCTTATTCGCACTGGCGATCGCACTATCGACACTCACCCTCCCTCACCC
>Ga0115557_1000271_pt1 | contig 36758 bp, 36 predicted proteins | sample COGITO_mtgs_1104_FD_87280 | JGI IMG/M metagenome (GOLD analysis project Ga0115557, IMG submission 87280) | Pelagic marine microbial communities from North Sea - COGITO_mtgs_110421 | ecosystem: Environmental > Aquatic > Marine > Epipelagic | place: Germany:Helgoland, sampling site Kabeltonne...
AAACAACGACAATATTCGGTATCAATTACTACCTCAACTCATGCTCTTGGTAGTAAAATCAACCAAAACCGTCCCAGTCGCGCTCCTACCTGTCTCCTCCTCACAGGTGCTCATGTCAGGATTAACAGTCCTAGAAGGCGCCTCTCCAAATGCCTTGTCATCAGGCACGCCGTTAGTGTCTGGGTAGCATATCTCCATGGGTAAGGGAGGGTTCCTCATGAACTTCGAGCCGCCGGGCATGTAGGGATCGCAGTAGGGGTCGGGGTGGGCGTAGGTCTGGAGGGAGGCTTCGGCCTCTTTTATTAAGCGGAGGGAGGCAGAAGGACTGCAGTTGCGGTTCGACTCAAAGAGGCCGCGGATTCGCTACGAATGGGGTGTAGATACAGCCGAATAGGGTTAGTTTTTCTCTCTCTCACTTTCTTCATATCCAGCTCCTCAACACTCCTCTCCTCTCCCCTCCCCTCCCTTTCTCTCTCACCTCTGCCTCATCACAAAAAATGTCTCTATCGACGACCCAGCTGCCCATAAGCTTAAGACTATGCCTGTAAAGCCTCCGGACCTTATCGACGTGGGATAAATTTGGGCCCTTCTGGACGATGTTAGCGCGGACGGACGCGAATGCTGAGTTCATTGTTGTTAGATTTTTGTATGTATCAGGGACGGGAGAGGGTTGGGCCACTAGTCTTGGCTGTTTTGGGGATAATGGAGGAGAAACGTGTGCGAGTGTATCACGGGAGTCGGCAGTGTCAATCCAACTGACAGATCGGACCAAGGGGAGAGAGTGAGGAGAAAATAAGGGTGGGCTGTTCGGACAACCTTTCAGAGTTCAGGTTTGTGTTTATCGATACCGCCAGCGAATATTATAATTGATCAGGGTCGTGACCACGTAGAGATATGGTATACGAGCGTTTTTAAGTACTTAGAGTTCCGTGGGTAGTCGACGAAAAGTCTGGCTAGGAGTGGTCAATTTTTGTTCGGTTTATTGTACTTTGCTCACACGTTTGTTGTTGTTTGAACCCAAAGAGTTCCGAAGGGCTCCTAATCCCCAACGTCGTACTCTCCTATCACCCCTTGCACGCTGCTCTGCTTTTGCTGCTCTTTTTTCTTAAACTCCTTTTTCTTTGAATCATGTTGGCCCTGTTATCCCTCTCCTTCCTCCCCCTCATGGCCTCTGGGTTCTACTTCCCCGGTGTTGACCCGTTATCGTTCAGTTCCGGCGATCCTGTCGAACTTAAGGTGAACAGCTTGACATCTGTCCATACCCAGTTACCAATGGATCACTATTCCAAGGCGTTCTGCAAGCCCTCTGGAGGTCCTGTGTCTGCCTCTGAGAACCTAGGGGAGTTCCTGACCGGTAATAGGATACAGACGAGCCCTTACACGCTCGCGATGAAGGAGGAGAAATTCTGCCAGGTGCTCTGCCAACAGCCTCTGAACAAGGAGGAGGCCACTGGTTTTTACGACACTATAAGATATGAGTACAATCAGCACTGGATCATTGACAATTTGCCGAGCGCAAGTCTTGTCATCAGTCAGAACATGATGTACACCAACTACGCCGGTGGTTTCCCCGTGGGTTTTTTGGACACTGACAAGAAGGCCTACATTTTCAACCACGTCAAGCTGATTGTTGAGTACCACCAAGTAGTCCCCGAGGAGGAGTTGTTCCGCGTTGTCGGTTTCTTCGTGGAGCCGATCTCGGTCAAACACAAGTACGCTGACGGTTTCAAGTGGGACGGCAAGGCAGCGGAGGGGTTCACGCATTCCCTAGAGACGTGTTCCTCCACCACCATGATCAACGCTGATGACGTGAAAGAGCTCCAGGTCATTGCCGAGGGCGAGGAGATTCTCTTCACCTACGACGTGCTCTGGACGGAGTCCGAGACGAGGTGGGCTAGCAGGTGGGACATCTACTTGTCCATGGACAATGCAATTTCCAGCACCATTCACTGGTTCTCCATTGTGAATAGCCTCCTCATCATCCTCTTCCTCTCGGGAATGGTTGGCATGATTTTGTTCCGCAACTTGAGACGGGATATTATGGAGTATAACAGGCTGCAGACGGACGAGGAAAAGGCGGAAGAGCGCGAAGAGAGCGGTTGGAAGCTTGTCCACGCGGATGTTTTCCGTCCCCCCTCCTCTCACCCCATGCTTTTCTGTGTCTTTGTTGGCACCGGGACTCAGTTCATCATGATGACCCTGGTCACCATGTTTTTTGCCTGCCTTGGATTCCTCTCCCCCGCCCGCCGAGGCTCCCTGGTGATGATGGTTATCGTCATGTATGTCCTGTTCGGTGCAACGGCTGGCTACACCTCATCCAGGCTATACAAGAGCTTCAGGGGCAGGGCCTGGCAGCGCTGCACGGTTCTGACAGCAACCCTCATCCCCGGAATGGGATTCTGCCTCTTCCTCTTTTTCAACACCTTCCTCTCCATCTACCACTCCACTGGGGCCGTGCCATTCCTCCAGCTGCTCTCCATTGCTGCTCTCTGGTGTTGCGTCAGCATCCCTCTGGTCTTCTTTGGGGCCTTCTTCGGATACAAGTACGACATGCTAGAGTACCCTACTGTTACTTCGAGCATACCCAGGGAGATCCCTGAGCAGCCTTGGTACTTTAGCACCCCCACTTTGGTTCTTTTAGGGGGTATCTTACCCTTTGGGGCTGCTTTTGTGGAGCTTTTTTTCATCATGAGCAGGTGAGTAAAATTGTGACGTTCCTGTTCTTAAATAATTTATTGGCATTCCTTTTTCTCCCCATCCTCACCCTCTTTTTCCTTCCGCTATCGAAACACAACTCCTACCATGGCATCACTCCCTCCTCGTAGCATCTGGATGGACCAGTACTACTATGTCTTTGGTTTCACATTCCTAGTATTCTTGATCCTAATCATAACCTGCAGTGAACTGAGCATGCTCCTATGCTACTTCCATCTCTGCAGCGAGGATTATCACTGGTGGTGGCGCAGCTTCCTCACATCTGGATCCACCGCTTTGTATGTCTTTGGCTACTCCTTCATCTGGTTCCAGAAGCTCGAGCCCAGCAGCATGTTCATCACTTATCTCCTGTACTTCGGGTACATGTTTATGGTCAGCTTTGTGCTCTTCCTTGTCACTGGAACTGTTGGTTTCGCCAGCTGTCTGTGGTTCACAAAGAAGATCTTCGGGTCCATCAAGGTCGACTAACTTGATTAATTGAATGACGTCTTTTCGAATAAAGTGATTGGGAGTATGAAATAAATAACAAGAGAGATGGTTGACTTTAAACTACCGACTAAATTTGGGATTTTATTATGAGAGCAGATCGCTTGGCTGTGGGATGACTTAACTGTCAGACAATGCGACATTTTGGAGTGATTTGACACACAACACAACACAACCTCTCAGCCTTTTAAATCAACACTGAAAGGCTGCCGCTAGAAAAGCTAGATAGACCTCAGCCCCAAACTAATCCTCTGGCCGGAGAAGGAAAAGAATCGATTCTGAAAGGGGAATAAATCCCCTGTCCCCCTTACATTCATTCCGAAATCAGGCAGGTGGGACAAATCGTTTTGTTTTTTGACCCAACAGAAACCAAACAACCAAACCTTAAAGCATCGAAAGTTAAGTTAATTCATTCTCCTGACTACAACAATATCACTGTAGGATGGTGATGCTTCAGCAAACTTCGCTTGACAAGGAGGAGAAGAGAATCTTGGCCATGAGGGCCCGTGCTCAGTCTCGCACGGAGAGGTTCCTCAATGCTCGTTCAAGGACAATCGGAGTCGACGTTGAAGGCCTGAACCAACAAGTGGAAGAGAAGCGGCAGTTGCGTGAAGCTGAGAGGAAAGCTGATGCTGATCAGGGTAAGTCAGGGGAACTCACTGATTGGCTTTTTCATCCAAGGCCGCCCCTTAGTGCTTTGAAACGCAAACTCCCCATCTGCTTTGAAAAGCTACCCCCATCATCTCAATAGTCCACTTAGCCCCCCCCTCCCCCGCCTCACCAAACCTGCCTTTATAAATCACCCCAACCCATCTAACCCATACCCCACCATTCCTACCACCCTCACCCCCTCTCCTCCTCCTGCACTCTCTCCCTCCTTCACAGCTGCTTATGACCAACACATCGGCCGTGTCTTGGAGCAAAACGAAGCCGATGACCGTGCCCATCGATTGGCCGAAATGCACCGCCTTCGTGATGACCTGCTTGCCCATGCTCAGCTTCCCAAGAACACATGCGAGAAGATGGGCGTGCCCATCGACCCTGAGAACTGCGGAACTGGGGCCGCTCAGTATTTCTCCGGGGAGGACAAGTTGCGAGAGGAGAGGATCAGGATACAGCAGGCGCAGATGAGGCAATGGACGTCCCAGCAGATTGCGGAGAAGAACGCTCGGTCTACGGAGATAAAGGAGGAGTCTCTGCGTTATGACCAATATCTCAATGCAGTCGACCAGATGCGTGGAACAATTGAGGACGAAACAGCGCAGGAAGTATCCAAAAGGCGCATGATGGTGAGGCAAGAGAATGAGAATGCCGCCAAATGGAAGTCCGAAGAACGCCAGAGGTTAAGTCAGCTCAACGATCAACTTAATGATATGGAAGCAGACTCCATGAGGAAGAGTGCCTTCCTCAATGAGGATACTGAATACGGTAAAAGTGCACTGGCTGACTACCGTGTGCGCCCCGATAACTTTAAGGGATACAATAAGGAACAGATTGCATACATCTTCAAGGGTAACCAGAAGGTTCAGATGGATCAGATGGAACAGAAGCAGAAGGAAATTGAGGAGGACATGGCATGGGCTGCGCACCAGGAAAATGTTTCCCGTGTTATGGAGGCGTCAGAGCAGCAAGACAAGGAGCACAGGGACTACATGAATAAGCTCCAGACTGAAGATATTCAGAGACAGAGAGCCGAGCTAAAGGCAAAGCAGCAGAAGATGAAAGAGGACAAATTTGGAGCCATCGGCGAAGGGTTCTTCCAAGGCTTTGGCACTAGCTGCCGATAGAAGGTGATCGATGACGACTCGTCCCAAGTTTATGTTTTTATGTGTGGTTAATATATAATAGCTGTGATGCTGTACCTTTAGAAGCGTACAATTCTACTATTATTACTATTATTTATTTCCTTGTTCCACCCAACTCCCACCAATTTTGATGAGTAAAATAGTCACTGTACTGTGGGCTTGATGCGTTTGTCCGCAAGAATCGAACCCTCATCATCATAAATTGCAGCCACATGGTCATCGGGGCGGACAAGAGCAGCAAACACACCGCGTTGCTCCGCGAAAGTCACTGGAGTTTCTACATGAATTACTTCCAAACCGATTCCCCAAAATGTTGACGGTGGCATGTTCATTTCCATCTTTCCAAATACCAGCAGAGTGAAGGCACATTTACCCCCCCTCAGCGATATCCCAATAGAAGAAAAAGCATTCCCGTTTTCCATCCCCCCCTCCTCATCTTCCCCAGTCTGTTTCAGCATAAAGTGTGGGATTCTGTGCCCGACAGTCAACTCAGGGACATAATCATCTGTGTCACTGCCTGTTCCCTCCACAACACGCCCCTCTCCACACTTATTTTTGTCATAAAAATAACCTAACTCGTACTTGGGAAATAAAAGGGGCAAGCCAACTCCTCCTTGCCGCTGCAGGACGTCTTCAAACCTCTTCTTTGCGATTTCGAGAGCCCAACCCCCAGATTTCAACACTGCCAAGGGTGCCATGGCAGTATCCATCAAAAAGTTGAAAGAATTCTGCTGCAGCTGTAGGGGTATGGTACTCTGCGATTTACTGAGCTTGACGAGTGCCTTAGGATATTCTGCGTCAAGACCGATCGCCTTGGCGATCTCGAGAGTCCTCTCGTAGTTTCTCACACTCAGTGCCAAATATTGGCATGCCACCCCTCTCCTCTCCACTTCGTAAGACGAAAGGAGGGAGATTCTGTGTTCGTCATTCCTCTCACAAACTGCGAGTTTCCACGCCAAATTATGGGCATCTTGAATCCCACAGTTCATACCGAAACCCCCAGAGGGCGGGAAAAGGTGCGCCGCGTCTCCGGCCAGAAAAACTCGTTTGGTTTCGTTAGAGTAAGAGTGAGCTACAGAGTTAGTCATTACCCAGTTCGAGACAGAATTGATTTTCACATCGTCTTCCTCGACTCCGAGGCCCCTAGCAACGAGCAGTCGACAACGTTCTGGTGTGTATGCTGCGAAATCCTGTAGTGGAGGGAACCATGGGATTTGGCAAACCCATTCTCCCTTACGCAAATCCAAGGCAACAAATGCACCCACAACAATTTCATTGTACACGAAGTATAGCATCGAGCTATTACCCTTCTCGAGAAATCTATCATTTAACTTTTCACCAGTCGAGAAATTTATATTTATCATGTGTTGATTGCTGTCATTTACGTCATCATTCATCATGGGTATTTGAAGGAGAGACCGAGTGATGGAGTGCGACCCGTCACACCCGATCAAGTATTTCGAATGAATGTTAAATTCACCATTAGTGTGGTGCGGGGACTTAAAACTTGAGACAATGCCAGTCTTATCATCCATCTCAACAAAGGAGGAAAGCTCACTCTCATACATACGATTCTTTCCACTGTCTGGGTCTTCATCATCTTCCATCCACCTCAGCAATCGCTCCAAACCTAAGTGGACTGGAAAATATTCGCTCCAGCCTCGCATCTTACTCACAATTTGTGGAGCGAACTGATTTAACCGAGCAAAATGACCAGTCATTGGGAGGGCTGCACTACAGTACGTAAAATGTGACCATTGGTCAAGTGGGGGGCAAAGAGAGTCATCGTTTCCACCCGCCGTCGAGGACGCGACCAAATCACGACCCCACAGGTTGTTCAGAATTTCAACGCTGCGCGTGTTGATAAAATGGGCGCCCCCTCTATGTTTGACTGCATTCTTTGCTCGTCGAGGGTGACGCTCTACCACCAAATTGTCCACCCCAAAAGTTGACAGGATCTTAGAGAGTGTCAAACCAGTAGGACCAGCACCGACAATCAGAGCTGTAGTTTTTCGAAGTGGTGCCGACATTGAAACTTGGAGAAGTTCGATGATGATGTCCACAACAAATCTGAGCCAGTGCAGTGAAGGGGGATGATGCTGCCTAGACGAGATAATATTTTGTCAGCTTATAACAAGGGACTTTGACAAACCGTGAAAACGAAAAACCTACTATAAAGATCCTTTTGGGCCAAGTGGACTGAGCAATCTTTTTTTCTTCGAATTTCTAAACCAACAGCGCTCCGACGGCCCACAGGGTCGGAAACATTCCCTACCTCTTCTAGACCTCCTCCTCACATACCCAAATAAGACCAATATCCTTCGATTCTGACAAGTATCTCTGAATTGGTGTGATTGAGCACCTCTTTCAACTTCCCCCCGCTTATTTGCAAAATGCTGATGATACGACTACTGCTTGCAATTTGCTTTGCGAAAGCATCTTCTTCCTCTCTACCTAGTGGCGAAGAAGTACTATGTGACGACATTTCAGATGACTGCATTCATTTATCGATAAATGACCACCCTAATGATGCGCTCCTCCCTTCGTCGTTGCTCCTCAGCAGCGAATCGCTTCTCTCACGGGCAAAAATGCCCCAAAAAAGTACATCTCACTGCATGATGATTGATGCGGGGAGTACTGGCACCCGCCTGCACATATACGAGTTCGAGAAGCGACACTTTACTACCCTGCCCCCTCCCCTTTCCTATCCATTTGCGGAGGAGAGCCACTGGACGTCGCGGGTTGCCCCTGGTATATCCGTCTTTGCAGACGTTGAGGAGGACGATGAGTTAGAAGAGAAGATGAGAGATTATTTTCGTCCGTTTTTTGCTTTCACGACGACGATACTAGGCGAGAAGGAGGCAGAGTGGGCGACATTTCCTATCTACTTGAAAGCGACAGGAGGAATGCGTGCCCTGTCGACATCTTCTCGCAACCGTGTGATCACTACTGTCCGCAGCATTTTTGGAGACCCAACTTTTAATCCTTTTTACTTCACTACCGAGCAAGCTCGAGTCATTTCGGGGGAGGAGGAGGCCATTTATGGATGGACTGGTATTAACTTCCTTATGGGGACACTTCTGAATAACACCAGAGGGGAAGGGACTGTCACGGATGTGAATAAAACGTTCGGAGCACTTGATATGGGGGGAGCGTCTACGCAGATAAGCTTTTACGAGCCGAATGAGGACGTTATGAGCAACCTCTTCAAAATGCAACTGGGGGCCAGCAAGCACTGGAATGTGTATGCGCACAGTTTCCTCTACTTTGGTAATGACTTGGCAAGGGAAAGAGTCGGTGCTCGCATTGTGTACAATTACGAGAACGAGCAGATGGAGGGATCTGATCGAATCTCGGCTTTCCTCCGAGACTCCGAAGTTGGTCTCCGGCGTCTCCAAGACGAGCATCTCTACGAAACTTCTCTCAATTCTACCTCAAAGACGAAAATTTACAATCCCTGTCTCCCTGGCGCCGCTGAAAAAACATTTCGCTCCAGGATCCGCTTCAACCCATCTGGTATCGAAAGCTGGTCTCAATCTATTGAGCCCTATAAATATACCTTTGTCGGTGGTTCCTCAGGCGGAAACTTCGAGGAGTGTGCCAACTTGGCCAGGACGCTTCTCCGGAAAAATGCGAATGAATGGTGCAATTTTGAACACAAGGGCGACTGCAGCTTTGCTGGGGTGTACCAACCACCTCTGCCTACTCAGTCGCGACATTTTGGAGAATTTTTCGGTTTTGCGAATTACTTGAAACTGTGGAAGTTTCTGCGGCTGAAGCCCCGATCTACCTTGGAGGAACTTAGGAACGGGGGAAGGTCCATCTGCGCCATGTCCAAGACAGATTTGGGTAAGTTTGCAGGGGACAAATATTTGGACGAGAACGGCAACCCTGTGGCGACGAACTCTGATTACTGTTTCCTAGCTTGTTATGCCTTTGAATTGTTACACACTGGGTATGGTTTCAAATTGGACGACCACATCACAGTCGCAAATGTCATAAATGGTCAGAAGGTGGGCTGGGCGCTCGGATCGGTCCTTTACGAGATAAATGCGCTCCCGTGGAAATATAATGACGAAGCCACGAGAGACACTGGGCTGGGACTTAGCATGGTTGTAATGTCTCTGATCGGGTTTTTAGTCGTAGTAAGTTATCGGCTTTACAGAAGTTCACGACAGCTAGGGGAGTTGCGACAAAAGGTTGAAGGGGCCAAATCTGACCCCAAAGAATACTCAAGCCTCTTGTAAAGGTGGCTAAAAATTAATGCTTAATGCGGCTACAGTTAACAGCACAAACGTGCTTCCTACCTCCATTCTTCAAATAATTTACGCACGCACGTTTTGGTCCACATCAAGGCGTGATCCTATTAGGGTCACGAGGGAACATGGACGCTTTTCTGACGTTGTCCAGGCCAAGGTAGAGAAAAACAACTCTATCAAGGCCGATTCCAGCACCAGCATGGGGAGGGATCCCGTGTTTAAAGCTATTTACGTACGATTGGATCGGCTCGGGACTAGGCGTGCGTGAGTGCGTTGTGACTTTTGACTGTACACGAGCGAGAGGGCAGAGGCATGGCACTTACCTTATTCCTTTTGCCTTCAGATTCTCTAACATCTGAGGAACGTCATGGACACGCTGGGCTCCGCTGCAAATTTCTTGTCCGCGAATGAACATGTCATAAGAGTTGCTCAAACGCTTATCTTCCGGACAAGGCATAGTATAAAATGGCCTAATGGAAGCAGGATATTTGTCCAGCATAAAAAAATCTGTGTTGTGTTTTTCTTTGACTGCCCTTCCTAATGCGAGTTCCTATGATAGACGTGCGATGGTTAGGATTTGATAGATGGTTAGGGTTAGCATGCAAGTAGAATGCATATGCTGACGTACGCAATCGCTCAGCTGGACTCGATTCTGCTAAGTTCATTTTCCCGTTCTCACCTGCTCGCCAGTTAAATCTTGGAATCCGTCATCCATGTCATATCCCAGATTTTTCAAAATCTCAACCCCCTCGCCCCAGTGAATCACACAAGGTTTCTCCGTGAATACTACCGGTTCAGAATAGTACTGCTTGCGAATGACTGCAAGCTCCTTTGCAAAATTCTTTTCTAAACCGTCGAAAATGTGTTTGAACATGTCGTGGGCAACAACTAAGGCCTCTTCATAATGCTCATGAATGGCCATCTCAAAGTCCAACCCAGTGAACTCGCACAGATGACGCCTCGTGTTGCTATTTTCGGCGCGAAAAACTGGCCCGATCTCGAATACCCTTCCAAAGTCAGCCGAGATTGCCATCTGCTTGTACAGCTGTGGAGACTGAGCTAACATGGCCTTTGTGCCAAAGTAATCTGTGGTAAAAACGCCAGCACCGCTCTCACTCTCACCAGAAATGAGCTTGGGCGTCTGAATCTCCATGAAGCCCTGCTGGTACAAGCTCTCACGATAGAGCTGACACACACCGCTCCGAATCTTCATGATGGCGTTGTTGGCAGGCACTCGGAGATCAACCCAACGGTTGTTCAGCCTAAGCTCCTGGCCGAGCCTGGCAAACGGACGGTCCGTCTCCTCGCTCTCAAGGATTTCAGCTTCACTCTTGCTTGCGTCCTCGATCTCAAAAGGAAGGTTGGAATCGGCGACATTCACAGCATGGATACGGTGGACTTGTAACTCCACGTCTTGCTTGCTGGTGGACTTAACAGGCGACTGAGGCTTGACAACCTCGGCTTGGACATCACATATGCTCTCCAAAGTTAAGGTTTTCAGGTATTTGACCATCCTAGCGTCGTCAGGATCGTCAGATTTTTTGAAGAAAACCCCCTGAACAGTGTTCAGGGCATCGGAACGCAACACAAGGAAACAACTTCCCCCTTTTATCCGAATTGAATGTAGCCTCCCTCGAACCCAGATTCTCCCATCAGCAAGGGAAATATCTTTGATCGCGGTGAACTCCCTCCTACTCCAATTCTCTCGACTCTGTACCAGCTCGTAGTCCCCAAATGGGAGATTTTCGTTATTGGAATCATCGTTGGAATAATACACCTCTTCAAACGCCGTCGACGACGTCGTAGCTGCCGCCTGCTGCTGCTGTTTCTTTAGTGCCTTCTGACGTTTATACTCTTCCTTCTCGGCCTTTCGCTTCTCGCGAGCAGCCTTGACCTCTTCCGGAGTGAGATTGTTGGAGCCAGCACTTGTGCTGAACAAGGATATTTTCTCAGCCGACGAGCGCACAAAACCTCCACCCGATCGTCCCACTCTTAGCAGTCGGCTAGCCGACACAACCGAGCCCCGGCCTCCACCAACCCTCCCTAAGTTGGCCGACGATGAAGCCAGATTCAGAAGAGCCATCGTAGGGCGCATGATAGATAGAGAAATCAATAGGAGCTTAACTTGAGGGCCGAGCATGTACACAAACTACAAAGAAATTTCAGATAGGAATGGATTTTTTGAACAGGGGGTAAAATTTCAAGTGCCAAAAAAAGTGGCCGATAAAATCATAAAATCCGCTGGAGCCAGTCAACGGAAATACGCTGATTGTGTTCCCTAAATTCCCCCCCCGACATAAACGATAATATGGCTGACGACGAAGCTCTTGCGGACTACGAGGAGGTAAAAAAATAGATGATTGGCTTGTGCCTTTGCGTTAAACGTCCTGCTTGTGAGTTCGGCGAGGAGCACTCTCCGCTCCACAGCCGTTCCCCTTCTCTACCATCTGCGGTCCTAAACTCTGCTTTTGCGATCGATACTTCTATCCCCCCAGCCCCCACAACCCGCCCCCCCCTGAACGCCTCCCTTGCCTTTGACTGCATTTCCCCCTCTTGTCTTTATCTTCCCAAATCTAACCAACCCCAATCTTATTGTTGTACTTCTGTTTCTAGGACGAGGAGACCACCGAGGTCGTTGCGGACTCCGGAAAGGAGACAAAGAAGGGGCACTACGTCGGCATCCACGCGTCTGGATTCAACGACTTCATCCTGAAGCCTGAGTGCCTCAAGGCTGTTGTTGACTGTGGTTTTGAGCACCCCTCTGAGGTCCAGCACGAATGCATTCCCCAGGCCGTACTTGGTATGGACATTGTCTGCCAGGCCAAGAGTGGTATGGGAAAGACTGCCGTATTCGTGCTTGCTACCCTGCACCAGCTGAACCCTGTGGATAAGGAAGTGAGCGTTCTTGTTCTCTGCCACACCCGCGAGCTGGCTTTCCAGATTGCGCACGAGTATGAGCGCTTCAGCAAGTATCTACCCAGCGTCAAGACTGCTGTATTCTACGGAGGAGTGAAGATTGAAATGAACCGTGATGTATGCAAGAATGAGACTCCTCACATTGTTGTGGGAACCCCTGGAAGGATTCTGGCTCTTTTGAGGGAGAAGACTTTGCACTTGGATAAGGTTAAGCACTTTGTCTTGGATGAGTGCGATCGCATTTTGGAGAAGCTCGACATGAGGCGTGATATCCAGGAGATCTTTAGGTGAGTGTTTTGGATGATTTGAGTGTTTTTTGGCTTTGTCTCGTTGAGTTTTTATTCTTGTGAAAAAAGAAAGAAGACGCTAACTTACCGCCCCCTTTCTGCCTTCTCCTCCGCCACTTAGGGCCACCCCCCACGAGAAGCAGGTCATGATGTTCAGCGCTACACTTTCCAAGGAGATCCGACCCGTTTGCAAAAAGTTCTGCCAGGACCCCATGGAGATTTACATCGATGATGACACCAAGCTTACTCTTCATGGTCTTCAGCAGTATTACATCAAGCTTGCCGAGTCCGAAAAGAACCGCAAGCTCAACGATCTCCTTGATACTCTCGAGTTTAACCAGGTTGTCATCTTCGTCAGCAAGCTCCAGCGCGCTAACGAACTCAACAGGTTGTTGGAGGAATGCAACTTCCCCTCAATCTGCATTCACAGTGGCATGACCCAGGATGAGCGCATCTCTCGCTACAAGAGTTTCAAGGAGTTTGAGAAGCGCATCTTGGTTGCCACCGATCTCTTTGGCCGCGGAATCGATATTGAGCGTGTCAACATTGTGATCAACTACGACTTTCCCGATGACAGCGATCAGTACCTTCACCGTGTTGGCCGTGCCGGTCGTTTTGGGACTAAGGGTCTTGGCATCAGCTTCATCAGCAGTGGCCCGGACCAAGAGATTCTCGACAAGATTCAGAGTCGCTTCGAGACCAGTATTCCCGAGATCCCTGATGAGATCGACTGCAGCAGCTACATGGCCACGTAAAGGTGTGGATGGATTTATAAATTTCGACGACCAAGAACAGGAAAAACGTTAGCAAAAGAAAGGCAACTTCCTCCTCTCGTTATTTGTCTACTTATACGTTTGCTTGCTTCTCTTTATTCTTTTTTCAGCTGTACCTGTCGAACTCGTTTTGGGCTGATTTTGAAGCGCTCTCAGTCATGATCTTCTCTGCCCTGTTGATATTCGTGACAGTCGTAGCTGCCTTCTTGAACAGACTCTTCAAGGCACCCCCAAGGGCCTTCCCTACGCCCCCCGCGCTATCGGTGACAACCTTGGCCGCCTCTTTTTTCTTCGGCCCCCCGCCTTCCAAATACTCCCCCTCGTCAAGCATTTTCTGAAACAAAAAGTTGATGCTCTGTTTGCTACTAACACTGGACGGCCTGAAAACAAGCAGGCTCTCAACTGTGCTTTTCCTACCAGAATTAATAGCATAATTAAAGGGAGTCTCCCCATTATTATCCCAGATGCTCTTTTTAGCTCCGCACAAAAGCATTATCCTCGTCATATGCGTCCCCCCTCTTCTCGCTGCGTGATGCAATGCGGTGGCACCGTTCTTGTCTCTCTGATCCACTACGCTACCCCTGGTCATCAGCATCATGGCCGCCTCGCTTTTGCCGTGCATGCATGCTACATGCAATGGAGTCCAGTTGTTGTTGTAGGTTGTCTTATGAATATCACACCCCTTGGCCAAGAGCCATCCAATTCGCTTTGTATTTCCGCTTTGAGCAGCCAAATGTAACAAAGTGAAACCCTCGCTCTGATTTCCGTCCTGCTGACAGTGAATGTCTGCTTTCATACTCAGCAGTGTTGCCAGCGTCCTATTGTACTTCGTGATGGGATCGTCAATCACCCCCAACATTTTTCCAACCATACTTAGTCCTGTTTTGTCAGCTAGCGACTTTACCTTTTTGCCGCTAGCATAATCCGCTTCGTCCCTCTCCACTCCGAGGTCTGCTTGTAACAATCCCTCAAAACAGCATTGCAAGGGTGTCTTCCCTTCTGGAGTCCGTCCGTTAACATCCAACCTTTGTTGACCTTTCATGACCCGCTGCGCAAAGCATTTCACTACCAGAGCATTATCGCCGTCGTATGCACCTCCTTCCAGATCGTCTATGGTATAAACTCTGTACCGCCGACGCCACGCCCGCATGAGCTCCATATAAATTGCAAACAATACGACGTAGATTAAGGCTAACTTTTCCATCACAAATGACCTCACAATTTCGTAAGCATGCTGGAAGACATTGTCGTATGTGTTGCCTGTGTTGTTTGCTCCTTCCATGGCAAGCTGGCGAGCTGCCGTACGCTTGGCTTTATACCTTTTGTAGGGAGGAATCAACAAGAATGGGTATTCCAACACCATGAGAGTGAAATAAATTCCGTCAGAGAGTTTTTGAATGACGAAGTCGCGACGTCTGAGAATTGTTTTGAGTGATAGTAAGTATGCATTTTTGAAAGGTTAGTGGGGTCTTAATACCAAGATTCACCACATTCAATAGTAGTTACTCACCTTTTTCTAGCCTGCTCTGAGGTCTCCGTTACGAGACTTCCATCATCGACGGCACCTTCTGCAGTGGTCGATGTCCCATCATCACCATCGATGATTAGGCTCGACGACTCCAACGAGCCCTCTTCCATTTTTTCGAGCTGACTTCCCCCTTCCCCATCAACTGCACCGCTCCCCACTTCCCCCTCGATGTTGCCGTGGCGCCTATTCTTCCTCTTTTTCCCCTCCGCTTTCGCTGTCTCTCTTTCCATTTTAGTTCTGACTTCTTGCCTTAAGCGTTCCTTCTCTGCCTCTTCTTCTTTTAGTCTTTTAGCCTCCTCAAGCTCGGCTTTCTCCTTTTCCAGCTTTTCTTGGTACAACTTCTGCTGCTCCGCCAAATTGGTGAGCCCCATAGTCCCGGTATCATCTTCATCCGAAGAATCAAGTTTGAAAGTTTCTGCATTTGCTGACTGTCGCGTTTTAGAATTTGACCTATTACCGTGCTTACGAGATTTTCGTTTCTTGTCTTTTTTGTCGACGTTTTCATCGTTCACTCCCTTTCCCTTTCCCTCGCTCTCCTCCTTCTCCTTCTCCTTCTCCTTCTCCTTCCGCCTCTTCCTCTTCTTCTTTTTCCCTTTCTTTTCTCTGTCCTCACCGCCGTTGTCTTTATCATTTTCAATAATCCCGATTTTAGCGCTCTTTACACGATTCATTTTATTATACTTTTTGTTCCTCTTCTTGACACTGTCTTCGAGTTTTTTCTGGTGCTTCAGAGAATGAAGGCTCTTTTGATTGAATGTAGTTTTAGCCATTGAACGTAACTTAGCCGTTCCTGCGGTTTGACCACCTGCCATAATTGCGGCCTGCTTTTTTCTTTCCCTCTCTAGCCTTGCCTTTTTGCGGTCTTCGAATATCTTATTCTCTGCCATCTTATCCTCCTCAGCGTTCTTATTGTTCGTGTCGGTTACCTCCTTCATCACATTTTTCCTTCCGCTGCTGACAAGCTCGTAGTACCTCAAAGCAGATGAAATCCTACCCGACCTTTGCTCGCTGTGCAGCTCCTCAAGGATATTACCAGAGGTGTAAGCTGCACTGTCAGTGACGTTATGTGGTTGGTTCATGAGTTTCTCGGTCAACCGCCGCTTCTGATCTGCTCTCTCTCGGGCTGGACCCTCCACGATGATAGACGGCTTGTCTCTTTCGCCGTAAGGATAAGCTTCCCCCGCATCCCAATGGTACACCTGAATATCAGGCGCAAGTCTGTTTGCACGCTCTGCATCCGTCCTGACACTGTTCCTCACTTGCGACTCCGTTTTTGGTCTGATTTTTTTTCTTAGTTCCTCTTTTTTCTTTGCTGCGAGCTGCGCATCGAGGTCAAAGTTCCTCTCCGCGTGCCGAATGCTCGCTGGGCCATCAGGCTGGCTCGTCTCAATTTGGCGAGTTTCCAAATTCGCGTTGTAAGATTCTCCCATATCTCCTCCGCGCCCTAGTGCGCGTTCTTTTCCCACTTGTCTTTGGATCTTACTCAAATTTTTGGAATTTTTGTGATTTTCGTCCACATGAAAGGTTTTTACGACATGATCCTGGACAAAGACATCGCCCAAGGGTTTCCCTTTCTTGTCATCGACAACAGGATCCCAGATGTACTCATTCTCATTCTGTTTCGCATTCTTTAAATAACCGCATTCAGGGCAGTGATTTCTCCTCACTTTCGGCTGGCGATACCTCGCGGATGTCCGGTCCTCTGTACAGGTACAATACTGAGCCAAATGTGTAGGCCCCTGCGGCCACCAAGTTTTCTGCTCGAACTTATTCTTGCTCGTATCCTCAATCGGCCATTCTTTTTTAATATTATCTACGCTGAACAATTGATGTTGCCCTAGGTGCGAAACATATGCATCCATGGCTCGCTGGTAATTATCTTCGTTCCCCCAAACTCCAGCATGACGATCCGGCTTGAACATCATCCTTTTCAGCTGCTCTTCTGAGGCGCCAGCGGTACCATCGCCACCAACCTTCGCTCCTTTCATCGCTGCTTGCGTCTCTTTCGCATCGTCTCTCGCCTGGTTAGCAAGTTGCATCGCCATTGGGAATATTTGTTAGGTGTTGGAATTGGGCTGTTTAATTGTTTTAGGAAGAGTGCAAAGTAGATAAACAAAACAGTGTCTATGACGTGTACACTATGGAAAAAAAGTAAGGCTCGGGGCGGAAAATTTAAAATTTATGCTCTTGAAAAGGACAAACTTCTATATTTTGGTGTGTTTTCGTTTGTTCTCTCTAACGGTCAATGAGTTGTTGCTGCTTAATAATCAATGGATACATAGAAAAGCGCTGCCACAGAGTTTCACTCGATCGCACAATCAAGCGAAGGGTTTTGTTCGGGAGCCGGTGGAATGAATATCACAGAAATCCCCAACCCAGAAGAGGACGACAACTCCATTACCACCAACAATTTAAACAACAACAATAACAACAACAACCACGAAAACGACATCAACGGTGGCAACAGCGGAAGAAATGACAGCACCACTGGTGGTGATGTCACAAGCGATGGCGTTGTTGACACCAACGACTCCCCACTTGAAGACATTCTCCAAGAGGTCTCCTCTGTCCTTAACAAAATCATTGACACTGCTGTCGCTGCCGAAGAGGAACGTCTACGACTTCTCGAGCTCGAAAGACTTCGTCTCGAAGACCTGAAAAAATTCATGCTAGTTGAGGTATGGGCCGGTACCATTGTACCCTTCTACGAGGAGGAAATCACAAGAAGAATTATTTGGCCAGTTGGGTTGAAATCCTTGAGTGATGCGCTCGCAAAATCTCAGGAGGCGTTCATGTTCGACGCGAACCCCGTCAAGATTCATTTGGATTCGATGATATTAGAGGTAGAAAGGAGGGAGTTAGCGGAGAGGAGGAGAGTATGTCGCAATTGCATCGACTCAGTAGTCACCCAAATCAAAACAGAGATGGGCTTTGAGCCACTCATCGTCAAACGGCGTCGCAACAATCTCCTCCATGCAAGAAGAAAAGCTGTTTCTTCGTCTATTTTTGATATGCTAGATATAATTGAGTCCAGGGACAAAAAGAGGGAGCAGAGGGACAGAATCAGGAGAGGGGATTTCAACCCACCCCCCAAGGATGACCAAATCGCTCCTAGGGTCCATGAACACCTACTCAATATGACTTGGTGGGTTGAAGAGAACGAAATTTTACTCATTAAGTCACAAGAAGCTCCTCTCGAAAAAGAGAGTGCATTGAGGGAGCTAGAGGAACGTCAGGGAGAGGAGAAATTGGAGAGGGAAAGGAGCATCAGGGCAAGGCACAAGGAGGAGGTAAAGACAGTCGCCGTGGCGATTGTCGAGGAAGTGCGAAAAAATAGGGAAAGAGAGAAGGAAACCTTGGCAGACGGCACTGATATTGTCTCCTTCAATGCGGAAACAAAGAAAATAGAGAAGGAGAAGAGAGAGGAGGAAGAGAAGAGGTGCTTTGAGGAACAGGAGAAGGAAATGAAGCGATTAAGAAACGAGATTAAGGAGGAGCATGCAGTCACCTTCAACGAAGTGGAAAGCTCATACCAAAAAACAATCGACGATCTCAACAAGAGAACAAAGGAACACCAAAGGAACCGTCCGGGGGAGAGCCCTGAGCAGCAGATGCTCTTCAACAGAACAAAACTTTTCCAGACTTTTTTCCACAATATCATGTACGACGAAAGTTTGAATCTTGTTGCAGATAATTTGACCAAATATTGGGATTCGCGTTCCTATCAAGCAGTTCGTTGCGTTGATGGGGGTAGCTGGAGTGAAATGGCCGAATTCTCTACTCTTAGAAATAATTACGCGACGCATATCCAGGCCCTCAGGAGGAGGCAACTCGCGAGAAGACTCGCTGAGTATCGAAGATTAAGACTGAGGAGCTGCATTTTTATTCAGAAGATTGTGAGGGGGTGGGAGAGGAGGTTGAAGACGGCGACGTATAAAGAGGAAATCCACCTGAACGGCATCTGTGAGCGCAGATTCGGCGCCTCTGCCAGCATTGTGAGAATTCTTAGCGATGACAATCCCATCATTGAGGCCAATATTGCTGCGACTGAAACGCTCATGCATATGAGCAATTGCCGAGGGGGAACGAGTCTGGTACAGGACACAAGGATTGCGGAGAATTACTTCGACAAGTTCAACAACGAAAACTACTACAAAAACCGAGAGGGGGGTCACATCGACATTAGCAGGGCTTTGAGATTATCTGCTCTTGCTAAAACTGCCAAGTCTGGAAAAAACGAGTGGGCAAGTATGATAGAGTTTGTGGGCAATTTGGATTGTAACGAAGGAACGAGGGCGCTTGTCATTGACAAAGGTGGAGGTGAGAGCATTTTGGCTATGATGATGAGGGGCAACAGTCTTGTAAAGATGGAAGGGGCCAGAACAATAATGAAATTGAGCGAGAACGGGGTATTAAGGGAACACTTTACCAGCCTCGAGAAGTGCAGGCGGTGCTTGATAAGAATGGTTGTGGAATGTAACGAATACTGCGAGAAGAAAGTGGGGGAGTTGGGGGAGGTCGACTTTGATATGGTTTTTTGCCAGCAGCTCTGCAGCATCGAAACAATCTTTGTCTTGCTAAGGGGAGGTCAGGAAGCATCTCTTGCGTTCGGCGCTGGTGGTCTGATCGAGTGTATCATTGGTATTCTGAGGAATGTGGTGGTTTTCGAGGAAATCTATAAGATTGGAAAAAGGGCGATTATCGCTAATGTCAAGATTGGAAGCAGCACACGGCGGTATAGTTTGTTGGAATTGAGCTGCAGATGTTTTTGGAAACTCATCGAAGAGGAGAAAAATCTCGACCGAGCGTTAGCCAGCAGGTGCAAGACAGGGATATGTGTGAAGGAGATGCTGTGCTGCAATTTAGTGTTAGCAAACAGGTTGGGCTGTGTTTTAGTGGCGTGCCTGGCCAAGAAAAACAGAGGAAAGAGAATTTTCCGAGAAGTAAATGTTCCTATCTGCTTAGATAAGTTGATCGTCAGCAACAATCCGAGCGTCCGGCAAGCTGCTTTCGTAGCCATGGAGGCATTCGCGAAAGTTGGGGAGGGGGACGAGAAAAAATCCGAAGTAGGAATGAATGAGGTGGGACAAGATATCGACAGCAACGTTCTACTCTTTCGGACTCCCGTGGGAATTACCTTAGGACACAAGGGAAGCAGCATCAAGGACACTAGCCAATACCTAAAAAAGCTGAACATTGTTGAGCCCCCACTGCATGATTTCCGGTTCGACAGCTATTATCATAATGACGAATACAGGAGTAGGATCAAGAAAGAGGAGAAGGATGACAGAGAGGATCTTTTAGAGCACTTCAGGAAAATATGATTTCGCATTTTCTTTCGTGCCCACTTCGTTAAATGCGGGGTTAAAATGGGGAACTTTGTTTGGTATCTTAGGGTCCTACTCTCTTTTCGTTGTTGTTACTCATCCTTCTTGCCTTCATCACTCTTCCCTTTATCTGCGACCGCTCCATTGTCGTCGCTAGATTCATTAAGACGGGACACAACCATCTCAAAATAGTTAATGCTTAATAGCAGACCTACACTCAAGATGCTCAAGACCACCATATGGATCCTTCCTATGTCCATGTATCCACATGTAGCACAAACAGAAATCATCGCGTAAATTACCCCCTTCACGAAAGGAATAACCTGCTCACTGCTGCCAGGGGTGAGAATATCTCCAAGGATTCCCATATTGTTTGATCAAAAGGGTGCAAGACGAAACTGTGACAAAAATAAATGACAAGGCCAGAAAAAGAACAACAAAGCAACGGCTGCGCGTGTTCTAAGGTTTGTTTTATAGTACTCTGAGCTACTGTTCAGATCTTTTGACGAAAAAAATAGCGACAGAATAGGCGATAGCAGTGATATATGGGAGATATGCGAGACGAGAGAGAGGGCACAGAAAAAAGTGGGTAAACGTTCCCATTAAACATAAATATCTCTCAAACCCAGTCGAAAACAATCAGACAACATATAAAATATCTAAGCAGCAATCACGAAGAAAGACCCACATTTTTTGTTCCTCCTCTCTGATTATGAACTGGCTATTGCCTGTCTTACTTTTCTGTACGACCCTCCGATCAACATTGCAGTTCTCCTCTCTTCACGCACCACAACAGCCCTCCTTACCATCACTTAGAGCAACACCGACACCGAACGTGCCAACGCCCAGTGTATTTCCTGCTCAGATCTCTCCCCTGCCGCCCGGTTTCCAAAATGTGAATAACATTATCGCCGTATCTTCCAACAAGGGAGGAGTCGGTAAATCGACAACGTGCGTGAACGTCGCTCTTGCACTCGCTCAACACGAGAGCAGGCCAAAAGTGGGAATTCTTGATGCTGATATTTTTGGCCCCAGTATATCTTCTATGATGCCTGTCAGTGACGACACGATACGATTCTCGGGGAGGCAAATTCTTCCGCTCGTATACGAGTCTCTGGGAATAAAACTGATGTCATTCGGGTTTGTGAACGACGAGGACGCTGCTGCTACGGTGCGGGGCCCCATGATCCAGCAAATCTTGCAGCAGTACGTCGGCTTAACTGACTGGGGGGATCTTGACTATTTGCTTGTCGATATGCCACCAGGTACGGGTGACATTCAGCTAACTCTCAGCCAGATGCTCCGAATCGACGGGGCGGTTGTCGTCTCTACCCCGAGTGAACTGAGTTTGCGAGATGTGGTGCGGGGCATAGATATGTTCAATGGGGTGAAAGTCGATTGTTTGTGCTGCATTGAAAACATGGCGACATGTGCATTGGAGGAGACGATAGACTGGGAAAGTGTGCAAAAGAGGTTAGAAAACAGACTAGCAGGTAGCGCGAGCGCTGGCATTGATGTTGAAATGGTTGTTGGCGTGATGAGAGAAACCATGAGAGAGGAAGCTATTCCATTTTTCGCTGGTGGGGAAGGAGGTAAAATGTCGGTTGCGAGTATCGCTTCAAGGTACAATATCCCGAAAGTTTTTCACGTACCAATGTCCAGGGAGATTGCTAGACGAGGGGGCGAGGGACTAAACGGTTCAATTGCGATTGAGTCTGTCTACAAGGAGATCGCTTCCTTCCTCGTGGGGAAAATGGGAAAGAGCAACGACGAAGACGACGACGGCGACGAGCAAACCAATAGCTCCTGCGCCTTCGCATATCGTGAGGATGGTTATTTTGTCGTGAACGGCGAGAAGCTTATCGAGAGGAACGTCCTGCGGAGAGAGTGCCGCTGCGCCCTTTGTGTCGATGAGATGAGTGGCGAGCGGCTTCCTACAGCAGTCATGCCGTCGACGTTTCCCAAGATGGTAAAAACAGTAGGTAACTACGCGTTTCAGGTCAATTGGGACGATGGCCACGAGAGTGTATATACTAAGAAACAATTAAGCGCGATGATGGAGTAGTGTTGAAATTTTGGAAATTGTAGAACGCAAAGGGGAGTTTTTTGCCAAAGAAACATGCTTTTTTTGCACACCTATTAATCTACGTCAACCAGAGAGCTATAAAGCTCTTCATACTTTTTCACAAATGAAGCCACGTCAAAACCTCCTTCCATCACTGTCCGAATCCCTTCCCTCCCAATATTTCGCCTCAGCTCTCGATCTTCTATCAAAGCCATCACCTTAACTGCAGTCTCCCCAATTAAACTCGATTCCTTTTCTGCATACACGACGAGCGAATTGATGCCATCGCGAAGATACTGTCCAGTGCCCCCTATCCCAAAAGATACGACAGGAATCCCCAAACTCATCGCCTCTATATTGGCGATGCAGAAAGTCTCGCTCTCGTAGCGCATACTAGGATTCACGATGATGTCGACTCCTCTCATCACAGACCTGAGGTCTTCATTGTAGACAGCCCCAAGAAAAGTCACAACGCCATCGATCCCGTACGCAATGGCAGTTTCTTTCATGTCGGCAAGCATACTCCCACCGCCGATAACGACGAAACGGGCGAACATGTTCTGCTTGCTGACCTCCCTTGCTACTCGCAAAAATACCCCAGGGGATTTTTCGCTCGAGATTCTTGCGACAAACCCAATTTTAACGTGCGGAGTATTGCATCGGAAGGGAGTAGCGGTGATACCGTCGAAATCTTGTCGCGTATAATTTCTATTTTCCCCGCTGGAGCAAGAGATCGACCCTTCAAGGCTAAATAGAGACGTATCGACTCCAGGAGGAATTACGTGATATGATGTTTCTCCACCATCGCGTCCTTTTTCTAAATCACTTTTGCCTGCACTCTCTGCAGGCTCTTTAGTTATCCTACCAACTTCGCCGCCCCTTACGCTCCAATGCTGTACAGCCCACTCACTTGGTCCAATCACAACATCAACGTCTCCTCCCTTTACCCGCGGGAAAAGATTCGGCAGCTCCATCACAATTTTCGTTCTCGAACTGACAAGCCTACAAGCAGTAGTAAGGAGGCGATCGGTCGATTCGCGAGCGTTTGCAAACACCAAAATATCAGGGCGGAAGCGAGTGATCTCTTCGGTCATATCTTCCCAAGTCTTCCTCGCCCAATGCGGCTCGACCCTCGAAACATCATTGCCCGCTTCTTCAAGCCTCAAAAGAAGGAAATCCACTATCACGTCCATCTCGACCCCGCCATTAGATTTCATAAGACGATCGATATCCATCCCATATTCCGAAGCACTCTCGAAAACTTCGCCCTCAGAAACGCGAGGGAGACCACGGACCCTCAACTGCACGCCTCTATCTCTTAGCGCTGATGTCATATACTCTGCATCATCCTGCTGATCGAGCGGAAGAAAGGTGTTATATTGCAATTCGTAGCGAGTTTTGGGGAGTGACGAAAACTGCTGAAGCCATATCGTCTTTTGTCCGTCAAATTTAAGCATCCCCACAAACATCAACCGGATCTTGTTCTTGCAGGAGGTTGTTTTTGCCACACGACCGAGTGGATTTTCTGTCATCGAAAGCGGATTTGACAGCATCAAACGACCACCACCATTAAATCCACCTTCTTCAGCTCTTAGCACCCGATCAAACGTCCCCCTTACCCCACTTCCTTCCAAAACACCACTATTAACACTACCATCGAAGAACAAAACTCGAATATCAATCGTATGAGTGCCAGGATCCACTCCAAACATTGTCAGAGTTCCAAGCCCACCATTGTAGACAATATCATCATCAACATCAAGCACAAAAGATTCGCCGTTAGTTAGCTGAACTCTGATCTTCACATTAGTGAATTCAAAACCGTTAAAGGGGAGGAGGATCCGATATTCGAATGTAATTTGTGAGGAACTAGTGATGTACCCGAGAGGCAGGGAAGTAAGAAAAATAGACGGAACCGACAAAGCAGAAGGAGCAGCAAAACGATGCTTTATTGTTCCGTCGTTGACATTGAAGACGTCAAATCGTACGCCACCTGAAGTACCATCGCTCTTGAAGCAGGTAGCTTCGAACTGCCGCAGTCCGCCCCTTGTGATTGCCTCCGATATTATGCCCGTGAAACCTACTGGCGAGCCAGAATATTCAGAGAAGCAAGGCGCCTCTTCGGGGTGATCCAGGAGGGTGAGGCAGATTGTAGGTCTATCACCACATGATAACTTAGAAGTAACAGGTGACGGAATCGCCATGACAACGACAACTTCGTCATTGATTGATGTGGAGCTCATAATATTGCTGCCAAGAAAAAGAGGAGGAGGGACATAGTGTTTAATCACAGCGGAAGCTCCCGGACAGGAAGTAAAAATTATTACAAGAGCGACAAACAATGGTCGCTGCAGAAGCGGAATCATTCTCATTGTAAAAGTAAAGAAGAGAACGATGAATCAGGGTGCCAGAGGAGAGGAGGTCTTTCAAGATGGAGTAGGGCAGCACAGCAATGTAACGAATCAACGATGAATTAAGAATGAATCTGGCAATAAAGTCGCGAGTATCCAGTAATTTGTTCAATGATTCAGACGAACCATATTCGGTCTAAAAAATCCGGGACTTTTGAGCCCAATCTACTATTGTTCTTCTCTCTCTGGTGCAAACGTGCAAAGCCTCGTCGGGAAGTTGGAAGTTGGGATGTTAAAGTAAAAACAAGCACCAAAAAAGTATCTCGAGTAATTAAAGTGCGTTATTTCTACTGAATATACACTCAACTACCGATAACGTGTTTCAAATCAAAGAAAGAACAATGCCTAGCTCTGTATCATCAAAATCCTCGAAGCTCTCCAAAGATGAGAAGTTGGTGCTCAAATACTTCCAGTCGAAAACCACCAGAGAGAAACCGCCATCAAAACCGCCCTCCAGGGCACCATCTGTAAGGGAATCACCGCGCGTGGATGAAGCTCAGCAGCAAGTCCCACAAGAGGAGACCACAGCAAATGGTGCTGACAAGCCTGTTGATGAGGTGGAAAAGCTTATTGATGAGATCGACTTTTCGATCCCCGTGGCGGCTTTATCGGAGCAGAAGATGCGTGATTACGGTTATGGAGTCCCTCAGTGGAGCCCTTACCGGATGACCAAGGTTACACAGACCGAGGCTTGGCAGAAAAACCAGTGGAGTACCAGGAACGCCGAATGGGGACAATTTACAAAAGAAAAAAACAGTCTCGATCCCAAGATGCAGACACGGCTCGCGCGGTCTTTGGTAAAAGAGATGAAAGACAACGCTTGCATGGATCACACGTGGGAAATCATCGGATGCCGGCCGGGCCAGGGAAAGAACGGCAAGCCCAAGTTCTTCATGCCGTGAGTGTGAGTTGTGAGATTGATTATTTAATGTGAAATTTCTTGTTGCTTTGTGGGAAGTAAGTTGGTTCACACATACAAACTCTCCTTTTACATTAAGCGTTTACTTGTTCTGCGTCAACACCGCCGTTCCCGCCATCCTCATTGTCACTCAAATCCTCATTTTCACTCGCTTCAGCATCCTCATCCTCGTAAGCTTTCTTCCAGATCTTATAGTGAGACGTTTTCTTCCAAATGTAATAAAATTCAATAATCTCGCAAGTCGATTTTGTCTTAATAATTTTCTGCAGCGTGTGGAAGTGTTTCCCATAAAGCGTGATGCCCGCCTCGAAGCAAGCGATCTCATAGGGCGACCACCGCTCAATTACTGTCGGACGGCGGACAGGGCAGACAAGAACTCCCAACATGTTGGGCCTCTCCAGGGGGTACTGGCCCTTCTCGAAGTCATAGCCAAACGGCCCGAAGTGAGTTTGGGGGTAAACCATATTGCCTACCAGAGATATGTAATCCTCAGCCTTTCGATGAGCCTTCCAACGATTATTGGCAATCGCTGCGGGCAGCTTGCGGCGTTGAGGGGGCGGGGTGTTATCCGAATCAGAAGGCATTGGGCGGCTTCTCTTCTTTGTTTTGGAAGTTCTAGGTTTTACCTTAGTCTTGACTTTCTTCCTCTTCTTCTTAGTGCCGTATTCCTCATCCCCACTCTCAGCTCCAACCTCCTCCATGCCCATATCCTCCTCCTCCTCTTCCTCCTCATCTGCTGGTACTGGTGGCAAAGCAGAAGCACTAGTTGAGGACACAGTCGATATCCCCCCAAGCACTCCGCCATCAACTATAGCATTACCAATCGCGGACATGTCTTCCTGGCTGGTATTTGATGGTCCATCTTCGTCAATGTTGCCCTCCTCCTTCTTATCCTTTGTGGGCCTACGGGGCATTGTAACAGTGAATCGAGCTTAAGCGTAAATTGGCAAGGGGGCTTAGAATACAGCTAGGGCAACGGCGACGAGATTAAAAAAAAATTGAAGCAGGTTGGGGGAGGGACAAGTGGGATACCACGAGATTTCAAGCCAACACACAAACACTTTAGTAGCATCAGAACAAGGAGCGAACGAACTGATTTTTTCGTCTGAGAACGATTTTAATTCCTCACTTGTTGCAGAAGACAACTCGCGACCCTGTAAAATATTTAAATTGCATTTATTTTTGGATAGGCTTCCTGAGGACCAACGCTCTCAATCACTGACCTCATAATCAACTACCGATCCGCGAAAGACTCCAAATGGGCAAGGGAAAGAAGCGCCAGTCGGCACGCACTGGGGACCAGAAGATATATTCTTCGCGAAAGCCGGACGAAGGTGTAGATGATGATGGAGAAGGAGATGGTTCCAAGCGAAGAAGGAAAGCGAAAACGTCAACCGCTGATCTGGGAAAGGAGGAGAGCTTCATCTATATGGAGAGAAGGATGGGCGATGGTGCAGACGTAGAGGGAGAATCGAGCGATAGCGATGGTGGAGAGGGGGTTGAGGGCGTGATGGATCTGGGTGGCGATGTCAGTAGTGACAGTGACAGTGACAGTGACGACAGTGCAGAAGGCGATGAAGGCGAACGCTACATCGGTAAAGATGACGATGGCGACGACGACGACGACGACGATGACGATGACGATGACGATGACGATGCATCACTCTCTGACTCATCAACAACATCTTCAAAAAGTGACGAATCAGAGACATCCTTGCGCACCAAAACCCTAGACTGGGGCTCGCGCAAGTCTGCCTACTATTCAGGTGATGTTGCCGACCTAGAAATTGGACAGGATGAAGCTGATGCATTCGACGAAGAGAAGGCCGCAAAGGAAATCGAGCGGGTGCGGTACCAGGACCTTGGCGAGGGCGATTTTTTCAGCGACTCCGATGGTGGAAGTGACAACGATGAGGATGAGGAGAAGATAAATACCTTTCATTCTAAGAAGGAAACGCTCGCTCTCCCCTCGACTTCGAGGAAAAAGGCCAGCCTTTCAAATCAGGACAAGCTGAAGCTTTTGAAAAAGACACACCCAACAGTTGCCTCCCTCCTGCCCCATTTTTCAAGCCAAGCCTCATCGCTGCTCAAGCTCATCCCTCTCGAAGAAACGATTCGGAAAGAAGGTGACATGGTTGGCGCAACAAAGGATGGGAAAGAGTTCGTGCGGTTACGCCGAATTGGCAGCGAAGCTGCTGTGTTAAATGCTGTCTTAATGCTCCTTTTACAGGCCGAAAGAGCAAAAGCAGGAGCTGTAGAAGGCCGCGGGGCGATTGAGAGCCACCCCGTGGTGGAAATGCTTGGAAACTTGACCGAATTTGAAGGTAAATTGGAAAAAGAGGTTGCTGAGCCGCACAACCTCGGCGCACAGCTGGAGAAGGTGCAGAGGGCGATTGAGATTATGAAGGAGGGATTTGGCAGCGACAATGACAGCGACGACGAGAGCAGTGAGGAGATGAGCGGCGACGAAATTTCAGACGAGGGATTCGATAGCGGGTTAGATGACCAGTCGCTCGACGATGAGGACAAGGAGAAGGACGACGAGGGGGACGAAGACGAAGACGATAAGAACATCAAGAAGGCATTGGCCATGATGGAGGCAGATGGAATATTCGACCACGGGAGCAGTAGCGAAAATGATAACGTCCACGATAACGACGACATTAGCGACGATGGCGAAGACGACAGGCAATCAGATTTGGACGAGGACGATGTGCCCGACGATTTTTACGAATCACAGGCGGCAAAATCTTCTCTCAAAAGGAACATTAAAAAGACACAACATGCTGTCGCCCCCAAATTTCCCACGGTTGAGGGAACGGTCGAAGGCGAGCGAGCTGCCGGCTACAAAATAATGAAGAACCGCGGCCTGGTCGCCCACAAAGCAAAGATCAACCGCAACCCCCGTGTTAAAAAGCGCGAGCAGTACCGCAAAGCTCTCATCAGGCGGAAGGGTGCAATTAGGGAGGTCAGGAGTGGTGCCGAGAGAGACCAGTACGAAGGAGAGAAGACCGGAATCAAGCAAGGAGTTTCACGGAGTAGGAAAATTAAGTGAAGACCCCCCCAAAAATGAGGTTTTATTTTCGTTTACAAAATGTTCGTTTACTATGTTGTGGTGTCCTATTTATGCAAGCTATATGTACGCAGGTACTCGTTCACTAAAACTCGTCGTCACTATCCAAATCGTCTAAAGGATTGTCGCCTCGCTTCTTCATCACCCGGAAGAATTCGTCCTCGTTGATCAGCCCATCCCCATCGCGATCCGCCTCATCAATCATCTCCTGCAGCTCCTCATCAGTTAGATTTTCGCCAAGTTCGTTTGCCACCCGCTTAAGGTTTCGGAAGCTGATTGCGCCCGTTCCATCATCGTCGAACAGACCGAACACCTTCATGATTTCATCCCTCGTGTCCCTGCTCGCCATCTTTGGCCCGCACATCTCAACAAATTCATCAAAACCAACATTTTCTCCTCCCTCCTTGTCGACATCTGCTAGCAATTGCCTGATTTCCGCTTTCTTCACCTGGAAGCCGAGCGCACGAAATGCAGCCTTCAGCTCCTTGATATCGATCTGTCCACGTCCCTCAGTGTCAAACAGTTGAAAAGCCTCCTTAATCTCCTCTAGCATCTCCTCATCAAGTGCAGGCTTAGCAGATTTTCGGCCACCTGGAGAGGGGAAAGAAGTGAGAATGTGGATAAAGTGGGGGTTAGAGCGAGTGAGGGGTTTAACAACGTCTAATAAGAATTCACAAAACTATTGGAGAGGTCTTTGTTTGGGGGAGTTCGTAGTGAAAGAGAGTATGCACAGGTGGTTAACTGATCAACAAAGACCAAAACTTACGTCGTGGGGGAGAAAGACCTTGTCGAAAGCGTGATGTCGCCATATAAAACTTCTTGTTACCAAAAAATGTGCTGTTAATTCTTTTGACCTCATTATCGAACTCCGCCGTTTTTTTGGAAAGCTCAATTGAAAGGGATTTCGCGAGAAAAGCGGAGTAAGTATTTCGTAGACTTCCCACAATCAACTCCATAATACTTAAAAGACGACCGGTGAAGAACGCCCCTTTACCTAAATCTACCGGAAAGCATCATCCGTCATGAGTTCAACCCCACCCTCCACCGGTATTATTGCAGCAAGGGCAGACTTTGACGAGATCATCGATGTAAGTTCTGTTGCAACTGAAAATACTTCTATCGACACACCGATAAACTCTTCAAACAACGATGGTGACACGGACAATAGCATTGTTGGTGATGATGGTGAAAACAATGATGATGACGACGACTCTGTGCAAGACGAGAAAACTACTGCAACGCTCCTCCTCGAGGATCCAGATGTTCGACGGAAAATAGAAGAGATAACAAGTGGCAAATTCCCCCTTAAAGAACCACCAATGCCGACGTTGCCAAAGATTGACTTGAACGGCAAGATGACAACCAACCTTAAAAACATTCAGAAATTTATCAATGTTTTTGAGTACAATCACACTGGGCAGACATTTTTCAAGATGAAGAGGGACAGAGGAATGAAGCACTTAACGAACGTAGCCAAAGAAATAATTCGCGATGCTTTGCCCATACAATGTGTGGAGGGTGTGTTTCTGGGAGGTGAGGATATTGATATTCAGAGTTGGTTGGCTGAAACAAACTGTGGTTGGTTGAATTGAATTGATCTTGGTTTTGTCACCACAGACTGGATTTGTAAATAACGACTCTTCTAACCGCTTCTTTCTCTCTTTCTTCCCGCGTATTCATTCACGATGTTTTGCTCATCTTTTTTCTCGGCGCAGCCTACTTGACCAACGAGTTAAAAACCATCACTCGGATTCCTGTTAGCTTCAAGAGTGAAGTAGAGGGCACAATATACAGGCACATTGTACTTGCAGTGGAGAGCGAAGGGAAGTGGGGGGCGTTGGGGATAAGTCGTCGCAAGACGCTCATGTACAAAGACCTCAAATTTGATAGTTTGGGCGATCTCATGCGAGAATTTCGGGACAGCTACCAAGAAAGTTTTCACGAATTGCTGAAAATTTACGTCGGCTTGCCATTCACCCGCGACACTTACAGCAGTAGCAAACTTCAGTGGCGGGTCTTGAAAATTGCTCTCCAAGATCGTGATTGGGCAGCAAACTCAAAGTTGTTCAATAGCTATAGCAAAGATTGTGGCGGGTTCATGGAGTATTATTCTTACACTGGAACGCTCCCGCCCAACCTTACGGAAGAGTATCGTCGGGGCCACAGCGACTTGAGCCGGGGTAAAATGATGCTATCTTCGAGCTTTTTGAAAATAAAAAAGAAGAAGAAAAAAGCAGCAGTAGAAAAGAAGGCGAATGACAATGACAACACAGTTGAAGAGAAGCAAGGGTAGGTTTTATAAAAAAGCACACCACTCCAACATTCCAACATTACTATTCCCGCATACATTCAGCAAAAGCTAAATGGTCGACTTAGCCTGAGCAACGTGGACACGGTACTGCTCAAATTGTCGTTGTTGCCCTCCACACGACTCATAGCCTCTGGGGTTGCGAGCTTTTTGATGTTCTCTCCCAAATAAATCTCAGTGGTGCTGTTCGCCAGCAGACTGTCATCAAAGGCCCTGCTGCTGTTCTCCTCACCGCCGTTGACCAGGCTCCACTTAACTCCCCCCTCCACTTCTCCCATTCCTGGAGCATTCGCCCTGCTCTTGCTCTCGGCGTCTAACTCCACCATTCCCATGTTGTAATCGACTGCGTCGCTCCCTCCAGTGAATGCATCCGTTTCTTTCACCTGGAAGCAGCACCGACCCTTTCCGATGCTATTGTTCCACCTACTGCTCTTAAAGTCAAAGCTCGTGCACAAATAACTGTTTTGTAAGGCAAGGCAGAAGAAGCGGGAGGAGAGTTTAGATTAGAGCATGCTTTTTTATGAAATGATTGTGAGTGGATGGAAATCGACACTTACCTGATCTCCTCGCAAACATTGTCTTCAATCAATTTATCCTTGAGAGTAACGCCCGCTACCTCGGCTCCGTCTAATTTGGCCTTGGCAGCGTCCCCGTCCTCGGGCATCAGGTTGATGCCCGCGGACTTGAGACCGTAGAGGATGTCGGCGGGATCAAACCAAGACTCGTTGAATTCACTGAGCTCATCGAGAACAGGAGAGAGGAGCTTGCACTTGCAGTCTTTCACACCGATGACGACCTCGAACCGAGGCGTCTTTAATTTGAAGCGAACTTCGTCGGGCATGACAGGAGAAAGACTGTGCAAAATCCAAAACGGTGGAGTGATAGATAGATTTGTTTGTTAGCCCTTGTTTGGTTTGTTGTTCGCGCAGGGGGCACGGGCGATATTGACAAAGACGAGACAAGACAGGACAAGACGACGAAGGGGGAAACTAGCTCGCTAAAACTTTAGCAGCGCATCAGCATTCTCACCTCCACTCTTTGTAACAAATATCAGTGAGCTTATCTTGCACAACCGCAATAGCACCGATAGCGACTGTGTTCAAGTGAAGCATCCTCGTCTCCGGATCATAACTACTCTCCGTGATTGGATCAGTCATCCACCTTTTCTCAACCGTGTTGAACCATGCCACCTTCGGTTCCTCCCCGAGCAACAATCCCTTGGGAAGCTCCATGGTGATTTTAATAGGAGGGGCAATAGCTGTCACAACCCCATCGGCACTACCGATGGGGTAGTTGTTCTTCCTCAATTCACTGCTGTCCTCTGTTATAGGTCGCATCACCCAGCCCTTGACCTTCTTAAACATGGGGGGGAGAGAAACAATGTCGATTTGGAGGATGCCTCCAAGGACGAGATCGTCGTTACCGAAACGGGAGCTAATCTGACTGTAAGGGAACTGAATAGCCCTCAGAGCAACGTCGGCCATGGCTAACGGCTTGGGCACCTCGATCTTTATATTCAGCTTCTCTGTGAAGTCCAGCGTCTTGTACCTAAAACTCTTCTTGAACAAATTCACCCAGATGGCAATATTCAGCCCCTCGGCCTTTTCGGCAATACGGATTTCTTTTTCTTCAGTATTGACGAAGTAATCGTCGCTATGCTGGAGAATAGAGGCAGTGACATCGTCGAGCTTTTTCAGGCACATGTTGCGGAGAAGGGGGACAAACCTGTGGAGTGGTTAGAGAGACAAGACAGTAACTGTGTTAATACAAATTTTTTCTTGGCAGCGCAGCGCCTCCAATCCGACCCGCTGATAGTAGACACTCACTTTTCAATACTGCCAATCTCATCCCCACCGAATTTTTTATCCCCCTTCATCTTGATAACCTTCTTGCTAATATCCTCGATAATACCTTCACTGTACATGAAACACTCGCAAGCGTGCTTCATCGTATTCTTCCCCTTCTCACCCTCTCTCTCAGTCACATAAGTATTCAGCTCTCCGTCATTAATCCTTGGCTTGGGACTGCAGGCCAAATAAGCCTCCCATTCCCTCCTGTCTTCCTCCTCTTTGCTCTTGGACTCCCGCTTTTGCCTCCTCCTCTCCATCTTCTCCGCCAGATCAATCCTACTCTTCTCCAACCTCTCGAGCTCCTCCCTGCGGTAATCCTTCCTGTCCTCCTCCAACTTTTTTGCCGCCTCTTCAGCTTTCCTTACGGCTTCTTCAGCAGCCTTTGCCTCTTCAATTTTCTTCTGCTCTGCCGCTGCGGCCTCAGCAATTTTTTCAGCCTCAATTTCGGCTTTGGTCTTTTTACCTTTTTTCTTAGGTGGCATGTTATCGTTCTCGCAGGTCAGTAGAAAGGATAGAGGTTCAAGGTGATGTAATGGTTAGGGGTAGTCTAGGGAGTTGCGTTCGTTGGAAAAAGGTGTTGGGATGATTAATGGAAGGTGTTGGAGAGATAAATGCCTCTGAACGGAGTAAAAGGCAGCAACAACGGTAGACAAACGACGAAGGGGCGGGTGATTTATTCGGTTGGCACAATTGTGGTCTTATTTTGGGTGGGGTTGTTGTTTGTTATTTGGGCAGGTCTCAAGAGCACTTTTGAAGCACAAAGACTGGTTGGTGTAAAATAAACGTTAATAATCACCATCCCTCCGTTTTTGTTCCTCCACATTCTTCAACTTTGCGCCTTTTAAAGAATTCTCACCTTCTCACCCTGAATTGGCGGACGGTCTGAACGAACACTGGATTTCAGCACGCAAACGATAAGCAACGCGCAAAGGCCGCATGAACAAAGTGGGGGAAAACATTTCTGACTAGAGACTTCGAGCGAGCATGCGCGGTCGCATCACCCGCCCTCCACGCACCGACCCTGAAAAACCTGAGCCCACACACCAGCCGATGGGAATGAGCCAAAGGCAGCGAAGGCAGGGACCCTGTGTGAATGTTGTCGTTTTGATAGTAATACTTGCCAGTTTTGTAATCTTTCTCTGCGTCATTAGTAGTGACAAGAGCATGTATGAAATCGAGAAGAATGTGATAGAGGAGGGCCGACGGGAGGTCGAATGGGTGAAAGGCTTGAGGGGAAGCGGTGGGAGTGGGATTCGGAATGTTGCTGGTGCAAGTGAGCAGATAGAGGGCACGAAAACGGCAACGGGAACTAAATATGGAGGCAAATTGTCACCAGGCGGATCACAACCTTTAGTTGAACCATCGTCGCCGCCGGCTGTTCCTGTTCAGATTTCTAAACCTCCTCCGCTGATTCCTCCACTACCAAAGTCACCTCCACCAAAGTCACCTCCACCAAAGTCACCCCCTAAAATGTCTCCCCCTGCTGATGGGCATAATCCAGCAACAACTGCATCCGTTTTGATGACGAAGAATGATAAGTGTCCCCTGGGAATTGTCGCTCTCACTTACGCCACCCACCCCGGGAAGGATGATCGATTCTGCCGTGCCCTTCACTCTTCAATACAGCACAAGGTTCCTCTTCGTGTCCTTGGGTGGGGAAAGCCCTGGACAGGACTGACACAGAAGCTTACGGGATCTTTGGAGGTAAGACAAATCGAACTGGACCAAGTATAAGAATTTCCGTCTCTCGTTCGCTTCTCACACTGAATGAATGCCCTCTAGTTTCTCCGGAAATTACCCGATCAATGCACAGTCGTCTTCACTGACGCTTATGACATCCTTTATGCCGATGACCTCAACGGAATCAAGCTTAAATTCGACGCTGAAACAGATAAAGATGTTATATTTGCCGGGGAATGTGGCTGCTGGCCACAAATCACCAGGGATAGAGGAAAAGGAGACGTTTGTTTACATGAGTACCCTGACAACAACAGCAAGTACAAGTATCTCAATAGCGGACAGTGGATTGCTACACAGCCAAAGGCGCTCGAGATATTCGAAGCGCTCATAGCCGAGGCACCAAAATACGCAGAGCGATACAAAGTCGAGGTGAAAAAAATTAATGACCAGGAAATGGTCTCGGATATGTATATGCAGAGCCGTTACGGAATCACCCTGGACAAACACTCCAACATTTTTCAGGCGATGCACGCCACCCACGATCGACCTCTCGCCGAGTGCGACCCATGGCCCGACATGACAATCGCCGAGAGCGGCTGCTGGCACAATAAAGATACAAACACAAACCCAAGCATCTTCCACTTCAACGGCGGCGGAAAAATCCACCACCTAGCTATGGAGAAAGAGATGTGGTACATGAATAAAGGCAAAAGGGTCGGCGGAACCGAGTGCGAAAGTAAGTTCGGGGGAAAGTTAGAGGCAGACGAGGTACGCAAGACACAAATTCTCATGGGGGATGATGGGGAGGAGCGTTATTTCACCTTTGACGAAATCTGTCCCCAGCACCCCCTGTAACCAAAGCTAATAAGGTAGGAGTTCGAGTTTTTTAGGAAGAGACAGACAGCGGACATAGATTGCTTATTTCGATGCAGACAATAGGTAACAAAAAAAAAAGTAGTAAGGTGTATTTTGTTTTGTTGTCGTGGTTTTTTTTTTTTTTTTTCTCGTTTTTTTTGTTTTTTTTTTCATTAAAAAAAGAAATAACTCTTCTCGATCCAAATGCCGGCACATGGCATATTGATTCACCGACCACGGTGTCTGCATTACTGTTAGACCCCTAACACCTTCTTGATAAGCCGAAATTGATACAGCTGCTGTTTGCTGTTAGCAACAACAATGGAGCAGACAGAAGGCAGCCGTGGCTTTGACTTTGTCCTCAAGGAACTGTTAAGGCTTCACAAAGATTCTAGCTTGTCAAAGGGCAGCACCCATCGGCCATTAGACCGTGTTTTAATTGAGCTCATGGCGGAGAAAGAAAACTCAGCTGTTGAGAGGGCGGTTGCGGCTGAGCAGAGAAAACAACAGAGCGAGCTCATGGCAGAGAGAGAGAAAGCTGCCACGGAACGATTACAACAGCAAGAAGAAATGGTGCGCAGGCTGCAGATGCAGCAGGAGGAATTCCAGGTCAAGCTAGAAAAGCGTGACAGGCGCATGGAGTGTGAAAGACGAGAGCATAAACATATGCAAGATCAGCTCCTCGCAAGACAAGACGAGCTCCTTGCACGTCAAGATCACGAACGCCGAGTTATGCTGGAGCAGCTAGAGAGACAACAAATTTTCTACAGAGAAGTTGTGCAGCAGCTACAAGATAGGGTCAAAGTTTTTCGGCACGATGAGAGCGATCATTTGATTTCGGGCACTCAAGACGAAGTTGAGACTCCAGGCAAGCGCGGGACGACGGCTTCTAGCTCGCCGTATTCCATGACACCATTGTCACTGATGATGGAGACCCCAAACAAACCGTTCGATGATTCGATTGGTGGTGGCGAGGTCGTTGAGAACTTTGCTGCTGGGGAGAGCGGGAGTGTTGACGAGACTAATAATTACGTGGAAAATGATGCCGTTGAGGAGGAAGAGCCTACCAGCGTCATGGAAGGCGACCAAGGGAGTGTCTTCTCTGATGAAATCCAGAGGGCGAAAGGTCTCATCTCCTTCGAAGAGTCATTTCTTCTCAATAAAAGTGGCCAAGTTGGAAACAAAGTCGAGAATGAAAAGGGGAAGAAGCTTCCTCTACAAAAAATAACTACGAGCAAAAGCAGGACCAGAAAAGAATCAAAGGAGAAGATGAAGATGATCGGAGGTAAGCAAAAATTGATTCTAATGCTACATCTGCGAGGAGATGGACAACATTGACCAGAAGGATTTTTTTCCGAGAACCATTACATTGCATCTCGACTTGGCTAACTTGTATTGCTCCCAATTCGCTTCTCGTAAATCGATTGATAAATAACAAACCATCTTGCAGAGGAAATTTACAAGCCGAGAACCAATAAGGTCGAGACCAACCTCACTCACA
>Ga0115557_1000275_pt1 | contig 36497 bp, 6 predicted proteins | sample COGITO_mtgs_1104_FD_87280 | JGI IMG/M metagenome (GOLD analysis project Ga0115557, IMG submission 87280) | Pelagic marine microbial communities from North Sea - COGITO_mtgs_110421 | ecosystem: Environmental > Aquatic > Marine > Epipelagic | place: Germany:Helgoland, sampling site Kabeltonne...
CCACCTCCCCCTCCCCCTCCCTCCCCTCCCACTACGATGTCCGACTCCGCTATCCTGCTCCCCCAAAAGACTCTCTACATCAACAACCTCAACACAAAGATGAAAAAATCGATCATGCTCCCCTCTCTGCACTCGCTCTTCATCCCCTTTGGACCGATATTGGAGATTGTAATAATCCGCAGTCCCAAGCTTCGCGGGCAGGCGTTTATTATTTTCGAGGAGGTTAAGGACGCGACGGAGGCGAGGGGAAAGATGAACGGATTCGTCTTGGGAGGGAGGCCGATGGGGGTGGAGTATGCCAAGCAGAAGAGTGACAGGGTTGCCAGGTTTGAAGGCACGTATGTCAAGAGGGAGAAGAGATCCGCGGAGGATGATGGCGAAGCCGCTCAGAAGAGGCAAAATGTTGCCGACCTTGATGGCATTCCCGCCGAGGAGACCGCCGCCCCGGGCGCAGGCAACAATTTGGGAAGCTCGACCCCAAGCAATATCTTGCTCCTCACCTCGCTTCCCTCTGCCTGCAATTCTTCCATGTTGACGACGCTCTTTTCTCAATATCCTGGATTTGTGGAAGCCCGCAAACCCCCTAACGACGATGGTATTGGTTTTGTTGAGTTTACTGCCGAGGGCGAGGCTACTGTGGCCAAGGATGGCTTGAATGGCTTCAGGCTAACGAAGGAAGTGGGGCTCAATATTTCCTATGGGAAAGGGAACTAAACAAAAACAAACTGACTATTGTGCGAATGTAATAAAAACGAAACAGCGACAGTGCGAAACGACGCGTTTGCCCGTCAAAATAAAGCTTCTTTTCTTTTTTCCAACGATTATTTGCTGGCCCTTTTCTTTGGCACAGACCCTGCTACTCTTGAAACTTCAAATGCACCCATACCCATGCCCAAGCCCATGCCTAAGCCCATTTGTCGCGGTTCAACACCGTTGCTAGTTGATCCGTCCCCTGATCCCGCTCCGCCACTGTCAATCATCTTGTACATTGGCGCGTGGGCACTGACAAACTTCTTCCTTTCAGTGATCCTTTCGGTGGTCCTTGTGACACCACTGCCAGCGCTCTGCGCTCTGTTTCTAGCCCCCGCGCTGCTCTGCTCCTCTCTATTTCTACTTGCACTTTCTCGAGGGGTTCGGCTTCTCATTATGTTCCCCTCACCCTCGGTGAAGCTTCGGCGGTTCAGCCCAATTGATGGTTTTTTACCTTCAGGGCGTCGTGGTGGCATGGCAAGCGACGATACAATGGTTTTCTTCTTGGCGGCCGACAACGTTGGCGTTGCAATGCTGCGTCTCGCACCCTTTCCGCCCCCCCCCTTCTTTTTCTTCGCAACCTTTCTCGCTAGTCTCTTTTTCAGCTCTGATTCGGTCAGGTTGTCACCACTGGGGTCGCTGTCGCTACCCGCGCTTTCTTCATTATCAACAAGTGCTCCCTCCACAGCCTCACCATCACCATCAAGTCTCTTCCAGTACTTCATCTCTTCTTGAACAATACTGTTGATGGGAGCATCGCTATCGTTTTGGCCATTTACATCACTAGTTTTATCAACATCGACGAAACTGCTGCCTATATCGGCTTCATCTTCACCGTCTTCATCATCACTATGTATCGCAAAACCTTCCTTTAAGCCCGCGTCCGTTGTTTTGGCTGCGGTCAGTGTTGCCGTCTCCAAATCGAGGTAATCCTCAAAATCTCTCAAACTGAGACAGAAATCCCTCCCCATATTTTTCAAATCCTGTGTGTTAAAGTGGTATCCATCCAGCCCGCTGAAACTCGCTTCGAGGGTGTAAGAGCAGTTGATTCCGAGCTCTTCGAACATGACGATTCTCATTGTCGATGCTTTGCTCTTGGAAAGCTTGAAATTACACCCTCGGAAAACAAAGTGATCGTTTTTTCTGTCAAATATCCGGGGAAAGATGCGGACCCTAAACTTGTCGTCTCCCATCACAGTCTGTCGGCGTCTCTGGCGGAGCGGCGGAGGCTGGTGCTGAGGCACGCCATCGATGCTGTTCCTGGAAGAGGGCCTTGAATTTTGGCGGCTGCCGTTACCGTTGCTGTTCGTGTCGCTAAGGTTAGAATACGACGACGATCTTTCAATTAAAGCCTTGCCAAATGCGAGTTTGGGAGCCTCTCCACTCCCAACTTCTTCCCCAGACTCTCTACTCCTCCTCGCGGCCTCTCGTTCCATATCTAGCTTCTTCTGCCTTTCTCTTTCCGCCTTCTCCGCCACGTAGCGTTCCCACGCCTTGTCAGGCACGCAGCCATACACAAATAAACCCTCTTTCCTACTGTGGCCGTGAATGTCAGTCTGCAGCACCACTTCCCTCGTTTTTTGGAATTTTTGCACCATCTCTTTGACAGAGTGAATGGTTGGGTGGAGGACTGGGTCAGGTTTGTCCCATCTGCGGTTTAAATCGACACCTGCCAACGACGTCCTGTAGTTGCCGTTTATTACACCATCAGGGTTAAGCATTGGAACGACCTTAAAGACAAACTTTTGCCGAAGACAGTACGCTATTGGGTCATCCGAGGTGAGAAAATCAATGATTCCGTGCATTATCCAGCTAGCATTCGACTCTCCCGGGTGAACCCTCGCCGTTAACACCACCCCCTTCCTCCGTTCAATCTTTCTAAGATCCTTGCTTCTATTTGTAATTGTCAACATTGCCATTTCGTTGTTTGCCAGTGTCCTACATAATGTTTCCCGTCGAAACGTCTTGCGCCTATTATCATCGAGCTGGAGCTTATAGAGATAGTGTTGCAAGTCAGAGTACGTGTAGGGGTAGCACATTGCGAAAAAACAAACGTCGTTGCTATGCAGAAAAGTGTGGGTAAAGGTGAGGGTAAAGTACTGCCTATTTCCCTTCTCCCTCCCTTTCTGCGACGGGGCGGTGGTTTTGTTGCAGTAGTAAAATATGCTCTCCCCTGTCCTCTGCCAACCTATCCCCCTCGTGGCGGCATCCACTTGACTGAACAGAAGCGGCCTCATCCCGTTGTTGAAAAGAGAGTCGGGTTTCCCCAGATTGACCACGTTGAACTTAACGCGGGTATTTTTTGCGATATTGCTGCAACTAAAGTAGAACCATTGGTTGTGCCCTAGAGAGTGCAAATCGTGGTGAAGTTGAAGGTCGTACTCCTGAACGAAAGAATTTTTGTCCCTCGCGTCTCCGTAGGACACTCGTTCAGCCTGGCATAAGTTCCCGCTCTCAAAGTGACTGTCGAAGACCAAAGTATCGCTACTCAGAATTCTCGCAAATCTGTATTTGTCCTCGTAGTTGTACACGCAGCGAGTTTTGGCGGTAGGACCACGGAGCTAGAGTAGATTTTTTGTAATCGCGCATTATTTTGTGTGTGAGTTCATGAAGTGGTATCTGTAAGTTTTGAATTTTACTAACTTACCTCGGCCTCATTGTCGTACACTGCAGAGCCCTTACCCTTGTTAGTCCCATTTGGACCAGTTGGGCCAAAGCGGTCATTACCACTACATGAGAACGAAGATGAATCGCTTCCGCTTTCGCTTTCGCTTTCGCTTTCACATTGGGAATCTTTTCCAGCACCAGGAATGTTGTTATTGCTCTTCATCTGCTTTTGATTATTCTTCTCTTCCCTCCACTTTGACATATTCTGAACCCCTTTTTGCTTCCCCCCCTTTCCCTTCTCCATATCATGTTCTCCCTTTGTAACAAGGGGAGGAGGACTCATACGGAGTTGGTATTGGGAATTTTTCATTGGAGTTAGGTCGTGGCAGACACTCGATTTTGTTGTTCTTTCAATTTTTATTTCTGGAGCCGGCGCCTCAGCATCTCTAGTCTCAACCCCTTTTGCTTCCCCTCCCCCTACCACTTCCACTTCCCCTTCCCCTTCCACTTCCCCCTTGCATTCATCTTCGGATTCTTGACTGTCACTATTTTCATCACCGCCACCATTTGTCCTCCCAAACTCTCCGTTTACCACGTGGCTAATAGCTGGAAGACTCTTCATTCTCTCCTTTGTTCCTGTGAGAACTTCCCCTGGCTTCCGGCAGAAACCACCTCGCCAACGTCGAACTCCTGAAGTGGAGAGACTCATGGTAGGAAAATGGCCGTTCGAGGGGACGGCAAAAACCTACAATTGGTCCGAGAGCGTGTCGAGTTAATGAGATAATCCAAACCCCCCACGCTGAATTCGTGTTTGAATAATATATAATCTTCATTATTTTCATAAACTTGTATGCCTTTAATCCTCTCAATAAACGACCATTATCATGGATGAAGCGGCGTCGTCAACAACATCGTTGTCGACACCCCAAACACTAGCCGTATACGAGGTGGAGACCAGGGGATACAAGAACACTTCATTTCATGTATCAAAGCAACTTCCACACTTCCAGCTGCAGTCAGGGAACCCTTCGTTGTCTCTCGAGGAGGTCAATTGTCCAGACGGCTACAAGTTCATAAGTAATTGGAAAATAGACTATGTAGCCCCAAACGTCGAGGGGGTAGAACGATCAACTGATCGATATTTTGACAAGCATGGATGGGAATATTCAACAGCTTGGGAAAAGCTGATTTCACCGATGCGCATGCCTCGAGGGACTCTAAAAATCACGGACAAGGTGAGAAGGAGACGGTGGATTCGAAGAATGGTAAAGATCGACCCGATGGAGGCTAGGAAACATCGGATGATGAGGGGAGAGGGCGTGCTCAGCAAGGTTCAGCAAGGGCTGAGGAGTCTGGAGAAGAGCCTACGCGAAATTGAGCGCTTCATCAAGATGATAGGGACTAGTAAAGATTCGATTCAGGCCAGAAAGTCTATATCCAGCTACATTTTGATGTCCACTAAGGTGCTTGGAAAGACTGCTGACTTGGTCGGTGTCTTGGAGGATGAAGGGCAACGGATGAAGGTTGGTCGAGAGGTAGATAGAATGGAGGCTCGGTTAGTGAAATTGGTAGAAAAAGGGGAAGAAATGTGCTTAACACATCCGCTGGCAAGCGTCAAAGGTAGAGACAGGGACATCAGTAGTGTCAATGATTCCAAAATGAACGAAAAGGTCGACTTTGCCGACATTGATGATGTCAATGTTAGGAACAATTACAGCTTTCAGAAGCAATTTCAAGAGAAAATTGTTAGCAATAACAAAGCAAACGAACCGGCGCTATCATTTGAAGAGCAACAGATTCAAAAAAAGCTCATTGGGTCGAATGAAGCAGCTTTGATGGGCAAAATGATAGAGGAAAAAGGCGAGGCTATTAAAGAAGTCAACAAGAGCATGGCAGAGCTTGCGGTCGTTTTTAAGGAGGTTGCAACTCTTGTCAGCGGGCAGCAGGAGTTCATCGATGAAATTGAAGGAAATGCCGAGATCACGCGGGAAAGAACAAAGCAGGGCTTGAAGGATTTGGAAGATGCTGTCGAATTGCAGCGAAAGAGCACCTGTGTCATTTCGTAGAAGAGTTTGAAAAATGTACCCAGGTAGAGCAAAATATTTTGGAAGCATCCAGTTTTTTGGAACAAAACCTTTATACATGCACAGACGACAAAATTTTTAGTACAAAACTTGGGTCCTCCAAATTTCACCCTGCTTAGGACACACTCAGGGACATTAGTCATTTTCTACCTTGGGTGAAGGAAGTCTACCAAGAGCGGTGTTGACTATGGTTGAGACACATTCATTTAAGTCTCGTAGCTTCTCTTTACAGTTGTTCCGCACATAACAATCATTCTGTTCCACATTATCGATGTACTCGTCGCAGTCTGCCTTGCACAATAACTGGACAGAAAGAGTTCTGGCACAGTACATATTTGCTTTGTCGTAGGCAGCCTCAACAGCCGCTGCGCATACATCCCTATCTCCTCCAGGGGGCGGAGAGCCGTTACAATGCTTGTTGACTTGCGGTCTTAGGGTAGGGAGCGATCCTGAGGGCAGTGACATAGAGGTATTCGGCAACAGCATGGTCCCGAGACAACCCAGCAAAACAAATATAAGAAGAAAGAATCGAATTTGATCGGCAAAAGCCATGGTTCCAGCAATTGTTATGAATTAGGGCCGAGCAAGATCATATTCACTTTCATTTACAAAATATTACTGCTTCAACTTTTTGCCCCTCTTCACACTGGGACTTCGGCATGAGGGCAACTCAAAGTGAGAAAAGGAGCTATTATACAATTACGAAGTTTAACAAGCGATCTTCCGCTCTTTGCGGCAAACGAAACATCGTAGCAGCAAAAAAAATGAACCAAACTCCTTGATTTACCCCTCAGTCAAAACCCCACAGTCTCTCAATTTGGCAATCCTTAGCATTCCAGTCCCTTCCCTATTCCCATCGAGACGATAACAATGTGGTTTACCCTTCTCCTTCACTTCCTTTTGCCACTTTTGACGACTCCTACTCCACAACACATCTGGTCCTCCCAGCCCCTAACCCCTGCCACTATCTCCACCCCCAACATATGGTATGACCTACCCTCGACCTCCCTCTCCTTCAACCTGCCCAATGAATCACCTGTGCTTCTCAATTATCAAATTACAGTGAGAGGGTTTAAGCCTGAAAATTCCGCCAGCGACTTCCTCGTTGACGATAGGATGAGCATTGGTCAGAAGGACTTCATACAGCTCAGGATGGTTGTCGATGGGGTGCCTTTGAGGCAGAGCAGCACTCACGCTCAGCCCGGTACGTCGCTGGAAGCTTCTGGGACGTCTCGAACGGGGTATGCCGTAGCTAATCTAGGGGCTGGAAACCATACAGCGGTCCTCCAGTGGAAGAAGCGGGGTACCTACGTTACATCGTGGCGTTGCCTGCCTTCTCTGGATGACGGGTTCAGCGCTGGTCGTGTCCTTTCTGCGACCTCACACCACAGATATATGTGGACCCGGGAGATTAATTCTGACGATGTAATTAGCGACAACGATTCGTGGAAGGACATGGCAGAGGTGAGTTTAGAAGACCAAGTAAAGTTGAAAATCCATATTGAATTCCCCTCCCCTCCCCTCCCCTCCCCTCCCCTCCCCTTGCCGCTTGCTCACACTTTTCCATCCATTCTCCCACCCTTTCTCTCAGAGCTCGTTAACTTTTACTTTGAACGAGCCTGCCACGCTTCGGTTTCTGTATGCTTTCATGGTTAAGCCTGATTATGTGAATCCGACCGATGAATTTGGTTTTCGGGATGACCTTTCCGCTCGCTTGGTGGTGGATGGGGCCCCATTCAGAGAAAGCGGTTCGACTGTAACAATTAACACGCGGTCTTACGCCTCTTCGGAGCTTTCTCGAGACATAATTTTGGACCTCCAGAAGGGAACCCACACGGTGAAGCTGCAATGGAGGAAGTGGGGTAATTACGTGCGCACCTGGCGTTCGTCGCCTTCCTTTTTGGATGGATTCAGTTCATCTCGCTTTCTGGCCGTGCACGGGGAAAGGCGCTCGATTGCAGCGATCCAGCAACTATCTTTTCACCAGATTACAGATGTTGGTAGCTGGCACACAGTCGGCGACAAAATCTTACCTTTCACGCTTGAATCTGCGACGACAGTTCTCTTTAGCTACGGGCTGCCAGTCACGCAGATGTCTTCTCCAACTCTTGATGAGTGGACATTTGAACGCTGGGCAGAAATAGGAGCGAGGCTCGTTGTCGATGGCGTTCCTTATACTCACTCTGGTACTTCCTTGGAGGGGAATTCGGCCATTTACGATGAAATGAGGGGAAGACTTGTTTTGGAGCTCCCCGCGGGCGACCATACAGTTTCCCTCCAGTGGAAAATTCTTAATGATGCCGACGCTGTCCCATGGACAACTCTCAATCGCGCGGTAGACGGTTACCAGGGTGCCGAAGAGCTACTCGTCTTGGTCAATCACCAGACGTCTTCTCCGGAGATAATCCTGCCGGACCAGAGGCTTCTGCCGACCTCCAAGGAGGACGAAGATTTTACCATCAGCGGTACATTCGTGAGCAAGATCGATGCTTCCCTAATGGATGAGTATAGGCTCGGAATTACCCTCTCGGCTACCTTCGGAACGATTTCTTTGACTTCTACGAGGTCAATTACGTTCACTGTGGGCGACGGAAGTAAAGACGAGGTTATGTATTTCAGCGGCTCTACTACAGACATAAACAATGCCCTCAAGTCTATTACGTACAGGCCCCTGCTAAACCGCTTCGGAACCGAGACAATTACCTTCAAGGTGGACGATTTGATGTACCTTGGGGCTGGAGAGGCCTACAGTGAGACAAAACTCCTCACATTTGAGGTGGAGAGCGTCGATGACCTGCCCACCATCATGACACCCTCTAACCAGCAGTTGGCAGAGGATGGCTCCATAATAATTCGTGGCGTGGCTCTATACGATGCGGACGTGATGACTTCTGACAGCACATTCCAGCTAACAGTCAGCTGCAAGAAGGGCGAGGTGACGCTTTATGAGCCTACCGCCGACGGGTTAACATTCCTTCTCACGTCTGACACAACCAACAGCAAGACCGTGGAGGCGACAGTCAGTACTCTAAACAACCTCATCCAACAGATCACATACATCCCTGAGACGGATTTCAACGATCACCACTCCACAAGCGAGGAAATCACAATCACGGTGGTAGACCTTTCCCTCTCCACCGACAACACCGTCACCAGCACCATTCCAATATCTGTGATTCCGGAAAATGACGCTCCTACAATTAACGTACCGAAAACCCAGCAGATTAAGCTCTCAGGTTTCGAGCTTTTCGACTCTGGCGCCCCTAATTCTCAACCTACTACGGTGAAGCTCTCCGTTGACAACGAGTTCGCTAGCATTTCCCTCAAGTCCAGCCACGCCGGTGTTACCTTCACTGCGGGCTCCTCCGATACTTTTGCTAGGCAGGTCGCACTCACAGGCTCGCTTTCAGATGTATCGGATGTTTTGGATACTCTGCAATACATGAGGAACTCTAGCTCTATTCTCGACGGCGGTGACTCCATCAAGATCTCAGTGGAGGAAAATCCGGGCAGCGAAAGCTCCTTAGTTTCTGAGACGATCTTCGACTTTTCTATTAACAACTTCGCCAGTGATCACGTTAACGCCGTACAAATAGACATGATATCTCCTCCCCACGGGAGTAGCCTTGGAGGCACTACGGTGGTCGTCGAGGGGGTCAACTTCCTTGACCACGGTCTGTCTGGTGGGGGCCCTCTCTTTTGCCAGTTCGGGAGTAACGGCCTGGCCCCCGCGACGATCAATAGCGACGAGGAGCTCACCTGCGACTCGCCGGCTGATACCAGCAACAGCGAGCTCGACAAGCATCACACTGTCTTCTTGAGAATTACCAATGGTATTGATTTCTGGTCTCCTCCAATTCAGTTCACCTACGAGACGGCACACATTATTTCTTCCATTTCCCTGCCCCGCGGCCCCACCACAGGCGGATCAACACTATATATAATTGGCAGCGACTTCGATCCGAACAGTAATTTGCAATGCAACTTTGGTGGCTCGCGCGTTCCGGCTCTTTGGCTGAACCAGACAACTATACAGTGCATCACACCACCCGCTACCGGCGGAACTCCCGGCCCAGTCCAGCTCTCTTTCACCACTAATGATCAAGACGTTGCCAGCAACCTCATCCTATTCCACTACCAGAGTGCTCCCACTATTACCTCGATTGAGCCCATTGTTGGGCCCACGGTAGGTGGCACGCGGGTGACTGTGAGCGGAGCCAATTTCAACGAGGACACGAATACGGTCTGCAATTTCGACGGGGTTGACGTTGCGAGTAGTTTCATCTCCTCTACTACAATTATTTGTAGTTCTCCGCCAGCTGCAACGGCGGCCACCGACGATGTCATCCTGAAGGTGTCTGTCGATGGCGGTTCGACATACACGAGTACTGACTCGGAAGAAGAGACTCATAATTTCAGGTACAAGAACTTTGGCGTGACTTCCCTGTCTCCATCTTTTGGACCAGTGGACGGTGACACGGCCATTACCGTTTATGGGTACGGCTTTGAGGACAGCACACACTTGAAATGTAGCTTCGGTGGTGTGCACAGCGATCATGTAACCTTAATTAGCGAGACCGAAATAGTATGCGACCTCCCACCACATGTCCAAAATACCGACGCAATCGTGACTCTCGGTGTCACAATCAACGACCAAGATTACTCTCCTGATAAAGCGACCTTCACTTACACATACTCCCCAATTTTTTCCTCCATCTCGCCCGCCTCGGGCCCCGTTAACGGTGGGACGAGAGTGTTGATAAATGGGTACAACTTCGTTGATTCGCCGAGCACACTGAAGTGTTCTTTTGGCGACTTTTCAAATGGTGACAGTGTGGTCGGTGCTCGATTTATCAGCAGCACGCAAATTGAGTGTCATCCCGCACCGATGACGGACCAGACAGAGGGTGTTGATCTCTATTTCAGCATGAATGGCGCGGACTTTCTGAGTACTGGAAGGGTGTTTACGTACATGCAGCTACCGTCTGTGACGGGCTTAAACCCGTCCAGGGGCGATGCTAATGGCAACACCGTCGTCACCGTAGCCGGAGAAAACTTCGTCTTCAGCAAGGATTTGTCTTGCAGATTTGGGAGTGGTGACGCGCATACAGTCGTTGCGGCTAGGTTCAATGCTGATGACGAGGTTGTTTGTATTACGCCCTACAACAGTGCCGGTGCTACTACCAGCATTGTTGCAGTATCCAACAATGGACTCGACTTCGGTCCTTCCAACGGCGTTAGTTTCACTTATACTAACACCGTTGAAATTTCAAGTATATATCCTACGAAGGGCAGTAGGACCGGCGGCACTGTCATCACCGTGAGTGGTTATAACTTTCCCCCGACCGATATCAAGTGCCGTTTCGGAGGAGATATCAACACCGAAATTACAGCAACTTTCGTCGATGGTGGCAAAATTCTCTGCACATCCCCTGCTAGTACCAAAGTCCAATCGATTGCCGTCGAAGTCTCTACGAATGGTGGAAGTGACTTCACGTCTAACAACTTTCACTACAGCTTCATCAACGACGCCTTCCTCACCCAAATCAAGCCCGTGAGCGGCCCAAGGAGTGGTAGTACGCTAGTCCAATTATCAGGATACAATTTTGTTGATGGCAGCAGTTTAAGCTGTAGGTTCGGCGGAATTGACGGCAGCGTAACGCCCGCAACCTATGTGAGCTCTACCAGTGTAGAGTGTGTCGCTCCCGCGAATGATCAAGTTGAAACAGTGGACATCACAATATCTAACAACGGCGTTGACTTTAGCAACAGTGCCGCAAGCTATAGCTACGTAAGGGACATCGAAATCCACAGTGTCAGCCCCTCGAGCGGAAAGGCGTCGGGTGGCACGCCGGTGACTGTTACCGGAAGCAACTTTGAGTTTAGCGGCGATTTGAGCTGTAGGTTTGGAGACGATGGAACAGATGTGAATCCGACTTTCGTGAATGGGAACACTATCATTTGCGTTACGCCGTGCGCCACAGTGACTGGGCTTGTCCCCCTTATGGTCACCAACAACGGAGTAGACTACGAAGAAGGGGGGGATGCAGTCGTCAACTTCAATTTTGCCGAGACAGTGTCGATCGATTCTATTAGTCCCAGAAGCGGATCAATCAACGGAGGCACCGTTGTTACTATCTCAGGCAGTGGCTTCAGCGACACCGATGACGTTCTTTGCAACTTTGGCGACGACGACTCATCATCTGAGGCGTATTTCATCGATTCCAGCACTATCACTTGCATCTCTCCCCCATCATCAACAACAAAATACGTGAATGTCGAGGTATCCGTAGGAGGCGGCGAGTCAACTTTCGATAACCACCGGTTCGAATACACGCGAATGGCTGTCTTTACTTCTCTATCTCCCTCTGGCGGCCCGTTTTCGGGGGGCACCCACGTTTTGGTTTCGGGGTACAATTTTGTCGATTCCTATGAGTTGGGTTGCAAATTTGTCGATGGTGATAATAGCGAAGTAATTGTCCCTGCCAGGTACATCAGTACTACGAGAGTAGAGTGTGTTACACCTGCGAGCACAAGCTCACTTGCAGCGTCCAAGACGGTATCAGTGTGGATAACTATGAACGGCATTGACTTTATCACGATCAATGGCGAATTTAACGCGGTGGCCGACTTTACCTACCAGTCGGAGACATCGATATCGTCGATAAACCCCTCCTTCGGTCCCTCTGAGGGAGGGACCGCCATCACAGTTACAGGTAGCAATTTCGAATTAGGCAAGGCGCTATCCTGCCGGTTCGGAAACAGCGGTGACCATGCTGTGAAAGTAAATGCAGTGTTCGTGAGCGAGTCGCAAGTCACTTGTATCTCTCCGCCAGCTTTGAGTGCTGACGTTACCACGGTTTCGATTTTCGTGAGTAATGGAGGCCTTGACTACGGATCTTCGTCGGCAGTCTTTGAGTACATGGAGCCAATCTCACTCTCATCCATCAACCCTAGAAAGGGGTCGATTGAGGGAGGCACCACCGTCACGATTACCGGCGCCAACTTTAACGGCGACTACGACACCCCCCCTAGTTGCACCTTCGGGGGAGTCGCTTCTTCAGCCGCCGTTTACGTCAGCGAGAGTGAGATTCACTGCACCACCCCGCCATCTATATCTGCCGCTTTTGTCACAGTTGAAGTGAGCAATAACAATGTCGACTTTGCTGCCAGCGCAACCCTCTTCGAGTATGCGGAGGAAGCTACTATCAGCGGGATCAAGCCGGCCAACGGCGATGAAGTGGGAAACACTAAGGTTATCGTCAGTGGCGCGAACTTCGTCGAGTCAGAAAATTTAGGTTGTTTATTTGGTGGCGTTCCTGGCACCGCTACATATTTGACCGGCAATTCCATCGAATGTTCGTCACCTGCAGCATCTTCTTTATCTGGATCGGTCCTTCTGCAGATTACCATGAACGGCGAAGACTTCATCGACTCTCCCGTGCCTTTCGCCTTCCTTCCCTCAATCACAATCGACTCCATCAGCCCTAATTTTGGAGAAGTCGATGGCAACACTCCGGTCACTCTCACGGGAAGCAACTTCGTGTTCTCGGGAGATCTTTACTGCAGGTTCAAAACAACCAAGGTGGCTGCGAGTTTCGTCTCTTCCTCAACTATAATATGCGCCTCTCCAGCATCCACCGACGAAAACAACAGGGCCGTTGATTTGTCTGTAACGAACAACGACGTGGATTACAGCGCCCCCACCACCTTCACCTACGTCGAGGGCGCCTCGATAACCTCTATCTTTCCGAAGCGAGGGAGCTTAGAGGGCGGAACAATTGTGACCGTCAGCGGAGAGAACTTTATGTCGAGTGATGGGCTCGGTTGCAAATTCGACAAGCCGAGCGTCGTGGTGGTTCCCGCGATGTACGTGGACGAGAGTACCATCACATGCATAACGCCATCCTCAAATTCTTTGGTGTCATCGAGCATACTCGTCACCAACAACAATGTGGACTTCTCTCCGTCTCCTCAGAAATTCCATTATATCAACAATATCGCCGTTTTCTCTGTTAGCCCCACAGTGGGACACCCAGGTATTTCTACGACTGTGGTACTTAGTGGCTTTAACTTTGTTGACAGCAGTGAGGTCTTGTGTAAGTTCGAGAACGGCGATGACAGCATTGTCACGAGCGGTCGCTTCATTTCCTCCAACCAGATCGAGTGTGACTCTCCCTCTAATGGTGATGTTGGGTCTAGCCACGAGTTGCACCTCTCTGTCAACGGACAAGATTTCGTAAACACAAATCACAACTTCTTTTACGAAGAGGCTCCCAAGGTCGACTCATTCTCACCGACCTTCGGTCCCCAGATCGGTGCCACGACTGTTACTGTCACCGGAGAGAACTTCTCTCTTACTAAGCAGCTTAGTTGCCGGTTCGGAAGCATCAGCGTGAAAGCAGCCTTTGTATCGTCTGAAACGATTCTCTGTGTGACACCCACAGTTTTGGGCAGCGATGTCAGCAGTTTGCAGATCTATGTCTCTAGTAATGGCGTCAATTGGTTTTCAAGTGCAAGTGCTTTTGAATTTGTCACTTCCGCTTCAATTTCGTCCATCAGTCCTAGCAGCGGGCCAATTGCAGGCGGAACAGCAGTGACAATAAGTGGGACAGGCTTCGAAGACAGCGCTCTCATCAACTGTTTGTTCAAGGGGGGTCCTACTGGAGGTGGTGGCAACGAAATCGTGGCCGGAGATTATTTGTCGCCCACCTCCGTCAAATGTGTCTCTCCTGTCTGCAACGGGTGCGCGACTTCCACATTTGTGTCGTTAGAGGTTTCCACCAACGGAGTGAGCTACACCAGTATGGGTCACCAGTTCTATTATTTAACGAGCCCAGCTGTCACGTCGATCTACCCTATCAGTGGAAGCATCACGGGCGGTACACAAATTTCTGCCTTTGGGTACAATTTTGTGGAGTCTGACAAGATAAAGTGCGCTTTTGGCAGCGAGATTGTCCCCGGAGACTTTCTGTCTGCAACAGAGATCACTTGCGATGTCCCCTCTAGTCCCTATGCGACTGTTGTGGATTTTGACGTCACTTTCAACGACCTTGACTACACCAACAGTAACATTCAATTTAGCTACGTCGGGAACCTCTTAATTGACAGTCTAGCCCCGACAAGCGGTTCGGTGTTAGGGGGAACGGTGGTCACCGTTACAGGAAGCAACTTTGAGTTTAGCCAGTATCTGCGATGCAAATTTGACGAGATGGAAGTCATGGCAACATTTGTCAATTCCAACACGGTAACTTGCATTGCTCCGGCAAACGTGGACGAGACAAAAGTCTCCGTTAACATCAAAGTCAGCAACAATGGGTTGGACTACTATGGGGGCGAAGGTAATGTTTTTGTCTATACAAGCGACTTTGCCGTAGTAACGGATGTAGCGCCAACATCTGTTTCGACCGAGGGCGGCGCTGTCATTACCTTGAGCGGCAGTAACTTTGTCGTCGGCGATATCGACACGACGGTCTGCAGTTTTAGGGAGGGTGCGACGCATGTTTTGATCTCCTCCACGCCTGGGATTATTGTTGACGGTAACACCATTACCTGCCCCACACCCATTTTCGAGAAAACGACGGAAGATTACTTTGTATACATTGAGGTGGATGTGAATGACATTGACTACAGGTACATAAACGAGAACCACATGATTACTGTCGTTGACACCCCGGTCATCAAGCAAAACACAATTGCGGTCGCTCACTTCACCTCCGAAAGCGAGGCTGCGACCGTGGTGGTTGAAGGCTACAACTTTATCAACACTGAAAAAGCTTCGTGCTCATTCATCGGTGTTGGAAGCAGCGATACGTACACATCTGAAGCAACTTACCTCTCTCCGACGATGGTGTCGTGCAAGGCTCCCACAGATGTATTTGGCGACTTCAACGTTTTTCTATCATTCGACAATGGTTCGACGTGGACCACAAACCATTTCTTTGCTACTGTGTTAGCCCCTGTCAGCGTTCAAAGCATTCACCCAGCGGTGGCAACTACATCAGGCGCAACTATCATTACTGTGACCGGCAGCAATTTTGACGCAACGAAGGCGCACAGTTATGATTGCGTCTTTGGATCTTTTGTGAGCATGGCCACCAGGGTGGACAGCAGCACTCTCCTCTGTCTCTCCCCGAAGGGGGTTCATACCAAAGCAGGATTCAAAGTTTCGCAGGGCGGTGTCGAGGACGAAACCGCTCTCACATACAGCAGCTTGCATGCCATATCAGTGGACAGCCTATCTCCCAGCAGCTTTGACAGCGGCGGGGGGAGCACTGTTACTGTGAGCGTGCATGTAGCGGGTGGGGAAAGTGATGCGTTATTCATCAGTGATACGGTTGTTTGTACCTTCGGAGGCGCTGAAGTTCCCGGGCAGGTGATTGAAAACGATCTGGTTCAGTGCACTTCGCCGGATACCAGTGAAGAGACCGAGGGCATTCTGACGATTCACTACGCAGACCACGTTGATCTTGTTACCAACATTGGGAAGCCCTACAAATCTTTCCCTGAGCCTACCATCACGCACATCTTTCCCACGTACGGCGTGGAAGGGACCGAATCTACTGTCACCGTTACCGGTGCGAACTTTGTCAGTAGCAGTAAGTTGAGCTGCAGATTTGGAGACGGGTACTCTGTGGCTGCTCGATTCATCACGAGCAGGCAGCTTGAATGCACATCTGAGAAGTTCACCGACAGCGACATGACTGGGCCCCTTTTTGTTTCCGTGAGCAACAATGGCGTCGACTTCAAAACATTCTCGGGAGCTAAATTTAGTTTTGTCTCGCAGTCAACAGTGGTTAGTTTTACCCCCTCTAGGGGTGGGATCGATGGGGGAACAGCTGTGAACGTTTACGGAACTTCTTTCCGCAACGTCGCTGATTTGCAGTGCCGCTTTGGGGACGAATACATCACACAAGGGCGTTTTGTGAGTAGCAACGAGGTCATCTGCGTCACCCCTTCAGTAGGAGTGGTTGTCGGCTTACCGCTGAGAATTTGCTACGGCGAGAGTGAAAATTGCGCCCTGGAAAGCTTGAACGAGGGCAACAATGAGTTTTTTAATTTCAGACCGAATTTGGTTGTGACATCATTCGAGCCCAAAATTGGTCCGCTTACCGGGGACACCGTCGTAACTTTTGTCCTTGAGGGAGACGATGATGGTAGCGAAGATGCCGAAGAGGCCTCATGTAGGTTCGGTGAGACTGTCGTTGCAGCCACCATGGCGGACGACCAAATGACCTACACATGCTTCTCCCCCCCTTCGAGCGACTTGAGCACAAATACTGTGCCGTTCGAAGTGAGCACGAATAAGCGCGACTATTCTGCTTCCGGTAACACTTTCAGCTACTATCAGAGTATCACCGTTTCTAAAGTCAGCCCCACTCACGTGTCCGAACGAAGCGGGAATAGGGTCCTGATCACGGGTCAAAATTTTTTGAACGTTGAGACTTTGGTCTGCCAGTTTGGGATTGATGTCGTTGCTGCTATATACATTTCCGACACCGAGATTAGATGCGCCGTCCCGCAAATACTCGCCCCCCAGAAGGACCTGCAGCTGCGTGTCGGCAACAGCGCAAACGAACTCTCGACTGAATACCTTACCATGGCGATTGAACCATTGGTGACTCTTCACAGCGTCTTTCCAACGAACGGAAAAGTTACTGGAAGTGAAATTCTCACTTTGTACGGCACTAACTTTGTGCCAAGTAGTAGTATGGCGTGCAAGTTTGACGAGGTGGTAGTGGGAGCGCATTACATCTCGGCGGACAAGATTCAGTGCATCACCCCAGCCAAATCTGGCGAAGAAGACAGCGTCTTGGTTAGAGTGACAAGGAACGGCGTAGATTTTAGCTCCGAAACTGTTGTGTACACCTACAGCGACGAAGATGGTGAAGCATTGGTAAGCAGTGCTAGCCCAAGAATATACAGCAAGAGTAGTCTGAACGCTTATTTTGGCGACAGCATGGACATTCGGTTGGTCGGATCGAATTTTGACAAGCTCGAGGGGGAAGTTTACTGCGTAGCGAACTTCGGCAGTGGCGAGTATGAGGGCGATATTGTCGGAAGCGAGGTAGTCAGTATCGATTCCGAATTGATTGTCTGCAGGATCACGGACCACAATGAGTTGAGTGCTGTTCCTGCCGTTGGAAATTTGGAGATCTACGTTCTCGATGGGTCATCCACTAGCGCCACCCCTGAACTGGTGCTCAGTCTAGAGAATGCTATCGAGTACCATGACGACATGTTCATAACGGGCGTGTTCCCCAGTTTCACCACCTACAGCGACGACCTGAACATCGATAACAGCGAGGTAATCGTCAAGGGAGAAAACTTTATTAATTCTCCGTCATTGGGCTGCATGTTTGGAGACGTCGTCGTCACTGGTAGATTTATCAGCAGGAGCAGGATCGGTTGTGTTCCTCCCTCTATTGCAGGCACCATTGATGAGATTGAGGGCGATGTCGGTGCCGTTATGAACATTTCCGTTTCTAACGACGGACAGTCTTTCACAAGCGATGATATCAAATTTCGATATTACCATTCGCCGAAGGTAGCGGAGGTCGTACCGGCAAGTGGGAGCAGTGGCAGTACCATAACAGTAACTGGTGCCAACTTCAATAAAGCAATGGGACTGATGTGTTTCTTCGGAGAAGGAGCAGCTACTTACAGCCAGGCAAGATTCATCAGCAGCAGTGTAGTCGAGTGCGCTGTGCCGGCTGTCAACAAGTTTACTGACGGTGAGACGATTTCAGTTACTTTGCAGAGTAGCGCAGGGCACACGAGCAACAATGCTGCCGCAGTGAAATTCACCTACTTCGACAGCGTTCCAGTTGTTACATCAGTGACCCCTAGTAGCGGTTTTAACAACGTCGATACTCTCGTCTCCGTGGCTTATACTGGCAGCAAGAAGACTATCACACGCTGTTACTTCGGTAGCGTGCAGGTTGAGATATCTAGCTGCAACGAAGAGTCGTGCGAATGTCTTGTCCCGGCAAGCACTGGTACCAACGACGTTGTCGCCGGTGAGGTTTTGGTCAGCTTCGAGGGGTCAGAAAGTACCAGCAGTAATTTCTATACCTCCTCCTCCTCCAGTGTCTTCTTTACCTATCTTGCACCTATGAAAATTAGTGCCATTACTCCGACCAGCGGTCCAGCTATGGGGGGGGGAGTGGTGACTCTGACCGGCACAAACTTTTCCAGCTCACTCTCTCGGAACAGCTGTGCATTTAAAGGCGGACAAACTTACTCTTCTCCTGAAACGGCAAAGTTCGTGAACAAAAACACCATAACTTGCCTCGTTCCAGCTGATATGAAGCCCGACAAGTACACCGTGTCAATCAGTGAGAGCGAGAGCGATGCGGTTTACAACTCCTACGCGGAAATTGTCATCACTGAGCTCACGCCATCATCGGGACCCGTCACGGGTGGCACTCCCATTTCAGTATTCGGTTCCAACTTTATCCACACCACTGGCCTGAAGTGTCGCTTCGGCACCGACATCATGGAAGCGACATTTGTCAGCATTAACGAAGTTGTATGTATTTCGCCTACTGTTGGAAACCCGAGTGGAGAGGATGGCGGAGTTGTGATCTCTGTAAGCAACAACAACAAAGACTTCAGTGATTCCCCCATGATGACTTTCGAATACAAATTGCCTGTAGTGCTCAAATCTTTGAGTCCGTTGAGTGGGCCAGTGGAGGGAGGCACCAAAGTGTTTATCTCGGGCGAGAATTTCGGAGGTTCAGTCGCTTCTGTCAAGTGCGCGTTTGGCACGTACAAAGTGGAGGGTATCGTAAACAGCGATACCGAAATAGAGTGCAACACACCTCCTGTAAGCGGTCCGATGAGGACGGAAGTTTACGTGTTTACCAGCGACGGGGAAAAACATGCCGTGGAAAGCGCCGGGAGCGAGAAGGTCTTCGAGTACCACGCTAAGGAGGAGGTCTTTAGTGTCTCTCCTAGTCGGATGAGCAGCAACTTGCCAACGAGCGTTGTTGTGAAAGGTGTCAATTTTTTGAATACTGCCAATTTGGCGTGCAAGCTTGGAGAAAGCATAATTGCAGGTGTTTGGGTGAGCTCTACGACTGTGACTTGCGTTCTGCCTAGCGGGATCGGGATCGGTGTAACGGAGAATCTTATCACCGTGCTCCAAGTGTCGAACAACGGGGCAGACTTCCACGACGGGGCCTCAATTTCCTTTGAGATCATGAAACCGAGCACGCTGGCCAGCATATCTCCTGCCGTGAGCAGCGATATATTCGGATCGGGAAGTGGCGGAGAAACCATTACTGTGAGAGGGGAGAATTTCGTTCACAGTGGATCTCTCAGGTGCCACTTTGGAGACGTTTTGTTCAGTAAGGCGCGTTTCGTGAGCGAAAATACGCTAGAATGCCCTGTTCCTCCAAGTAACGCCGTCGTTACTGCCGGAAAGAGCGTGGTTGAAGTTATTTTCAGGCTCTCGAGCGAAGGAAGCTTTTACAGCGAGACTCTCAATTTCCAGTTTGCCGGAGCGGGGGGACGGGTGTCCACCTTAGTTCCCGTAAGTGGGAGCGTTGGCGGGGGAACCCCTGTGGTTGTGAACCTGAAGGGTGACTATACGGCCATCACCCACTGCAAGTTTGGCGACACAATTGTTGAAGCTTATAACTGCGATGCGCAGACGAACACCTGTGAATGCACCACTTTGGCTAGTGCCTCTGGGGGGGGAGGCAACGGGGTTGCTACCGTTCCATTCAGCGTCAGTGTGAACAACGGGAGTACTTTCACCAAAGAAACTGGGGTGTATTACACATTCACGCAAGATCTAATTGTGAAGTCTATTTACCCTACAGCGGGCTTTCAGAGCGAGAAGACCGCGGTGTCTGTGACCGCAATGAACCTGTTTCCGACTACCCAGGCACGATGTAAATTTGGGACGGCCGGGTGGAGTCCTGCCAAATACGTCGACGATTCAACTCTCGAGTGCTCGGCCCCCGCCAATTTGATGCCCAACGCAAAATACAGCGTCGAGATTTCCTCAAATGGTGTGGACTTTACGAATAACGGTGTGAAATTCACAGCTCTTCCGGCTGTAGTGATTCATAGCGCTAGCCCGGCACTTAAGCCAGTGACTAATAGCAACGACGGCAAGGAAATTACCATCACTGGTGGCCCATTTACTTTCACCCCGACAATGAAGTGTAAGTTTGGGAGCATTGGAAAAACTGTTGCTACCTTTGTGAGCTCCGGTGTAGTTACTTGCGGTGCACCTGTCTTGAGCGAGGTCACAATGCTTGCTCTGGAGAGCGGAGGCAGTATTGTGGAAGATTTGAGTGTCTCGCTCAACGATGTCGACTTCTCGGCCTCCTCAGTGAGCTTTCAGTTTGTCAAGAACCCGGTTGTGAACTCCATAAGTCCCGTCAAAGGACCCATTGATGGGGGCTCGGTCGTGACCATCAACGGCGCCAACTTCATTGTCGGCAGCGACTCCTTTTGTAGGTTTGGAGAGCAAGTGGTTGCAGCCAACGTCGTCAGCAGAAATTTGATGAGCTGTAGCACCCCGCCGCATATTGAGAGCGGTATGGTGGACGTGGCGATTAGCGTTAACGGGGGGAGCGACTGGACAAAGGGTGGGAGCGCTGGATTTGACTACAAGTCTGCTCTACACGTATCGTCCGTGATGCCTAATGTCGGAAGCTACGAGGGGGGTACGGTCGTGGCTGTTTACGGAAGCAATTTTGTCAACAGTGACGGACTGATATGCAAATTCGGAAGCGAGATTGTTAGCGGCGCAGGGGTGGTATTCGTGAGCAGCAAGCAAGTCAATTGCCTGACTCCCTCCATGAAAAATAAGGCCGGGATGAGATACGGTCCCCTTAGCGTCGACGTCGAAATTAGCAACAATGGCGGCAAGGATATTGAGGGCAGCGGCGTTAGTGAAGTTAAGTACACATTTTACGGTAACCCGTTGGTGAACAGCATTGCTCCGGAAAGTGGGGTTGCCGTGGGCGGGACCACAGTAGTTGTGAGTGGTAAGAACTTCGTCTTCACCGAGAGCATTGTGTGTAGGTTCGGGGATGTCGTTGTGAGCGCAGTCTACATCAACGATGAGTCGATCGAATGCGTTAGCCCAGCAACGTCATACACAGATACCGAGCTCGGCGCTGGTGTCGAGGTTCCCTTCGCTGTCAGTAACAATAATTTGGACTTCAGTGCAAACGAAGAGGGACTGACGACTTTCAAATATAGCCAACGACCCGTGGTTGTCAACGTTTCACCCTCAGTAGGGGATATTCGGGGTGGCGACCTGCTGACGTTTACAGGACAGAACCTTGACACTACGGGTAAAATTTTCTGTCGCTTCCAGGATTCATCAGCTATTGACAGTAGCAAAACAGTTGATGCAGTCAGCGCTGTCACAACAATCGTCGAGGGGAATATTGTTGGCAATGGCGCTGGTGGTGTCGTTGACATCTTTACATGCACGTGTGCCGCTCCTCCCCGTTCCGCTTTCCCAACAGAAAGTTATCGCACCACTATTTATGCGGAGCTATCCACTAACGGGCAGGACTTTAGTAGTAGCAACACTATGTTCACCTACCAGGCAAAATCGCGTGTTGTCAGCATCGCACCTCTAGTTGGCAGTGTGGTCGGTGGAACTGTTCTCACGATAGCTGGCACTAATTTTGCGTCTTCGAGCAGCAGCATGCAGAAATGCAAATTTGGCGATGTCTCCGTGAGCGCTAGATACATCAGCGAGAACGAGATTTGGTGTATTTCTCCTGAAGTTGTGGCTACAAGCGCGGAGGATTATAGCGTGAACATTTATGTCAGCGACAATGGTGTTGACTTTTCTTACACCGGATTCAAATTCAAGTACTTGTTACCTGCAACGCTCCTCTCTGTGGAGCCTGTCGCCGGACCGAGCGTGGGGAACACTGTCGTGAAAATATACGGTACCAACTTTGTCAACTCGCAGAACTTAATGTGTAAGTTTGGGGAAGTCACAAGCCCGGCAAGGTTTGTCTCCGCCAATGAGTGTGAGTGCCTGTCGCCAAGTAACAAGCCAGAACCGGTTGAAGTCAGTTTTAGCTTGAACGGGAAGGATTATGTCAAGGCTTCGGATGAACACGAACCCGCCATGTTTGAGTTCGTGCTTGGTGAGAATGTTGACAGTGTTCACCCCATTATGGGGAGCGAGAAGGGAGGAACCAGCGTGAGTGTCTCCGGCACCGGTTTTGTGGACAGTGAGTTCTTGAGTTGTAAGTTTGGGGAAGTCATAAGCGACAGTGCCGTTTTTTTCGTGAGCGATTCTCAAGTGATTTGCACAAGTCCGAAACTTGTTGAACACGTCAACAGCAACGAGAGGAGTGAAGAGGAGTCCAAATTCTTGGTTTCTGTCAGCAACAATGGACATGATTACAGCAGTGACTTGGTTTACTTCAAGTACGTACCTGAGAGTGTCGTCGCAACAGTATCTCCTGATACCATCCCGGAGGAGACGGTTGGGATCAAATTACTAGTCAGCGGGAACAACTTCATAAATAGCGAATTTCTAAGGTGCTATTTCGGCGAGACTTTCGGTTTTACCGAGGCCCTTTATTTGAGCTCGCAGATGGTTCAGTGCAGCACGCCAGGAAATCTAACAGTGGCTGCTAGCCCCGTTGAATTGAAAGTCAGCAACAACGGAGTTTACGGGGAGGGAACCGAGCTGACCGCCGCGCTCACAGTCACTACAAGGGAACTACTCGGCGAGGATGGCTTTTTCCCAGTCAAAGGGAGACTCGAGGGTAACACACCTGTTATCATCAAATTGCAGAACAGCTTGCACGTCACGGCCGAGAGCAGCTGCCTTTTTGGTAATGTTAGAGTGCCAATGAAGCTAGTCAGAAACAACGAGTTCATGTGCAGATCTCCCGCCACGAGTACAACTGGGGAGGTTGCAATCAAATTTAGCAACGACGGTTTGCATTGGGTTAGCGTGGGCATGTTCGAGTATGTGCCGAATCCGGAAGTGCACGCAATGAGTCCAACCCTGGGACCAAGCACGGGGGGGACATCTGTTCTCATCACAGGGGTCAATCTTCAGGACACAGTCGCGTGCAGATTTGAACGTGGCGGCGGCGTTGGCGGCGGTGCCGGCAGCGGAATCACCGTAAATGCTTATGATGTCAATACAGACGGGAGCTCTGTCAGATGCGATGCGCCGGCATCGGCTAATTTTTTAGCGGAGGATGTTCTTGTTGAACTTACGACCAACAATCATGACTTCACCGATGACCAAATGCTATACAAATACTATGACAGCAGTATTCACCGTATACTTAATGTTTTCCCTAGCAACGGACCGGCCAATGGAAACACGACTGTGGCGATCCACGGTAGAAATTTTGTCAACACTGATCAGATCAAATGTAGGTTCGGGGAGGTGGTGGCTGGCGTTGTGCCGGCAACATTCATCAGCACAGAAGAGATCAAGTGCGTGACCCCAATCGTTGCTAGCAACGGCCCTACTGCAGTATACTTGAGCTTCAACGGAGTTGACTTTTTCACTGAGGAGGCGGCCATGTTCTATTTTGATGCTCCTATTCAGATTCACAGCCTCTGGCCGAGCAAGGGGGCTGTTCGTGGGGGCTCCAAAGTTAGAGTCGAGGGCGGCAACTTCAGGATGACTGGGAGCGTCATGTGCAGATTCGATTTGGAGACTGTGAAGGCAGTCTACGTCAGTGATGCCGTTATCTTTTGCAATGCACCGGCAAAGAAGGGAGGTGCAGGGAGCGTTGATGTACTGGTTAGTCTAAACGGAATCGATTTTGAGAACGCGGGCACGCTCGAAGCTGTCACGTTTGAGTACGTCGACACTCCTAAGGTGGTCACTGTGACTCCCAACACCGGCTGGAGAGACGGTGGTGTTGGCTTGTCGCTGGTGACCGAGGACGCATACGTCCCTGAAGAGGGGGTGGACGTCTGGTGCGCTTTTAACGGATTCGTTAACAGCGCTTTTAATGGAAACGCCCTCCATTCAAACGATATGCTGACGCCCGCAGAAGTGGTGAGTGAAAGTGAGGTAAAATGCAACACACCGGCTCAGGAAAATTTTAGCGAAGACAGCTACAGTATCTCGCTGGTGTACGACAGGAACGTGGTCGAGCATGATGCAAGCTCCCCGACGTTCAAGTACATCGACGCTATGCTAGTGGACAGAACAGTGCCAACCGGCGGGAGCATCAAGGGTGGCGGGAGCCTCACAATCTTCGGTGATAATTTTGTCAACGAATTTGACATGAATTGTGTTTTTACATCCTCTGACGAAAGAGGAAATGAAGAACTGACCACACCTGCCGAGTTTGTGAGTAGCCGGAAACTCCGGTGTGTGACTCCCAGCGCCGAGCACGTAGGAGTGGGGAGCTATAAAATCAGTGTGAGGACAAATAGCGACGAGTCAAGGGTGTACAGATCATCGGCCTACTATGAGTTTTATTCTGAGCCTTTCGTTGGGAGCTTAAGCCCAAGTTATGGAAGTCGCGGGGGCGGGACCGTTGTGACGGTAAGCGGGTTCAATTTTGAGAAAAAGACTGTCTACACAAACGGACTGAGTCAAATAATGTGCCGCTTCGGTGAAAACAGCTTTGCTGTAGCTGGGAGGTTGGTTGCGGGCGACCAGAATACCGTTGTCTGCCAGAGTCCCATGCAGACAAACGGCGGCGAGAGTGACGTCTTCCTTGAGATAAGTTTGAATGGAGGTTACGACTGGACGAGTAGCGGCGTTGTCTTCACATATATGAATAAATTGTTTGTGGGCAGCGTCTCACCCCTTAGCGGAGTGTCAGAGGGCGGGGAGAAGGTGCTCGTCGGGCTGGTTGATGCGGATGCTAAGGTCTTATTAGTCGAAGCGAGCAATATCTGGTGCCACTTCGGAAATAACAGCCTCCCTGTTGTTGGCTCTATTGTTGAAGGCGAGACTGGCAGCGAGGTTGATGTGGCAGTCAGCTGCATCTCCCCAAAATCCCTCAGTTTCAGTACCCAGACCTCCCATAGCGTGCCTCTGGAGATTTCTATCAACAATGGAAACGACATGACGAGTAGCAACAAGCTCTTCACTTACTTTGCAAAGCCCCACGTTGGACTGATCACGCCTAGCAAGGGTGTCATCAGCGGGGGAGACGTCGTGACTATGGTGGGAGCAAGGTTTGCCAACAACAACAACCTGGAGCTGAAGTGCGTCTTCAAGTTCGATGAGGACTACAGCGTTGAAACCTTGGCGAGTTTTGTGAGCACTGATAGGCTAACTTGCATGTCACCGCCGCATTTAGTTGGCACGCCCATGAAGGCAGAAGTTGGAATCCAGATGAACGACGGGGTTGTACTATATGGTCAGAGTGAGTTGACGACCTTTACCTATGTGAGCTTACCTAGTGTGGCTTTTGCAATTCCCGAGAGAGTGAGTAGAGCAGGAGGGGACGTTGTGAGACTGTATGGAAAAAATCTGGATAGCGTCGTCGGCTGCAAATTTGGGCCGAAAGGGGAGTACAGTCCCGTACTCAACTACAATACAACTGAAGACAGCTACGTCGAATGCATTGTGACCAAAAAATTGGACAGCGGGATTGTTCCCGTCTATCTCTCACGGCTGGACAGCAAGGGATTCGTTGACAGCGGGGCCAGTGTCGAGGTGACTGAGTATTTGGTAACCGGAAGCAGCCCCTCTGAGAAATTTACCGAGAGCCTGAACGAGGAGAAAGTCAAGCCGAGGGTCCTCCGCCTGAACCCTACGCGCACTAGCAGCAGCATTTCCAGGTATATCTCTGTTTATGGCGAGAACTTTGTCAACAGGGAGGGCCTGGTGTGTGTGTTCGGGACCCATGATGCAGGCGGCACCGTACAAGAAGTTGAAGGAGAAAGCATTTGGATAAGTTCGGAGGAAATAAGATGCCTGACACCGAAACGAGTCCCGGGGATTGTCACAGTCGAAGTTAGAAATGGTGTTGGCGGGCTCACTAGCAGTAATGACGAGGTCTTCGTCTTCACTGCTGACAGCTCAATCGGCTACATTGTTCCTGCCAGTGGGCCAGTCTATGGTGGCACGACTGTTGAGATCTACGGTTCCAACCTCGTCAACAACGTCGACGGAGTCAGTGAGGTAGACCAAATCGTGCGGTGCAAATTTGGGGATGTTCAAGTGCTAGCTGAATCGTATAGCAGCAACAAGGTTGTCTGCGTAGCACCGAGCGCCAAGGACGTCTTGACCCCTGAGACCGTCAAGCTGGTCTTGAGCCACGACAATGGGACGACCTGGGGGGAGGACAGTTTCGTGTATTACCAATACGAGAAACCGGTCGAAGTGTACTACTTGTCCCCAAGCACGGGCCATACCAAGGGAGACACGGAAGTTCTGGTCAACGGCTACCGATTCAAGAATGACCCCAGTCTCTTGGTCTGCAAATTTGGAGAAATGGCGAGCAGTTCGGTGGTTTGGCTCAATGAGAATGAAGTCATTTGCAAGTCTCCTCCCCGTTTGAAAGGGTCTGTCAATGTCGAAATCAGTGTCAATGGCGGCGTAGATTTTAGCAGCACTCGAGCAACATTTGAATACACTGATCCACTGACAGTGACTAATATTTGGCCTAAAATGGGAGGAGGCACACTCGGGGGCACGGCAGTCAGCGTGTTTGGAAGCGGTTTCGTCAACAAAGTTGAACTTGTCTGCAATTTTGGAAATGTGGTCGTCGATGCCGAGTTTGTCAATGAGAATCTGGTCGTGTGCAGCTCTCCTCCTCATGTCCCGGGTCTTGTTAGTTTCAGCGTCGCCCAGGATGGGTTTGATGGCAATGCAGCGTGGACCACTGACGACCACCACTTCTTGTATTTGCGGGAGCCTAGTGTCTACAGCGTGACACCAAAGAAGGGAAAAATTGATGGTGGCGTTCCTGTCTTTGTCACAGGAACCAACTTTCTCAACACAACGAGTTTAGGCTGTAAGTTTGGGACGTCCGACAGCAGGGCTGTGTTCGTCAACAACAACACCTTGGTGTGTATCGCGCCTAGTGTGCCGAGCAAAGTCACCAGCGCGGCCGTCACTGTAACAATCAACGGTATCGATTACAGCGAGCCAAGTGATTTGGTCACTTTCGATTATTACGAGAGCTGTCCCCTAGGGTCATTTTGCGGCCCTTCTGCGAGCAGCTATAGAACGCTTGCCCCCAACGGGACTTATGTTGGGAACTTTGGCGCGCTGAACTTCACTCTCTGCGACGAAGGATACTTTCAGCCCAGAAGCGGTCAGCGGAGCTGTTTGGAATGCCCAGTTGGTTACTTTTGCCCTGAAAAGGGCCTGAGCAAGCCCGTGATTTGTCCCGCTGGATTTGTGTGCGATGAGACGAGGTTGAGGACGCCGGTAAGACAATGCAGGGCGGGACATTACTGCAAGGAGGGGACTAAGTCCAATGACGTGGACGTCAGTTCGTTCCAGTGCGCTTCTTCTGACGGCCACCCCGATGGCTGCGACTGGTGGACAGACGAGATCACAGAACTGACCGTGACAAACAGCAGTAATCGCGAATGGAGCTACTTCAACAGGAGCGCCCCGGCAACGGGTATGTATACATTTGAGCACCCGCCGGAGGAAGAACACCACTCGACAAATTCATCTCGGCATATCGTCTCTTTCGACTTGGCAAATACAGCGCAGCGGCCCTTCACTTGCCCGGTCGGCACATACTGTGTAAGGGGCGCCGTGACTGAGATTCCCCAGCCTCTGAACTTTACCACTCCGCAAAGGTGCTTCGACGGTTTTTTCTGCCCCCGCGGGAGCACCACCCCTGAGGGCGAGGGGCCATGTCCGACAGGATATTACTGTCCATCGCAGACAACCGCAACTGTCTGCCCTACGGGCCATTATTGCCCCGGAATAGCAAATATTAAGCCTATTGAGTGCTATCCCGGCACCCACAACCCCTATTTGGGACAGAGTAATTGCACACTCTGCGAAACAGGTCATATATGCCCCGGCTGGGGTAGGGAGTACCCTGAGCTTTGTCCGGCGGGATTTGTGTGCGTAAGCTTAGGGCTCGGACAGCCGTCTATGATATGCCCACCTGGGTATTTCTGCGAGGAAGGAACCCTCACTAATGACCCTAGTGACCCGGTGAAGAAGGGCCCGAAGCCCTGCCCCGCTGGAGTATTCTGTCTCGGAGGGGTCAGTCACAATGTGACCATTAACTGGGTGCCCAATCAGAGATTAGGCGTCAGCGCCCCTCAGATCTGTACAGAGGGTGGTTACTGTGAGGAAGTGAGCACCACGCCTAGCGGTAGTGGCCCTTGCTTCCCAGGACATTACTGTCCCCCTGGAACTAAGTATCCTACGGTGGTACCCATCGGAACCTTCGCGAGCCGGAGCGGAAGCGTCGCCTCAACGTTGTGTTTTCCAGGCACATACGCGCCTTTGGAGTCCTCAATTAAGTGCAGGACATGTCCCGCGGGCTATACTTGCCAGGGCTACGGTACCTACGTGCCGAGAATCTGCCAGGCAGGAACTTACCGTGCGTTGGCCGACAGTGTGACGTGCCGTCTGTGCCCCACTGGCACTTTCTCTCCTTACAAGGGAGCAACTGATATCAGCCAATGTTTGCCGTGCCCTGCAGGACGCGTTTGCGGACTTCAGGGAATGAGCAATCTGATTGATAGTGTAAGTTGCCCCCAAGGGTATAACTGTGGAAGTGGAACCAACCGCGCGTCTCAGTTCGACCATAAGTGCGCAGCCGGGTTCTATTGTGCTGACGAGACGACCCCTGCGGACCAGTACAATCTTCTCTGCGAGAAAGGGCACTACTGCTTGAGAGGCACACCGCTCTCTCTGGCCACGAGGAACAAGTGCAACGTGGGTTACTTCTGCCCCGAGGGGACGGCCAGCAGTAATGCTCTCACTACTAAGTGTCCAAGGAGGACTTTCAGCCTTAACGGTGCTTCTCGGCTCATCAACTGCAGGATTGAGGAGGTCGACGTTTGTGACAAGAAAGACTTCGGCTTGGACAATCCATTCGAGCACATCAGCTACTACAGCAAGCACTCTTATAGCCTTCTCGACGATGATGGGGGCTCTGTTGTCGAGTTCGATAGCACCAGGGAGAAGAATCCTACCGGGGAGATTGAGGTGCTGCGGAAGATCAACCCTGTGAACGCTACGAGCAGTAGCAAAATGTGGGTGAACGATACAGTTGAGGTTTTCAGAACGTGCCCTCCTTATGGGATTGAGGACTCAGAGGATTATGTCACGGTCATCGGCCGGAACTTCAGGGATAGCGACTTTCTAACCTGTCGGTTTACTGCGTGCTTGCAGTCAAACATCAAGGCTCTTGACCCGTACTACCATACTAGTCCAAGGACCTGCAGGGACCAGTACGGTCAATTCACGGACGAACTATCGCTGATGAAGGTCACAGGGAAGGCAGAATTCATCAGCAGCACGCGGGTGAGGTGTAAAGTGCCCAGGTACGACTTCAACAGCACAGGAGGGTACCAGTACATGGAAGCGCACGACAGACAGGGCCGGCACGAGTATGGAGCGGGTGCCTGGCCAGGCTCGGGTTTCGACTCCTCAAAAGACTATGACATCGAGGGGAACTGGAACGATTATCCCGACCCTGAAAAGACGAGGGCGACCAGGCCCGACTACAATGGCTTTCAGGGCAAGTGCAAGAGGGACCAGGATGGCATCGTTTACTATCTGCAGTACTGTAGCGATAACCCCGTGCAAGGGAGCAAATGTGTTCCGGATGATTATGTTGCCATCGACGGCAGTGATAGCACCGGCAACACGTTGCACATGAAGCTTTACAGCATGGTGATCGCCTGTACGAGAAGCGAAGTTTCGAGCGGATTCTGCGAGAATGTGCCAGAGTTCGGACAGCGAATGAACCCCTGTTATACGGGGCAGATGTTGGTCGAGGTGAGCAACAATGGAGATAAATTCAGCGGCGACGGGCTTAAGTATCTGCACAGCACGGTGGAGAACCCAAGCAACCGCCTCGATTTAGAGATCGAACCCACCTACGCTACCTACACTTTTATCAGCAGGGAGAAGTCCGTCATAATTAAGGAGGAAGTGGTTGGCGGGAGTGCAGTTACGGTATTGAAGGACGGCTTTTTAGACGAAAACAACGCGAACTACGACCAAAACGCCACTGTGGAGTTTGAGAAGGTGCTGCAGATGGATAAATACGTTTGCAACAGGCCTATTCACGCCGAAGAAGGTATTAGAGACAAGGAAATCGGTTGGTACGAGCTGCCGTTCTTGAACTATGCTCAGCTTTCGTTTGATTTCAGGAATTTACCCTCTGACATGGTGTACGACGAACACTACAAGGTTGCGATATACGCAAGTCCGAGTAGGTGTCTGAGCGAGAACTGTAACTCGAATAGGATCAGGCAGGCTCCCAAGGAAGAGCTCCCCTGCATGCAGCCAATGGACTTGCCGCAATGGTTTACCGACCCTAGAGTGAACAAAAACCAGGTCATGAATTTGACCATGCTTGCGCTTGATGACTCGCTTGTCAAGGTGGAGGTCCACATCGTGCACGGAAGCTTCATGGCCAGCAGCGAGTTTTTGAAGGAGACGCTGACTGTGCAAATCACGAAGCCGAACAGGGCCTTTGAAAATATTGGGCAGGAAAAAATAGCCATGGACCCCAACAATCCCACCCTTAAGCCCAAGTGGGCGGTGGAGGACCGAGCAATTCTTCCGGAGATGAGAAGGAAGAGTCCGTTTATTAGCTGGGAAGAGCAGGCCAAGAGCATGGAGTATTTCTTCGGTATTGTTTATGAAAAGGATAACATCAATGACATCAGTCCGCCTCTAAATCTACCGCCTAGGTATGAAGATTTCAGTAAAGGAAGAATTCTGATCAGCATGAATACCACGAATGATTCTAGAAACTATTACTGTGATGGAGGCGATTGTGCGAGTATTGACGGGATTGACCAAGAAGGCAGTGAGTACTCTGGAACATGGATGGACGAAGGGGGCAGTGATAGCTATTACACCCCTACTATATTGCAGGACTTCGAGGACCTGAGGAGTGACAGCGGATGGTGGGATAACCCATTCAATACGTACACGGAAGCGAAGGAGAATACCGACATGTTCTTCGAGACATTTCATGGGAGTTTTTTGGACGGTGACACGTTTACTTGGGACTTTACCGAGTTGGTGCTGCCTTACTTGCCCTTTTTCAGTAATTGTCGGGAGTTTGACAGCTACATTCCCTTCTGGGCGCTCTTGGAGAGCCCCAAGTGTGAATTGCCGGATATGGACGGGGACAGTCCCAGTGAGGGCGAATCTTATCTGCAGTATTTAGGCGAGTCGAGGTGGAATTTGCCTGCGTTACCGCATGTTGACGACATAGTAGTGGTTGGACCGTTTGATTTCTTTACGTTCACTCCCGTGGCTGACTATTGTACCATGACGGTGTATTGTGATTACGAGGAGAAACTTGAGCAGAGGGACACCGTGCCAAGGTGGATGGAGGTGCAAAGCGGCAATGACCTTTTCACCATCATCCGGAGGCCTATTAGCTACTTTGAATATGTCGGAAGGAAGACCACTAGGACTGGGTTGATGGATGATGGTGGCAAGACAATCATGAGGATCATAGGGGAGAGGGAGAGCAGTGATACCTTCATCGGCGTGTCAGTCGACAGAGACGAGGGTAACTCGGTTCCCGGGGGTTGCGCAGAGCTGTGCTTCCCTCGTGAAATGAGCCTGGCCATCGACTATTATCAGAGGAGCGCCATCGAGAAACAAATTGTGGCAATCGAACTGAGCTATGGCGCATTTGACTTCAATCAGAAGAGGACAGACTACTCGCTGAGTTTGGAGTTTAGGCCATTGAACTACATGGAGCTCATCATTAAGTTTGCCTACGACTCTGATATCTTTATATACCTATTTTTGGCTATCGGGGTGGCAACCGTCACTCTGACGTTTTTCTACTGGGTCGTAGTGAGACTCACGACCCAGTTGGAAAGCCCTCCTAGGCTGAGATTCTACGGGATGGTAGGATTGGTATGTCCAAATGCCTTCGGTGGATTCGGTCTCGCGATGACACCTATTATCATCGTCACCATGGCCTGCTGCTTGTTTCTGAGGGGGTACAATATATTTGGGGCAATGCCGTTCGGCGCTGCCTTGCCTGGCTTCAAGAGCGATGGGAGGGACTGGTGGCTGGGAACGGATTGGACGCTCCACTACATGGAGGCCAAGCCAGACCCACGAGATTTAGAGAGGGGACAGAAGGGAAGGATGGGGCTTGCGTTCGTCGTCATGAGTGCGATGTGCATCAATGAGGGGTGCAAGATTTTCTTGCCCAAGAGGGTGAGCAAGAGAGAGAAGTCAATTGAATTAAAGAGGGACAAGAATGCCGAAAAGGACGCCATTTGGATTCCGACACTCTGGAAGAGGTCCAACTTGATCTACACGAGCTTCATGATGGGACTGTTTTTGCTGATAATTGTTGAATTCAGCTTTTGGGGAGATTTCGGTACTTACATCTGGGAGATCATCATTCTGTTGAAGGTCCTGGCGCAGAGCGTCGGGAGCGTCGTCGACAACCAGCTGAACGAGGCTCTGCTGAGCGCCCCGATTGGTACGGCCATGGGATTAATCCAAGGTATGGTGACGCTTAGTGCAGACGACTTTATGGACTTCTTGTTCAGTTACATTGTGGAGTTTGGATTCTTGATCATGGAGAGGATGTACACCGACCCCGGACAAGGGGCTTTTTTCGACTGGTTAGACGAATTCTTGGCAGACCTCATGGAGAGGATTGCGCGTAGGTTACCTAAATTCATGACAAACAGGATGAACGCCGGAAAAGAGGAAAAGACAGATGCAGAAAAGTCCGATAGGGAGAAGGAGATCGAGGGTATGATCGGCGACGGGGCTGAGACCGTGGAGCCCATTTTGGACTCGTTTGGGAGCTACTGCTGCGATACAATGAGTTTACTATACACGCCCTTTAACATCGTTTTGCTGATGATGTTTAGGGAGGAGACGGGTATTCCCGATCTCTACGGAATCAAAGAACAAGACATGTTGTACTACCTGCTTTTTGCGTTGCTGATTGTCCCTTTCCAGCTCACTGCTGACATTCTCATTCATAGTTGTCAGGAGCTATTTCACGGTTGGAAGATCTATGACTATCTAATCTACACACGGTACAGATTCTTGCAGAGGGAGACCCGGTGGAAGGGGCTCGAGGACTCGTTGGATGAATGCATTGACGAGAGCATGAGAACCATGGACCAAATGTGCTTCAGCAGTCAGTTCTACATGATGATGACAATCCACGTTAATGGGATTATGTATTTTATTCTCGGAGTGGAGATGATGATCCGAAGCGAGTATAATCTCTTTGGAGATCCGGCCATGATGGCTATTGTCAGCTTTACCGTCAGTGTAAGTTTACTGACCAAGTGGTTTTTGGTCAAGTTTGGCAGTAGAACGCCCCTGTGGCGGATCAAGCACGAGAATACTGCGTGGCACACGACGATTGCTGACGAAGACGATTTTGATCTCCCTGGATGGGACGATATGAAGGGCGCTAGTCACGACGCCTATTTGATGAACCAGAGGATTACGAGCGAGACATTCCGGTACAAGTTTTTGAACTACAACAGGGCTTGGCTTATCAATCAATTGCCCAGCATTCTAACGCCGAGGACGCTGCGGAGGAGCAGGCCTTATTTGATCAACCAGTTCACCAGGATTTTGAACGCTCTAAACCAGGACATTAGCAGTGACAGTGATAGGGACGATGGGCCGAAGTTCGGGATTCCAATATTGAGCGCGCCCACGAGGAAGCTTGTCAGGTGGTGGCTTAACAAGGCACAGCGGAGGCTGAAATTGAGGGAAGTTGTTCAGCCTCTCATTAACAAAAATAGGGGAACACAGTGCGAGCAGTGTTTGAGCCGTAAGTTGCTGCAGGTGGAAATCATTGTGCCTATTGAAGAAATGGACGAGAGGTTTGTCGCCGAGAATGGGGATGAAGAGTTCGACCAGGTCCTGTGGAAGAACTTTTGGACCAAGCACCAGCGTTACAGGACGTTATGTCTTGGGTGCATCAGTCAGCGGCTAGAGAAAGAGAGAAGAGCGGCTTTGGCCGGGGCCATGAAAGATGATAGCGATGATGACGAAGGCATGGAATATCCTGAGTGGGGCCCGATTTACCTAAATGCGGCCAGCAAGGCTATTCTGATGGGTTGGTATAAAACTGCCCAGAATCGCCTCTTCGGAAAGGGGGGAAGGCGCAGGAAGAGAGTGCAGATTGACGTCAGTGATGACGAGGGAGAGGACGTGCCCGCCGAGTGGGCGCAAGCGGCGGTCAATCTGAGTGAGAGTAGTAAGGCCATCGCGATCAAGTGGGTCAGGACGGCCAGGAGCAAACTACAGAAAGACAAGGGCTTCGAGGAGAGAGCTAGGGAGAATAGAGTCACTCGAGCGAAGCCAGGAGAGAAGTATAAGAGTGGGAAGAAGAGCAAGACCAGGAGGAAGTGATCATGGCGATGCTCTGGTGTACCGTTTCCGGGTCGGGTATGTTGTGTTGAAATCGAGTTGGTTGAAGGGGCAGAAAAACGTGGTGCAACACGTGTTTACCTTTATTTAATCAACCAACGCAACAACAGGCGCGAAAATGGTACTCATATGTACTGTAAATTAAGCAAAATTAGCGAAGGGGATCGAGTGAGGGTGGGTTGTACTTGTGCCATTGAATAAATAGAAGGAAAGTGTATAAGTGGCTACCGTTATTAAAAAACCCCACTCTTAACAAATTTCGTGCCGAGCGCGCATAAAAGCACACAACCATAAATTCATCGCCATCGAGCGAGACGAGGGTGTTTACATCAGGCGGAGAGTTTGCCATGGCTGGCTGCTGGCTGGACCTAACCGGGTCTTGTTCTTCTGTTCAGTTACTGTGGTCATCTTAGACGTCAGAGATGTTTTACAATTGAAATCGAAACAATGATACTCCAGTTAAAGTATCAGCGCGTTGGAGCTTTGCCGGCGATTCTTTCTCAAGTTTCTGGTTTTTAGTTATTGATTTTTTGTTGCGACGGAGAAAAAAAATGGTTTGAAGATTTGAAGATTTGAAGTAAAACCCCCTGCACGAATATTGCAAAAACACTTTTTTTGCGTGCATATTACATTACTTTCCCCCCCCTCCCCCCTTATCACCATGAACCTTCTTCCTCCCCCTCCTACAGAAGCCGACAATGACAGCAGTAAAATCACCCCCCCTAGGGCGCTAACTTCTCTTAAGTCTGCCCACCCTTCTCTTGCTTCGCAATATCACCCTACTCTGAATACAAAAAGGTCGAGCGCGATCCAGCATGACTCTAAGTTGCCACTACACTGGAAGTGCCCCCTTGGCCCTGACCACGATTTTGTTTCAACAATTGCCGAGAGACTGAAGGATCCGAGCTGCCCTTGCTGCGAAGGGAGAAAGTTTTCCATCACAAATTCTGTGGCTGCCCTCCGGCCGGGTTTTGCAAAGATGTTTGATCCCGACAGGAACGATGCAAATATTGTCCCAGAGAAGTTGACATTAATGTCGAGAAAAAAAGTGTGGGTAAAGTGTGATCTCTGTCGGGCCTCGGGCCAAGAAGACAAGTACTCAGATCATGTCTGGCAAGTATTGGTCTGCGACGCCGTCAGTAACCCCTCGCTCCTTCTCTGCCCATGCTGCGAGGGCTTGAAAGTATCTATGTCGAATTCTTTTGAGGGGGTCCGCCCTGACATTGCTTCAATGTTCCATCCATCCCTAAACGGGGACCTCAAGCCAGGGGGGATTCTGGCGAATGCGAAGGCCAAAATCTGGCTTCTTGAAGGAGACAGGTCGTGGGAAGTTGTTTTGGGGGACGTCGTTAAGGAGGAAGGACTCCCTAAGCCACCGCCATTACCGCCTCCCCCTCAGCCCCCAACACCAGAGAAAGTCATTGAAACCGAACTTGAGACGCCCCCGAAAAAATCTCCGATTACGCCCGCCCCATCACCTCCCCAAATACCCCCCCCCCCCCTCCGTCACCTCC
>Ga0115557_1000294_pt1 | contig 35116 bp, 23 predicted proteins | sample COGITO_mtgs_1104_FD_87280 | JGI IMG/M metagenome (GOLD analysis project Ga0115557, IMG submission 87280) | Pelagic marine microbial communities from North Sea - COGITO_mtgs_110421 | ecosystem: Environmental > Aquatic > Marine > Epipelagic | place: Germany:Helgoland, sampling site Kabeltonne...
CACAACACAATCGCGGTCAACATCGCACATCCAGACGGATGACTCTTCGGTGAAGCCTGGTTCGCCATACAAACAACATTTACATGACACCAGTGTAGCAACGCCCACTCTCAAAACAACGCCGTGGGGCTGACTTTGTCAAGGCCAACCACGACAAGGGGTTTGCGATTACACAATATCAATGAAACACAATATGATCATTGTCGCAATATCGCCGTTCGCGCATTTTTGCAGCGCTAAAATTGTCTGTACGTACCGAAAGTAGAAGGTGAGCTGAGAGCTTCGATCTTTTGGCTGGGCCGTGGGGAGTGAATTTCTTAAATACCATCAGGACAAAATTCTGATATTATCGTACTGCTACCGCACGCAGTAGTATCCAGAATCACTCAGCAACGCGGTGAATCATTCAAATCCTTCTTCTCGTCCAAAGCAGAACATCCGACGTCATTAAGGGCAACCTCAACGGACGCAAATCTGCAGCCATCTGCCCCTAGCTGGCTGATATGCGCTCGTCGGTCGTCGTCACACTTTTTCTCGCCTTACTGGAGGTAATTACTTTTTCTTTTTCCGTGCATATATAATACTCTTTTCACTAACTTTCCGATTCCTCTCGCTAGCCTTCCTCTCAGTTTCACCTTGTAACAGTGGCTGCACAGAACATTCACTCGCGAGATGGGTTACGACGCGGCGGCCGCGCTATTACGTTGCTCAATGTCCTAAATGATGAGCAGCGTACCTCATCTTCTTCCCCACAAGCGAAGGGGTACTCTGGCCCTTCCTCAAAGCCACTTCTAGACATGGTAACAGCAAATGAGAACGACCCACATAACGCTGAACTGTTGACAAAGCGCCTGAAATCTCTAGAAATTGATGAGTTGAAGCAGCTTAGCGAAGAGCTGCGCTGGGAGGTGCTGGAATCAGTGTCGAAGACTGGTGGCCACTTGGGATCATCCCTTGGTGTGATAGAGCTCACTGTGGCACTTCATCATGTGTTCGACACACCGACGGACAGAATCATTTGGGACGTTGCGCATCAGTGTTATCCACACAAGATTTTGACGGGTCGCCGCTCACGGATGCATACAATTCGTCAGCAGGGAGGGATATCTGGCTTTTGCAAGAGAAAGGAGGTAAGTTTTTTTCGCCCTGCCATCACTACAGCACCACCTGACGCTAACATTAACGCCAAAAAAAAATGCCAATTTTCCCTTTAGAGTATTTACGACGCATTTGGGGCCGGTCACAGTTCTACTTCGATTTCTGTTGCTCAAGGGATGAGTATCGGCAAATCGATGGCGAATACTCCCCCAACGTCCAACAACTGTATTGCTGTCATAGGCGACGGCGCAATCACTGGAGGGATGGCCTACGAAGCGATGAACTCAGCTGGCTACTTGAAGAATAGAATGATTGTGATTTTGAACGACAACGGGCAGGTTTCCCTTCCCACTGGCACTATGTCAGCTGGTGGTAGTGGTCCTGCGAGCCAGCTCTCAGCCTATACGAGCAAGATCCTTGTTAGCAACAGGTTCCAGACTTTTAGGGACGTCGCGAAGGGGGTCAGCAAGCTCTTTCCTGAGAACATTCAAAACGTGAACAAAAAGATTGACGAATATGCACGCGGCCTAGTGAGCGGCGGCACATTTTTTGAGGAGCTGGGGTTTTACTACATTGGACCTCTTGATGGTCATGATCTGGACAACCTTGTTCCAATCCTCAAGAAACTCAGGGATTCTCCGAGCAACAAGCCAATCTTGTTGCACGTCAAGACTATTAAGGGGAAGGGCTATCCCCCAGCTGAGAATGCCAGCGATAAGATGCACGGTGTCGCCAAGTACGATGTTGGTACGGGGATTCAAATGAAGGGGAAGAAGGGCGAGCCGTCCTTAACAAGCATATTTGCGAACAGTCTAATCGACGTTGCTACTGAGGATCGAAAGATAGTGGGTATTACGGCGGCTATGCCGGGTGGAACAGGCCTTGACATCTTTGGGCGACGCTTTCCCAAGCGAACTTTTGATGTAGGGATTGCTGAGCAACATGCGGTGACCATGGCTGCCGGGATGGCGACAGAGGGCCTAAAGCCATTTGTGTGCATATACAGTACATTTATGCAGCGTGGCTTCGACCAGGTTGTCCATGACGTTGCAATCCAAGGTCTGCCAGTCAGGATGATATTGGACCGTGCAGGTCTAGTAGGCAATGACGGACCAACACACCATGGCTCCTTCGATTTGGCCTACATGGGAACTCTCCCTGGCCTGGTGATAATGGCGCCGAGCGACGAACTGGAGTTGAAACACATGATCAAGACGGCTGCGACCATCGATGACGCTCCTTCCGTTGTCAGATACCCAAGGGGGACTGGCTATGGGGTCGAGAAGCTGAGGACTCTATTTGGATATGACTTCCTTGCCCCCGACGAGGACATTCACAATCAGCACGGCCGTGTCCTGCCGATTGGAAAAGGCAGAATTGTTCGCCCCAGCGACAAGGGCCGTGGATTGACAAAGAAGGATAGGGTGGCGATTCTATCTTTTGGGACCCGGCTGCATGAATCGCTCCTTGCTGCCAGTGAGATTGAGAAAAGCAATCCAGAAATTGCAGTGACAGTGGCCGATGCCCGATTTATGAAGCCGTTGGATATTGATCTCGTCCGAGAGCTCGCTGGTGACAATTCTGTGATGGTTACGATTGAGGAGGGATCTATCGGTGGCTTCGGAGACCATGTACTTCACTTCCTTGCCCTTGACGGCAAGCTTGACAATGGAGACATCAAAATTAGGCCAATGGTTCTCCCTGACACGTGGATTGAGGCGGGAGCACAGTATGAGCAGTATGAGCAGGCTGGTCTCAATGCTAAACACATCACAAGAACGTGTGAGCGACTGCTCAACAAAGTTTCTGCTCCGGTCCTTGGAAATTGACTTAATGTGTTGACATCTGATGAGTTAATGTAATGTGCACGGCCGCAGTGCTGCAGTGCAGATTGGTGCCATGCATACTAGTTGAGATGTATACTTGCAGCTAATATACGTATCGACGAATTACCCAAGCAAACAAATAACTACGCTGCATTTTAATTATTTTTGTTGGTCGGAGAGAGAGCAGACTTCTTTGCCTCTCTACTTAAAGGGCTCAAGTTGTCTTCCTTTGCGCTCTTCTTAGGTGCCGGACTTCCCCCGTCGAATTCCCCTCCACCCCCACCACTGACGACCTGCAGCTGCTGTCCACTCTGATTCACTACCCCAACGCTCAGCCCCACCCCCAACATGCCGTCCCCCCCTTCCCCCGGTGAGCCTTCCATTGAGTCGTCCATACCATTCATAAATTTGTGACTCAGTATCAATCCCTTAAACTCGTCGAAGTCAGAGAAAGACATGAGCATGTCAAAAACGTCACCCGTTACTTCGTCGGCATTCATCAAAACGTTGCTCAATTTCTCCATGGAAAAGTTCTCCATCCTCTCACTCAGCCTTGCTACAATGAAAGCTTCAATTTTGTCAGTATAATCGTTGAAAATTCCCATATACTCCAGCTTGTTTTCTTCTGTATCTTCGAAAACGTCACAGTGTTTCTCGCAGAAGTCCTTCTGCAAAGAAACAAAACTGTCATCCATTAAAATTTCCTCCAGGTAGCCTACTACAGCGTCGAACTCCTCTTCTGCTGAGGTAGCCTGACTGTATTCGCCCCCCGCGAGCAGTTCCTCGCTCATGTTGCTATCAAGAGAGTCTTCCAGATTAATCATCTATCGCAATATGTAAGTGGAGGAGTCTGGTGAACAAACTGGTTTAAAATAGTTTGGACCAACTCAATTGGCAGATAGCAAAAGTCTGAAAATAATATATTCAGGTGGAACTATATGTACTATTCAAGGTTGTCGATGTAGCTCTGTAAATTATAAATAAATTATCAGGTTGGATTTTTTAGATTTACAAAATTTGGATTTATAAGAAGCCGCCCCGGCTGGACGGCCGGGCGGCCGGGCAGAAAAAATCCTTCAGCTCTGTCAATCCTTCAGTCTTAAAACCCCCCACATGATTAAATTTAGAAATAATTAGTCGGTATAATCGCGTCTGAAACCTAAGCAGAGAGCGCAGACATTTTTGTTTCTGCCTTTTTATGGCTTCCCTAGTTACTACAATACCAGCAACTGCCACTGACCCTACTCCAGATAAAGCAAAAGAGGCTGACAAATCACCCAGACGACAATCCTTCAAGAGTGTCTGTGAAGTCGTCGTCAAACGTTCAGTTAGTTGGGGGATTCCCTCTGAGGAGGAATTCATTGAGGAAGACGAAGCGAACAAAAGAGAGAGATTGGGCCTTGGCTATGTGCGAAGATCTCAATCTAATAGAAGCATCGACAATGTGAGTCCTGGTGAATGTGCCTTAGTTTTTGAGGTCCTCTTGTACAAGAGACGCCGCATAATGGGCGGTTGGGTCCTAAAATATTGTAGTCTCGTTCTCACCTGTGAGACTGAAGATGATCAGAACATCTACCATATAAGCTTAACATACCGGAACGGTGGGAGCTTCTCCAGGACGCAGAAAATCAAAGGGCATATTATCAGCGCCCGTAAAATTGACGGAAATGAAGACACAGAATTTAAGTTGCCTTGTAGTGGTTGTGGGTTAGTTTTGGAGTGCATAACAGCAGCAGCGAGGAGGAAGAAGAGAAAAAAGTTGTACTACCTTTGTGCCAAAGAAGATAGCATTCGAGATAGGTTTTACGATTATTTTCTATCTGCTGAAGAGGTCGTGAAGAAAGAGGTCGAAGAATTACCGGTTTTAAAGGTATCAAACATGGCCACTGACGGCGCGAAAAGAATCCAGGATGAGTGCATGAAAATAGGGCACAAGTATATAGATGAGCTCGCCAATATTTATGATTCTTGTAGTAAGGAAACTAGCGATAAGTCCGTAATCACACAGGTTAGTACGATATCTTCGCCACGGTGACCCTCTCTGCCCTTTCACACAAGAATGATCCCCTTTTTCCTAACTTTTTCTTAACCACCTTCCACAGGACCGAGAATTGCTGCGAGAGGTGCATGAGCTTTTCTCTTCTGTTCACGACTTTCAATTGTCTGGAACTAATTCAAAAGAAGGTGGGACTCTACAAATTGGACGGTTAAGGCAGCTGAGTTCTATTTTGGGGGTTGTAGTCTCGATATGCCGTGAGCCACCAAAGGATCTACTCCCTGACTATTTGGTGGGGAACCAGCACAGGGAAAAGTTTAATGAGATGTTAGCGCTTATGTGCATCGTAATAAAGGAGTTTCAGTTCGGGATGGCTGACCTGGAAAAGTACCGGAGCGAAAGGGCCAAGATCCGGGAAGTAGAGAGTAATCTGTACAAACTTGATGGAAATTCCTTGAAGGAAAATTCCTTGGAGGAAAGAATGAAAATTGTTCTGACGCCTCCTCAGAACAAGAAGAAAATGACAGTGGAGAGAAATGCAATGCCACGACGAGCGACACCTCTGGGCTTGAAACGGCGTGCGACGGGCTTGTACAAATGAAAGAAATAAATGCTGAACCAAATTTAGCGCACAACATGAACGATTCTAGCTAAATTGCTCAGTAGTTCAAACAAAATCATTACAAATTGTTGTCGTCGTCGTCGTCATCGTTGCCTCTTTTCATTTTATCTTTCGCCTTCTTTGCGGCTTCTCCAATGTGTGTAACGAAAGCCTTCATATCCCTCTTAAATCTCGCAACTGTGTGAGTGCGCCAGAACTCCTCTTCATCTGCAAGCGCTTCATCCTGTCGGATCTGTGCGATGAATTCTGCCATTTCCATCCTGACATCGCTAGCAACCATCCTTCCCCAGTGACCTCTTGCTACTCTCTGGATGGTAATCGCTGAAGCTTGCATCAGAGCGTTCATAGCCTCGAGCTCTGCCTTCTTCATAGCCCACCTCCTGGCCGCTTTTCTGCCTAGATGACCCCTGTAAACTCGCGCAAGCACTACACTCGCCTTGTTCTCTGTCTTTTCCTTCCGCATCTTGTCGTATAGCTTCTTGGCCGCGCTCTTCGTCTCCTGCTCCTCCCTGAACTTCTTCCTCTCCTCGCCTTCCTTCGCCTTACTCATCGCTTGCGCCAATTTTCTGCTCCTATCCGCTGCCAGTCTGTTCTCCTCCATTATTTTTTGCCTTTCAACTGTGATTTTTTGCTTTTTTATGCTGTGCTCGGCTCCAATCTGCTCCCCTGCATCAGTCCAGCTGATTTTTTCTCGCCTGACAAGAGTCATGGCGCGAAAATACTGGAAAGTCAAACAAAATAGACCAAATTTCATGGTCTGCTCCGTCTCGTTTAATGCATGGTCTCGTTCGTCTCCCTCTTTCACGGCCTTTTCCTTCTTCATCCTAAACTGGGCGGCCGTCGCAATTGGTAGGATCTTTTCCCAGGGTGTCCCCTGCTCCTCCCCGTCGCTGCTTGTGTCACTTTCGTCACTGGGGTCCCCCTTTTTCTCGTCTCCTCCCCCACCGATCGTCACCCCGACCCCTCCGTACTTATCGGCGTGGTTTTTCACCAGTTGAGCTCTCTTCCTCGCAGCCTCTTTCTTTTTTCTTTTGATCTCCTTTTTTAGCTTCTTTCTGTCGTCCTCCATTTTATCTTTCACCGCACTAGCTTTGACCGTTTCTGTTCCAGGCTTAACGAAACCGTCCTTTTTTAAGCTCGGTACAAATCCAGCGACTACTTGTTTGCTCTCTCTCTCACCAAAATACCATCCTTCCAACATCCACTCCAAAATATCGTCAACCACCTCCGCGCTCGTGGTGACTGCAACAAGCTTGTTGTGCTCCCTCTCCAGCGCCCGCCTGGCATTTCCAGTCCAAAGTAGTGTGCTGTAACCGTGCAGCACCTTAACTTCCATGTACTCTTTCCTGGTGGCGTAGCAATCGTGCAACTCCTTGTCGATCCCATTCAGCTTCATCCTCCTCTCCAGCTCCCTGCTCTCCCACATCAATTCGTGAATCAACTCGTCTCTTTTGAATCTAGTGGCCCCACCCCTTTGGGCGCTTAGTGCCACTTGACTATCAAGGACTAGCAACTCGGGGTGCTTCCGGATATAATTCAACTCGTCGGCAATCATCTCTCTTCTCTTCATTACCTTCTCCACGTCCACATTGCTGACCCACTCACATGGGTTTTTCTTGCAAGCTAAACAGCCCCCGAACCCAAGCTCCTCCAGTTCCTTTCTCTTCATCATTTCTTCCGCGCTCTGCGTGTCCATTAATATTCTATTCTTAGCTAATTTGACGTCTTCCGCTGCCCTGCTCGCTCTCTGTTTCTGTCGCCGCTCTTTCCTCCGTGCCTCAGCCTTCCTCTGTCTGGTGTCCTCGTCATCATCACTTTTATCAGCGTGCTGTCCCTCCTCCTGCTCGTACCCTGGCGCGTCGGAATCGCTACTGTCCTCTACGAAAAATTTGCTCGCTCTCTCTCTTTCATAAATCTGCTCCCGCAACAGCCTGTCTAACTCCCTCTCAAGTTCCATCCTCAAAACGCTGGTAGGAAACCGCTGGGGGGCCACGTGTAGCACACTGCTATCCATGAACTGGTTCTTATAAACCGTCGTCTTGTCTAGCTCGCTCAAAACCGTCCTGCACCTAGCGTCAATATCAGTTTCCAGAGTGGCACCAACAGCATCCACTCGGATTGGTACAAAATCTCTCCCATGAGTTGCCAACTTTCTTTCCTCTGCCTCCTTCAACTTCCTCTGATTTTCCATGTATTCGTCATAATTTCCATTGTAAGCCTTGAGTAATCTGTAGCACCTCTCCTCATCCCTCGTTTTCAGTTCAGCTTCCGTTTTGGCGCTCCAGATACGCAGTATATGTTCTCTCTCGAATTCGCACACCCACTTGCCGAGAGGTTTAATGTCCCTACCGCTTTTATTGTCCTTTTTAGCCTTCAAAGCGATGTTTGCCAAGTTCATTTTCTTACCCCCTAGCAAACCGAGAATTTTATTGTTTTCCGGATCTTTCACCGCGTTTCCGATCCCTACTTCCACTCCTAGCTCCGTAAGCTCCTTTTTGCTGAGACCTTTCAGTTGACTTGAATTCTTGTGTTTGTCAAACTGATCGACCGGCTTAACAAAGCCTTTCCAAGCCAGCGGATTCAAAATTTTGTCCACCGAGGCCCATTCCTTCTGCTCAGGAGTAAAAGTGGACTCGTCTCTGTGACGCGTCTCCGCGGCCAAGAATGGGTTAAAACCGCTGGCGATCTGTTCCGCTTTTCTTTTCATAAGCTCGGCGTCATCATGGTACCTTTGCAACAGCTTCTTGACAGAGACTTCCTTCCGAACCAGCTTGGCCAACGGCGTTTCTCGTATCCTCAGCACCTCGTTCCTATCGAGTCGAAACTGCTCCACAGCGGCGTTGTACCTTCTCTTCTTCTTCCGGCCCCCCCTCATATCTCTCTGCTTGTCCTCTTCCTCCTCTTTCACCTTGAGCCACTCCCACTTGTTTGGATTCAGACTACGATCCAGCATACACCACTGTCGCTCCTCTAGAGTAAGTGACTTCATCCCTTCCCTGCGATACAGCCTCCTCACCTCCTCGCCGGGAGTTAAGCTGCTGGTCAACTGATCCTTGACAGCCCCCACCGCTTGCCACCTCTGGGCAGCGTTGGCAGTGCTGAGGTTGAGTGGGGCGTTCAGACCCATGGCAACTTCTGTGGCCCGCGCTGCCCCGAAGTAGCTTGCCGTTGCGGCTGGGATTACCTGCCGAATCTTTTCCATCTCAATCTTCAATGAATCCCTCTCCTTCAATCTCTCCCTCCTCATCTCAGCCATTTGTTCCAGACCCTCCTTTATGTCTTTTTTCTCTTGCGTCCTCGTCGCAAATAGTTTACACCAATGTGAGAACTCAACTTCCAAAACCTTGATCTCCCTTAAGACGTCATTTCTTTCTTCGTCGGTCATTTCGAGATGCTCGTCATCATCTGCAAGCTCCTTATTACATATTTCAATGTCGTTCTCACAGCGAGCGGACTCACTCTCTGACTCGTCAGTCAGACCTTGGCAGACGGCAATCTTTCTCTCAGCCAACCGCATGCTCGTCCATAGCTCTTCGAGCTCCGTGGAGCACTGAGTCAAACGTGTTTGTTTTGCCAAGCTTTCTTCGTTTTTTAAATTGAGAATATCGCCGGCGTCCTCACCCATCTGACCGCACACCTGAACGCTGTATTTAGTCGCGCTGGCGGCTCCAACCACCACTTGAAAATACCCTGGTTCAATTGGGATCTGTTGCGGTTTGTGGTGGATCACTATTCTTCCTAAATTATCCGGGGTATTGAGTACCTGAAGCTTATAGGGGGCAAAGCCTAAAGCCTGCGGCTGGACCTGGCTGTCCGGTTTCTCCCCGGGTTTTTTCTTACTCTTCCCACCAAAATTTTCGCTTGGGAGACGGTACAACTGCACTGCTAATCTCCCCAGCCTGTATCCCCTTGGGCCAAACACGCCCTGAAAAACAATGCTCACAGTAATGTCCAACAACTTGTGCTTGCCACCGACTTCGATGTTGAACTTGTGACTCCTGCTCTGGCGGCTCTCTAGATTACAATTTGTCTCCTCCAGCAGCTCTTGAGTCTTTCCGCTCGTATAAAGCACTTGCATCCCTCGTCTGACATCTCTGTACTCCACCTTACTCAGCTCTTCCAGGCTGCTAACAACCTTACACTGCTGCTTACTAGTCGATTTAAGCCAACTCGCGTGGGCTGGATGGGCAGTAATAACCCCCACCATGTCAACTTTCTCCTCTTCCTCCGTATTCTCAACCTGTGGCTCCCTCCAATATTGATAACTCGCTGGGTGATCTATGTGATCATCATATTCAACCTGATTCCAATTGGTCGTTTGGCTATTTCTTCCGAGGGCAGCAGGATGAACGATGTACCATGATCCGAAAACTTTGTGGCTGTTGACATCACTGCCGCCATCGCCACCGTCACCTCCATCACCTCCGTCGATGTTTTCTTTGGGACCCTGCGACTTCTTGTCTTCCTTGCTGCTCTCTTCGTCTTCTTCGTCTCTCTTTTCGCCGACACTACCGCTGCCACTGCCGCCACCACCCCCCATCCTCTTTTCCGTAAGCATTTGTAGCGCTCCCCTGGCAGTTCTGCCGTTCCGCATCTCTGGATTTGTCAGAACATACTTTACATCCCTTATTCCGTCCAAAATGGCGTTAGCCTTTATACCCAAGCGACTCTCCTCTTCGCTCACGTAGTACTTGTCCATCAAATACTTCACATACTTCTCATCGTCGGTTTCCAAATCTTCGATGTACTCCTTGTAGATTTCTCTCAAGCTGATGTCGTCGAAATTGCAGCGCCAAGGGACGAGCTGCTCACCCTTGGCGTACTCGTTTCGCCTCTCTTCGTAAATGTCACCTGGCTTGGCAGGCTCCACAGCGCCCACACTTGCTCTCCTTTGGGGGGAAGGATTACCTCTAATACCGCCGCTACTGCCGCCCTTGTCGGGACCGCCCAGTTCCGCTTCTTGGTACAAATCGGGATTGAGCACCTTATCCAATTTAATCCAGTCTCTCTGCTCTTCATCCATCTCCCCCAGAGGGGTGGCCCTCACATCGCTGCAGTTGCGCTCTTTCAGGAGCGCGTTGAGCTGAGCCGCCGCCTCCCTTTGTTGCTTCGCAGATGGTTTTCCCCCTTCTCCTTCGGCTTCGATGTCTTGGCTGTGACTATCCAAATCCTTGAAAAACGCTTCGCCTTGCTCTGTAGTAAACTTCATCAATAGTTCGTGAGCTTTGATCTCAAGTGGCGAATATAAGAAGGGGAGAGCGAGCTGAATCTGAGGAGGAAGAGCAAGCATTCTTTCTATGTCCTCTTTGCTGAAATTGATGTTGTAGTCAGGATCGAATTTCATCTCTTCGGCCTCGATCTCGCTAACGTGGCTGTACTTGTCTGGATTCAATATTACGTCCATTGAAACCCACATCTTCTCCTCTTTCGAGCGTTCTTCGCCACTTTTGAGCCTGATAGCGTCAGCAATGCTGCCTTTTTTCTTCATTGCCTCCTGAGCTTTTTTCTTGTGCTCCTCGGTCCCCTCCAAGACAACACTAGCGCCATCCTCACTTTTCATCTGTTCCTCGAATTCCATGGCAACGCTTTTGGCCATAGCCTTAGACCAGCCCTTGATCATTTCCCCCTCGACCAATTTAAGGTCCCCACTCTCTTTTAAGACCATCTGGATGTCTTTCTCTGTCTGCTTAATTCCATGCTTAACTTCCGCAAGTGACTTCATGAACTCCACAATAACGCGGTCCAATGTGGCCTTCTCCCTCGACAAATGCTCTTTGATATCAATGCTCAGCATCCTCTGCATAACACCCTTCTGCCAGACATCTGTGTCGACGAACTTACCCTTGTGTTTCTCGACCTTCCTCAATTCCACCTTCACTATCTTGATGCGGGTCTCACTTTGCGATAAGATCTTTTCGATCTCAGTGCGTTCGTTCACGAAGTTATCTTTGCTTACTCTGAGAATAGCTAACTTCCCTTTCATCTTGTCTTGAACTGTCTTGATAACCTTGATGAGCTGCTGCGTGGACTCTTCCTTGCCTGCCAAGACAACTTTAAGCCCCTGAACACTGCGGTTCGCAATGTCTAGCAATTCTTTCCTCCCGGTTAACAAACTCTTGACCTCACTGAGCTGCAAGGTCTTCTCATCGAGTTTCCTATTGAGCTCCTCCATTTCTCTCTTGGTCGGCTTGATTGCTTGGAAAGTACTATTCGTGGCGGCAAGCCTCTGCGTTCGCCTCAGCCCCCTGACCTCACGCTCCACGCTATCGAATTCAGTCTGAAAAACCTTGACCTTGTCGAGTGCAAGCTTTTGTCGCTTCATGCTCTCGATCATTCTCTTCCTGCACTGAAAGAGATCCGAAAGCAGGCGCTCGGTGAAATGGGCAGCTTGAACTGCGTCCAAACTATGCATATTCTGGTTGAATACTCCACTTTTGTCACCGTCCATCGTCAATTCGTCCTCCAGGAACTTCTTGCGGAGCTCTAGTATTCTCGAGCGGCGGGCTTCGTGTTTCTGTGCCCTTTTACGGGCTTGATCTGCCTCAAGCTCCTTCATCTCATCCTCCTCTCGGGCCGCCTGCAGCTCGTTGGCCTTGAGCCGAGCGAATTCAGCCTGCTTTTCCCATTCCTCGCACTCGTTGAAATATTCCTCGCTCATACTACTGCGCATGTCTTCTCGGTGCATATGATGCCGCTCTTCCAGCACTCGCAAATCGTCTGCTTTTTTCTCCTCCTCAGCTCGAATCTTTTTGAGTTCGCGGCGACGCTCATCTGCTATCTTGCGCATTTTCCGTTCTTCTTCTCTTTGTTTCCGAACTTGAGCTTCTCGAGCACGGCGTTCGCGTTTTTTCTCCTGCTTTTCTTGGATACTACTCATAGATTTGCTCTCCTCGTCATTGACTACGGTGTCTTTGTCGCCAACCAAATCGCTTTCGTTGAGCGATGTCGTTTCCCCAAGGCCGCTACCTTCGGCAGCAGGTATTAAATCTTCGTCGCTATCTGAATTGCCTTCCTTGCCCTTCCTATTCCTTCCTTGGTGCTTTCCTCCTCGTCCAGTCTTGCCGTCCTCCTCATCAGTCCCCAAGACGTCAAAAAAATCGCTCAAGTTATTTACACCCAATGCGCCGCTGGAATTCGGATCTGCAGAAGTCAACTTGCTCATATTGCTCAACTCGTAGCCCCTCATTTCGTCATCGCCTGCATCTACGTCACCAACATCCGCTATTGTCTCGTTGGCCTCCTTAACTAATTTATCAAAGATTGAAAATATACTGCTCTTTCGCTCCTGCAAAACCTCATGCCCGCACTTTATCCACTCGACTCGGAGTTTTTTCGCCTTTACCTTTGTTCCCCCTGCACGCATCTGCTCGCGCAGGTTGTACACCAAGTCTCGAGGGCTATCCACTACCTCGTACTCCTCATCTGTGTTCTCAAAGACACCAATGTTGGTTGGAGCGATGAAGTTGTCGCGGCTGCTCTGGATCAACAAAAGGGGCACGCTAAGCATATCAAAGTGCGGCGTGATATCGATGTGAGACTGCATGCCGTGGAGGAGTGCTGTGATGCCCTCCTTCCCATTTCCACTGCAAATGTTGCTGCTGTGCTTTCTCTGCTTGCTCGGAAATTCCCCGTCGAGGGAGATTTTTCTCCTCGAGGACCAAAAAACTTCCATCGCTTTGTCACGGCCAATTTCCTCCAAGTACTCGTCGCTAAACATAAGCGTGAGCAGCAACTGCACTCTTTCATGAAAGTCGTCTTTCTTAAAGACTCGGCGGACACCCTGAATCGTCCGTTTGAGCTCCTGATCAATCCGACAAAAGCTGTTGCAGAGAAGCATGCAGCGGAGATTCCTCTTCAGTATCCAGTGAGGATCGTCGTGAAGCTGTGCGCTTGCAAAGTAGGTCAAACAAGATGTCCCATTTCCGAAGCCAAGCATAAATACTGGGATATTTTCGTCAATAGGGAAAGTCTTGCTTGTCTCAAGGTGCTGCAGCAAATGTGACAGACAGTCGCTGTGAGTCTCATTGTTGAGGACCGTGGACTTTTGCCATAATGTGTTCGGCAGACCTGGAAGACCGACGAGCAAAATACGCGATTTCGGCGACTGCTCTAACAATTGAGTAAACGTCTCTTCGAGTGTGTCAAGCGTCATGAATATGTCTGGAGTTACGATGAGAGTGAACGGAGTATCCTTAGGGGGGTCAATCCGCTCAAGAATGTTTTGAGCGTTCTGGTAACTCACGGTATTCTGAAGGATAGTAGACCCCTCCCTTCGGTTTGCGATAGGACGGTTGGCGGCGGTGAGGATACGGTAGGTCATCACGATGCTGTTGTGGCTGTGAAAAAGATTGTCTGAGTCGTTGTTGTCGATATCGTTATCGTCGTCATCGTTGGAGAGGGCGAGGGAAGGTACCAAACTATTGATAGAAGACGACTCGTTTGTGGACTGCAGGCTGACAGACTCTTCTTCATCCTTTTCTGCGCCCTCCTCATCTTTTATCATTTGTTTCGTCTCCTCGTGGGTGTCTGTGGCATCTAAGCTCACGTTGGGCGCATCCAGGTTTGTTTTCTCCTCGTCAGGGAAGGTAATGTCTCTCGCGGACTCCTGCGTGTAGGAGCGGTGTATGTTTGCTGTGGTAGGCGTCGTTGCCCTGTCAGCATTGCCCTCGTCGCCGTCATAATCGCTGTCACTGACGTCGTCATCGTATGCAAAACTCTTTTTCCGTCGTTTTCCCGCTCTTTCACCGGCCCGTTGAAGCTCCATATAAGCTTTCTTTGTACTCTTTCTCGCCCAACGTGGAAGTGGTTCTTTCTCCTGTTGTTTTACCGTTGGTGCACCTCCAACTTTGTAATCCAGGTCCAATTGAGCAGCATCAACAAGCTCATTGGGGTCAATTAATTCATCGCTCTGATTATCGACTTTAACGAAGGCATTTTTCGTCGGCCGTTTTTTGTTGTTATTGCTGGTAGTACTGTAGCTTCGTCTGCTGCTATTCCGCGTGCTTCCCGACTGGTAGCTCTCGTTTCCATCCATGTAGCTGCCTCCCATCTCCAAGCTCGAGCTTCCTCTCTCTTCCTCCTCTTCATCATCCAATTCAGCAAACATTACCAGGTCGCTACTTCTAAAGTGTAGGCTACTAGCCTGACCAATCATACTCATTAGGATCTCCCCGGCCTTCTCACTGATGCCAATTCCCAAGCGAGAGAGTCCGTCTATTAAGCAGCTCAAGTCTGCATACCCCACTCCTTGAGGATCAAAGTGGGCAAAACTGCTGCTCACGCTGACGCCCCTGTTACTCGCCATCCTAAGGAGCCGCTTCAGTTCGCTGCCCACTACATTTGCAGCCTCAATGACCTTAGTCTCTTCTACACGCTCCCTCTCAATCTTTTTCTCTAGTGTTGTGTGAATCACTCTCACGTGGACCCGAGAAAGGTGGGAAAACCATAATTTACCGGTCTCGTCGGTAATGAATTCTGCCGACATGTTAGTTACCTTAATATTCGATTTTGGGAGTACGGGGGGGGTTCGGATAGACTGCTGTAAGTCGTCGTCGCTGTTGTCATCGTTTTCTGTTTTCCCTGCAACGTAAGCTTTCTCAGCATACTCCGCAAGTGATTTCGTGAGAATGTCCAACGCACCAGCGTTGCCAGCCGCGTCGTCACTCATAGCTCTAGGAATCGTAGACAGGCTATAAAGACCCTGTGATGTAGACGATGGTTTGATATAGGACTGAAGGGCGAGCACTTGGATTCTCCACTCCCTATGCTTGATCAACATGGCCATACTGCCGGATTTTAGCACCTCCCTCTTGCCGTCTTTGTACCAAACGACAGCTACCAACTCATCTTGGTGAGCATTCACATCAATAGATTGGGGAGGGGGAGTATGATGGCCTTTCGTCAGGGCGAACTTTAGGAATTCCAAGTGAATATTGTGCAGCTGTTCAAAAATGACAATTTCATCATTATGAGTGCTCTTGTTTCCCCGACGAGTGGGTTCCTGCATCATCGGCGATGTTAGATTTAAGACAAGGATTAGTTTTATGATACGAGTGGGATTGGGTTATACATGTACGACAATGGAGAAATTTGGTTCACACTCACATTTGTGAAGCGACCTGCACCAATTCCACTCTGACTGCGGTAACCTCCCTCACGTCCCATCACCCTCCTACCCACACGTCCGTCAGCCACCGTACCAATCCACTTCACGGGAGCGCCACCCACGAATAAAACCGTGTCAGGGATTGAAAGAAGAATCGATGATTGCCTCATCCTTGAGATAGAATAAAGTGCTTTGAATATCCAGTCCCATTTTCGTTCCATTCCCTCCGGCGTGGAGTCACTGCTATTCGCATTGCTACCGCTCGTGGTATATGAAGCATGAGAGGACATTGCCGTTTCTGGGGAGGAGGCAGGAAGGTGTGTTGGGAAGGTAATGAAGTGGTATGCTTAGTCCATAGGTAAGTCGCAGTTCTTATTCGTTTGGTTTGGTGTTTTGTATGTTGAGTGTGCGCGCCTGGCCAAAAAACTAAGAAAACTGGAATTAACTGTAGTTGTTGTGACCTTACAAGAAGTTGTTCAAAATCGAAAAAAAATTGGAACCCGAGCACACTTACTTTTTAAAGTTGCTGGAAGAGATGGAAAGTGCTGGGTTGCTGAATTCCCGGACTTTAAAGGCGAAATCTGTTCCATCGCGTAACTCTAGTGAAAAGCCGGTACGGAAATCGCAGTATGTGGTTCTACAGGACATGAAAACTATACGCGAGAAGGTTCATCTTTACAAACTCAGCTACAGTTTTACTGATGAGACAGAAGCAACTCGTCGGCCAAGACTGCCAACTTGTGATATTGAAATTCCGCACCTGAAGCAAGAAATTGAAGCAAGAAATTTACCCGATGTAAATCAGGAAGTTGTTCAGGGCAAGCAACATGCGACCATTGAGAAAAAGCAGCGTCCATTATCTGCTTCAGCAGCTACCAGAAAGGTCAAGCGAAACTACATGAGTCCGTACCGAATTAACAACACGAACTGTGCGAAGAAGGGAGTCCCCGGTGCCAGGGAATGGGTAAATCATAAAAATGGTGACAACAAAGGCAATTGTGTTGGCGGCAAAGACATCGAGGAAGAAACTTTTCTCGACCGAACAGGGACACCAACTCATCTACCATCACCGAAAGCACCACCTCGGCCCTCTTCAGCGGGTCTTCTTCCCGAACCCCGATATTTCAACCAAAACATTGCTTATCACGACTTAGTGAAACGAAATCGTCTCGGACTCAGGTGTCATATGAAAAAAAATGTCATCTATAACCACATAATTGGAGAGAACAAAGAAATGCCTGCGGAAGCAGCTATGGTTGGGAGAGCTCCTATTGTTTACAATTTGGGTGGCAGGGGTAAAAAAATAGGAGATCGAGGTGAAAGGGTGGGAAATAAAAAGAGGGTACAAGCCGGAATTCACATGCACACGATACGGGCAAAGGGTGCACTCTACTCGAGCGTAGATGGACCTGGGAAATAATGTAGGCGGCCACTGATGAACCAGAACCAGAACCAGAAACCATAAAAAAACTTTTTTTTACAGAAGCACAGGTGACAGGTAGTAACATTTTTCATCCAAGTAATAAGCAGGCAACAAAGTTTGGCAAGTTTTTTGCAAACCAACTCATATACATTACAATGCCGTCACATCCGAGAATTTCTAGCCTTATTCATGAAATCGCGATATTTTTTATCGTCGTTGTTTCTGTTCTTTCTGTTAGTGAAGCTATCTTTGCTTCTCTTCCCAGCTCCTTCTCCAATCCGCTCTTCTTTTTTCCTCTCATCTAAAGACTTGAAGCCAGGTCGGCTGCTGTCCTTTTCGCACTCTTCTTCGCTCTCCTGGCCCTGTTTCTTTCTTTGTGCATCATCTCTTTCTTTTGTTTTTACCATGTTTTTGTACCATTCATGACTATTCTTCTTGAAATTGTGACTAAAGCTCCCTGCAACGGTAGTATCTCGTTTACCCATAAAGCCAATCTTCTCTTTCTCATTAGTTGCTTCCACTGTTTCCCTCGCATTCTGAAGGCGAATTGACGTTGGCAATATCACCTCCGCGATACCAGTTCCACCCAACATTGTCCCCCCTGCTCCCTTGTCATCATCTCGTGCCTCAGGCACCGGGGATATACCGTCACCATCATTCTTCCGCGGATCCAGTGATCTATATAGCTCCCTCGTCTCCTTTTCTACACCCGATACTTCCTTTTGTTTCTCCATTTTTTTCGCCATTACGCCTGCTTTCTCCATTCCCTCCATTACAAAACTATTCATCGCTGCCTCGTGTTTACTCTGAATTACACTCTCTGCCCCCCTCCCCTCGCTCCCAGCCCCCGCGAAGGATCCTTTTAATCTCTCGCCTAGTTCCTTGTTGCCTATCGCGCCTTGTGCTGCATTGGTTTCATTTTTCCCCGTCTCCTCCAAATTGAAGTTTGATTTCAAAAGAAGCTTGTCCCCGACTCCGGTACCACTCCTCTTGCTTCGCTCTAGTACTTTCCTTTTCTTCTTACTTCGCGCGATTAGGTCGGCTGTGCTTGCGATTTGTTGCGTAGATTCCGTCTCGGAGGAGTCCTTGCCAGTGGAATCCCTAGTATCGTTGGCTCCATCCTCAATTTCATCGTCTGAAGTTTTCTTCAGAAGCTTCGCTACATCGTTTCTGGGTCTTTTCTTTTTTTTAAAAGTCGTAGTCGGCATCTCTGAGGTATTACGCGCGTAGTGGATGCACGTGAAAAGAATGGATCAAGGTTTAATTGCTGCTTCCTTTTTTGCACCCTGCATTTCCGCACTCTGTCTAGAAACCTTTTTAGACCCTGACTCACTCTCATTTTCTCTCCAAATCCTATCTCTCTATCGCCTTTCCCCTTTATTATTTGTATAAGTCAAAGCGACCAAGAGAAAGCTTGTTTGGATAAAAGTCGGCAATACCTCCCCCTTTTTCCCCAGCTTCTCTTTGTTCGTGACTTTGCGATGCCTGACCCCAGATCCGATTGGAATGCGACCATGAGCTCCCTCTCTGGAGGAGGTGAAGCTCTCGAAATTATCCCCCCGATGACGACGACTCCAATAAGGAAGAAGACCCGCACAGCTCGAACACAAAGGCAACACAAAGCAAAGAGATATTTTGTGAATGGGGGGGTGATGGGGGACAACGTTGATGAGGAGACAAAGAGGCAGTGGTGGGAAGCACGGCTGGACAGGTTGGAGAATTCGTACGACTTGATTTTGGGTAATCGAGGGGGGGGTGATGAGAATGATGGGGGGAGTGATTTTGAGGCTGACAGTGACTCATCGGAGAGTGAGAGCGGTAGTGATATGGATGATTTAGACGAGAAGGGGAGAGCGGAAAGTTTGAAAATGAAGAAGGCAAAAGCGGTGGCCAAAAAGAAAAAAGCTAACAAGGCAAAATCTGCCAAAGCAAAGGCCAAGAAAGAGAAAGCAACAAAAAAGAAGGGGGGAGCAAAGGCAAAGAAAACAAAAACTGGCGGAAGCTCAAGCCTATTGGAAGATGGCGACTGGCAACGGGTGATGTCATTGAGTACGGCACTGCTTGAATGTCGCGACTCTATCGCTGTTGAGAGGTACATTCGAGCAGATGCGGTTGAGAAAGAACCAATATATCCCTCGAGGCATTTTTGTCCTGTCACAGCTCTTCCTGGTATTTATCGAGACAAGCGAAGTGGGATACGGTTTAGCGGGAGCGAGGCACTTGAACAACTGAGGGAGAGGGAGCCCCCCTGGATGACCGGTGCTGGCGGCGGTGGGGACGCCTGCTATTATGAAGCATGCAAAACTTTGAAGAGATATTACAATGTGAGTGGCGCCGATAATGAATAAACTTTTGATGACGTAGAGCACTTTAGCAAACATTTAGCCCGGTCATTATTGTTATTTTATTTTGTTTTTTAAGTGCTTTTTAGCACAATATTGTTCTTTTTGTGGTTATTTTGTTGTTTGTCGCCCTTGTTTTTGGTTTTGTTGTTTTTTTCGTTCAGTTTTGTCGCTCAAATAGTCACCGGACATAGTGCCACTTCCCATTCACTCAGCCCTACCAGTTCCACACAAATCACATAAAAATTACACACTCTTCATTCCTAATTCCCCCCTCCACCACCGTAAATGTTCACATCTTGTTCAGTCATTCCCTTGGTATTGAATTTCTGGTCACGCCTGCTTGGTGCCGATCTTCTGTCTCCCCCTCCCATGCTACCTCCCATGTGTCCACCCCGAGAATCTCCCATTGGGCCTCCTCCCATTGGGCCTCCTCCCATTGGGCCTCCCATTGGGCCTCCTCCCATTGGGCCTCCTCCCATTGGGCCTCCCATTGGGCCTCCTCCCATTGGGCCTCCCATTGGGCCTCCCATTGGGCCACCCATTTGGAAATTAGGAGGAAGTTGGTGAAAGGTAGGTGGTGGCTGGTGGAAATTGGGTTGAAATTGGGGTGGAGGCTGGTTGAACATTTGAGGCGGCTGGTTGTAACCTCCTGGGCCGCTAGGCGGGAGTCCGGGGGGAAGTCCAGGAGGCGGGGCACCGAAGTTGGGTTGGTTGAATCCGCCAAGAGGTGGTGGGTTGTTGAATCCTCCGGGGGCTCCTTGGGGGGTGGGGTCGAGCCAGCTGTTCCCGTTGTTCGCATAGTCCGGCGCCGCAGCAGCCTGGACGCCCACCATATTCCCCGCCAGCCCATATCCAGCACCTCCTCCTTGCTCCCAGCTCTGGATGTTGGCGGCAATGGCTGCAGCATCTGTTCCCACTTCAGCCCCACCTTCAGCAGCACCTCTAGCAAGCGTCGTGGTGGTGGTTGTCGCAGCAACTCCGCTTTTTCCTCCCGTCGCTCTCCTGGCTCCCTTCCTACCCTTGTCGCTTAGCCCTCTCTTAAAGGCATTTAATACATCTGTTGCCTTCTGGTAAGTCTTCCCTTGGAACACAATTCCCCCACTACAAATCCCAATGAACTCGCTCTTGGGTTTGTCACTTTTTGGCATCAAATATTTCAAACAGAAGTATCCTGGGTGTTGCTTGCTCACGTAGTAGAGGTAGGGCACAGTGCTCTGTCCCTTGGCTTGCATGTCCTTAAGCCTGGCATCCATCTCTTGGTCGATCAGACCGCCAGTTTTCTCAACACTCCCGTCGATGACCTCCACGTACTTCTTGCTCTGATTTTTGCACATGTCCTGGAGGTAGCCGTTCATGGGCTCGATGAATCTGCTGAGAAGCTCGTCGATCTCCTCGAAAACATCTTCGCCATTCCGGCTGCGGCTGCTCTTGATACACAGCTTCTCACCGATAGTGTGCTGGTTCAGCTTATTTCTCTCCTCGACCTCCCAGTTTTTGTATACACCTTGCTGAATAGCCCAGGTCAACGTCAAACAATTCCTCTTTCTACTATTGGGATGAATCAGTACGCTCCCGATAGCATCGCGGCCGATCTTCTTGAATTTGTCGTCCATCTCTTTGCTAATCACCTTGTAGCTACCATTCCGGAAGACAGGGTGAAGGCAATTACGAGTGTTGAACTTGGCGTTGGGAGCAATCTCACCCCTGTCTCCATTCCCGGCAGTCGGTGTAACAATGTTCGCACCATTGCCACCACCCTTGTAGCTCGCATCACCGCTTTCATCCAAAATGGCCTGCTGCTGGCGAATGGTGCTCACGCTCTGCTGGAGTTTGTCTTGCCGAATCTGCCAAATACGATCGGCCTCTTGGTGAGAGAAGAACTGGGAAATGGGGGGGAGGCCTGCAGGTCTCTTTCCGACCTGGTTGTACTGCTGGTGTAACTCGGACGGGCTAGCTTTCAGGAAATGAATATCACGATCAGCCAAGCTTATGTTGACGCTGTAGTAATTGTACTTTACTTCAATCACAACTCCCGTGATGTGCTCTCCCACTGTCAAGAATTTGTGGCCAAAAATATCAGCTTCAGGGGTATTCTGCGTCCCCTGCTGCTGTCCCAGGTCAAGTTGGTGTGTATTTACCTCTCCGTTCTTGCCCGTGGTGGGCATATTTCTGTTGGTGACCTGGCCGGTGTAACCACCCTCCAGCTGAACAGTGGCACGCATGTCGTCGATCCGAGAGATGTTGCCGCTTATCGGCTTCCCGGCCCTCAAGCTGTATTCGCTTTCCCCCGTCAATAACTTGAAGGTTGTTTCGTGGTCCAGAACCAACATGGGTTCCCTAACATCATTGTAAGGAAGACGAATGTCCCAGATGCACTTCTTCAGAATCCCGAGAATGGTGTCCTTGTCCATATCGTTCCTCTCCTCTGATAGCGTCTGTGCGTACGAGTCGATGTCCAAATACTCTAGCCAATCCCAAACTTGCAACGTGGCATTGGTGTCCACCCTCCATTTGTCTGCCTGGAATGCCATTAGATTTACTTCTGCCTCTGCGACTTGGGAATTAAATTCTTCCTTATTCCTCTGAGCGGAGTTCTCCATCACTTTTCTGACTCTCACGTTATTGCTCAACTCGCCAAAATGGTTCCGCTCATCGTCTGCTTCGGTGTCATCGGTGCTGAGCGCCTCCTTGCAAATGAGGCCCGCCCAGTTCTCGGTTATGTAATACTTAGGGTGGATACGGGTGTCATCGAAGGGGTTGTAGTTCGTGTCGTCGTCAAGGTAGCTTCCATCGTCGACGACTCGCAAGTAGCCCGCAGCATTCGTGTAAACCTTCTCATCAAGTAGCTTTAGCATGAGAATTTCCTGCCTACTGAAAACTTTTCCGCCTCCCTTGCGGACACTTTGCTTGAAAGCCAGTGCCTTCCTCGGTCCCAGCCCAGGAACGAACTGTAGACAGCCCGCAATATGATCACTATCAACAGCTGCGTTGACATCCACCCCAACGGCGCACACACTGTCGCAGAGCACACGCTCAAAACTCCTGAGGAGCAGGTGTCGTGGGAGAGTCTTTTGGAGAGGGTGGAGATTGAGGTAGAGCATCTCGACTCCATGTTTTCCCGTCTCACTAATGACAGACCAGATGCTGCAGATTTCCGCAAGTGGGTTCTGCGCATACCTAGCCAGCCCGGCCGCCGCCCTCAGTTGGACACTGAAGTCAGGGAATTCCTTCTTGCCCCGTGGACTCCTGGCAAAGAGCTGGGCTACATTGTCGTCAACAAAAGCAATCGTCGGCACCTCCCAATCTTCTCCTAGGCCATCGTCATTCATGTAGTAGTCAAGATCTCTGTCTCTCTTCTTCTTCCTGGTAAGTCCATCTGCGTCGTCGTCTGAATCATCAGAATCAATCTCCCTGTTGAAGCGGTCCTTCCATTCTTGAACAGCAGCTGCTGCGAACAAGTTCAAGTCCTTGAGCGTCCTGCGGGCCTCAAATCCTGCGCTAGTACCAATCACGATATTGGACGGTCTGCAACGCTTCAAAAACTGTTGAAGGTCGTTTCTGACCTTCGTGAGGTGCTTGCCAGGGGGGACAACAAGGTGATCGACTACACTATTCCCCTCTGCGTTGAGGGCGACAAAAGACAAGGATTCTCGCCGTGACTGCGGTAAAATTACACCCACTGTGGGAACCTTCTCTGTGGGGGCAATATCCAGGCTTTTATCCACAAGGTAAGTCGGGCGAAGTGGGCCCGTCATCGCCATCTTGCGGAGCTTCTCGGATACAATCTTAACTCCCGTCTTGCTAGAGAATTTAAGAAGCTTCTGCCTCATCTCGTGCTCGAACTTGGGGATTAAGAACTTTTTCAGACAGAGGGTCAGAACACTCTTCCTAAGACTGTTCCAAGGATTTTCCTCATGGTCGGCGAGCTCGTAGACCTGGTTCAAGACGCTCATGAAGGGAGACAAGTCCAGCTTTTTCTCGCCACTGCTCTTTCCCATCAGTCTCGTCAAATCATCCTCCAGCGCGGCAAGATGAATTACAGTCTCGACGTACCCTGTTTTTTCCGCCTTGAGCAGACGCAGGTATTCCAAGTGTTGGTTCTCCTCGCTTAAGTCCTTCAGGTAGTTTTTCAAAGGAACATTTTGCAAATGCTGCAGACCATAGAGCTCATGGAAAAAATCAATCTCGTTTTTCCCCTTTGCGGTTGGCTTAGAGCTCAAGCAAGCATTCATCTCGAACACTTCCCTCATCGCCTTCCTAATGCGAGGCTCAAAAGCGAGCTCCATCGCGGCAACATAGATGGGACTCTTGAACTTTTTCTGGTAAGGCTCATGAGAAATGTCCACTGCGGATCCGTCCTCACCGCGTTGGAATCCCCTAAACGTGTTGATCAGCATAGCCTCGCTAATTAACTCTTCAGGGGTTGAAGAAGGCTCGGGGTGACTCACAGAGCCGATCGACGGGTCGTGCAAATTGTCCATCTGCGGTGTAAAGAGGCGGGAAGAAGTTAAGTTAAAAGGGGTGAGGGGTACGGGAGGGGGAGGGACAAAAACTGAATGATCACTCACCTTGTTTCCGGCTAAGATGGGGGACATGAGAAAAGAGTATGCAATAGTCCTGGCCCCGTCCGCGACACAAGCACAGTAAAAGTCGTGGTTGCGCTTCCTCGTACGCAAAACCTTTTCACTCTCGCCGTCACCATCTCTGCTGTTCCTCGACAGCGCCTCGTTCCCCTCTTTGATGAGATGCAGGTAATCAGTGTAATCGTTCACGTCGTCCTCGCTCGTGGCGAAAGTCTGCATGCGGTTCAAGTAGTCAACAGTATAAAGCTTGTCAAGCTGTGTTACCTTGGAGCTCTCGTTGTTACCTCGGTCCACACACTGCTTGTAATTGTCAACCTTCTTACTCCGTTCATAGACGAGGGCGTCCCAGGTTTTCATTTCCTCCGATTTCTTGGCCAAGGCCGATCGTGACTCCTTCTCGCCGAAGATATCCTCATCGTCATCGTCTTCTTCCTCGTCTTCATCGCCACCAAAAAGCGATTTCTCGCTGTTGAGTTCGTTAACCTCCTTGCGAGCCTCGGCGGCGCGCTGCCTGGCTTCTTCCAGTGCAGCTTCCGCTAGCGGTAGGTCCTTAGCAGCCTGTTCGGCAAGTTCCTCGAGATCCACGCCATCATCATTGCTCAATGTTCTCGCTATCTCCGCACCTCTCTCCTTCCTCGCCAAGAAGGCTCGGTACTCCTCATCCATATCATAAATCTCCCACAGATGCTCTCGGACGTAAAAATCCTTAACAACGTCCGTCCGGTAGTCGCGAATATAATTGATTTCGTTCTTATCTTCCGTTATCAACCTCAAAACACCGACGATGGACTCCAACATCCCGCTCTGTCGCTCCTGGTCGTAACTCTCTCCATTCTTGTAATTGTTCCAATAATTTTCGGTAAAAATGGGGAAAGAATTGATCATCCACTGTGCCTCCGCGACTGCTTCCTCTCTGTTGAAATCAGGAAAGGTATCGCTCTTATACCTCTCGTAAAGTCGCTCGGGGATCTGGGCAGCGCGAATCTTGTCATCTCTCTCAGTCACATAATTTTCCACAAGAGTTCTGTTGTTTTTTCGGTTTCAGTGGCGTGCGTTAGGATTTGTCAAGTGCGAGTGAGCGCGTCCGAAGCAACCCTAAATCACAACGTACCTCGTTTCAAAAGTTTTTCTCATCCTCACTTTCCTTGCTTCTTCCTTGGCCTTCTTCTTCTTCTCACTTGCCGCGTTCAGCTCCGCCATCCTCTTAGCACGCTTTTCGCGCTGCGCCTCCACATCGCTGTCATCGCTGTCGCTACCGAACAAATCTTCCTCGTCATCACCATCGTCCTCAAAGCCTTCTTCGTCGTCCGAGTCGCTGCGCCCACAGAGAATTTTTGGAAGAGAAAAGGTGAGCTTTTTTTCTTTTTTTCCGTTTGGTTCTGGCACCGCTGAGACGGCAGAAAGTACTCACCTCCCGGATTCATCGTTAAACTCAATCCACCCGTCTCCAAAAATGTCCTTGGCCTCCGCCATCTGCTGCTCGTTGGGGCCTCGATTCGCGATACCTGACTCAGTCTCCTCTTCCTCGATGCCGCGCCGAATAATGTCCTCCTGATCCCCAATGTCGTCCTCAATAAAGTCGTCAAAATAGTCCTCGCCGGATGGCTGAGGGAAGGAGAGGAGTACAGCGAATGTGAAGTATGGTGCGGTTAGCGGGAGGAGGGAGTATCAAAAGCCATGCCGTGTCACCGTCACATCGTGTCGCTTCCGCCCCGTTGAGGGCAAGGCTGCTGAATCATGTAACTCTAACTCACCTTGGAGGCAACGGTGGGGTTCGTGTCCTTCTCTGGTATGCCTACAGCGTCACCCTCTTCGCTCTCGTCTCCACTGCTGTCATCTCCAAAAAGATTCTGAGTCGGCTTCTTCACGGATGTCTCAGCTTCCTCTGGTGGCTTCCTCTTCTTGGAAAGATTTTCCTGGACAAGAAGAAGATCATCCTCATCCAGATCCTTGAGGTTCCTCTTCTTGCTCAACCTCCCCCTCTTCCGCTTCTTACCATTGTTGTTGCCCTCGTCGTCACTGTCACTGTCGTCATCGCTGCTGTCAACACCGCCAAATCCCCCATCATCACTGCTGTCATCACTTAAATCACCCTTGGCAACCTTGACAATCTCCTCCTCCTCGTCGACGACAAACCCGTCTTTCTCATACTCATTCTTGTCCACGCTTCCGTCGTCCTCGTCTCCGCTTACATTCTCGTCATCAGAAACACCTGCAGCATCATCAATGAACATGGACACGGCAGAAGTAGGATTGGTACCACCGTTGCTGCTGGTAGTGGCAGTTGTAGATGAGGGGTTCGTTGAAGGGGAGGGAGAAGATGAGCGTGGACCGTCACTTGTCATCTCACTCGTATTCTGGACTGCAACATCTTGGGAGGGACTCTGATTATCCTGAGATGAGTTCGCCAATGTGGGTGGGTTCGCAGGAGTTTGACTAGGAATTGCGTCATCGTTCCCGCCAGATGACGACTGCGAGTCCATAGTTCCCTCAGATGATAAGAGAGAGAAAGACGGATGAAGGGGGGAGGGGGGGAGGGGGACTGGCTATCGGGGCCATGCAGAGAGTGCAAAAATTCTAGTTCACAATCATGATAGCAAATTCTCTCCGAAAAGCGCTACCTCGCTCGGTAAGTTGTATGTAGCGCTTCTTGATCGAAAAAAAGCTTGCATTCAGGCTTACATTACTAACTTGTCCCTCATCCCTCCCGCCTCCATTGGCATTCCACTGGTACCATTGCGACCAAAGGGCTTGACGCGTCGTGGCTTTGCATCTGCTGTGTTCGATAAGCTGCACCTTGAGCACGTAGAGGGAGGAGAACCTGGCAAATTCCGTGTCACTACCTTCAACAAGATTAGCCCAGTCGGACTTGCCACCTACCCAGGCAATAACTATACTGTCTCCAAGGGAGAAGATGATGACTCAGAATATCAAACCACCCACGCGCTCATGCTCCGATCATATAAGTTGAAGACCTCGGAGGTCCCTCTTACGACCCGAGCTATTGCCCGGTGTGGTGCTGGGACTAACAACATCCCCGTTGATGACATGACTGTCAATGGCATCCCAGTGTTTAACACCCCTGGGGCCAATGCTAATGCTGTGAAAGAGCTGGTCCTGTGCGGTATGCTGCTGGGATCGCGCCGTATCGTGGATGGAATAAATCACATGAAGATGCTTGGGGAAGAAGGAGTCCAGCGTGAGCGTGTGGAGAAAGATAAGGCAATGTTTGGGGGCCAGGAGCTCAAGGGTAAGACTTTAGGAGTTATCGGTTTGGGTAACATCGGCGCCTCTACTGCTCGCTCGGCTGCTCACTTGGGCATGAACGTCATCGGCTACGATCCTGGAATGAGCATCCAGAGCGCTCTCAAGCTCCCCGGGGAAATTACCCTTGAGGAGCACATGGGGGCTGTCTTTGCCAAGGCTGACTACATCTCACTCAACATTCCTTACATCAAGGGAACTCCCAAAGAGGGGGGGACTCACGGGATCGTTGGGGCGGAGTGCTTTATGGCCATGAAGAAGAATGCTGTCTTGTTGAACTTTGCCAGGGGAGAGTTGGTTGATAGCGAAGCCTTGAAAAGGTGAGAGAGCAGAAAACATTTGGAGTATAACCTCTTGGGTTTTTTATTTTTGGCTAACCCAATGGAACTCAAACGCACAAAAACACAAAAACACGACACAAACTTACGTACAAAGCTGGTTCGCTGGTGAAGGTGTTGATGGGAGGTACATCAGCGACTTCCCTGATGATCTTCTCTGGGATCACCCTAACAGCATTCTCCTCCCCCACTTGGGGGCTTCGACCGAAGAGGCTGAAGATGCTGCCGCAACTATGGCAGCCCAAACCCTTCAGCTCTTCCTTGAGACTGCGCAAATCAAAAACTCGGTGAATTTTCCTGAGACGAAGCTGGAACCTCGAAATGACACCACCATCCGCGTTGCCATTGTTAACAACAACAAGAGCGGAGTGTTGAGTGAACTCTTAGGGGTCCTAGCCAAGGCCAACATGAACATCCTGCAGCAAGTCAACAAGAGTAAAGGGGAAATCGCCTACAACGTCATTGATGTTGAGCTCAACGACTTTTCGGGAGAAGATGCCATCAGGAGCTGGTCTGCCCTTCAGAAGACACTCACCATGGTTGACGGCGTCATCAGTACCAGGTTCATGAACGATGTTTACGGGACTGGATACGCCAAACAGATTAACGGCGAATACTTTGTGTAAGGAAGAATTTTGATTTAGGGGAGAATTATGAGTTATGTGGGCTGGTTTGAGAATGTGGGATACTATTTGTAAAAACGAGAGAACTTAAGGGAACACTATAACGAGCCGCGAGTGACATCATTTCTAATATTTCTTTCGCGGATTTGATAGGGTGCGCACCCTTGCAATTTTGGAAGAGGGAGAATAACGGTAAAAATGCAAAGCGATAAATTTTAAAATTGGCATCTATCGGCAAAATTGGATTTTGTCAGCATAACAGTCACGTGGTTTCTATCTTTTTACCTCAATTTGAAATATCCAATACTGCTCCTAGCGTCCACGCTGTCTCAACTTCATTTATCTTCTTTGCAAACACAACAGAATCTTCCGCCTCAGAGAATTGGTAGCCAGCTGTTAGAAGCGAGGTTAGATACATGAGGTCGCTGCACTGCTTTGTGTAATCAGACTCCTCGCCGCTGTACTTCTTTTTGAGAGCAGAGGGGGTGGTTGTACAAGCTTCTATCGCCTTTGCGGTGAGGGAAGAAATCTTAATTGGCTGGTTAGGAGCAATCCCCGCCTCCTCAACAAAGCGATCAAAAAAGTAGCTGAACGCATATAAGGGTGAGGTGTTTGCCCTGCTTGGCATCTCAAAAGGGGAGAGCAAGTCCATGGATTTTTTCACCGTCGCGGCGCAAGGGCCAGCTGAATCATCCGAAGAACATACTGAGCAGTTGATAAAAAAATAGGTTAGGTTAGGTTAGGTTAGGTTAGGTTAGGTTAGGTTAGGTTGGGTTAGGTATGTAGTTGGGGGTTTGAAAAGTACAGGTGGAATTGGATTTGGAGGACGTGGATATGCACTCACCTTTTTCAATGTCTCCTGCAAGAATCTTCTTCCCGGCCTCCATCAACCCGTAACCCAAATGTGAGTGCACATAGAGTTTGTGCTTCTTTCCGCCAAAAAACATTTCATGTCGATCTTCGGGAGCAATTGAAGCAAACTGAGAATCACTCACTTCGTAAACAATTTGTGTGGAAGCCCCCCCCATGTCCATTATACCGGTTGTCGTGCTAGACGACGTCTCAAAGTTTTTCAGAAGGAAATTAACGGTCATCCAACCGAACACACCCTCCCTCTTCCCATCAATTATTTCTACTCCGCCATCACCACCACCAACCAAAAATCCCGATTTATTCAACACCTGTCGAGCAGATTTAAGGATTATATCCTGCTTTTCGGTGTCGAGAAGACGCAAACCGGCAGTAGCGAACATGAAAATAGGTGTCGAACTATGCAGCTGAGAAGGGACACGCTTTTGCGCGTCTTCAATCAAGGGCCCCAAAGATTTCGCTACTGATGCATCAATATTGCCATCATCTTTGAAAGATGAAAGGCCCGGTTTTACCTGTGCGGATTGGATTAGGTAGTTATGACGTGTAAGGGTGTGTACAAGGCGTATTGAAGTCAAGTAGACAAAGAAAACTATTGGGACGATTTTCATCCTCACCTGCACAAAGAGCTCATCAATGAGCTTCAGTGCTCCACTTGACTGCATAGTAAACTCATACACGTGAACACGACTGCCCGTGCTGCCAGCGTCAATCATTATTCCATATCGAGTGCTGCTACGCGATGCTGATTGGAAACCTACAGCATCTTGAATGTGCCTCTTACTGAAAAGTGCATAGACAAAGAGGATACCAACCATCGAAAGGAGGACATGTGGCTTCTGAAAAATGGTCTTGTCAACGTTCCTTTTGCGGTATTTGGACGAGCGGATCATTCTGTGTTTAACCGGTTTTATCTCGCTTTGGGGGGAATGTCTTGTGTGGGAGGATTCAAGGATTTTTTTGGCAAGAATGGGTTTGATTGAGAGTTTTTTCTTCGTTATGTGCCTTTGAGTGGATTTGAAGTGGTTTTTGCGCGTGGTGTTTTCTTTTATACTAATTCGATCGGCAAAGACAAGGGCGACCTTTTCGTATGGCTGCGAATGGACTTTCGTCGACGTGAGGAGAAGTTATAGCCACGTGAAAAGGGGCGTTTTCTCTACCTTTGAGGTGGTCCGTTTAAGGTGGGAGTGTTGCGACGAGTATTGTTGGTCGCTGTAGCTATCAGTAAGTACAATTTGATGCGACCTGAAGTTATTTCAATGAAAAATCTGTAAATACTGTTGCGCTAGAGCTCTTCCAACTTTTCGACTGCCGAAAGCCATTTTTTGGGATTGGTGAGGACGCATCCTTTTTTTTCAGGGTACGTAATGGAGTAAGCGCTTTTAAAACTTGCCTGTGCTGAAATAGTTGAGTTGTCGTGGTACAGACGGCAGCTTAAAGTTGTGCGCTTTAATCTCTTTGTGTGGGAGGTCTAGAAACCCTGTGCCGAAAAGGTCATTTTTGGAGTGGGTGTAGGCAGGCTTAATGCTTGGTTAGCGCGTTTCTGTGCCGTTTCGCTGGCTTGATGGATTGTAAAGTCCCTGAATGCTCGCTTTTGACCACATTCGTTGCTTCTGGGTCTCACATAAGAGTCCTGATGATCAGTCCATTATTTCGCGAACGTGAATAGCGAGGCCTTATAGTCACCTTGTGAATGTTGTATCGTTTTATGAACGTCTATGCAGGTATTTCATCCGATTTACTCGGCCCTCGACCGGGTTTTTCTCATAGAAAACCCTCGCATGCCATCCAAATGCTCCTGCCGAATAATCCCCAACCCAGTCAAGGCCTTGTCTCCAGTGTAGTGTGGTGATCCCTCGATTTTTTGGCGTTAAGACCTTCTTTTCAGGGTTTTCTTTCTCCAGAGGCCCGTCCTCGCGCGCGCTATGACCGTCAAAACGAAAGTGCAGATCAAAAATAGCCAACCTATTTCATCCCCCCGGAACAACAACTAACCAAACACCCGCCCCAACCCCAAACTCTCTTTGCCCCCTTCGCAGACACATAAAAACCCATCCGAATATTATAATAGCATGACTGAGTTCGAGCCCCGCGGAATTACCGTGCGAGACATCGCCCCCGAAGACTTCATCACGGCCTATGCCCAGCACCTCAAAAACTCTGACAAATTCTCGTAAGTAATATCATCACACGTGCACGTGCTCATCATAACACGCGTATCTAACACCTCAACAACCTTGAACACTACCACTTAACGCGCAGCCTTCCCAACTGGACTGACTTGGTGAAGACCGCTGTTTTCAAGGAGCTTTCACCCTACGGCGACGATTGGTACTACATCAGGGCTGCCTCCATTGCCCGGAAAATCTACCTCCGTCCCGGTACGGGAGTCGGCGCTCTGCAGAAATGGTATGGTGGGAGCTACCGAAGGGGGACCAGGACTGAGCACTTCCGCAAGGCTAACAGTGGACTTATCAGGGCCATCCTTATCAGTCTGCAGGAGATGAAGGTTGTGGAGGCTCATGAGAGTGGAAAGGGAAGGAAGATGACCAGGGTTGGACAGCAGGATTTGGACCGCATCGCCAACGGTGTGTACAGCGAGCAGAACGAGGGCGAGTAAAAGAAATAATTAATGCGACAACGTTGCGAAGATATCGGGGACTTGAACTTCTTTTTCTTTTTTGCTGTGCTTTAAACGTATGCAGCCCTTTATTTATTTGCTTCGATTTTTTTAAGGGGAAGTAGGCAATGACTGTTTCGCGCACCGTTACTACTTTTTTCGCACTCTAGTCACAGTTGATTCCATAATTGAGTGTGTTGGCATTCCGAAGTTATTGGAGTCCGAAAATTAGCCTTACGCACTCCAAGGATGAAAATAAGATAAGGTAATGGTAAGTTAAGGTTAGAGGGCTTTGCGGTCTATTCCGAAAAAAATTTTCACTTCTTTCTCCTTTTTTGCACAAAAATTTGATGACTTGAATTTAGGGGACTGCCACTGCCAGGTCAGATTTCACATTGCCCATTCAACTTTACCCTTTTTCTATTTCTCAGGCTAACCCTACCTTTCCTATGGTCAGCTATCCATCCGTGGTTAATATTTAATTCAGGGTGGACTGTGCGTGCTCACGTACTGCCTTCATTTTCTCTTCCATTCTGCCTGTTTCTTGGGGGGGTAACAAGGTCTTCTGTAGTTTTTCGGGCGGCTTTTTGGGTCGAGTACCCTTTGAAGGTGATATTAGGTGACATGGATATAAATTCCGGTGAACCTGCGCCCTCCACGTCCTCTGAAAGAAAAAGAAAATATCCCGCTGGTATGGAGTCACCCTCAGCAGACCCTCAGCCCACCAATTGCCTTCAAGCTGACTTTAGCGAGGACTACGTGATCTCTATGGGTACATTAAACCAGATTAACGAAATAAACATGCAGAACAACCCGCTCCATAACACTTACAAGTGAGTTTTTTTTGGCGAGAGCTCCGATGAATTGGGGATGGTTAGGAATTTGAGCTGTGAGGGAATGCTACTTGTTAATGAGGGGGCTAGGGATGGTTGCGTATAGGAATATATCCCTTTCCCTTCTTAGCTCCTCGTCTCTTCATCCCCACATTAACCCTCTCTTCCTTTTTCTCTTTGTTCTTCTCATTCTCTCAGTATTGACTACGACAGCTTTGACATTGGAGGGATCGGAGGTGAAAGCAACAACATGTATGGTGATATCTACAGTATTTTTGACGATGGTGGGCCAATTGGTGAGATGCGACAGGTGAGTAGTGCCTGCAGAATTGTACTATGCCCTCAAGTTGTTTGTTTTTTTCAGCTCACCCCCCAGACCCACCCCGAAACATAACAAAAACGAAAACAAAAATAGTCTCCCGAGACTGATAATGTGACAGGCAATGATAATAGTAATGCTCGGCTGAAGAGTAACAACGGCGTGCACCCGGTCCCCAATCCAACCGGTAACTCAATCGGGAAAGAGCAGGATCTATTTCTCCAGCAGAAGAATCAACAGGTGATGCAACAACAACAAATGATGCAACAACAGCAATACTTCCAGCAGCAGCAATTCGAACCACAGCAACCACAGCAACCACAGCAACCACAGCAACCACCGCCAAAGCGAAAAGGAAAGAGAGGTTCCTCCAAGAAAAAAGTACCAGAAGATCCGAACAAGCCCCCCCACCGAAACAAGGGGAAAAAGTATAAGAAGCGACCTTTGCCCGATGTTGTCAGGGTCTCCAAACGGATATCAGCTCAACAGAAGACCGCCGGCAATAACACAAGTACAAACAACTTAGCTGACTCGTTTAGTGTCAGCACTACGGTCACTAGCGACATTGCCAGCGCGTTAGCGCGAAATGAACAGCTCTTGGACTCCGAATCCATGTCCTCCGCAACTAACACCACAGGAGCGAGGACTACCCCTGAAAAAGACGGCAGTGTTCGAGTGGCGAAAAATGCAAAGCTGGACAGTTTATCGTCGGTCTTATCAGCTACGAATAAGAGGGGGGACTCGTCTGTGAAATCAACGGCCACAAACAACACACGAACGACCAATAGAACGACGAAAAGCTCCTCATCTAATGACATTGAGCGCCGGGAGAGGAACGCCAAGGAAAAGGAACGGAGCTCCAAAATTTCCCTGCAAATTCAGACACTCAGAGACCTCCTCTCCAGTTCAAATGCAATATCGCCCAAGAGCACCAAAAGATCTGTCCTTACTGAAGCTGCGACCTTCATCAAAAAAATGAATAAGGAATACCAAGACCTGCTTGTGGAGAGGCAGAAATTGCTTACCAAAGTACAAATGTATAGTCAAGAAAGCGTCGCGGCCCAAAATGCGGAGAGTTCCAGAGAGTCTGCAGAACGAGAAAAAATGGAGGAGAGGCTCAGTTCCCTTAATATGCCGGCAGCACCAGATGAAAACACCTTCTTGCAGCCTGGAAATGTTGGTGGCCAAAAAGGTAACGAACAACAAGTTTTGGGGGAAAGGTGAGTGTATGAATTTGGTTGATTGTGTGATATTGAGATCAGAGATAAGAGAGGATTGCTAGTTACTTATTCTGGGTGTTTGACTCCACCCAACCATAACCATTCCATAACTATAACCATAACCCTAACACAAACACAAACACCTCTCTAGCCCGAGCAAAATTGTCTTCAACTACAGTACCGTTCCCATGGCCATTTGTACCCTTGGAGGCACTTTCGTCGAGAGCAACCGCAGATTCGCGGAACTCACCTCAATCGACAGCAATACACTCTCCAAATTAACTCTGTTCCAAATTGTTGCCAAGTCAGACCAGGAGAAGGCTTTCCAACTCATCTCGGAGCGTCTGCCCAACAACAGTAACAACCACAACCCACAGTCGACAGTTCCCTTCTTTGTTCGCGGTGAAATTCACAATTTTGCGTTTGGGCTTATTGTATCCCTCATACGAGATAGCAGCGGACCAAAATACTTTTGCATCAGCCTAGGGGGCCTGCCGACGCCACCCACTTCGTATCAGGAGCCGCAAACAAGTAGTGAGAAGCAGGAAAAAGATGATGCCAGTAACCAGCCGAAACGTGTCGTTGGGTGACGAGTGAATAAATTGAACTGTTGGTTTGGTTTGGTGCGGGGGGAGACTAAAGGGGTTGGAGTTAAGTGAAGTGGAGTGGAGTGGAGTTGAGTGGAGGGGTTATTTTAGCTTTGTGATAAACGTAGTAAGGAGTGATCGGATTGTTTTTTTTGTGATTTGCTTTGCAGCCTTTTGGTCTCTTAATTATCTTCTTCCTTTATTCTGTTGGCATCCAATATGTTTTTTGCTCCTATTGCCCTGCTCAATCAAATTCTGCTGTTCACTAATCTCCTTTTCTTACTGCTAACTGACGGGATTCACCCAGCCTTGGCAATTCAAAATCGAGCAGCAGAACTACTGCAAACAATATAGTAGCATCGGCTCGCTAACCTTCTTGTTGTTAATCTTAAAATGAAGGCAATTTGATTCTAAAAAACAGAAATCAAATTCTGAAAATCCAAA
>Ga0115557_1000297_pt1 | contig 34989 bp, 12 predicted proteins | sample COGITO_mtgs_1104_FD_87280 | JGI IMG/M metagenome (GOLD analysis project Ga0115557, IMG submission 87280) | Pelagic marine microbial communities from North Sea - COGITO_mtgs_110421 | ecosystem: Environmental > Aquatic > Marine > Epipelagic | place: Germany:Helgoland, sampling site Kabeltonne...
GTGACAGCGGTTAAAGCAAGGAAAACAAAAGAGATGAGGTGCATGGTGTCCTTTGTAGGTGTGGGGAGGGGCGTTAGTGTATTGATGCCAAACGGACAAGATTTTTATTTCTTCGAAAAAAATGATGCGCCTTCCCTCAATCACACCTCTCACCTCTCCACGGGCTCTTTACGACCTCGTCTCATCGAAAAAAGTGAGGACCACCCTCATTCTTCGCAAAGATGGCAGAGAACATAAAGACAATGAAGCTATACAATAACGTTGAGAGAATTTGGAACGAAGTGAACCTTTGGACCTCAGACTCGCAAGCAAAGCTTGACGTTGAAAGGCTGAATTCCTTTGATATGTACAACTACTGTGGAGCCACCGCAATGGATGAATTTATATGCAATTGTGGTGTTACGAGTGATTCATCTGTTCTTGATGTCGGGTGTGGTATCGGAGGACCAGCGCGCTACGTTGCGAAAAAAGTGAACGCAACCGTAGTAGCAATCGACATTCAAAGTGACTGTATCGATGCAGCCGTTGAACTCACGCGTCGCTGTTCGCTGTCTCACTTGGTTGATTTTCTCGTCGGTGACTTTTGTGATGGACCTGGGCCTTCGCTCTCACTTTTAGGCAAAAAGAATGGCAGAAGCAAGTTTGACTCCGTTTCGAGCTGGCTAGTATTCTTGCACGTCCCGTTGGTAAAACGTCCTGTACTATTCTCGTCCTGTTTTTCGTGCCTACGCACAGATGGTATTATGCAAATTGAAGACTACTTTATGATCAATCCGTTCACGGCCGTGGAGCGCCAGTCTCTTTTGGAAGATGTTTATTGCCCGGGCCTCCCCACGCAGCAGCAGTACATAGCCGCACTGGAGGGGGCTGGTTTTGTCGATGTTGTGTTTGAATCTATGACGGATCGTTGGAATGAATTTGTGCACTCCAGACTTGAAGTGTACAAAAAGCAGAAGGACAGGCACATTCGTATCCACGGTATAGCGACTGTGGTCGGATTAACATTTTTTTACGAAAGAGTCGCTGAACTTTTTGCCGGGGGTAATCTTGGTGGGGCTAGGATTCTTGCGAGGCGACCTTGATTGCGTCCTTGTCAAGTGTCAAAGTATTCTCTTTGTAGGCATTGAATAATAGTGCATCAGTGGTCAATAATTCTTATTCTTTGGTTACAATTTTTTCAAACATTAAAATTCCGTTTTGTTATAGTTCCGTGCAACGAGTTCCGCTTGTGCGGTGTAAGTAAGCTCCCTCTCAACTTTCGTTCATGGGAACCACCTTATTCCCTTTTAAACCACCATTTCCGGCCTCGGGCTCCTCCACCGTTGACTCCACCATAGACTCCACCGTAGAGTCCATCTCACTGGCATAGCTGGCGGTACTTTCGCTATCACTCGCGATTGAGCTAACATCACTCATGTCACTCATAGCACTGCTCGCGCCACTGCTCGCGCCACTGCTCGCGCCACTGCTCGCGCCACTGCTCCCCCTGCTCCCGCTACTGCTCGTGCCGGTGCTCGTGCCACTGCTTCCCTTGGTAGAGGACTTCCCAGTTCTGCTTGTGGACTTTCTCGATGTTCCTGATCTGCTGCTTAATCCACTCGTCGATTTGAACTTGCTCATGGCAACATGAGCCAAGTGTGTAGTGAGCTTTTTCTTTCCCTTCATTGGCTGAAGGGCATAGGCCATGGCGTACTGGACGAAAAAAATCATGGACATTGGACTGGTCCATGTGAATTCACACCAAGATGGAATCTTGATAGTCCGGTTCCATCGCGGGCCGATGGCCCTTGTCTGCCCCCAGAAACCGAACAAGAAGAGCACTGCAACTATGATGCACCACTTCCTGATCCTTTTCTCTTCTGGGCTAGACTCTTTTCCCGACTTCTTATTTCCTCGAAGTGTCCTGGTGATTTTGAGGCCATAAAAACCACTGAGAAGTCCGTAGATAAGGAATATGAGCATGATGGCCATTTTCTTCAGACCTGCTATGATTCCATCTTCCGAAGGGTAATGGTTGTATTCACACGCCCTCTCGTCAAGTGGGATATCATTATCAGTGAGGCAGATGTGATAGCCTGCGAGGCTTAGAGTTACAGAAACAAGGTAAAGATAAATAATCGACGTCCACTCCAGCACCCGGGCCCAAGTCGGGGTTTTCTTATGCTTTCCTCCGTCGACTACTGTAACCCAAGCAGTGACCAGCATGACGGCAATGTGGGTGGGCACAGCTTGCGCCAATGCGTTGAAGAATGAGCGGCTGCTCTCCCAGTCGAGCCTGCCTGATAAGCACTCGATGTCGCTGCAGACGATGACCACGCAGATACTGAAGAAGCAATTTGTCGCAATCATTTTCTCGTTCATGTTGGCTCTGTGCGGGTAGAAGGGGAACCAGTAATACTTGCTCTTTTTATTTTTTGGCCTTGCTTCTGCCGCAAGTTTCAAGTAATACCAAGAGAGCAGAAAGGGGATAAAAGCAATAAAGCTGTAAATGGCGCACTTGGTGTCGTATTTTGTCCCAAACAAGTATCCGGTGCCAGATGCTTGCGCCATTGTGATGCTGCAATCGTCCATTACAACATCTTTCATCCCAGGCTCTCCATCCTCAGCCCAACCCTTGTTCACATAAGGCCAACGGCACACAGGATCGTACGTGTAAAAGTGCTCCCAACTGTCGACATTTGCCCCTCCATCCAAACCTCCCGAAAACATGCCATTGCCGGTACATACATACCTAACAAGCTCACTGGCATTACCAAACCGTCCTGTTTGGTTGAGGCCTCTGATGTCATACTCAGGGTCGCCTTAGACGTTTGTATTTCGTTTGCGAGTGTCAGAGAAGATATGAGCAACCGACTTCTTATTTTGGCTGCAACGCTCGCCTCAGAACACGTTTATATTTCGTTTGCTAGTTCAGAGAAGATATGGTTTGACCCACTCAAAATTGTAACTCTGTTGGGATCTGGATTTTCGGAAGTACTCACCTGGTTGGTACCTGTCACCTGTAGTTTTGAATTTACCGTGTGAAAGTATTCGGTGTATACGCCAAAGGTGTTCCATCGTGCTTTCAATGGTCTAGGGGGTTTTTCACAAAAAAAATCCCAATGCTGTAGGAGTTGGTTGGGATTTTGGGTTTTTTCTGTTGCGACTTTTGCGACGAGCGAGTGACGCCTTTCCCAACGAAACGCGCCATCTCGCTCCTCGCCTCCAAAAGAAAAGATAACATTAGAATTTACCAACGACCGAACCTACAGGGCGCACTGCCATACAACTCAATTTTGTACGTAGCACTAAACCTAACTCGCTGCAAAGAGAGATGTTTTAGTTTTAGTAAGTTACACACACAGAGAACAGAGAACAGTGAACAGAGAACGGCCAACAAAAATAAGAACTATGCGACAGATTCTAGCAATTAAATTGGCGATCCATTTTCAATTTTCAAATTTTTTTATCATTCAGAGAGTTTTTTCTCCAAGTTAAGAACAGCACTGACACTAAGGACGAGAAACCTTGACTTCAAGGCTTCGAGAGCCCCAAAGCTCCCGGCAGGGATGACAGTAACATTTGGCAGATTGCGCACGCTCAGCCTGAAAAATCGATCGACATCAGTGTCCCCAGTAACAAACAGAGCGGAGGTGTAATCATCGTATCCATAAGGAGACAACTTCTCGACGAGCTTGTTTTTGGCGGACTTGGTTTGGATGGAGGAAGCCCTGAAGTCATCCACGATGACAAGGTTCCCTTCGCGCAGCTTCTGGCTCAAGACGACCCTCGCTCCGAGTCGTCTCACGCGTTTGTCGAGCTTTTTGCGATAGTTTTGTATGGAACCCTTTGGCCCGTGCGCTTTGGCCCCCCCACGGTGGTGAGCAGCCCGCTTGTGACCTATCCGCGCCATGCCGGATCCCTTCTGAGCGCGCATCTTTTTTCCTGAACCGCTCACCTCGCTGACTGTCTTTGTTCTGGCCGCGGGGTTGCGGTACCCCCTGTGCTTGGAGCGCGAGTAGGTGGTGTGAAGAGTCAAAATGTCCAATCTCAGTGGCTGTGAAAAGAGGAGAGGGGAGAGGTGTAGGTCAGGCAGCGGCTCCTCCTCGTCGCCATCGTACTGCTCTGCGCCCTCTCCCTCCGCGCCCTCTCCCTCCGGACCGCAGTCTCCCAGGCGGACTACTGGGAATGATGTGTGCTCGTGAATCAACCGCGTAGCGCGGTCAATGTACTTTGGCTCCTCCTCCAGAGTTGGTAAGTGACCGTGGATGTTCGATGGCATCGAGGAAAATAGACGAGTTGAGGTGAGCAGCCTGGGGGGGAACATGGCGTGGTCTCCGTCGATTGGTCTCGAGAGAACACCAGAAAGGAGTGAGTATTTGGATTTCAATGTCGCTGCCACTGGCACTGTCTCTGTGGTGGTTGTTGGGCTAGCCTTTGGGCGCGTGGAGGTCGATATTCCAGCGCCAATGCGAGTTGTTATCGTTGTTCTATGGGGACCTGGAGCAACGCCCCTGGAGGTCGACCCCATTGCATGCTGTAAATAGGTGAAGAGCCCACACGGCAGGCGAGAGGTCGCTCGAGACAGGCCTGTCATGCCCCTTTTTTCTCGAATTTAAAGTTCAGCCGTGCCTTTTGTGAATCTATTCGGAGGTCGTGGGGTTTTTATCCAATCAATAGAGTTTCTTTTTTAATTTGAAGTTTGCACATTTTCGATGAGTTTTCACTTTTCACTTTTCACCAAAAAATCTGCAAAAAATGTTCCCCAACATTTCCCCATAAAACGTCAAACTTCTTGTCAAGTTCTGCCACGAACGGAAATAAACGTGTTTAAATAGCATGGAATTTGTGAACGACCAGATGGATGCAGATGTGGGCTCTAGTGTTAACGAAGTGATTTTACAGCCTGGCTCTGCCCATCCTCAAACTCTGTCACGACCTGATGCAAGTGGGGTGTCTGGCAATGCTGGTAATGTTTTGGGGGGACAAAATGCAAGTGACAGTGGCTATATGTTAAGCGTCCCTCCTGTAGATAATGGCAATATTTTTGGTGGGCAGGTGGGATCTGGATCTAGCGGCTCACTTGACAGGCAGTCAAACAATAAGCAATATGAGCAAGAGCAAGAACTGTCACAGCAACAAATGCTTTTAGACGGAGGGAATCAACAGGATCAATCGCCCTCGCAGCCTGTGGTGATTGACTGGCCAGCGGCGCTGGAACAGTGTGGGGGTGATCAAGAATTTTTGATTGAACTACTTGATGATTTTTGGGCTGAGATTAGCTCTCAACTATCGACTCTCAAGAGAATGGTGAGTGGTTTTTTGTGTGTTATATTAGTCGTGCGCGATCACACGCACATTTTTAAAATCACAAAATCACTAACGTTTGCCCATTTGTCGCTTACTACCTACTACGACCAAACCCTACGAGCAGCTTGGGGAAGTGACCTTTGAATCAGGATTGCCTAAGATCAGTCCTCCTGCTATACTTGATTTCGTGCGGATAAAGCAGGTATGCCATAGCATAAAGGGTGCAGCCGCAAATCTAATGTGTCCCATGATTCGTGAGAAGGCTTTCACTCTTGAAAAATTCAGGTACGTCAGTCAGTCAGTCAGTGGGTCAGTCAGTCAGTCAGTCGGTCAGTCAGTCAGTCTGTCAACAACAACATTCTCTGCCACTCTGATTTTTCTTTCCACCATTGTCAAATTCTGCGCCTAATTATTATTTTTCAAGACGAAGATTACAATAATTTACTAACAAGAAACGAAAAAAATGTAGTTCGGATGTCGTTGCGAGCGGTGGATCATTAAGCAATCTTGAACGAGTATCATTACTCTTTGCAGAGCTCATTGAGAGCATGAATAAGTTCAAGGCAATGATTGATACAAACGATTTTGGCAACTAGTGAACCTAGGGTTATAGCCCTAAACTTTCTCCGCGAAGAGATAGCGCTGAGTTTAATTAAATTTTGTGTCAAATGGAACAATTGGATATTTTTGTAGGGTAATGGAAAGTTAAGTAACCTACAAAAACTACAAAAATATTAAGCAAAGGTATTTCTTCTCCTTTTTTTTTACGTTGTTCTATTATTTTACAATTGCAACAACAACAACAACAACAACAACAACAACACATGACCAATCCATCCTGCCTGATCATCAACGAACGAGAAGCTAGCTGCCTGAAGTCACTGAATCAATCCACTAGAATGCTCAGGAAGGTACAGGAAAGCCTTGCTCGAGTGTCTCCTGGGAAACATTGAGGAGATCTTTGAGATCGTCCCTGCCACCTCCTGTCCCCCCCACATTATGCGTACTGATATTGCCGCCTCCTCCACCACCACTATCTGGGAATATTCTATCGTACAAGAAGCTGAGCACGTCGTCCCTAGCCAAAAGCTCTTCTACTACGCGAACTCTGTCACAGGCCATGAAATCGTGCAGCTCTATTGGTTTTGCTAGAAGTTGCTCCTGGACCTCTGTGATAGTGCCTCCATTTCGTGCGGCCCTCTGCCTACGTCTCAAAATTTGTTTCTTCACATCAGCGATACAGTCTGTGCATCCGATGCAAGAAAGGTTTGGAAAAAGTACGAGTTAGTACGAGTGTTTGGTTAGTTATTTAGTTAGCGCATTCAATCGTGGGGGGCGTTCGGCAATGTAAGCTCGTCCCCCTCCCCCAACCTCCCCCAAGTCAACTGACTCAAGTAAATTAAATTAAGTCAACTTGACTCAATTCGCCTGAAACTCAACTCCCCTCCCTAACTTACCTACAAAGAATTCCTCGAATTCTCTTTTTGAGGACTGAGTGGAAATCATCTGGGCCCGAAGGTTGTTGTTGGCCTTCTTTTCAAGGGTATTTTGGTGTTTGAGGAGCTTAAGAGTTTTCAGCATTTGTGTGACCTGAGAGTCGTTCTTGTCCGCGGCATGGTGGTTCACAGTTTTGCTCTTCATTGTCGTTTTGTTGCTTTGGTTGCTACCACCACCCCCCAAAAATGATGACTTGCTTCGAGTACCCATGGTTTTGTTGTTGCCGGAGCTGCCTGGCCGTCCTACCTGAGGGAGGCTTTCCGAGCGATTCAAGAACTGGCTGTTGTTAGTATCAACGCCGCTGTTCTCCGCAAACATGTTTTCATTAGCGTCAGTCCCCTCCCTTAGCTGCAGCTCAATTTCAGCCCTCAACAGCTTGTTCTGCTTCTTGGCCAGCTTGAGTTGACCAGCCATCCAGTTTCTATCGTCTTCGAGCATCTGCATCTTTTCTTTCATGAACCGCTCGTGCTTCTTGCTTTGTGTGAGGATACTGTCGAGCCGCAGGCTCTCCCTTCTGTACCACTCACACTCCTCCTCAAGCTTTTTCATCTGCTCATTGTTGGCCAACGCATTCTCCTTTTCGACCAGCTCCGCCCGTAAAGCTTGCAATTCTTTTTGCACGTTGTACATATGAGCCCGGTATGCTCCCAAGAATTCGTTCTCCTGCTTTGCTAACACTCCCGAGACCTTATTTCCAATCTGATTGATTACATCGTGAACTTTGCCATAGGAGTCGTGCACACGCTTCATGGACTGGGGGTCTGCAATAGAGGAGGTTTGCGCTCCAGCAGGTGGCTCCGTGAGGAAAGCCATCGGGGAGGAGGATGTCATGAATAAAGGGGACCTCAGTTGGGCAAAATTGCTCTGTCTCGGACTCTGCCAAAAACTTCACGTAAGTTGAGAACGAAGATCTGGCAGCAAGTTCTTTTTTTTGTTATCACTGAGATTAGGCGGTCACAGGGTTAAGTGACTTGATCTAGGTGCGTTTAATTGTTCGTAGTTTGGAGATTTTGTCATCAACTGTCCTCAACACTGTAAACACTCGTACAGGCACTCTGCTCAAATCTCAATTTCAATTTGACCACTTTTAGATACGGAAACAAGGAGCCCACTCGCTTTGCGATGATCTTGTGAGCTGTAACTCGAGTTTTTCCCGTCTCGTTCTACGTACCCTCCTCCTCTTCTTCTCTTTGCAATTGATTTGTCTTTTGTCTTTCTCTTCTTCTCTGTGAAGGTTACCTCCCTCCTGTGACTTCCCCCGGGTGCCCGGCGCACACCGCCCGTTGCTGAGAAGCAGCACTGAAACGTTTGCCATTGGCTATAATTTAAGTCAGGTGGTGGAAGAAACTCGTTTCATTGCTTGTGTGTGACCTGCCTGTGCCTGTGCCGGAGCCGGAGTGAGTGTGTGCAAGGTGACAGCAAAGAGCAAACAGCAAACAGCAACGACAAAATCATCGATATTGTATTGACGGAAATTTTATCACACCACAATAATGATAACAATGCGTTCGTCAGCTACCCCCCCCATGCAGTTGCTCCTTCTTCTCCTCGCCCTTCTTCTTAATCATCTGGAATCATCTGTTGTGATGAAGGAGGGCTACGATACTGTGGGGCACATTGGGCATGAACAATCAATAAGGCTACGACATCCCACTCCAATCCCCCAAAAGTCGACATTACATCTTCCCATCTCAATTGTTCCTCCCTTGTATACTATCAGTGGATCAGGGCCTCCAAAAGTCACGTCTGTGTCCTCCTCTACAGGGAACTCGAGCCCTTCCTTTGGGGTCGGTGAGGAGGTTTCTATCCATGTAAAATTTACATCCCCGGTGGTTGTGGAGGGAGATGTCGGAGTTTTGGTCAGTACCGGCTGTGGGGGGAGGGATAGCTGCCGAGTGAAGGAGGTGCAACAGTTTACTTGTTTGGCCGATGAGGGAAAGGTGAGTCTCTTGCCGATGTTGCTGATCGAATCGTTGCGTTGGTTGATCCATCCTTCGTCACCACCCTGTTGCGAGACAACAGCAACGCTTCCACTTCTACCATTTTTACGCTTCCACGAAGCGAACCTAACGCCACTTTTTTGCTTGTCGTCGTCCTCTGCCGATATTACGCTAACCCCAAAAACTGACTGCCGGACCGGACCCCCTTATTTAGTTTGCTCTCCACTTTCGACACAACAACTCTGTTGCTGACGAAGCTCGGTCATATATCATCAATATTCCCGCCTCCGCTTCCCGCGAGATACTGAAGCAGATGCTGGAAACAATTGAGGGAATCAACGAAGTGACTGTGCAATACGATGATTCAGATGACCGAGAATACTCTGGAGGCGACCGAGCGTGCACTTCTCGAGGGAACTTAGTAACCGTAACCTTTGAAGATGTCTCCTCTGAGTTTGTGGGAGACGACGGTGACCTTCCGCCCATGCAACTCGACGCCCTCAACGCCCCCCTCGATCCTCGTACCTATATTCCCTCTGGTGATGGAACTTTTCTGACTGCGTCTCTCTCAAAATCGACCGTGTCGCTGACTCCTACGGCGATAGAGCACACAAAAGGAGTAGACTATGCGGACCGTGTTGCCAAATATGTGAACGGTTCTGGCACTGACACACTTACCTTCGCTTATACGGTGCAACAGGGGGACGAATCTGGTGACCTTGAGGCCCTCGAAATTCTCGACCATCCAAAACAGTACAAAGGGAAGCAATTTGGGAAAGTTTACAGGATGCCGTCCACATTTACGAGCAGGAACGCCACGGTGAACCCCTATACTCATCCTGATGCCGAGGATGTTAAGGCTTCTGTCCTTGCTAATACACTTTCCTTTCCCACCAATGGCCAAAGAGCACGCTATATGGAGTCGAAGGGGTCGTCTCTCTCGTATAATAATGAGATAGTGATCGATACGAGAGCTCCCACTATAGTCACGGTCCAGCCAACCCCTGGTGTACAATCTAGTCAAGGAACCTTTGGAGTTGGAGAGGTGAGAAGTTGTGCGGGCTGGAAAATGCGTCGCGTCTGTTCCGTTCCTTTATCGGCTGCTATAGCAGCCTACGTGGAGCTAGTCTCCGCACTATCATTGCTACGCATTTCAAATTAGCTAACATCAATCTTCTCGCGACTCGCTTCGCTCGCTCGCCGCAGGAGATTTTTATCTCTGTCGTTTTCTCCCATGATGTCCACGTTGACACGAACAACGGAGCTGCGCTCCCTTACCTCCTCCTTTCTACGGGAAATATTGACCGCAAGGCTTACTTCAACTCCACATCAGGCAGCTACTCAATCGGCAGCTCTGTGACTTTCAAATACACTGTTCAGAATGGCGATCAGTCCCCTGACTTGGACTATAAGAGCGTAGACTCTCTCGTCCTTCCCTCCGGTTCCCACATACGCCGCCATTCTACCACCCCCACAACACCCGCTATAACAACTCTGGTAGATCCAGGAGCCACTGGGTCCTTGGCCGACTCAGCAGGACTTGTCATTGACACGACCACCCCCAGGGTGTTATCGGTTGCCGCCACGCCCTCGCCAACAAACCCTACTACCACACTCAACGGCTTTACACCGCTAGCTGCGGGCGACGAGCTTTTCATCGATGTGACTTATAATACTCCTGTCACTGTGTCCGGCACCCCCAAGATTTACGTAAATACGGCAGCTTCGAACCCTTCCATCCTTGAGTACGTCATTGCGGTCCCAGAAGATGTCACCTACAGTCACGATGCTACCATGGCCCGCTCCTCAGAGGCAGTCTTTGTGGTTGTCGATTTTGAGTTCACCTCTACTCTGGCGATTAATGAATACGTGCAGGTCAAGCTCCCTTCCTTTGGACAGAGAAAGCCTTCTGATGTTGCGTCTCTGTCCATCAATGCCACCCACCCCCAGTCTTCCAAAGGTCTCCCCATGACGGCGTCTTGGGATGTAGCCAGCTCTACCGTGACCCTTACTGCCACCAAGGCGATTACGCCCACAATGGCGCCTTCGACCGACCCCGTAACTTACCCGGGTGGCATTGCCGTCCGCTTGAGAATCGACGCGTCCAACTTCCTTACTGCTCCCTCCACCGGCGTTCGTAAGGGTGCTAGTGGTGAGGCAGGAATATTTCTCACCACCAACGCAGCGAGCGGGCCCGTCACCTCCACCTCGACCTACAATCTCCCCTCCACCGTGTTGACAGGGATTGGAATTTCCGAGGCAAGGATTACACAGTTCCAACCTGCTATCGCGGGATATGCCACTGAAGCGAGAATCAACTTTGCGGTGTCGGAGGCGCTGACAAGGGAAGACAAAATCTTGCTTACCCTTCCCGACTTTTACCGCAATACGAGGTGAGAGCTTGTGAGGAGCGAAGCGACGGGCTGGAATGGAAATGCGTCTGTTCCGTTCCTTTATCGGCTGCTATCGCAGCCTACGCTGAGCAAGTCTCCGCACTATCATTGCTACGCATCTCAAATTAGCTAACGTCAATCTTCTCGCGATTCGCTTCGCTCGCTCGCCGCCGTCCACCCGCAGCCACCACAAGGTGAACGTGAGTGACTACACACTAACACATGGCTACACCGAGCTTCAATTCTACGGCTATTGGTCAGATTCGAACAACACCCTCCAAATAACCCCAAGTGACGATTTCCCTGCTGGGACGCTCCACAATCTTACCGTGAGCGGACTCGCTATACCGTCAAGTGGCATCCTTAAAAATGCCGGAGCCGGAATTACAATTTACCTTGAGACTAGTACGAGCGATATTAACCAGGCCGCAGCGGCTCCATCTACCATTAATTTTGTCCCTGCGGTTGGTACCTTCACCTCTCCTAACTTGGCTTTTGGGGGTACTGCGGCGCCGTCAACTGCTGGCGACATAACTTTCACGACCACTCTCGGCCCCGGTGGATTCGCCGTTGGAGACGAAATAACAATACACCTGCCTGCTGGTTTCACGCATTCTACGTTGGCCTCCTCTGCCGTGTCTGTGGCTGTCTATGACACCGAAGCGGCGTATAATGCCGCTTCCCCTTCTGTATCGACCATTTGGTCTGCGAGTTTCTCTGCCATCTCCAATACCCTTTCCTACACATGTCTAATTACGCAGACTACGACCTTTTCCGTCTCGACCTTCATCCCGGCTTCTTCCGGAGTCGTACTTCCCTCTTCTCCAATCGATGCCGACGAGGACTTTTACTTGACGGCCGCTTCCGCAGAATCCCCTGTGGCTCACAAATTGCGAATGCCGGATTCAACCCACGGGTCGGTTGGTGGCTTCACCTCGGGTTACCCAACTCTCAGCTACAGCCCGGCGTTGCTGGAAGATACTTCTGCATACACCATTTCCGTGGTCGTCAAGGCGGAGACGGACATTGCCCAGAACGATGTGATTTACCTTGTCCTGCCTTATTTTAACGGTTCATCATTCACGAATTCTGCGCAGACTTACAATGCGAATGGCCTGGCCCACGCGCTGACCTACACATGGATGGAGAATGGTGCGACGGCGAGCTCTGGAGGGATCACATACTCCTGCGATTCTGCTGCCACGCCGTGTCTGAAAGTTGTTGTCAACGCAATGACTATCCCAAGTGGGACAGAATTTACAATTAGCGTACCCAACTCGTTGGGAATCTCTGTGCCATCGGAGGGGGTGCCATCTGCAACCCACGGGGCTGTGGCATTCGCGCAGCTCGCAAAGGGGAATATCAACGTACCCAAGGCAATCAGCAGTACCATTTGCTCCGGTTTCTGTACCTCGTCGATAAGCTATTCGGCACTGTCAACTAGCTCTCCGTCGACCGGCGTCACTTCTGGGGTGACTATTTCTTTCAGCCTCGGTGTTAACCTTGCTATTGGGGAGTATGTGGAAGTTACTCTCCCTTCATTCACGGGATCAAACAACGGTGCTTTGACTTTAACCTCGGACTATGGATCTTTTACAGGCGCTTGGACCCTCGGCACGACGAAACTCCGTCTAACGGCAGGTTCTGTTGTCAATGCCAATACAGTTGTTAGTGTCGTTGTCGGTGACGGACAGATCACGCTACCAACTACGGCCCTGTCAGGAGATTGCGCATCCGACGGCATCACAATTGCCACTGACGCACAAACTTTCGCGGCATCCTCGGGATCCACCGTTCTCACGTCTGATGCCATCTCTTGTGAGGAGCTGCAGGTACTGGGCACCATCAGTGACACGTCTTTTGAGTTTTTCCCTACCGTAGTTGGAGAGGAAGCGTCCATCTATTTGAACTTTACCTTGGACAATGCCGAGTTGAACGCGGGCGACAAGTTCACCGTCACATACTCCGGGTCGGCTCTCGACTGGTACCAGCCTGTGAAAACCAACCTCACTATCAGTGGGTATCACGAGAATGACCTGAATGCAACGCTGTCGGACGGCGGGACTTTCTTCTTTCAAGTGAGGCCAGGCCGCACCATTCCGGCTGGCACAAATGTCAAGATCATTCTGCGCGAGGAAGACAATCATATCAAGGTGCCCTCGATAGGAATCTCCCAAACATCCACCTCGTTTACTATCACCGCCACGACGCATGACCGCTACTTTGCCCCATCGACGACGATGACCCAGATCTCTGCGATTCCGACATTCACCTCGACTTCGATTTTGTCCTATGACACAACATCAAGTGTCTTGCCCGGATCGGGGGTCACGAATGTGACGGTACAGTTTGCGACTCGGAACACCGTCCTCCAGGCCGGAGATAACATCACACTTACCTTCGAGGGGTTCAGTTATGCTGAGCAGTTGGATAAGGTGAACGCAACGTGTGCGATATGGCACACTCCGACCTGCAAGAGCTACCGCCCTTCATGGGACGCCGCCACCTCGTCCCTGCATCTGACAGCCCGAGAGACTGTTAACAGCGTCGCCTTGCAGACCCACGTGATTAAGTTTCCGGGAGCTGGCCTCATCATACCGAGCAGCGGGCTCGTAGACAATGACCCAAGGGTGAAGATTTCGATGAGCTTTGAGGACACGTCGACGTCCATCGGAGGATCTTCGTACGCCGATTACCCTGCTTTCAAAAAAATGCCTGTGGGTTCTTCTCCTTGCGTCGGTCTGTGCTCCGCGGCCGTCTCCTTCGATGTTCCGAAGGCCGGTGCTGTTGTGGGTATGAATATCAACCTCAAAACCTCCATGCCCCTTAGAACTGGGGATCGAGTCTCGATGAACCTGACAGAGATCGTCCAGGGACCTCTGGATCAGACTCTTGTGCTTGAGGGTAGCGATGGCGCCAATTTCACTGGGGTCTTCACGGGCACGAGTAATGGAATGGCACCTACAGGGACGGGAATTTTAGTGCTCACTTGTACTTCCCACATAAAGAAAACTGAAGTCGCACTTATCGTTTCCAGGTTGAATGAGCTGAACATTCCCGCTGGGGGCATTCCTTCTGGACACAAGTTCAACGTAAATGCCACCGCTCCGAATTCTTTTGGCTCCACTGTCAAGACGACCGCGCCATCCTCTGTCACCCCTGTTGGCTCCCTGACAAGTTCCCGGCTTCGATTTGATATGGATTACCTTCACGGGACTGACTACACCACATTGTCCAACACGCCGTCCACCCTCCAGTTTAATCTGGCCTTTAGCTCTACACTTCTCCCCAAAGAGCAAATCTACATCTACCTGCCCGGCTTCACTTCTTCTGCGACATCGTTGACGATGAAATCGGGAGACTTTCCGCTCACAGAATCGGACGATTTCAGCGCCTCCTGGAGCCCTTCGGCATCTACCATAACCCTCATCTTGAATCCTCTCTCCCCCCCCATCTTCCCGTACACGGACGTCAACTTTACCATCGCTGGATCTCAAATCACATTGCCTTCCACTGGCATATTGAGGAATGAGACCAGTCTCCTTGTGTCTACCAATGCTTTGGATGGACCAGTTGCCAGTGCTGCAATCGTAGACACACCGGCCGTTGGGGCCGTCACCAGGGCTGAGATAAGCTTTTACCGGGGAAGGAACCAGACGAAAATGGGTCAGCTGCACTCGTCAGCGGTTGGAGATATTGTGAGCCCCGGGAATCCTACGGGCATCCACCTGAAATTGGCCTTCAACGGGAAGCTTGCCAATGCGGATGTGGTGCGCGTAACCCTCCCTGGCTTCATCCATCCTGACGAAACGTCTTTATCAGTCATAACGTACATGCACACGCAAGCAGACGAGCTGAACCACGATGACACTGCTTTTTCCGGTTCCTGGGACTCCTCTACGAAGCTGCTGTCGTTGACCTGCGCCTCTGCCACTGGCTGCTCTTCCAACAACACCCACCCATTGACGATTGACGTGACCGAACCCAACAATTTTATCTCCCCCAAAGATGGTGCACTATATGGGCACGACGATGGGGTGAAAGTCGCGACGGAATCCGACGAAGTCCCTGTCTCTTCGACCACCATAACGGACGTAGCCGGTGTTGGCTTCCACAGCTTTCAGCTTGGTTACAGTCCTGCGACGCTACCGGGGTCGCCAACAAGTACCTACGTGGCTGCTGGGGATCCAGCTACCATCGACATCGTCTTTCGGATGTCATACAACATGAAACTATCCCCCGGGGACAACATGACGTGTGTGTTGCCCTCCTTCACTATTGCTGAGGACGATGCCCTTACAAAGTCAGTCATTGCAACTCATGGCGATCCCAACTTTGACTTCACTCGCTCGCACTTTGATGAGGCTACATCTACGCTTTCCGTTAAGGTAAACGGCACGATAAGCTACGGCGATGGTGACATCCCCTTGAAAGTGACAGGCTTGAATCTCCCCACTGCGGGGATTTCGACTGCGCAGTCCTCCGCAATTTCTTGTGGAGCGACCCACAGCTCCTATGACCCGGCCAACCCAGATCCCAGTGACTTTGCGTTCAATTTTTCTACCCCCTTGGGTGCGGCACACAGCCAGACGGTGGGCTACTTCTCTTCCACTTCCCTTTCTTTCAACCCTAGGGTCGCGGGAGAGGACACTTCCGTCACCTTGAGCTTCCAGTTGAACTCGCCCCTCGCCGCCAGCGACTCTCTCTCCCTTTACCTCCCCGGATTTGCGCTGTCGAGCACTGTGGCTCTCTCCAGCCCGACCTCCTCCCCAGTGGCATTTTCTCCCGCGTTTAGTGGCGGTGCCTCGTCCACTTTGACTTTAACCCCCAGTACTGCCATTTTGAACCCTTCCACTGTAATTAGCATCACTGTGGACGGTCTGACGCTGCCCACGAACGGCATCTCCCCTACCCAGTCTTCCATCGCCATGACTACTACGGCGGCGCAGGGGGCGGTGGTTAAGCCCACGGCCCCCGCCACCATCACCGGAGTAGGATATTTCCCCGTTAACAAAGTGAGCTTCCTCCCTGCCACTCTGGAGTCCACCAAGGTTTTCGGTGGAACTACAAATCGCTTCAAGCTGCGACGGGGTCACAGCTTGCACGCTGAGGACTTTGTGAACGAGGTAATTTTTGTTGGCACTTCTTACTCTAGCGGACAGTTCCTCACGGTTGAGAAGGTTGAGGGTGACGTGCTCGTCACCACAACCCCTTACACGGGTCCAAGGGTGACCGAGAAGATTCCTTCTCTGACGTCTGCGTCTCTGCCCGCGACTCAGGTCTATCTGCCTGGCTACCGGCCCGCTACTTTTGCCTACGGTAGCGGCAATACTGACGGCAAACTAACCTTCAAGTACACCGTGCAGCCCGGTGACGTGTCCTCTGACGTTGCCTTGCGCAACGCGACGCGGAATGTTGAGATTTCGGGGTCCGACTGGATCCGACGCACGTCCACCAACCCGACCACGGAGGCTTCTCTTGCCTTGCCTGGTCCGAACTCGGCTTTCAGCGTATCGCACAGTGCCGCTGTCGAGATCGATACCACAGAGCCCACTGTTGTCAATGTCACCACGACCAAGAGAAACGGGAACTATGGACAAGCAGGCACTCAGATTGAGATCACCGTGGCATTTACTCGCCCCGTCTCTATCTACTATCCTTCGGCCCCGAAGTATAGCATGCCCATCCTTGCTTTGAATGTCATCACCAATGACAATACCACCCGCTATGCCTACTATCATAGTGGTGACAAAACAAAGGAGATCACTTTCATGTACACCGTACAGCCCGGCGACTTGACCAGAGGGGAGCTCTTCTACAAGGACACGCGCAATCTTGAAGGGGGCGATTTGGTGTCGGCAATAATTAGCAGGTTCGGGCAGAACGAAGGTTACATAATGCGTTCAGCCACCAATTTGGTTCAGTACGCCAACACCTCCCTCCCCCGGGCCCACCTTGTGAACAGCTTCGATCATAATCACAATATCCACGTGAACAACCGCTCGGCGTGGAAATTCCCCTTTGTGACCGGTGTGGACTCGTTGAAAGGTGACGGCGTGTACGGTGCGGGAGAGATCATCGACTTGCTCGTGACCTTCAGCGAGAACGTCACAGTCAATCGGAACGGTGGTTGGCCCTACATTGAAATGGACGTTAATGATGCCAACACCCGCCGGGCCTTTTTGCTGGACGGCAAGACTGATGGCCACGCCTTCAACAACAGCCTAGTGTTCCGCTACATTGTGAAGCCCGGTGACACCAGCGCCGACCTAGACTACAAGTGCACTTGCAGTGACTACACTCAAACGACCTACATTATGACCAATGGGACGGTCATTCGAGACAAAAATGACACGGAGGTTGACTACCAGCTCCCTCCAGTTTCATCGAACAATAACTTGGCTGCCAAAAGATCGATCCGAATTGATACGGCTGCCCCGACGATTGTTTCTCTGAGTTCTCCTCACCTTGACGGTGTTTACGGCGTCGGCGATGAGGTCCCCATCCTTGTAGTCTTTGACAAAAAAATCTTCGTGGCCGGGAACCCCCGCCTGACCCTCGGTAGTGAACGTCAAGCGCACGCCTACTATTCTTCCGGCAACAACACGAATGTTTTGGTCTTTATTTACAAGATCACCTCAAATTCTTACCATTCCATGAGCGATCTGGCCACTCACCCTGGCAAGGACTCCACCATTGATCTCAACGGTGGGAAGATTAAGCATTTGAGTGATGATCCCACGACTGACGCCATCCTTGTCCTCCCTTCCAGTGGCCACTTTACTTCTCTTGGTCACTCCAATTCCATTGTGATTGATGGTGCTCCCCCCAAGATTACCTCGACGACCGTCTCTGCGCCGGCAACCTCATTCTATGCCAACCACCAGACGATAGATGTCATTGCTTCCAGCCGAAACGTCACGAGCGGTCAGTTCCGAATTCTCTACAATGATCTTCACACACCGTGCATGACGTTCAATGTCACTGGCGAGGACATGGAGGCTGCCTTGGTGTCAACCAACGGCTTGAGCGTCCGCGTGACTCGCCATGAGCTTGGGGGTTACAAAAATTACGGCGCCTATGGCGCCCGGTACAACGTTGAGTTCCTGAATCCATCCAATGGCGTGGCTTCGATGAAGGTACTACTCGGGGAGCAGTCCTACGGGGCAGTGGGTCCCTGTGCTTCCTTCAAGTGTACCAATGCCACCTCAAGCGAGTCACCGTGTCCCCCTTCCGATGTGCCTACTTTTGATGTGAACAGGGACAGTGCTATGCAAATGTACAGCGGGCTGATGGACGTTACTGCGAAGTTCTCTACGGCGGTGGTTGTCTCCGGGACCCCCATACTGTCCCTGGAAACTGGGATGTCTGATGCGAAGGCCCGTTTTGCCCCCAATGTTGTCCAGCACGTGGATGTCGGTGTATTCGGCTCCTCTCCGCTCTTTTCGGGACAGTTCCAGCTCGCCTATGGAGGATTTGTCACCGGTTGCATCGATTACAACAATGCGGACTCGGTGGGCTACAATAGCATGCTGAACCGCCTCAAAGAAATTCCTGGGATCAAATCTGTTGGGATTCGGTCGATTACCAGGTCCGATAGGGGTAACGGTTACAGGTTCGAAATTACCTTCAAAAGTGGCAGTAATCTGGAGCAAGTCACTGCAGTGGAGCGGTCGGCGCGCGCCAATCTATTCAACAAGTGCTCATCGCTGGCCCCGTCCGATGCGTTTGTGGCGATCCCTCCCAGTGACACTGTTACTTTCCGTTATCCGGTACCGAGGGGCTCCAGGCTGATTCTTAAGGCCAACGCGGATGTCCCGGCCTCTACGGCCATCTCACTCCTGATACCTTCTTCCTCCGGAATTTCGCTCCCCAAGAATGGGCTGTCCTCCACCGGCTACAAGCAGCTGGGGTTCTCTTCTGTCTTTCCCTCGCACAGTATGAAGATGGTCGTGCCTACAACCACCGCCCTCTCCCCTAGCCTTGGCAGCTTTGGTCGCTTGTCGCTTCATTTCGGTCCCGGCCTGCCCGACTCTGCCGTTGGTATTGACCTGGGCTTTTCCTTGGACAATGCCCTCCAGGTGGGGGAGACGGTTTCTGTGCTGCTCCCTTCCTTCACCATGGCTGGATGCGTTGCCGGGGTGTGTGCGAACTTGGCCAAGACTACGACAACTCCAAGCTGTGATTTCAACGTAGACTTCGTGGAGGCCTCGCCGCTACTCCTGCTCACTGTCCAAACCGCCGACATTGAGGCAGGAGAACAGTGCGATATTTCCATTGCTACATCCGTCGCCGTCAAGAGTGGCCCCGCTGCTATCTTTGGTAACAGTGGCGCATTTAAGATCGGCACCAATGCCGCCAGCGGCAAGGTCTCTGAACTTCCTATCGTCGACACCAATGGAATAGGCCTGACGTCTACCAAACTCACCTTTGGGAACCCGCGGCCAGCTGAGGTGTCTCCCATCACCATAGAGTTTGCCCCAGCTGACTTCATCAAGAATGCGTCGGACATACAGATTACACTTCCTTCTTTTCGCACTGCCACGTGTGACTCCAGCGTCCAGTCCGTTTCGGATGTCGGCGGCTATGATGGGAGCTATTTCACCGCGACCTTCACGTGTGCGCCCACTCCCACGCTCCTCCTGACTCCCAACCGCATTCTGTATCCCCGCTTACATAGTCTCACCGTTGACGGAGGTATATACATCCCCGCCAAGGGCGTGCATCCTGCCTTAAATGCATGCACAATTAAGATCCGAAATGGTGGAGGAGGCACGTACAGCGATGTGGGGACGACGTCTATCTTCGACGTCCAGAAGATTGGCTCTTTTACCGGTGCAAGTTTAGGCCTCTCCAATCCAACGGCGGGAGAGTACAGTAGCTTCAACATTACGTTCAAGCCGGACATGGACATGAACAAGAATGAAAGCATTACGTTCACGCTCCCCGGTTTTTCGGGGCAGACGACGTCTTCGCCTGTTATTTCCAACCATGATGGGCACAACTCAACTATGTTTGAGGTGCTCTGGGACAACTTCACGGAGACGCTAACGCTCAACCCGCTCCTTAAGGTTCAGTCCAACCGTACTTACACAGTTGATCTGCACAAAATGAACCGCCTCCGTGTCCCCAGGACTGGAATATCTTCGGATTATGCCGGGCTTGTCTCGACAAACTGCAACAACGGCCCTATTCCTCACCCCACTCACCTGAGAAATACATTCTCATTTCCCAATGTCGGAGCCATCATTGAGTCCAAGATGCTTTTTAGCAGCACCAGCACGAACGTTACCACGGCGATAAAGCTGGAGATCGAGACAAACACCGAGCTGGAGCGAGGATCAGTCATAACTTTCCACTTGCCGGGGTTCACGTGTCCCTACATCAACGTCAATGTCACCGGGGAGCATGCAGACTACGTTGCTACCGCCCTCTGGTCGGCTGCCGCTGAGACGGTGACCGTCACTGTGGGAGGTGATAGCGCCTCGATCTATGATTTCGCGCCTGCAAAGCTTAATCTTGACATTCCAGAGTCAATGGGTTTCAAGCTTCCCATCACCGGCCTATCCATGAATGACAAGAATATTAGGATGAAGATCCAAAGCACCGAGGCTCCTGTGCCCAACTACGAACGAATACATATGCTCAGTGGTCTGGGGTTCATCAGCAGTAACATTGACTTTTACCCTGCCGTCGCTGGGAGTAACGATGCAGATATCCACTTCTCCTTCGCTACAACGAAGGCCCTCTTGGCCTTGGAGACTGTGCTGCTCCGACTGCCTCCAGCTTTTGACAACGATGCAGCCGCTGCAGCCTCAACTGACCTAATAATCGGCGGCCCGGACGCAGCCTCCTTCTCGGCGGTGTATCTAAAATCCGAGGGTAGCATCAGAATTACTGCTCTCACTGACATTATGGTCAGGAAGCAGGAAATTGTCTTTGACAAGTTGAACAAGATTAAAGTCCCCAAGACTGGGGTGACGCGAAATGATGAGTCCTTCACGTTATCGATCAACAGCGCCAACATGGGGACAATTGTTGAACAGCCTGTGAGGCACACAATGGGAGTTGGATCTTTTGTCGACAGCCAGGTCACGTTCGCCACTCCGGTAGCCGGCTCTGCGACTGACATTATTGTAAGCTTCCGCTACTCTTCTGTCATCAACACGGGCGAGATTGTCACTATTGTACTGGCAGACTTCACCGCCGACAAGGAATTCATCAACGTCTTGGCTACTTCTGGTTCGCATGGAAGTAAATTCACCTCCTCCTGGAAATCAGATACACATGAGCTCCGCCTGGTTGTGAATCCTGGTGCCCAAATTGCAGCCGATGAGCTGGTGGTTGTGAGGGTGCTATCAACTAACAATGTCAGGCTGCCCCAGGATGGCGTCGCATTGGGCGACCCCTCTATCTTGGCATCCTGTAACGCGGGGAGTGGTGCCGTGGTGACTCCCGTTACCGTTGAGAACACTACTGCAGTCGGCGCAATCTTGAGCTCTGATATCAGTTTCAATCCCTCGGACGTAGGAGGAAATGGGCAGTTCAGGTTCCTTCTCACCACGAATGAAATACTCCAAGTTGGTGACACTGTCAAGCTCAGACTGCCACAGTTCAACGGGACTGTTCACATTGCTCCAACTGACGTGCTGGCGCTCACCGGATCTAATTCTGACAACTTCAACGCAACTTGGGATTATCGGGACGACATTATGACCTTTGAAGTGGTCAAGGAACTGGATACAAAGTCCATCGATGTTTACCTTACTCAGGCGAACAATTTTGCCCTCCGAGAGTCTAGTATTTTCGAGGGTGAAGACGGGAAGAGCGGAATCACGGTGAAGGTGAATAGCACAGTGATGCCCATCATCTACAGCAAGAACGTGAATGTCAAGCAAGGAACGGGCTTCACAAACGCCTCTCTGTCTTTCGATCCACTCGGTGCTGGTCTGGCGACTGACGTTGCTGTCACTTGGACACTTGGCGGTGACTTACTGGTGGGTGAAAAGGTTCACGTCCAGCTCAAGACCTTCACGGGAGTGACGAATAGTTTTAATATCTCGACCGGGGGATTCCCGACTCTGACCTACGACGGGCCGACTACGCCAGTCGCCATCACCTCTCCGACGGGCCACAAGTTCAAGGGGGAGGTAAATGGATTCCGCAACATCACTTTCACCTGCATGGAGAATATCCCGAAGTTTACGACTGTCACCGCCGTGGTTCCGAAATCCAGCGGTATTACTCTGCCGGCGAATCTGCTGCTGACTATTAACGACCCTGATATGCGAATCTGGACCGACAGTGCCGGTGTCGACGCAACCCCTCCCCTTCGCGTAGTGAGCATCCCTTACTCCCCGCCGATGGGCTTCATGTCGTCCTCTAGTCTCTCTTACTCGCACTTAATTGCGAACCAGGCAGTTCAAATAACTTTGGCCTTTACGACCGGCGTTGATCTTGCAGCTGATGACGTAGTCACCGTCTTTCTTGATGGCTTCGCTGGTGACGACGTCGCTGCGGTCGCCTTGGATGGGACCGGGAACGCGGGAGATTTTGACATCTCGTGGACGGAGACCTATGGCACTCTAGCGCTCACCGCGAACAAGGCGCTCTCGGCTGGCACTTTCAGCTTGGTTGTCACTTCCGCAAACAACATCAGGCTTCCTCCGTATCCCCTCGCTCTCAACGATGACCGACTCGCCATCAGCAGCAATGCCGTCGCTGGCCCGATTTACAAGACCAAGATATCCTCTTCTCCCGCTGTTGGTTATTTCCCCTCTTCTTCGGTTGAGTTTGTTTCCGACACCCAGCTCTCCGCTGATCATAGCGTTGACCTGCTTTGTAAGTGGAGGTTGTCGTCGGACCTTGCTGTAGGAGAGTACGTGAGATACGCTCTTCCGGGCTATTATGTTAAGTCCAGCTTTCTCACTGAAATCAGTCTCAACACCAAGCGCTACGTGAAGCTGTTCGGGTTGTCCGCTGCAGACGTCAACAACGCCTTCACGACCTACGGCTTGGATGTGACCAACGATATACTCCTTTCCCCGGGCGGGTCGAATGGTCTGAACAGTTTTGTGGCTGTATTCAATGACAACAGCAATACCTTAACTTTTTTCGCCGAAGAAAAAATCAATAACAACGATGAAGTGAGCATTGTAATTAATTACAACAATGGAATGTTCCTTCCCACCAAGGGAGTCTCGGAGAACGACCCTGCTTTTTCGATCGCCACCAATGCTGCTCTGGCTCCCGTGGACGACCAGCGTGTGGATTTCGTGGAGCCCCACGGGGTTGCCAACAGCAAGATTTCCTTCGACCCTCCTATTGCCGGCGCCACTACAGAAATCACGTTTTCCGTCAATCTGACCTGCCCGCTTGCCAAGGGAGATCATATCAATTTGAACATGACGAACTTTGGGGGTCCGGTAAAACACGGTTCCGCGGCCGCGCCATCGGGCTGGCAGTCACAAATCGTCATGGGCGGTGGAGACGGTTCGCGAGACTACAAGTCGATGTGGAACGCTACGTGGGATAATCAGAACGACATCTTGCGACTCGAGTCCAACGGCATCATGGATGACACGTTCGTGACGGTGGTGATAAGCGGGGACGAAAACAATATCACGCTCCCCGTTGATGGTATCAGCGAGTCTGACCAGATATTGATGTTTATCAGTGCCAACTGCACTGGAGAGCTAAAAGACGTCCCAATCGAGACGGTGCCTGTAGTTGGAGCGCTTACCACCTCACAACTCAGTCTGATGGAGTATATACCCGGCTCTCCGACTGATATTGCTTTAACTTTCACCACCGCCACCAAGCTTTATGCGAACGAGGAACTAGTCTTTCACATGGAGGGTTTTGAGATCGACCATGACACCTTGATAAGCGAGGACAGTGACGACGATGCCACCGCCGTCAATAGTGTGTACTTGATGGGCACCTCTGCCGCCTCCTTCTCGGCAGAATTCACGACGGGAGACGTTGCCCAAGCAATCTCCCTGCCCTCTACGGCCCCTTTCACTCTCCCCACGGCTGGCGACTACATTAGGAGGCATGCAACGAACCCTACCCAAGATGCTGATTTGACTTTTGCGAGCACAGATTCCATTGACGTTGTTGCTGCCATCGATTCGACCTCCGCTCCTTTCGTAATCTCAGTTGTAAGCCACAGCGGCAGTGGGCCCCACTTCATCGGAGAGATTGTGAAATTTTCCGTAAAATTTGACAAGGCAGTCGCTGTGGATGCAACCGGCGGGAAACCTAGTCTCTTACTGCAATTTGATGCGGGGCGACGAGTTGCGGTTTGGAAGGAGAACGAGAGTTCCCCTTCGTCTCTCGTCTTCGTTTATATTGTTGCAGAGAATGACGTTTCGAGTAATCTCAAAATTGCTGGGAAGTACGCGCTTGACCCCAACGGCGCGATGATCACGAGCAGCGGTAAAGGCCTTTCCATAGTATCAGCGAACGTCACTGTCCCGCCCCCTTTCGATTACCTTGCCAAGAACGGTATCACCCTACAGCAGGAGAAGATTGTTGTCAGCGGTACGACATCCATAGGAGTTGTAGATGTGCGAACTCCAAGTCCGTCTGGTGATATTTATCTAGCCGGCGACGTTATTGACATCGAGATTGAATTTGGAGTGAAGGTGGAAGTCACGGGCTCTCCTTATTTGCTACTCCGAAGCGGAGTCGACCAGAATGCTACGGCGTTCTACACTGGTGCGAAGGTTACCCAGGTTGTCGAGGCAGGCGTCTATTCTTCTAAGCAGACTCTCTCCGGCGGATTTATGTTGACGTACGGGGATGACGTGACAGGTTGCATCGATTGGGATACGGCGAGCGGAAGTGCAAACGGAGAAATTGGAAACGGGCTTCTTGATCGTCTGAACGCCCTTCCCTCAATTAACGCTGCTGGGGGGGTGAAGTCGGTCACTAAAACACTCAAAGGCAATGGAAATAGCTTCGATGTCAAATTCAACTTTGCCAATCCGGAGCAACTGGGCTATGATCCCAATTCTGTCGTCTACTGCGAGCAGTTTAACGACGTTTCCTCCTCGGGAGCTGTCGCCTTCCCTTTGAGCAAGGTTCTCAATTTCCGATACATTGTACAGCCGAACGATTCGATGCATCAGCTCGAGTACCAAGGCGTCGATGCGCTAGTCGTGCCCTCAGGCAGCAGTATTCTGGTATCGTCATCGCGAGCAACAACCCCCGTGTCTGTAGTGATGCCTGTACCCGGTACGTCTTCCTCGCTGTCGGGGAAATCTAACATTCCTGTTAATGGCACGAGCCCCGCCGTGCAGAGAGTCTTTTCATCGCCGGGAACTTACGGTTACGGAACTTGGCTTGACATTGAGGTCAGGTTCAACCTACCGGTGAAGGTCACCGGCACTCCTCAGCTCCAGCTGAATACGGGCTTTGTGAAGGGGCTCGCTCCGTACATTTCCGGAAGTGGTAGCAAAAGCCTCCAATTCCGTTACACAGTTTCCGTAGGGGACAATAGTCCCGCACTCAACTATACAGATAAAAATGCGCTTTTGCTTCCCACCGCGGGAGACAAGATCAACGTTTTCAGTGACCTCGCTCTCCTCCCGGCAAACCTGACGCTCCCCGACCCTAAGAGTGTCAACGCTCTTGGTGCCAGCGCCGTTAAGGTAGTCGTCGATCCGAATTATCGTGCCCAAGTGGAGAGCGTGTCATCCACCAACGCTGACGGTTACTACACCGAAGGTGACGAGGTTGACATCCATGTCAAGTTTACCCGAGATGTGCGAGTCAAGACTTTAGAAAACAACGTCAACCCCTATTTGGTAATGGAGACAGGACCAGACGATGCAAAGGCGGGCTATGTCAGCGGAAGCGGCACTCACACCCTTCGTTTCAAGTACCTCATCAGAGCCAATGACACGACGTTTGACCTTAACTCTACGAGGCTCGAACTCAACAGCTCTCTGATCGAAGATTTCGTGGGCAACAACGCATCCACTGCGTTCGACCACTGGACCAAATTCAACTTCCTCGCTGACAATAATCAGATTGTGATCGATCAGTCTGTGCCTGCAGTGCAAGACGTGGGATCTTACACCCCGGACGGCATTTACTCTCCCGGAGATGACATCAACATCTGGGTGAAGTTCAACTACGACGTGGTGGTGACTGGAATGCCTGGAGTCGAGTTGAACATTTACGATAGGCTTGATCACCAAGTAGCATGGTATACTTCAGGCTCCGGCGGGAAGTTGTTGAACTTCACGTACAGAGTTCCTTTCGAAGATATATCAAAAGACTATGACAAACCGTACATCCCTCGCCTGGACTACGGGTCCACGGAGTCCCTCTTTGACTTCATGAACGGGGGCAAAATTCAGCGAAAAGCAATTAATCCGACCAAGAATGCGCTTGTCCGCTTCCCAGTAATTGACCACAGCGACCTCTTTAAAAATCACGAGATTGCCATCGACAGCCACCAACCGTACGTCATTCAGGTGGACAGTCCGACTCCGGCGGGAATGTACGGGCCTGGGGAGGAGATCTTCATAGAGCTCAAATGGAGCGCGCCCGTGATAATTAACGGGACTGGCGATGTCATGCTCGAGACTGGGTTGGAAGACTTTTACGCTCCCCTTCACAGTGGGAACAATAGTGACACGCTTGTTTTCCGTTACGTCGTCCAACGTGGCGATTCCACGCCCGCTCTTGATGTCGTCGACACTAGGAATGATCCTTGGAACATCAATGTCAAGGCGAGCTTAGCGCTCGTTGTTTCTGGCCAGCACCACAACCCGCTTGCCCCCATGCCTACCAGTGATGGTCCTACAGTCGTCATTCAGCGGGCCAGCACGAATCCCGGCGTCCCTGTAATTTATGGGATTCCGATACCAGGACAAGCCGGCTCCCTCTCCCACCTCAAGACGATCAGAATAGATGACGCTGCGCCCACTGTTACTAAAGTTCGCACGACTCTGGTAAACGGGACTTACGGAATAGGCGAGATCATCCCAGTTTTTGTCGACTTTACCCTTCGCGTCGCAGTCGTTGGGGAGCCGGTAATTGAGATGAAGACGAACAATGATGCCGACGGTGGTGATTCGAATGGTAGGTTCGCTACTTATGTCTCGGGCAGCGGCACGAGTACACTTTTGTTCCACTACCTTGTCAAGTTCGGAGACAGCAGTGATCTTCTGGACTACGCCGGCGTTGACAGCTTGACCACTGAGCGTGATTGGACTGCGAGGCTGGTCAACGAGCTCAGTTACATCCGCGGCTACAGTCATGACCCCACAGTTGATGCCAATTTGAGTTTGCCCCCCCCAGGGCTGAAGGCGACTGTGATTTCGCCCTCGTCCCTGGAGGGGAGTTACCATCAGATCAGGCTCCAAACCGATGGGCTGAAAGTTATTGATGTCGCGTCATCTTTCAATTCTGGCATATACAGCTGGGGAGAGGAGGTGCCCATCACAGTGGAGTTTAACGGTGCTGTATCTGTCAGTGGTATTCCCAAGATTCTGATGGATGTGTCAGTCCCCAACTACGCTTACTATGTCGGAATCGACGCAGGGGAGAGATTGTTGCACTTTGTATACATCGTGGCGACAACAGACCAAACCCAAGACTTCAGCTACGTCGACAAGTACAGCCTGGTGCTGGATGATGGTGTGACGATCGTATCCTCTGCGAATGATCAAGTGCACGCGGTCACCACTCTGCCGGTGAATGGAGAGGTCGGATCAATGCGCTTCAACAACGATATTGTCTTGGCAGGAACCAAGCCCGTTGTGGTTGACATGCGATTCGACTATATCGATGGGGAGAAGTACAAGGATGGGGTGACCTTCGGATGTGGCGAGATCATTTACATTTATGTTGAGTTTGACCAGAAGGTGGACGTTTTGAACGGGGTTCCGACGATTAAGATGAACACTGGTACGCTCGCATATTACTACGGCGGAGGTGGGACGAACATTATTACGTTTCAATATGTTGTGGTCGAGGGAGATAGCAGCCAAGATTTTGGGGCGATAGATACCGAAGATGCGCTGTTGGTGTACGGTGCCTTCCAGATTGTTAGCCATAGTAGTATCATCATAATTGAGGCTGACCTTACCCTCCCAAGTGAGGGCGGCATCAATTCTTTGTCTTTCAGCAACGACGTCGTTATCGACACGACGCAAACGAATGTTGTCGGAGTCAAGTTCATGCAGGACGCTGGCGTCTACGGCGTTGGAAATATCATTTCGATCGAGGTTGAGTTTGACAACCCCGTGAGCGTAGGTGGATTGGTTGAATTAGAGCTCAACACCGGAGGTGCCCAGGGGGGAGGGGGGAAGGCGGCTTACTACAAGGGCGGGAATGACGGGCATTCTCGCAAAATTCTCTTCAAGTACACCATAACCGAGCATGATGTTAGCAGTGATCTCGACTATTCGTCGCTCGACGCCTTGATTTTGGATGAGACGGAGTTGGATGCCGGCGGCAGGCGAGTCAACTATATCATGCGATATTCCACTACGCCCATTCAGGACGCCAATCTGGTCTTGCCTAAGAAGGGCGAGGTGTCATCACTAGGACGGTCTAACGACATTATTGTGAACAGCCTCGCTCCTCACGTCGTGAATGTTACCAGCAGCAACGCCGATGGGGAAATTAGCAGTGGTGATCTTGTGAACATATTTGTCTCGTACAGCGAGAGGGTTTATGTCGACGCCGCTGCCGCCGTCGACAAGCTCGTCATGAACATGAACACGGGGGGGGTGGCCAAATTTGCCGGGGGGAATGGAACGAAAACGTTGCACTTTCAGTATACTGTCGCTGGGGGCGATGTTGGCGTTGAAAAATTGGACTACGTGTGCAGCGGCTTTTGCGAGTCGGCAACGTCGGACGGTGTCAATCTTCCCAACCCTCTCGACAACGGCGGCATGTCTTGCGCAGTATATGCTGTTAGTAATGGTGTCTGCGGTGGTCTAGTGCTGCCTCCTTCAAACGGCGCCAACTCCATCAGCGACAACAAGAATATCATCGTGTCGCAGCAAGTTCCGAAGGCCCTCAGCGTGACGGCGAACGATGCCTACTCGCCGTACGGCTACGGAGTGGGGCACGAACTGTTCTTTAGCGTGCTCTTCGACAAGAAGGTGGTTGTGGTTGGCAGTGGTAGCGATCTCCAACTGAGCCTTCGAGTCAAGCTGGATACCAACGGGGGCATTGCGAAAGTTGGCGTGGCCACCTACGTCAGCGGGAGCTCTACCGATACCCTGGTGTTCAAGTACGTTGTGGCCGCCGGAGATGGTATTCTGGCTGTTGAAATCACTGACGCCGACGCTTTGAGCGGAGTCGTGATGAGATACAGCGGTCTACCTTCCATTGTGGCGGCGTCCGCAACACTTCCCACCCCGCACAAGATCAAAAGCATCAGCCACTCTACGCGAATCATGCTGAATACAGAGACGCCTTATGTCGAATCCGTCTTTCCTCTGAAGCGCCCTGGAGTGTACGTCAGCGGAGAGAAGATTGCCGTCGTTGTGCGTTTCAGTCAGCCTGTGTCTGTCACGGGCACACCGAGGCTGTACCTGAACGTGGAAAATGCTAATTCCAACAGCGGAGGTTACGCTGAGTATCTGCCGACAAAGCATTTCAACGAGAGCGACGTGAACTTCGACATCCAACCGACGGATATGATCATGGTTTACACCCTTTCTGAGGGGGACACCAGCGTTTCACTGGAACACAATGGAACACTGGCATTGCAGATGAATGGGGGTGGTATTTTGAGAGACTCGACGAATCCTACGACTGGCGTGGTGACCACGATGCGTGCCATCGATGATTTCGAGGTCGGCGACACGAATGGGAGAGTAGACGGCAGCTGGACCGCATACTACCCGAAGAAGGTTGAGGTCATTGTAAGGGATCTGTGGCACGAGCACAGCGCCGATCTGACGATACAGCTGTCTCACGGGAACAGAAGTGCAACATTGTTTGACAAACCCGACCCGAACAAGGACAAGCACTACACTTTTGGAGAAGCCAATGAATTTTATGCCAGCAGAGCGAATGATCAAGAAAATGAAATTCAGCTGAAGCGACGCCACCTGAACGGCATTGGTTACGACTATCTGTTTGGAGATGTTATCGAGAACAACCTCGCTTTGAGGGGCGTGGCAAAGCAGTCTTCGACCAAGTACCACGGCCACGCTGACCGGGCTATAGACGGGAACGTGGATGGCTTTGTGAGCAGGGAGAGTATTTCTCACACGGGGGGTCACGGCGAGAACGATCCGGAACCGTGGTGGCAGGTTCGGCTGGAGGAGAGTTCTGAGATTGAGTGTATAAGGATTTGGAACAGGCAGGTGCAGCAGGCACGAGACGAGATTCAGGTGATAACTGTCGTTCATCCGACGGAGCCTGCCTGGCCGATGCCAGTGGGAGAATACGACTTGAAGATTGATATGGGAGGAGGACTTGGAGAGTTTGTCAGTGACAAGATCGACGCCCAGACAATTGCCAGCAGAAGAGAGGAGGGAGCCGACAGCGTTGGAAGTTCCCTGCAAAGCAAGATTGAGAAAATGACCGGCTTGGTGGGGGCTGTTGACGTGTCGAGGAGCCATACGACCACCTTCGACGGCGCCAAGAGCGGCTACCAATACACGGTAACTTTCATTGGCTACAATGGTGATCTTCCCAAGCTAAATTTGCAGAGCAAGAACTTCACCTTCACTCCCGATGCGGAGGTGTTGGTGGAGGAGCGTAGAAATGGGGTGGCCAACGAATACTACAACTACAAGAACAAGGGGGTGAAGGTGGACTACGAAGCGGAGCTATTCCCCTTCTTTTTGATGGTGTTTGAAGATGGGGTTGTGCCCGAGGAGATTTCAGGAGGACTGGAGGAGGTATTGAAGGCGGCCATTTGGTACGAGGAGATATTCGAGGTGAAACGGATGAGCGTCGTGCTTCCGGAATTGCCCTTGGGGAAGCTGGGGCGGACCGTGAGGATCCAGTTCAGCAAGGTTTACGACAACAACTACCTGTCCCTGGCGGAGGTTGGGGTTTTCAAAAAGGGTCTCCACCCCATGAGCAAGTACGTGGGTGGGACTCCTGTGGCGGAGAAGTCTATCGTGTCGCCCTACGTTGCCGAAGACAGCTTGACGGAGACCTTCAAGAACTTCATGTATGGAGGAGCCTGGACATTGAGCATCACAGACCACGAAAGTTATAGCGCGACTACTGAGAGCGGGGTTTTGGAGGAGAAGAACGGAAGGGGGAGCGTGAACGATTACATTTTGGTCATTACCGACCAGTGTAACAATGTGGATCGCTATTATGTCGAGACACAGGCGCTCTTGAAGACACTTCCCAAATACGGGGATCTCTATGTCAAGGAATTTGACGATAGAGGAAACGGCGAGTGGTGGACTCAGAATGAAGGTGTCAAGACCGGGGAGGAGAAGGTGATGGCGGTGGTCGGAATGGAGAGGAACCTTGGACCTTGTTATGGAGTCGATACGACCGGATTAAATGGTGTTCGGAATGTGGGGAACCACAGGTACTGCCCGTTGAATTTTGGGGTTGGGAACTTGCTCAATACCCAAAAGAGCGGAAGCGTGTCCGAGCAGCGATTCTTGGTCAATGAGAGAGTGATCTTCTATCGACCCTTTGCGGACTTTGAGGGCAATGACCACTTTACGTTTAGCAATGTGGTCGGTCAGCAAGAGCTGGAGGAGGTCGAGGTTAGAGTGAATGTCAGGAACTGTAGGAGGTTCTACAGTAATGAGAAGAAGGGTATCGTCGAAACGGAGCCGGATCTCTGTGCTTGTAAGAGGACGGAGGAGAATCTTTTCGGCGACCCCGTCACGTGCCCCGGAGCAGTTGCAAGCACTTGCGCTGGAGAGGGGAGTGATATTTACGGTCCCATGTGTGTTGAGTGCGTGGGTAGTGTATTTACCGACTTCACGGCGGACTGCAAAGTCGAAATTGACAGAGCGGTGTCGCTATTGGAAGTTAAGGGCCGGTGTGTTGGGGGCGGTGTCGTTCCCGGAGGCGTTCCAGACTGTAGCAGCGAAAGTATCTCTACTTCTTCCAGAGAGCCTTTTGTGTTATACTCGAGCGCCGATTACACCGGCGGAAGGGGCTTGGTCCCCATCAAAATGAATTGAATTGAAATGAAATCGAACTTGAATTAATAATAATATGATTCCTGTGCAGTGATGTGAGCCAGTCTCTCATTTTCAAGCTTTGAGGGGCTGGCGAGCCATAGCACGGCAGGTGCAAATAATTATGTTTTGTAACCTTGTGTAAGTAAAAGTTGGAATTGCTTTAACAGATACCGATTTTTTTTGTTCTTTTTACTGAATGATTATTTAGTGCAGTGGGTGGGCGGGCGTCTAAACACCTCGATCAACAACAGCCAATTCCAAATCGTCCATTTCACCTACATCACTTACTACGCCACCCAATTCACCTACAGCTAATGTTGATCCTCTATCACGTAACCTAATAACTTCCCTCGATGCACAGTAAGGAGTGCGACAATACGGGCAGATGTTCTTCTCCTTGACCCAAGGGAGTATACAGTCTGTGTGGAAAATGTGCTTACAGCCACCCTCAGCGAGTGTAAAAGAGCTGTGCGAAACGGCATCGGAAGGGATGAAAGTCTCCAGACAGATGGCACAGTGGCAATCTACCCCAAGATCAGCAGCAGCAGCAGCAGCAGCAGCAGCAGCATCACCATCACCATCACCATCACCATCACCATCACCATCACCATCACCATCACCATCACCCACGCGCCCCCTACCCATCACTCTGAGAATATCCTCGTAGCACCCCGACTTCAATACCAAAGGCTCCCCGAACAAAACCTCCCCCATGGTCCTCGTTCTCCTCCCCCCGCCGTGGTTCCGGTTCGTGTTTGCCCGTCGATTCCGACTTCGATTTCGATCCGCAGCGTGGAAGAAACGAAGGAGACCGCTGCGGCCGACGTCGTCGTCATTGCCGTCCCCCTCCACCTCCGCCTCCGGATCGTCGCTAGAGTCGTCGACTTCCACCGTCACCTCGTCCTCCTCCTCAATCACCACTGCGCCCTCCCCAAGCCCGAAATGATCTCGAGTTACCTCCCAGCAGCGGTAGAATAAAAGGTAGAAAAAGGTGAGGAGAACTATTAGTGCCCACGTGAGAAATGGGATCACCACGAGGACTATGATGAGAGGCTGCCATGCGCCTCCTTCGAGGTATCCGTCTTCCATCAGAACCGAATGAATTGGATGGATCGGATCTAATGACGCATCTAAATTAATGGGAAAAGAAACGTGGGCTTTTTTTCTGAAATGTTCTGCCATCTTGGTTGGATTTGAGTGTTCCGCTTTATATTTTACCTTACCGCACAACATGGCTCCAATCAGCAAGGCCAAGGTGATGAAAAGTCTGTCCTCCATTCCCGCCTCGACCTTGACGGCGTCTACGACTTCCCTGAAAACGATAATGGAGTCGATCGCCTCCGAGTTGGGCGCGGGCTACGCCGCCGTCAAGAAGCACAAGCCGTCGATCCAGGAGAAGCTCGAGGAGAGGCTTCTGGAGTTGAAAGAGGAGGAGGGGGAAGGGGAGGGGGAGGGGGGAGGGGGAGGGGAGGAGGACGCAAGCTCATCCGACGATGACTTGGAGGATGCGTTCGAGGCTGCGATGTCGGCGCTCCCCGCCTTGTTCAAGGATCGCTTCGGGGAGATCTGCTTCTTCCAGCCGTCCAAGAAGAAGAAGTCGGAGTGGTTCCCGGTGCTGGTGTACGACCCGGCGCTACTGACGGGCGGGGGGGTTAGGGACGGGTGGGTGAGAAAGTTTCAGAACGGGAAGCCGGAGCATATTATATTCTACTACGGGAACAGCTACCAGCAGAGGAACAACGCCTACGCTTACGCCAAGAACAATGACCAGCTGGTGTCCTATGAGAAGGGGAAGGAGCTGGGGTACTGCAATGTTGAGAAGTTTACGAAGAAGAAGAAGCTGTCGAGGAACGAGGCGTTGATTGTGAAGGGCGTGGAGGTCGCCGAGGCGGAAATTCTCATAGAGAAGGAGGTGAGTGTTGTGTGTTGTGTGTTGTGTTGTGTGTTGTGTTGTGTTGTGTGTTGTGTTGTGTTGTGTGTGATGTGTGATGTGTGGCGTGTGATGTGTGGCGTGTGGCGTGTCTGTTTACGTTCGTGTCTGTTTTTCGTTCGTGCGTTTGGCAGTTTTTTGCGCATGCGTGCCTCAAACACTTGGCAAATCTCCTCGCCCGTCAACTAACACTTCTCTTCCCTCCCCTTCCCTCCCCTTCCCTTCCCTTCCCTTCCATTAGTACCGCGCCCTGTGGATGCGCGCGGTCGGTCTGACGGTCGCGTCGGCATCTGCCCCGGAACCGGGGGACGAGGAGGCGGAGAGGGAGAGGAGGATAATCGAGGAGGCGGAGGCCCGGGCCGAGGCGATGGAGAAGGAGAAGGAGAAGGAGAAGGAGAAGCCGGACGGGAAGGAGAAGGCGGACGGGAAGGCGGAGTCGGAGACTCGTAAGCGCAAGCGTCCTTCGGGGGTCCCGGATGCCTCCACGCAGCCCTCCTCCTCCCGGAAGAAGGTCCTCACCCCGGCCGAGATGGAGGAGGAGAGGAGGAGGGCGCAGCACGCGAAGGACGAGTGGAAGGCGGCGCAGGAGGCGAAGAGGAAGGAGCAGAAGTTCAGGGTCATGTCGGGGGAGGACGCGAGGGGGCTGAGGGTGGAGCTGGAGAGGTGCGCGGCGGGGGGGGGGGGGGGGGGGGAGGGGGCGGTGGCGCGCCGGGGCGGGGCTGGGGCGGGGGGCGGCTCGTGCCGTCGGAGGGGACGTTGGCGTTTTTATTGCGAACCCGTGCAGCTGCACA
>Ga0115557_1000299_pt1 | contig 34870 bp, 1 predicted proteins | sample COGITO_mtgs_1104_FD_87280 | JGI IMG/M metagenome (GOLD analysis project Ga0115557, IMG submission 87280) | Pelagic marine microbial communities from North Sea - COGITO_mtgs_110421 | ecosystem: Environmental > Aquatic > Marine > Epipelagic | place: Germany:Helgoland, sampling site Kabeltonne...
GGTAGTGGTTCGTCATCACACACTGCGGTATTGATTGGAACCGATGGATCATCCAATTGGACCGACCAAGGTCCTCCGGTCTCCAGGCAAGGAAAATTTGGTGGAGCTCTTACTTTGGATGGAGCCAATGATTATGGTTACACCAGTGGGTATAAGGGAATAACAGGTGGTACCCGTCGAACCTTGTCGTTGTGGTTTAAAACCTCGACTGCGAATAAGCCTATTCTTCAGTACGGTGCATCTGGTACAGGTACCCTGTTTAAAGTTTCAATTAATGGATCTGGTGCCGCTGTCGTTGACTTAGGAGGTGTATCCATAACTGGTGGTAGTAGTTTAGCCAATGGAGCCTGGCACCATCTTGCAGTAAGCGTTCCTGAAAGTGGGAATTCCGGAGGCGTGAAACTATATGTTGACGGCTCGGCAACAAGTGGAAGTGGAACCACAGCAGTTAATACCAGCAACGCAAATGATTTGAAAATTGGTACGGACGGATCTGCTTACTTTAATGGTCAGTTGGATGACATTCGTCTCTATCAAGCAGAGCTAAACTCCACAATGATTACGAAAGTATATGGTGGTGGAACCGGAGACTTTAATCGTCTCCAGTTAAAAGCCTCTGGTTCGTTTACGGTTACTGCTTCCCAAGCGGGTAATGGGACTTACGCGGTCGCTCCGGATGTTACTGAAACCTTGAATGTCGGAAAGCTTAGTCAGACCATTGCATTCTCCCCGATTACTGATAAGTCGATCGGTGATTTTGATTTTGATCCTGGTGCGACAGCAAGTTCTTCTTTGCCTGTAACCTATACAAGTTCTGCACCTTTGATTGCCTCTGTGGAGGGAACTACAGCAGGAAGTCAAAAAATTAAGGTACGAGCTGCCGGTCAGGTAACTATCACCGCTTCACAAGCTGGTGATACTGCGTACAATGCTGCGTCGGATGCTAACCAAACCTTCACCGTTGGTTACTACAACCTATTTGCCGACTCCTTGCCCGGATTAAAACTTTGGCTTGATGGTAATAGTGTGGATAGTGATCATTCAAGTGCGGACATTATCACAAATGGAACCGCTATAGGTTCATGGAAAGATCGTTCCGCTAGCACCAACCATGCAACACAGGGAACGAGTGCGAACCGACCGACTTACACGTTGAATGGATTAAATAGTAAGGGAGTGCTCTCTTACACCGCCGGTCAATCTTCGGACATTAGTGCAGACTCAACAATCCGATCGATTTTTGCGGTCATTAAACAGGCTTCCAGTCAAACTGCAGAGACGCAACCTTTTGGAGGAAATATTGCAGGTACGACTTCGGCTGGAAAGTTTGGACTAAAAAGAACAGGTAGTAGTATGCTTGATTCTGGAATCACTTCCCAATCTTTTGCGGTAGTTACCTGGCAGATGGCATCAGGGAATTATGCGGTTTATATAAATGGAGAAGAACGTGTTACCGGAACCGATCCGAATGCACCAGCGGCGTTTACCAAGATTGGAAATAATTTTGCCGGCCAGATTGCAGAGATTGTCGCCTACAATGCTGCTATGAACACCTCCGTTCGTGAAAAACTTGAGGGTTACCTTGGGCATAAATGGGGACTGAACACCTCTTTCCCAACCTCGCACACTTACAAGGTTGCGAAACCCGCGTTTGGTGGAACCCAGAATTTGAACTTCCAAACTCTGCCTGACCGTCAGACTGGACAGACCGTCACCTTGTCGGTGACTGCGGATTCGGGGCTGAGCACTTTCAGCTATGACAGTAATGACACCAATGTGGTTTCCTTCTCCGGTGATGTAGCCACGGCCTTAGCTGTGGGTAAAGTTCGTATTACAGCAACACAAGCTGGTAATTCAAACTGGTTGTCCGCAAATGCATACCAGGATTGGATTGTGACAGCCACTCCTCGTTCGGACCAAAACATTACCTTTGCGGCAATACCAAATAAGAATGCTTTGTCTGCGAACTTCGATTTGAATGCAACGGCAAGCTCCAGTCTGCCTGTCAGCTTTACCAGTCAGACTCCGAATATTGCAACCGTGGACGGAAACGGAACGGTAACGATTAAGAGTACGGGAGTAGCAACCTTTAGGGCATCGCAAGATGGAAATGGTAGTTACAACGCAGCCCCAACAGTAGATCAAACTTTGACTATCACCAAGGTACCACAAACCATTACCTTTGGGTCGATTTCCAATCAAAATTTAAGTGCGGGAACTTATTCTTTAAGTGCAACTGCGAGTTCAAATCTTGGTGTTTCTTTTGTATCGAGCAATACATCATTAGGAAGTGTATCCGGTAATGTGGTCACGCTGGTTGCCGGTGGAACTATCACTATTACCGCAAGTCAGGGTGGTGATTCAACTTACGATGCCGCACCCACGGTTAATCAAAACTTAACCATTATTGACGACACATTGACTGCGCAGACAATTACATGGTCTCAGTCTTTATCCAGCCTTAGTTACGGAACTGCTGATACAAACATGACCGCGAGCGCAAGTTCCGGCTTGGCTATTACCTACATTAGCTCGGATTCCAATGTGGTTGATGTGAATGGATCGTTCCTGAAAATAATTGGTGCAGGTACCGCGACGGTTTCTGCTTCACAGGGTGGAGATGGTCAATATTCCGCTGCCTCCACGGTGGATAAGAATGTAACGGTGAGTAAAGCGAATCAAACCATTGTGGCCGCAAATAATGCCACTACCCTACCCAATATAACCAAGGATTCAGGAGACTTTGAATTTAGTCCAGGTTCGAAATCAGTTAAAACTGGAACTACCACGAGCACGGGTCTAGCTGTCAGCTATGCGAGTTCCAATAGCAATGTGATATTGGTTACAAATTCCGGCACCCGTTTGAAGCCTGTGGGGGGAGGTACATCCACAATCACAGTTACTCAGGCCGGGGATTCAGGCTACAACCCCGCCAGTTCTAAAACCTTTACGGTTACTGTCACTGAATACAGTCCATACAATGATTCGTTGCCAGGCATGATATTCTGGTTGAACGCGAATGATGTGAACGGTGATGGTTCACCAGACGCAACGACTGACTTTACCAGTATTGGAGGGAAAGTTCAACCTGATGGCTGGGCCGATGTATCAGGCAATTCCGTTTCCTTTAGTCAATCTTCCACCTCCAAGCAACCCGTGCGGATCGTGCAAAACGGATTGCCTGGACTGGCATTTGGATCCACACTTGGGAATTCAGGTGCTTACCTGTCAGGTTCCGTACCTTCCAGTGTTAATGGGAATGTCGGCTATACCATGGTGATTGCCGCTAAAACCAGTGGTACCAATAGTGATCGGTTTTTCCACTTTGGTGCGTCCTCCGGAGCTGCTGGCCAAGTAATCGGTCTTGGTGTAAATGGAGGCTTCTACTTTAATGGTGGAGGCGAGCAGACTTTCAGTGGCGTGAACTTTGGAGGAAATGTACAGGTGGGTGTGTTCCGCAGGAAAGCGGGATCAACCTATGCGGACAGTGAGTTCATTTTCAATGGTGCAAATCAGATTGGTACTGCAATTTCGGGAACGAGCACACCTTCTATTCCCTCAACTGGAAGAGATATGCTGATCGGTGCCGGGAGAAATTCAAGCGGTGCAATATCCAGTCAACTTGCCAATGCGGTGATTCATGAGGTGATGCTCTTCGAGGGAGATCTGAATGATTTTGCGGTTCGACGTTTGGAAGGATATTTGGCTTACAAGTGGGGCTCAAATGCACGTCTGAACAACGGACATCCATTTGGTTCGAGTCGTCCGCAGTTTGGGGGGGCACAGTCCATTACTGTAGCCGCCACCAATGTCCCATTGGATGCTGCGGATAGTAACAAGCCCTTTATGTCGACTTTTGATAGTCCTTTTGAATTAGAGGGGGCTTATGCCACTTCTGGTCTCGATATAGTATACGAGACAAATAACTCTTCAGTCATAGCAGTTAATTCCGCAGGGGAACTGAATCCTGTGGGTACTGGACTTGTAAGGGTAACTCTCAAGCAACCTGGGGACAGTCATTTCTCTGCGGCATCCAATAAGACCTTTGATATGAAGGTGATTGGTAAACGTCCCCAGACACTCAGCTTTACTACAGTGAACGAGACACGGATAGATCAAGCAATGGACTTAAATGGAAGTTCTTCGGCCGGTTTAACAGTTGCCTACTCAATTACTGCGGGCAATAGCATAGCAAGTCTATCTGGCACTCGTCTTACTTTCTCCGGTACTGGCTCGGTGACCATTCGGGCAAGTCAGTCTGGAAATGGAACTTACGCCGCAGCGGTAGTCGTTGATTCTACTTTCTTGGTGAAACGACCCCTTACTCTTATTTTTGATTCCATTGGCGATATGGGGAAACAGCAGCAATTCACAGTGAGGGCGGTCGTACTTGACGGAATAAGTAATCAACCAGTTCAGGTTTCGCCCACTTATTCCATTATTTCGGGCCCTGCATCTGTCAGTGGCGGTCAAATTACCTGCGCTAATACAACGGGTGTAGTTCAGGTTCGAGCAGTCGCAACGGGTGCCGCATTTTTTACCACTACGGCAACAACATCTTTTAATGTGACCAATAAGCAAGGGCAGACCATTTTCTTCAAGCAGGGAGAAGCCGGAGGATTGCGCGATCTTCCACTTTCGAGGAAGCCAACTCCATTAGGGCGAATGGCCTCTGCTAGCTCAAATTTGGGAGTGACTTTCGAGTTAACTGCAAACCCGAATAATGCGATGCAAATTAATGGGAGCGGAGCGAATGCGGTGTTGGTTTTCTCCAAAAACTTTAGCGGATTTGGAGGAGCCGATGAACTGACAGTTTCAATCAAGGCTACGCAAGCCGGAAATGGAAGTTATAATGCGGCTGCTGATGTTATTCGTGATATTAAAATCAAAAAACCAGGAAAGAGTGCTTTCTTTGATGAACGAAGGATGGATCCACGTTACCCGAAGGAGCGTGACAAGTTTGCCCGTAAGCTTTTCGCCAAGAAAAATCTAAAAGGACTGATCGACTTGGATGGTTCCGGAAGCATTACGATTGACGACGCCAAGCTTCTCTTTGATTCAGATGACTTTGATTCCGATGGCGATGGGATGAGCAACTTTATGGAACGAGCTTTTGGAGGAGACTCTCTGAGTAGCGATGCAAAGACAACCCTACCAAGAAGTATTAGGCAAAAAGATGGTAAACAAAGAATTACTTTCCAACAATATAGCACAGAATATAACTCGGAGGGAATTGAGTACATTGTGGAAACCAGTACAGATTTGCGTACATGGACTACAACTGGAACTTCCCAAGTTGATCTGAACGGTGGTGACACGGGCAGTGGAATAGACATTGGTGGGGGAATGGAGCGCGTTCTTTGGGAGACATCTGGTACTGCATCCTCCAAAGGGGGCAAGCAATTCCTTCGAGTACGAGTAAGGACTAAATAGAAGAGAAGAGTAGCGCATTTCAGGTCACTATTGGTCAATATTGTTTAAATTAAACTAGAGTTCGCTGCACTTCCAATTAGTTTTGTATCTGCGGTTTATTTTAATATTGAGCATGATATAGTAAACTTTTTGCCGTAATTTGTAGTATTCAGCCAAGTTGTGCTAAGTGTTATTACCTTTATGTGTTTAGAATACTTTTACTGTAATTTCTATTTTAGTAAACTTTGTGCTTTTTAAGTTGCTTAAATTGCTTGCGGGCAGTGATTTCTTTTTGGAATTTTTACCTTGAATAAAAAGGGGCATATACATTGAATAATTGCAGACCCTAGTTTATATTAAATCCTTAATGATCATTCGTATTTTGCTCTGTTTGATTCCCCTGTGCTTGGGGATTGGAACTGTAGTGTCTGAAGCGATAGTAAAGGAAAGCGATTTGCTGAGTCGGTGGAGTTTTGATGAGGGGAATGGAACCACCTCGGTGGACATGACTGGCAGCGGTGTGAATGCAATTTTAGAGGGTGCGGGATGGGGGGTAGATCTTAATGCTATGTCCAGGAGCAGTTTGGATCTGAGTAATGGTTCTTCCTATGCGCGCGTGCCTGCCCACCCCAATTTGCAGGCTCGGGTTAACTTTTCGATAATGCTTTGGTTTAAAAGCAACGGATTACCCTCAGATTATTCTCAGTTGCTCTCCAAGCGTGATGGCATGCTTTCTCCTTATTTTATTCAAGTTGAACCGGGTGGTGCTCAGATCAAATCAATATTTCGTTTTTTTGCTGATTATGTCGATAATGGATCCTTTGCAATTAACCAATTTCAATGGCATTTATTGACTTCAACTTATGATGGGGAAAGATTGAAGACATACATCGATGGGGTCTTATCTGGCTCAATCCTGAATTCAAATTCAGTATATGTCGAAAACGGAGATCTTGGAATTGGAGGTTCGCCGGATGGAAGTAATATATTTAATGGCTGGATTGATGATGTTCGACTGTACGAGATCGCTCTCACTGCTAGGGATATTGAAAACGCCTACGGAGGAGGTTTCGGGGACTTCGGTCCCTCGGTTGACATCAATGTTAGTCGAGCCAGTAATGCCTCACCCATTCCCGTGGTGTTAACTTTTCGGGATTCTTCTAACAATTTAGTCAATGTTAATGATCTAAATGAATCAAATGAAAGTACTGATTTTTTACTTTCGGGTGGGGTTATTTCTAATTTTATCAAGGATAGTAATTCAACCTATCGATTTGATATAATTCCGGATCGTAATCCTCAGAGGATATTTCTCACATTAAACGCAGGTGCCGCAGTTGATTCCTTGGGAGATTACTCTCAACAACAATCAATTACTATTTCCTACAACAAAAAAGTGACCCGTTCCGATTATCTAGTTGGTTGGTGGAGTTTCGATGACGCAAATGGAACGCTCGTTCCCGATCAGTCGGGGGGAGATGCATCGGCCAAGTTAATGGGGACGGCATCCATTGATACGAGTAGCCCCAAGTTGGGTAATGGTGCCCTTTTATTGGACGGTTCAAATAGCTGGGCTGAGGTAGGTTCTCTGATGACGCCCAGTAAAACTACTCGGCATAACGATTTGATTGGTTGGTGGAAGTTCGATGAGGGCTTAGGAAGTAGTTCTATTGACTCCGTTACAAATTTATCAAATGCCGGGCTTTTAGATGGGGCAAGTTTTTCGGTAACAGAGAAGAAGTTTGGGGACTCTTCCCTACATCTTCCTCAAGGCTCGACCGGGGCAAAGGTACGATTGACTCCTGCCCTTGATTTGGGAGGAACTACTACGGTCGCCACCTTTTCAATTTCCACATGGTACAAGAATTTATACCCAACTGGCAATTGGCGAACTTTATCTAGGGGATTCACCAATGGACACCACCTTATTGTTTCAGATGTTAGCAATCGGGTCGGAGTTTTTGCCAATGGGAACGGAGACTGGCGAGATTCTGGTGAGTTTGATTTGGAAGCAGATGGATTATGGCATCAGATCGTTCTGGTTTCAGATGGGGTGACTAGTAAGTTTTATTTGGACGGAGCCTATCAAGGAGATTCAGACCGTCCTACAGGACAGAATATTTACACCTTAGGCAATTATGATGGCGGGGGGCAACGGTTTGCCGAGTACCTGGATGATTTTAGAGTCTATGGGGTTGCGTTGACTGATTTTGAGGTCGAAATGCTTTACCGGGAAGCGGAGGGTGCACCATTGGATGTTGGTGTGGGGAGTTACTCTATTTCCGCATGGGTCAAGCCTTCTGCCATAAAAGCCACTCCTGAGTACAATTTTGCATTCGGATGGTACGAGGGAGGTGGCGGGGAATATATGCAGGCGAAATTGGGGCAAGGTACCACCGTAGATTATAATTCTCTTTCGTTATTGAATCCTGGGGATTCGTTACAATCATCGGTAATGCCCGGTGGAGTCACAGAGAGGCTATTTAATGGATCGTACGACGATAATCAATTAGATGACATCGACGGAAAAGGATACAGGTTCGGAGAAACTATTCCCAATAACCAAGTAACACGAACTGCGGATGCCAATTTTTCTGTTCTCACTGCTTTTCCGACCAGTGGCCCTCCCCCGGATTCGATTTTATGGGAACAGGGTGGAGCGGGTACGGGCTCATTTGTTGGATTTAATGGTGGTCACCTTAGGATTAGGATTGGGAGCGGGGCTTCTGCGCATGTTGCCCCGGCATCTTCTACCGGGAATATGGCTTTACTTGACATTCCTTATGCAGAATTAGCAAGTAAGGGATATACCGATGGCAAGTTGTATGATTTGAGATGGGAGATGAGATTAAACCCTGGAAGCGTCCGCATTTGGGTGGATGGAGATTTACTTGGAGAATCAAACACAACAGGTTCTTCCAATCTGGCCAATTGGTCGGGAGGAGATAACGGTGGTTTTGGTAAGCAGGAAAGTTCAATATGTGTAGGAGAAACATCGACTCCCTGGCCCTATGCGATTGGGTCCTCCCTACTCTATCATTTCGGCAACGGATTTCGTGTTAGGCATGATTATGTTTATCAAGACACAAATTTTGATATACCGATTGATTTTAACGGTGCCACTGTGAATGCACGTTCTCTTTCTACCGGAGAGAATAAATCGGGGACAGGTGTTGGAACTGGAACAGATAATATTGGAGGTTTGTGGTACGGAAAATTAAGAATTGGTAATTCTGGGTATCTTAAGGCAGGAAATATTACTTTTGCGACCAGGAGTGATGATGGAAGTGTTTTGTGGATTGATATGGACGAGGATGGCGACTTTTCTAAAACCGGTCTAAATGGAAGTGAGTTAATTGTAGACAACAAGGGAGGTCATGGGCAAATAAACCGATTTGGTACCCGCTTTCTGGGCCGTAAATCACCACTTCTTATGCGAGCAGGAGTAATCGAGCACAAAGGGGTAGCGTTGGCTGCAGACGGATATCCGGTTTCATGGCATGCGACCTATGACCAAGGTTTTAGTGGAATATCTTCCACTCCGATGGAGGTGGGAAGTTGGTATCATACAGTTATGGTTGTGGATCGAGAAACGGGTCGAATCAAGCAGTACTTGAATGGGCAATTATCCGCAGAAAGCTCCTTTCCGGCTGGAAGACAGGGAGAAATTTCATTGGGTGACTGGTTTATAGGAGGGATGCCCACTTTTAATGATCGTTTTGCAGGTTCAATTGATGATGTTCGAATTTACTCTATTGCATTGAACGACGATGAGGTTGGAAAAATTTATAATAACAGTAGCGGAGATATGGGACTGGTAGCGGAGTTTACCGCTCCCAGTATAACGGATGATTCAAACATATCCGTTGACCTGCGTTTTTTACAATTTGAGGAACCGGTTGTGGTTACTGATTTAAACCAAAGTGATTTGATTGTAACTGGTGCTACAATCTCAACTTTCAACGATACTAGCGACGGGAATTTTTCTTTTACTTTGATACCTACTCAAGGATCCACTGAGATTACAATTTCTCTTGCCCAGGGCGCGGGGCAATTAGGGGGTAATGCAACATTACCTTCCAATACATTTATCCAATTAGTTCCACCAGTTCCTGGAAAGGCCGATTTGGTAAGTTGGTGGTGGTTAGATGAGGGAAAGGGAACTAGTGCAGAGGACAGCATCAGTGGTTCGAGGGGTACTTTATCTGGGGGGGTATCCTGGTCATTGGCCTCGACCTATGGAACCTCTTTGTCGTTTCTCAATACTGGTGATTATGCAGACTTGGGCGTACCGGCGGCCGGTTTTGATACTAATGAATTTAGTTTAAATTTTTGGTTTCGGAGGAATGAAGAAAGCTTTAGTTGGTCCGCTGAGCAAATTTCAAATGTGATGTTGAGTTTGGGCAATGATGAAAATTGTTCTTTACAGTTAGGAACCAAAGGAAGCGATGTGGAAATATTCTTAAGTACTATCGGCAAGTCAGATCGAGCCAGTATGTCGGCAAATATTTCAGATGGTACGTGGCACTATCTCTCAGTCAGTTACAAAGAGAGCATATCTCCCGGTAATGAATTACAAATTTTTCTTGATGGTTCCTCCATTGGTTCAACCAGTATTTATGAGGGCGGGCTTTCTGCTGGTTTGACTGAAAAGTGGTTTCTCGGAATTGCGCGACTGAACTCCACTTCCGACGGGCGGTTTATGGGGAACCTTGATGATATTCGGCTTTCAAGAAAGGCAGTTAGTCTGTCCGAGCATCAAAGTGTTTATAATAGTGGAAATGGCGATCTCAATCTTGGCCTTTATGCCTCCTACCCGAGTGCCACTCATTCGAACCCAATTTCAGTTGATTTGAATTTTACCCGCTACGGGATGCCTTGGGTGGTGGACTTCAATGAGAGCATGCTTGGATTGAGCAATTCTGTTTTCCATGACATAAATGTGACTACTGGGTCGAGCATTCGAGTTGAATTTAACTCGACGGTTAATCCGGGGATTTTGACCGTCTCTTTGCCTGAAGGCATTGCCAAGGACGCATCCCTAACTGGAAACCAACCTCTTTCTTTTAGTATTGGTTTTGGCCACCCCGTAACGAAACTCGAAAACTTGGTTGCTTGGTGGACGTTTGACGAAGGAAATGGAACTACAGTAAAGGATTACATGAGTGGTTATGTGGGTAATTTAATCAATAGTATGGATGGGAATGTGACTTTTGATAATTCGAATTCGAAGTTTGGATATGCCTTGCGGTTTCCCAAGAATGCATGGGTTTCAACAAACGCCTACCCTGCAATGATGGGAGTTGGATATGCAAATCCAAGAACCATTTCATTTTGGATGTATGCGGAGCAACATGAAAGTCCCAATGGTTCGAATCGAGATTACGAAACAGGGATTTATGGAATGGGGCAAAGAAGTAATGCCAATGGTGTTCATCGGATGTGGGGTATGCGTGGTTTATGGGATACTGCAAATTACAGAAGAATTTTTTCGCAACATTGGGGATGGGATCCACAGGTATATATTTCCGAGGGGGTTAAGAATAAATGGATGCACATTGCTCATCAATACACAGGGACTCATGTGAAGGCATATGTTAATGGCAGCTTAAGGAATAATTGGGCAAAAAGTAATATATCAACCGGCAATGTATTTCCGCTTCAGTTTGGTAGATTTACAGAGGAAACTCGTACGGACCGAACTTTTAAGGGATTACTTGATGATTTCAGGGTTTATAACGCGGCGTTAGGTCCAAATGATATCTTGAAGATTTACAATAGTGGGTATGGAGACTTTGAAATCACTACATCCCTTGAGGTCGACAATGTGGTGGAAGGAAATCCAAATACTGGTCGTATTATGTTCTTTCGTGGTGGAAACCTAGTGGATGTGAACGACTTCAGTGAAGCTGATGGCGATTTATGGGTTTCGGGCGGAAGTATCATTCCCAACTCGATTAACCGTATTGGAGTCGGAACTTACGCATTTGAATTTTCACTTGATCAGGACAACCTAGTTTCCAATATATGGATCAATTCAGGTTCTGTTACAGATGATTATAATCAGACAAATGTTCCTCCTGCGGGAAGAGCTAATAATTCAGAGTCTACCCGAAAAATGTACAGGGCGGTTACCCGTGGAGAGGATTTACTTGCCTGGTGGCCCTTTGATACCGAAGTTGTTAACGGCACCTTTGCAGTGAGTAAAACTGCCGGTTCACAAGTTATTTCACTTTTTGACTCCTCTATTTCCCTTCAAGGCCGCTACGGTCAAGGGGTTCGATTCAGAAAGGATCAGAGTGATGCCCGGATCCGAGTGGAGAATAATGGAATCGATCTTGGGAATTCATGGACTTTAGCAGTATGGGCCAAAAATTTATTTCCTCCTCGTGCCTCGGGTCGATCCACTCTTTTTCGTGGTCAAGGTAAGCAGTCCAATCGAGAATATGACCGTTATCTTACTGTGCGCGGAAGTGATCGTATGGTTTCTTTCTTTGATGGCGATGATGCAAATGGCGACAATCGGTATCGGTCATCCGGATATGCATTAGATCCACTTTCTAGGGTTGGATGGCATCATTACACAGTGGTTGGTAAAAGTTCACAAACCAGGTTCTTTGTGAATGGAATGAATGTGGGTGCATCTGACCGAAGAGAACAAAGTGATGTCTACTACATTGGGAATTCGAGTAATAATGAAGCATTTGCTGAATTTCTAGATGATATTCGAATATATAATGTCGGATTGGAGGATTTTGAAATCAGTCAAATTTATGGAGGAGGATTTGGAGATCAATTTACTTCAGTTAAGATAGACGATAATTCCAGTTCAGATTCAAGTCCAAGGATTTTAAGAGTATCTTTCGGGAAGGACAGTCAACCCGTCTCTGTTTCTAATATTAATGCCCATAATCTAGAGTTAAATGTAGGCGAGATAATCGATTTCAATTCAACTGATGCTAATTCAAGCTATATCGTTTCAATTAACCCTGATTTTAATCATACCCATAATGTAATTAATGTTCCATCTATGCCGGTTAAATTTAATAATCTTAGCCTATGGTTGGATGCAAGCGATTCAGTTTTCTCAAATGTAACACTATGGTTGGATGCAAATGATACTTCAACTATTTCAACTGTTACCGGATCGACTGATGTTGAAACTTGGACAAACAAAGTAGACTCCACTGTGAAAATGCACGGTCATGCAACAAACAAACCTGCCAACGGAGATTCGATAAACGGATTGAATGCAATTCAATTCGCCAAGCGCAGTGACAATAACATGGAGCACATGTTTGCCAAAAAGAATGGTACTACCAATTGGAACCCAGCTGGTATTAATGGAACAGTCTCTGGAAAGGTGCAAGATGTTGCCATATTTCTTTCTGCTCGCCTTGATACTATTAGACGATCGACCTTCGCATTTGGCATGGGATGGGGAGACCATTTCCCTTGGGAAAATGGCCAAGTTTTTTGGAATTATTCGGATGCTCGTGCGAATGTCTCAATCGGCAGTAACGGTTCTACGATGGTACTTGCTTTGTGCTACTCCAAAACCAATGGTAAGCAAGAAATCTTTCTTAATGGAACTTCCATACTAGATAAGCCTCGGACTAATGATTACGGCACTGGTGAAATGTCATGGTTCACTTTCCCTTCAAGTGCGGCACAGGACGGTACTTGGGGAACTGAATGGACTGTTGGGGAAATAATTGCATTAAAGGGTGTAGTTCCCGATTCTGTTCGACAGGGGATTGAGGGATACCTTTCTCATAAGTGGGGATTAGACGCTCTTTTGCCCACGAGTCATCCCTTCAAAAGTTCTTCTGTAGGAGACTTAACAAATGTATTTTGGAAAGATAAGAGCCAAAAGAAAAACCATGCAGTTCAAGTGGGTAATTCAACTTTGCTTAATGCCGATCAAAATGGGCTTTCGGTTATGAATTATACTGGCACAACTGGCGAGAGCCACTGGTTTAGTATGATCAATGACATAAGAACTGTTTTCTGGGTAGTTTCAGAAGATGCCAGTGTTCCTAACTCAGATTTTCGTTCTTTATTGGGTGACACTACGAAGCAACCAGATTGGCACACGAACGTTGGTAATATTTGGGGGGCAACTGGGGGCGACGCCAATGTGTATAATGGTTATACTCGTCTAAACGGAGCGATTATTGATGGTAAGTCGACCGCGAAACCAAACAGTCTGTCTATTATTTCTCTCCGAACTCTGGGCAATGTCCAGTCAGATAACTTTAGTAACGACCGTAATATTGCTTCCCAGTCCTGGCATGGAAAACTTGCCGAACTTCTTATTTATAATGAAGCACTATCCGATAATGAAATCAAAAAAGTGGAAGGATACCTCGCTCATAAGTGGGATTTAACTGGCAATCTCGATAGTGGCCATCCTTACAAGGCACAGTCAGTTGTAACTGTGGGCGAGCAATTCTTCTATGATTCCAATTTATCGATCGAGAATTTTCGTTACGATTTCTTATCTCATGAAAGAGTTTACAAAGATTCTGATCTACTCAGTAGATGGAGGTTCGAAGAGGCAGGTCAACAGGATGGAAAAACAGTTATTCGAGATGTGGCAGTGGGTCGAAATGATGGGTTTCTAGAAGGTAATGCCCAACTGGGGAGTGGTATGTTTGGCTCTGGTTTAGTTCTTGATGGAACTGGGGATTACTTTGATATTCCGCATTTTCGCGGGCTCTTTGAAGATAATAATTTCACACTCTCTGTGTGGGTTTACCTGAATAATCTTGGAGTGGATAATGATCAGCAGGATGCCGCTATTTTCAGCACCAACGGAAACGATCTTAATACCATGCTTTTCTGGTATGATGTAAACTCTGTGGGCAATGCCAATCGTTCGTTCTCTTTTAATTTGGGTCCGACCGGGATTAATTTAAATCGCTTAAACGCCCCCGATTCCCTCGCAGTTCAGGATTTCTGGCAACACCTGGTCGCAGTGGTGTCGGATTCCCAACACTCGATCTATTTAAACGGTGAAGAGATTGCGAGGTCTGACTTTGCGGGGACAAGTCAGATACATATTGAGGGGAACTCGGTACGATTAGGCGGCTGGGATGATTCAGTAAATCAGGACTTTTCGGGCGTCTTGGATGAAGTAAGAATTTATCAGTCCGCCTTTGCCCCTAATGAGGTTGCGGTTCTCTACGGAAATGGAATTGGGGATTTGGGGATCGTGCCTACGATTGTAGTAGATTCCAATAACTCGGCTTCCACGCTTTCGGCAAGGGTTGATTTTTATCAATTTGGTCAAGCCGTTGCGGTCAATGGTTTTGTCCAGTCTGATATACAAATCTCAGGTGGTTTGGTATCTGGTTTTACCCCAAACGGGAACGGATATATTTTCACGATTACTCCATCTTCACATCCCAGTAGAATCATTGTGACTATCCCCTCTAATTCGGCTAGTCAGGGTGGGATTGGGAGTAGTGCAGTAACTCAGGAAATTAATCATCACTCAGAGTTGGTTGGTGGAGATTCCCTTACATTGTGGTACCCTTTTGAAGAATCCAATGAAACGGTTCTAGATTTTTCCGGTGCCCGAATTGATGGAGTGTTAACCGGAGGGCAACACATTCCCGGTAAATTTGGTCAGTCTCTTGCTTTATCCACCACCGATCATGTAATAGCCAATGCCGAGTCGCTTTCTCTTAGTTCTTCCTTCACCTTATCAGTTTGGGCTAAGGTCTTAGATGATGCTCAAGGAGTGCTTGTGAGGAGCGGGCAAATTCGCCTGCAATATCGACGACAATACAATCCGTGGTGCGATCTACACCGGTGGATCTTGGAAAGAAGTGAAAGCACGTTCAGAACCGGGAAGTTGGACTCATTATGTTCTGACCTATGACGGATCGGAGTTGAAGTTATTCTCAAACGGAAGTTTATTGGAAACTCTTGCGGCAAGTGGTTATTTGAATTGGGGAGATGGTGCGAATCACAACCTGTATTTAGGTAAATATGGAACGGTTGGTTGGGAGTCAAAATGTGAAATAGATGACCTGAGAATTTATAAAAATGCCTTGTCCACCTACCAGGTGAGCGATCTGTACGGAAGCGGAACAGGAGATATGGGGATTCGTCCACTTGTTTTGGGCGCCTCGCCCTTCATTGCCCGGCCTACCCCTCAAACGATATTATTTATGGACGGCAATCAGACTGAATATGTAGCCGGGTTATCGGAGGCAGAATTAAATGCAACCGGAGCTACTTTTTCTATTTATTCTGATAATGTAAATGTTTCCTACACCTATGAACTAAATGCCACTATTACTCCATCGCTCGTTCGAGTTGAGGTACCCTATGGTGCAGTTCAGAAAGATGGCAATAACAGCCAAACGGGAGCGTTTGAATTCCGTCATCGAATTGTTACCTCGGTGGAGGATGATTTATTAGCTTGGTACGACTTAGATAATATTAGCCAGATGACCGCCTTCGATCGATCAGGTAGACTCCAGCACGCAACCTACTCGAGTGATGATGCAACCATTCCTGATGGGGGGAACCTAGCCGCATCTCCACTTTTTCTGAGCCCTTATTCGCCATCAAATGTTTTCGATAACGATTCAACTACAATTGATGGAAGATGGTTGGCTGAACAGAGTGCCTTGCCCAATGTTTTTGTCCGCTATGATTTTGGCACTCCAGTTACTATCGGTGGCTATCGTATTGTAACCCAGCATTTTGAAGTCGAGGATAGATCGCCTAAGTCCTGGCAGTTACTTGGGTCTGAAGATGATTCGAATTGGACCACCGTTCTGCATTCGGTTTCGAATGAAATTGGATGGACGGCATGGGAGGGAAGAAATTATCTAGTTTCTTCGCCTAATGCTTATCAGTATTATAAGCTCGTATTTTCTGAGGCAACTGGTTCTGACACTTACTTAGGTTTAGCTGAAATCGAGTTTTTTCCTTCTTTTCGTCAATCTCAGGGTAAATTGGGCAAAGCTCTGGATTTAAATGGAGAATCGCTCACTTTACCTTTCCGAATGGACCAAAGTAGCACGACGAAAGGGATGACCTTTTCTGCCTGGGTCAATCCGCGTCTAGTAGAGGGTGGTGTTGGTAACGAACGAATAATTTTCTCTACTGATGACGGTGGTTGGGATTGGACCATGTCAATTCGTTACGGTTCCTTAACTTCTTGGACTGGACAGACTCGTATTCAATCACCGCTTCAGGTTTATCCAAACGAATGGGCTCATTTGGTTTCTGTTTTTAATCCAATGCAAGGTCGAACTACGATGTATGTTAATGGAGAGTCCACTACGCTCGATTCACTAGGCTTTGATGATAATTCAATTCTCCTTACAATAGGCACAGACTCCAATGGCAGAACTTTTGACGGATTAATCGACGATATTCGTATATGGGGACGACCACTTAATTTGAGCGAGGTGGCGAAACTTTGGGGTAATGGCTTGGGGGATTTGGGCCCGAGTGTTGATCTTCAGGTTGAAAACCCAACCTACGGTGCACAAATCAATGTAACTGCTCAATTTAATCAACCTATTACTGATTTTAATGCGTCAGCGGATTTAGAATTCACCGGGTTAACATTACAGAGCTCGTCTTCTGATTCTGAATCGAATGTGAGTGCTTACACATTGGTGTTTCAACCTACAAATTTGGCGGAAGGAAATTTCACCATTAAGTTAAAAGCAAATTCAGTAACTGATGTGTATGGAATGAAAAACATCGAGTTTATCCAGGAGATTGATTTTCGCCCGCATCGAATTAAGGAAAGTAATCTCGGCCTTTGGTGGGAACTTAATGAAGGAACAGGAAATAAGGTTTATGATTCATCGATTGATTTTGATCCATCATGGACTCCTGCAACTTTAAGTTCTCAGACTGTTTGGTTTGACGCAAGTGATTCTGCTACTATCGACGAAAATTCAGGAATGGTAACTCAATGGCGTGACAAGAGTGGCAACTTAAATCACTTGTCTCCTTTAAGCGTCGGACAAAGTCCGATCACTGGGGTGCGTACGAACAATGATTTAAATGTTTTGGATTTTAATGGTACTACATTTCTTACTGTTGAAGATAACACAACAATCAATGATTTCGATCAGATGTGGTTCATTGTCGCACAAGTTGATGATAGTGGAATTAGTGATTGGAGTGACTCGATAATTTCCTACGATAGTAATAGAAATGGCTTTGGGAGTTGGCAGCTTTCTTCCACAAATAAGAGTCAATTTAGATCCAGGTTGTTAAAAGATACTACATCGATTTCAACTACTGCGATGGCCAATAGTGACCTTTCTGGATTTTATCATTTATTCAACTTTTCTTTTGATCGTACTCACCAAACTCATTCAAATTGGCTGGATGGTAGCAATAATGATTTTAAGATCACTGATCTTACTCCTCTAAGTACAAATAGACGATTAATGGTAATGACGAACCGTGGTCGAAACCAATCAGTCGATGGAGCAGTTGCAGAAATTATTTGTATACCATCGCTATTAGAAAGCGATCGTCTTAATGTACAAAACTACCTTGCCCGTAAGTGGGGCTTGCCTATTGGCCAAAATTTGGGAGTAGTCGCAAATAATTGGGAAAGTCCGGGTAAGTTTGGAAGTTCGCATGTTTCTTTTAATAAAACAGATGGAAAAGCGGTCCAACTTGCTGGTGGGATGAGTAAGGATGCAAAGGTCGCTTCATTATCTTTTTGGATCAATCCTGAAAGTTCAGACTTTCACCTTTTTAGTTTGGATGGGATTGCCCCGGAATTGTCGCTTTCATTACGAAAGCAGCGCCCACTTTTCTCGATGAGTGGTTTGAATCAACAATCTTTACCCGGTACTTCGGGAGATGAGTTTTGGGCGAATGGATATCTTCCATTAAATCAATGGTCGCACCTTGTCTTCACTTACAGTTTAGAAAATCGGAGAGTTCGCTTTTACCTAAATGGAGCCTTTGATAGCGAAGCTAGTTTTGCCAATAGTCAAATCTTTCCACTTGCTCAAGCTTTTCGACTCGGACCACAGGACGGTATTGAATCGAGCTTGACGGAAGGTAAAGTGGATGACTTTAGAATTTATCATGTTGAATTAAGCACATCGGAAATTTCAGGGATTTATGGTGGGGGTAACGGAGATTTTTATAATAGATCAATCGAATTCTCCTACGATTCGAATTTACAAATCCCCAAGCCAGTCACCATTCGTTTCCTCGAGGATGGGTTTCCTGTTGAGTTAAACGCGACTGGTAGTGGCCAATTTACCAGTGCTGATCTATCCGTGACCAATGCGACTGAAACTAATCCTACCCCAGTCTGGCAGTCGGCGGGTGTCTATTTAATCCAACTCACCCCTTCGGATGATAATAGCACCAGTCCGATGGTAGTAACCATTACAGGCTCAGGAATAAGCACGCATCTATTTGAGCAAAATTTCCCCGATAAGACTGAAAGCATTCCGTATAATATTCAGATACCCCTTATACACTCCCCTACTCTTTCGCGTTGGGCGGTTGGGCAATTTGGCAGTTTTTCTTTTCTTACCGAGCATGGGGTAACACTTTCCATATCAGGTGGACCCTCCTGGTTAGATTTTAATTCAACTTCCGGAGTCCTTTCGGGTACTCCCACAGAAAGTAACAACACTACGATAACTCTGTCTGTGGAAAATCCCCATTCCACCGTGACTCAAAGCCATTTAATTGAAGTGTATGACCCGAATGCCTTTTCGGCTAAATTAGACTTAACTCCAGTGGGTGCCCTTGCGGGCGAGAACCCTAACAATTTACCAGGTCTGGTACTCCAGTTTGATGCGATGGATTTAGCCGAAGCCAATGGCACAGCCCTTAGTTCGTGGTCAGATTCTTCAGGTGCGGGGCATCCACTTGACCGGGTGCGTGGTGACCCCCGTGTTTTGATCAGTCAGGCGTTAAATGACAAAAAAGTAGTCCACTTCAATGGTTTGTCACAACTTTATTCAAGTTTTGATTTTGGCTCATTACTCTCTGATTACACGGTTCTTTCTTTTATGCGACATACCGGTGGTCAAAATGAAACGGTAATCGGTTCGGTGGGTACGAATTGGGTATTTGGACTGGGTGCAGGAAGTTCGTCTTATTGGAAAATGGGCTCGGTGATCACACAGGCGAGTTCTGCCGATCAGAATTGGCACCTTTTTGCCGGTACTTTTTCCAGCAATGGAGATGCGGTGTTGTGGAGGGACCAAGTTAAGGTCTTTGAGCAAAATACCACTATAAGCTCTGATTCAAAGCCCAAGTTTCTTGCTCTTGGTGGATCTCAGTCTAATGAGAAATTCTCCAATTCGGAAGTGGCCGAGGTTCTCCTTTATAACCGGGTTCTTTCGAATGCAGAGTTGAGCAATTTACAGAATTACCTGAGGGTGAAATGGAATGGTGGAACTGTTGAGAACTTCCCTATGTTAGTCCGTCTTTCTTTGGCAAATCATCCCAGTTTTGACCTCAATTCATTTGCAGATCCAAGTACAGGTGGGGATCTTCGTTTTTATGATCAAGACAATACGGAATTAGTGTACGAGGTTGATGAATGGAATGCATCTGGTGAATCATTAGTTTGGGTTAAGGTTCCAAGTCTTAGTCCAAACAGTAAAGTTTTTGCTTATTGGGGGAATGACGACAATACAACCGTTCCATCCTACCGATCAGATGGAAGTCTCTGGAGTGGTTTCGATGGTGTTTGGCACATGGAAGATACAAATAATTCCTCCTCCAATTCAAGGACGGCTACCGGGAATGGCGGGGTAAGTATTGGTGCGAGTTCAATAGTAGGAAAGGGTTCCTTGCTTGATGGTAATGATGATGACTTTTCAATCAATGGATACAATGGAATAACAGGGAATAATGCCCGATCGATTTCTATGTGGATGAAGAGTTCTCAAGCGAGTGGTGGTTTGTTGAGTTGGGGAAGCGCAGGGGATTATTGGAATTTTGGATGGAATTCAACCGGGCCCAGAGTTGAGATTGCTGGAGGTGCTCATGAGCAGGGATTCTTTAACCTGTCGGATGATCAATGGCACCATGTTGCGGTCACTTTCTCTGGAGCGAGTTCTGACCTTAATGAAACTCAACTCTTTGTGAATGGAAACTTAGTGGACGCACCGGCTTCCTCGACAATCGGTACGATTAATACAGTGGCAGGAACGGCTCTCAAGATTGGTTCTTTTTATGATGATACATCGCGAACTGCGGGTAGCCTGGATGAAGTTCGAGTCTCCACTGTGGCTCGTGGCGATGCTTGGATTAAACATTCATATCAGAATCAAAAAAGTTCCTCTTCATTCCTTTCCTATGATTTAAATTATTTAGTCGCTCCTGTGTTTTTATCGGATTTGAACATCACTGTGGTGAATGGTGAAGCGATGAATTACCAAATTCGGACTCAACCCCCAGCTACTTCATATTCGATTACTGATACCTTACTATCGGGTTTAACTTTTAACTCTGCAACGGGAGTATTATCGGGAACGCCAACTGTTACTAATTCCCTTACCGTGACGGTCACTGCATCAAACGCCAAGGGGGATGCCAATGCCTCGCTTACAATTAATTCTCTCGGTGCTAAGACTGCCCCCACCATTACTGCGGGAACCGTTGAGGAGGTGAGTGGTCGTACTGCAAAAATAAACGGTAATTTGACTGATACCGGCGGAGTTTCAAATACGGTTACTTTTTACTATGGACTAACGGACGGAAATCAAAGTCCAGGCAATTGGTCACTTTCCAATTCGCTGGGTTCTTTTAATGAGGGCTTGGTTCCGGTTAGCTTATCAAATTTAGATAGTGGAGAGACTTACTATTATCGATTTGAAACCAATAATACGGAACATTCATCCTGGTCGGGAATAGGATCTTTCTCCACCCTCGCCTACGATCAGGGAACGATACGATTTCATACAGGTACAAATGAAGAAGGGAGCTCTTCAGGGTTATTTTGGGATAAAAACGGAAGCGGTGAGATCAAGGTTATGGACGCAAACTTAACTAGTCAGAACTATATCGCCCCCGATGGTAGTGCTTGGATGTTGAGTAAGGCAACTTTTCATTTTACTTCCGATTTTTACCTCGGTCCGAATTTAAACCAGGTCATTCTCGAAGGGGTTAATTCACTTTCCATTGTTAGTGATGGTAATGTAAGTATTGGCAAAAGTTTGTCGGGTTCCCAAGTTCTTGGCTCGGCTCATGTTCCTGGTGGAACTCTGCAGGATGGACATGATGCCTACTATGCGGATGATCCCGCTAAGGGGGTTCGGGTGGGGCTCGGACGATTGGGAGGTTTTGGAGGAGCTCAGGGTCCTGGTAAGGGCTTGAGTTTAGGCGGCACTGGTGCCGGTGGACTTTCTGGTGGTGGTGGTTCTCATTCTGGCGAAGGAGGTCCGGGTGCGTCGGGGCCATCGGGGATTTCCTACGGATCAGGTGCCTTGGATGTTTTGATGGGCGGGTCAGGAGGAGGTATGGGTAATCTTGGAGAAGCAGCAGCCGGTGGAGGAGCGATTGAAATAATTTCAGCCGGCGATTTGAAGATCCGACCTGGTGTTTTGATCGCAATGAACGGAGGTTCTGTGTTGGTTAATAAAAATCAGGGAGCCTATTTTTCGGGAGGTGCTGGATCGGGAGGTTCGGTTCGTTTGGTAGGAGCCAGCATTTCTAATCTTGGAGTTATTGAAGCGGAGGGAGGTGACGGTTCCGGTCAGGATTCACGGGAACCGGGAGCCCGTTTTTTGTCGAATGCCGGGGGTGCTGGTGGAGGCGGACGGGTGGCATTTATCTCTGATGGCTTGATTCAACGCGGAACTGTTAAGGTAAACGGAGGAATTGGCAATGGTGACGGCTTTTCGGGTTTTTCTGGCTCCGTATTTGAAGGAATTAAAACACTCTCATCGCCTGTCAATCTTGTCCTTACAGAGGGAACTTTAATTTTAGACACCGGAGGTGCATGGACACATACTTCTGGTTTGAAAGGAAATGGAATCATCCGTCGTAGTTATGTTGATGTAGTAGGCAAACGGTACGGTTTTGGGGTTTGTTCCTTCACATTTAACAATTTTTCGCTTGGTAATGGTGTAACCGTGGTAGTGCAAGGCGGGAATTCCCTGGAGTTAGTGGTAGAAGGAAATGCCACGATTAACACAACTATATCCCTGAACGGTCAGAGTGGATTACTGGGAACTTATTCTGGGCGGGCAGGTTCGGGAGGATGGTCATCCGGTCGTGGTCTTCGCAACACCGATTTATTTGCCAACATTCATTTTGCCCTTAATGGGCAAGGGCCTGGAGGCGGAAGAGGTTATGAGATTGGCAAGTCAAATGGTGGTGGAAGTTACGGAGGTGTTGGTTCAGGTGGACTGAATGGTGGAGTTGCAGGAGTAGTGTACGGAGACGACTCTATTACCAACCTAATCGGTGGTTCTGGTGGTGGCCATTCGTTAACCGGTTCGGGAAATGCCGGCGGTGGTGGTGGAGCAGTAAGTTTTCAAGTAACTGGAAGTATTTTAATTGATTCAAACGGAACAATCTCGGTACGTGGTGGAGATGGACAGCCGAACGGAGATGGTTCAGGAGCGGCGGGGTCCGGAGGGGCGATACGGATAGAAGCGGCTTCAATTACAAATAACGGTTTACTCGACGCACGGGGTGGAGATGCTACTGGAAATTCTTCATTGGCTGGTGCGGGTGGTGGTGGAAGAATTTCTCTTCTTACCTCAGGCAGTTTAACCGAAGGAACGGTTCTTTTAACCGGGGGACAAAACAAATCTATTATTTCAAGCAACTACCGGGCCAGTGATTTAGTTGGCCATTGGACATTAGATGAGAATCAATCCACGACTATTGCCAGTAATGTTACGGGTAATGCTTTGCTCAATGGTACAATCGATGGCAATCCCCAGAGAGTTACCGGCGTGAAGGGAGGGGCGTTTGCATTTGATGGTAATGATGATCGAATTTTTGTGGGCAATAATTCGGGGCTTGAACTTGGCCAGTACACCGTTTCACTCTGGATCTATCCGGAAAAGAATGATGAGGGCTTTACCGGAGTGTTTGGAAGGAGCGGAAGAAATTACGCGATTTGGCTTGGTGATTCGGACCATGCAACTCGCCCATTTATCCATCACCGATTTGGGGAAGCAGAGAATTCGAACGAAGGTGTGAGCAACTTCAATCTAAGCGGATGGAACCGCTGGTATCATATTGCCTGTTCGAACGGCGGCATTGGGGGTGTGGCAAGAACTTATGTTGATGGTACTTTTATATCCGATAATCAGCGTTACGAGCGACGGGTAATGGGCGATTTAATCCGAAACCAAACAGCCCCATTAAATATTGGGGTGGATCCGGTCAATCCAGGTTCGGTCAATCAGTATTTTCTAGGAAGAATGGATGATATTCGCCTTTACAATGTGCCCCTTGGTTCAGAGGATGTATTCCATCTTTATCGGGGAGATTCAGGGCTATTAGATTATCAAGCCCCCCGAAACGAAGCCCTTCGCGCCGGAACTGGGGTATTGGTCAAGATTACCTCCCCCGCCCTGCCCGCGATCGCACCCCCTTCCCTCACCTACGGGAGCGAAATCATCAGTTTGGACTTAGGACAAGCAAGCGGGTTAACTTATTCAGTATCTGGATTACCCGCAGGAATTTCTAATCAAATTCTGTTTTCTCCTTCAGACATTCGAGGAGTGGCAGCCTGGTACCAAGCCGATGAAAATAACAGTTTTAGTTTATATTCAGATCTTTCTTATGAAAGAAATGATTCGGTTGCTGTTGCAGATCAGCTCGCCGCTTATTCGTTTAATGAGAGTAATCAAAGTCTAACTTTTGATGAATCCGGAAACGGACACCATGGAAGTTTTATCGGTGATATCTCCAGAATTTCGGCAAAGTTTAACGGTGGCCTTCACTTTGACGGTTTGAATGATGCGCTTGTTTTACCCAAGATCGAACACCTAGATAGTGGTTCTGCTTTTACAATTTCAATGTGGTTCAAGCGATCGAGTGATATTCAGGATAATCTGACCGCTCATTCAATTTCTAATGTCTTGTTCGCTCAGGCCAGTGCTGATTTTAATGATAATTTTGAACTGGGAACCACTGGGTCAGAGATCAAGCTTTATCTGGATAATGGTAGTGACCTTGTATATACGACTAATGATGCCAATATTTCCAACAATACTTGGCACCACTTATCCGTTACTTATGGAGAAGGTCTCAATGTCTATCTAGATGGATCGCCCGCTTACATAAGTGGTTGGGCGACCTCTCACTTGACTGGAGATAGCGATTCAGGAATTTCGAACACGCACACTTACACCTGTGCAGTCAATGTGAATGGAGCGACAAAAACAGTAAATGGAGTGCCGTTTACAGGTACTAATGCAACTTCGGGTACCAATTGGTCTATTACAAGTGGTTTTAATCTTACGCACAATAGTAATACCTCGACTGTGACTGGGCAGATTGGTGATATTTTAGGTAATGGTTTTCGATTTAACGGAGATCCTCAAAAAATTAAAATTACTGGCTTAACACCGGGTGAGAATTACACCTTTGCCCTCTACAGTCAGTCTTGGGGCGGGGGCGAGCGAAATTGCACATTAAGCAGTTCCGCCCTAGCTCAAACGATAATGGTAAATCAGGATCAATTCAATTCATCGGGGCAAGATGGTTTATTGGTTGAATGTTCTTACTGTGCCCCAGGAACCGAAGTTGAATTTACCATTGACCCTGTTGTCGGAAGTACTACTTGGCACTTGTATGCATTTAGTAATCGTGAAGGAAAAAGTGAGCTAATTACAAATACAACTGCATTTGCAACTAGCGGTCCGCTTGACTCCTCATCAGACTCTCCAGTCTCGCTCGGACTGTCCAGACCGTATTCCGACCAGACAGGTGACTTTAACGGAAGTATAGACGAACTAAGAATTTTTAGCCGTGAATTGAACTCGAGTGAAGTAGCGACTTTGTACAATGGCGGAAATGGAGATTTTAACGGTTCTACTCAAACCAAACAGGAGACGGGGAATATTCTTGCCTGGAATGATTTCTCCGGTAGTGAAAGACACGCCATTTCACCTAGCTATGTCACATCGCCTAGCAGGGTTGTGGATTTTCAGACTGGAAAAACGATGGTTTCCCTGGGTTTTGGAAAAACTCTTCAAATTGGGGGAGCCGTTTCGATGCCAATGACTGTGGTTATGGTGGGGCGTGAAAAAGGAAGTTTATTTGCCAACCGGGAATTATTTACCAATCAGGGTTGGCGTCTTGTAAATAACGGTAATTGGGTACTTAGAAGGTGGGACGATAATAATCCAAATATTGCCAGTTCCGCTCCCTCCAACCTTCTGACAATGGTGGGGTGGACATTTGACCGGTACGGCTACGAATTGCGGATTAACGGAACCACTGCTGGAACCAGCACATCTAATAATTGGCATCCCGATGTCTTTTTTGACCGAATTAATTCTGAAAGCTCTCTCCTTATTGGAGACCTGTTTTTACTGCCCCGTCCACTGGAAGTGAACGAAAGAGAAAAATTGGAGGGTTATTTTTCCCATAAGTGGAATTTAAATGAACTTTTACCCTCTGGACATCCCTATCTCGGAGAACCTCCTGTTGGCGGTGAGGGATTAGTGCTCTCCGGTACACCTCAGTTGGCTGGCAGTTTTACTGTGAATATAAATGCCTCCAATCAATGGGGTTCAGTCGATCGAAATTTTACTTTGGAGGTCAACGCAACCGCACCTCAGATACAGACTCAGTCTGCACTTCAGGTCGGTTCAAGTTCCGCCAGGTTACAGGGAGACTTATTGGAGAATGGTGGAGAAGCGGTACAGATATCCTTTGAATACGGAACTGACCTTGCCAACCTGGATCAAAACAGTACTCAGTTTGCTGTTTCAGATAAAGGAATTGCATCTCAACTACTTACCGGCTTGACCCCGGGGACGACTTATTTTTATCGGGCCTGGGCGGCGAATACTGCCGGTACTTCAAACGGCAATTCAATTTCCAAGTTACCCCTGTTTGACTGGCCACTGCAAGGTATTACCGGTTCCACAATTACTGACCTGACAGGTAGGGCAATGGGGACAGTGGGCGGAAATGCGGTAGCCTTTGTTGACCCGAGTCGGGGAAACACAGTTCGATTCGACGGACAGGACGATTATATAACTTTTGGCGATCTCGATGAAATGGATTCTCCTAATCAGTTTACTTTATCATTATGGTTTAAAAAAGAGCAGGACATTACCGGACAGCCTACGAATCATGGAATTGATAATGTTTTGGTCGCACAGTCGAGCAGTGCATCCAATGACAATTTCGAAATTGGTACTCAAGGCTCAATGGTTGAGGTTTACATCGATTCCGGTTTAGATGGAGACCTGGATACGGCGGTAAGTGTGGAAGCAGGAATTTCTCTTAACAACTGGACTCACCTTGCCTTGGTGTACGGTTCCGAAATGAGTTTGTTTATCAATGGTGTGAAAATTACAACTTGGACCCAGTACAATGGTAAATTGGACAGTAGTGTAACCTCGCCATTATGCCTTGGTATTGCCCGACCCAATTCCAATCTTTGGGGTGAATTTAAGGGATTAATGCAAGATGTGAAAATTTATGATTCGGAGCTTTCTCCGATTGAGATCGCGATTCTTGCTGAACTTGGTTCATTTCAAAGTTTTACCACAGGCACTCAGTCTGCCCCCCCACTTGTTGAGGTAAGGCCTGCTTCGAATATCACTGAGAGCAATGCAACCATTCATTATGAGCTCCTATCTTATGATGAAGCCCAACCCGAAATTATTATTTATTGGGGCCCGGTTGATCAGGGCGAAAACGAGGGGTTGTGGGAGAATAATCAAAGTCTCGGACAGCAGGGAATTGGCGAAGGTAATGTTACGATCAGTGGTTTCCTTCCCGGTGATATGATTTACTACCGGGCCCGGGCAAAGGGGCCTACCTACGGTGACTGGTCTGATCAATTTGGTCAGCTGCGTATGGTGGACAAGCCCAGTGTGTCAATACTCTCCGCTAATCAATTGACTCTTACTTCGGCGACCCTTCGTGGAAGAGTGGACGGTAATGGTGGGGTTTCTCAAACCGTGTTATTGTCAGAGCCCAAAGTCTCCAAGGATTTAATTGCTCATTGGAGGTTCGATGAAGGATCGGGGCAGGAAGCGTATGATTCAACCGGTTTTACTCCTGCCGCTCAACTTTTTGATGGGGTTTCCTGGGTAGAAGGAATGGGAGGGCAATGGAAAAAAGCTCTTCGTTTTGATGGTAGTTCGCTTGCATACCTTAAAGCGGGTTCTTTCCGAATTGAGGGTGATATGAGTTTTTCAGGTTGGGCGTACAAGGAAAATCTTGGAATTTATCAGGGTGTATTTGACTTTGGTAATGGTACAGATGATCAAAATCTATTTTTCTCCAACCGGTGGAAAACAAGTGAAGCTGAATGGACAATTCGTCGCGGTGCGAACACACGCAGCCTGTATGCAACTAATTTCTGGACACTTAACGAGTGGCAGCATGTGGTGGCTACGGTTAATGAGGCTGGGGTGATGAAACTGTACCGGAATGGTGAGCTTAAAGGATCCACTCTCGGGCATTTGCCAGCTTCGACCACCCGATCCAATCACTATGTAGGGAGGAATAGTCGGACAGATAGTGAATATTTTTACGGAATGATGGATGATTTGCGTGTATACGACCGTGCAATTAGTCCCGAAGAGGTCAGTCAAGTATACACTGGAGATCTTCAAGTTTATTCAGTCCTAGGGGGACAGAATCCGACCGTGACAATTTATTGGGGAGATGAGGACGCGGGACAGACCATAGATGTAAATTCATCCTCCAGTAGCAGTTGGGATGGGAGTGTAAACCTCGGAGTTCTACCCACGGGTGAATTTTCTACTCCACTCTCCGGATTAGCGGGTGGCAATACATATTTCTATCGTGTAACCGCTCGAAATGCAGCGGGAAGTACAGTTCTCAGTGAAGTGTCGAGTTTTTCAACTGGTTCCTTTGGATTTAAATCTGATTCATTTGCCCAGGGGCAACTTCTTCTGTGGCTTGACTCAACAGATATTAATGGGGACGGTAATCTTTCGAATGAACCTTTTGGTGGAAGAGTTGATAAATGGCGGGATAAGTCAGGTGCAAACCGACATGCGGGAAATGGGAATGGTCCTGAGCTCCGAATCAATAGTTGGAATTCGTTAACAACCTTAAAATTTGACGGCCAGAGTAATTACCTGAGAGTCTCTGATTCGAATGCTTTTAATCTAGGCGAAGATTTAACAATCTTCGTAGTGGCAAAAGGAGATACCCTCCAAGATTGGAGATCAATTCTTTCGAAAAGAGGTGAAGATAATGTGGGTTGGCAATTCCGAAAGGACAACACCGATTTTGCCACCTTTACTGTTCGTGGAACATCTGGAAATGACGGTGAGCGGGGAAGTACTCTTATTAATGGCGTTCCCCATGTTTGGTCGATGCGTAAGACTTCACTAAAACGAACTCAATGGGCGGACGGAAATCTAGAATATCATATTGATGACAGGGGCTCAATTCCTGACACCAACAGTGATGTTGTAATAGCCGGACGGGATCAGGACGGTATTACTTCTCTCAGTGGGGTTGAGATCGGGGAAATTCTGGTCTACGATCAGGCGTTGAGTGACAGTGATGTTTCGAAAATGGAGGGACACTTAGCTCATAAATGGGGATTGCTCGCCAACATGCCGGGTGTTCATTCTTACAAATCAGAAACTCCTCAATTTGAAAACCGGCCTGAAATTTTGCTTAGTGACCGTTATTCAATCAAAAAAGATTCCAATTTGAGTATGCCGATGCAGGTAAATCGGGTAGCCAGTAACTTTCTTGCCAGCGGATTGCCCATCGGATTGGATATAAATTCTACCACGGGGTTGATATACGGTGTGCCCTCGGTAGCAGGTTCGTTTACTGCCCGCGTGGAAGCGTCCAATCAATCAGGTACATTCTCGAAAGATATTCTTTTCACGGTCACCGATTTTTCTGATTGGAAGTACTCCTCTTCTATAAGTTTCCCTGGTTACACAGGTTCCTCTCTCCTTAATGACTTCCCGGTTTATCTTGAATTGAATTCGTCGCTGTCTGGGTTCAGCTACGATCAATTTGCTTCTCCATTTGGATACGACCTCCGTTTTTTGGGGAATAATGGATCCGAAGAGCTTTATTATGAACCGGTAATTTGGAACAAACAGGGAACTTCGGGTTTTTGGGTTCTTCTTTCCGCTTTTGATGAAAATAGCACAGTTCAGGCAATATGGGGTAATCCCAATGCCACCCAACAACCAAGCTATTGTAACAACGGAATTGTCTGGTCTAATTATAATGGAGTTTGGCATATGGATGGCACAGGGCTTAGTACTGTGAAGGAGTCCCGTGCGAGTGCTCATGCTACTCCTTACAACTTTGAAACCCTTCGGGTACCAGGAGTAGTCGGTACTGCTCTTTCCTTTGATGGCGTAAATGATTATGTCGAACTACCCCTTTCGATTCACCCGCAATCGGATGCCCGTCAACTTACTCTGTCTTTTTGGAGTTACGGTGGTTCCAATTTAAGTTCATCTTCAAGCACGACACTTCTTGAATCTGGATCCGCACAGGGACGTTCGCTTAACATTCATTTCCCAAATGCTTCCAGATTGCATTGGGATGCGGGAGGTCAGAACTCTTATGATAATACTAGCCGGGAATTTTCTTCCTACAGTGGGCAATGGGATCATTGGGCATTTCAAAAGGATATAGATGAAGGGGTCATGTATGTATACCGAAATGGCCAACTTTGGCTTGATGGTTATAATCGAAGCCGTCCGTTTGACGGAGATGTGGAGAGTTTCCGTCTGGGTTCCAACCGATATGGCGGGTGGTACTGGAATGGATTATTAGACGAATTAAGAATTAGTTTTTCGATTGAATCTCCTGACTCCATACTTGCCTCCTATGAAAGTCAAAGACCTGGCGGGAATTTTTCTGCCATGCAACCAGTGATTGGCCCTCCCCTATTGATTAACGGACAAGTTGCGGAAGGTTATGCCAACGATAGTAATCTTTCCTATTTTATTCAGGTTTTTCCCAGTGCGACGACTTTTTCTGCGGTTGGATTACCCGCGGGTATCTTATTAAATTCATCCACCGGCGAGCTTTCTGGAGTTCCATTGCAAGGTGGTACCTATAACATCACCGTTACAGCCTCTAATAATTCGGGGAAGGATCAGGGGATTTTGACTTTATCTATCGTGGAGAGGACAGGATTTACCCATCAGGTGGATTTTAATTGTTCCGCTTATTCAGGGACTACCCTGCAGGATTTTCCCTTACTAATTCGCTTGGACCGCTCGGTCACGAACTTCAGTCTGAAGAGTTTTGCCTCCAATAATTGTAACGATCTTAGATTTTACGATCAACATGCACGTGAACTTGAATATGAAATTGATGAAATTAATGATGCTAATGGAAGCCTTTCAGTCTGGGTAAAGGCGAAGGAATTGAACTCGTCGACCTTCATCTCTGCGTATTGGGGGAATCCGACTCTTGCTCAATTCCCTCCAGTCTATTCGGGGGATGGTTCAACCTGGACCAATGGCTTCCGAGGCGTATGGCATATGCGGTCTTTCGAAGGAATTGAAGTGCTAACTGATTCGAGTGTTTATCGAAACCATGCTTATGATGATTATGGCATTGGAGATACCGGCATTGTGGGTAGTGGTCGAACATTATCGGGTGGAGTCGAGAAATTTTTACGGGTTCCATCCGCATTTTCTTTAGATGATTTACATGAGAAAAGTTTCACTTTTTCAACTTGGATAAAATTGGATGAAGCACCTCCTTCAAAAGCAGAGGATTCTGTATATGCCAGTGGCTATCTAACCAATCCTAATGATACTTATTTTGATGATATTAATAACTTTTACACACTTACCCCGAGTGGTAGTCGAATTATGCAAACCGGACCAAGGCAGGGTCTCTATTTTGATGGGGATAACGACTTTAAGAACGGGGGGATTGGTATTAACCGAAATGATAATTATCTCACTTTCTTTCAAGCTATTTTCACTCCCCAGGAAAGTGGTGACTACTTTTTCAGATGTGACCGCAAGGATGATTATGCCACGATCTGGCTGGATCTTGATCGGGATGGTACTTTTGAGAAAAATGGAGATCTCGGCGGTGAGAAATTAGGAGGGAATGGTAATTTCACATCTACCGCCTACCCTTTAATTTCAGGGAGTGATTATAAAATTGCAATTGCTCATGGCGAGGGTCGGGGAGGTTCAAGGATTAGGCCATGGATTAAAACACCCAGTGAAGATTGGCAAATCATCGACCCGAGCAACCCCACACAAACGGGTATGTTTTCGGTAACCTTTGATGGTAATTTTACTAATGACATTAGCCCATACATCATTGCTAAACATGGTGTTGGCGAAAGAATTAGCCTGAGCGGAGGTAAAACGGCGGTTTTTCATGACCTGGTAGTTCAGGGCGAAATATCAGCTATCTCCCCGAGTTCCCTTTATAGTCTAAACTCGGCATGGAAACATGTGACGGTAAGCGTGGATCATCTATTAGGTGATATTAAAATATACGAAGATGGTAATTTGACTATTTCTTCCACTTTTACTGCGGGAGAATCCGCACATGCAATAAGCGGTCAGGACTGGTACTTCGGTCAAGGTTTAGTGCCCTCTTCGTTTGATGAAATGCGACTTGCGAATGTCGCTCGTTCCGCGGATTGGGTCCAAGCTTCCTACCTTAATCAGAATCCTACTTCTACGCTGCCCGTTATTTCAGCAGTCTCTGGTCTGCCCAGCTTTCGCTCACTTTCAACATTTAACTTACCCGCCGATCAACCTTTTAACCACTCAATATCGGTAACAGGATCACCACTTGTTTTTACTGCAGTTGGATTACCCAGTGGAATTCTGCTTAGCTCGAATGATGGTAATTTGTCTGGTTCTCCTTCTGTGTCTGGTCAATTCACTTCCACGATCAGTGCCTTGTACCCGAATGGTAACCGGGCAGATCAGCAATACCGTTTTACCATCTCTCCGAGCGCTCCGGATATTATTATTTCTATCCCTCAGGTTGTAAATTCAACTTCGCTCTCAATCCCTTACGAAATGAATGCAACTGGAGGCGAAGACCCCATGCTTTATGTGGTTGCGGATACAATAGATCATGGCACCAATTTTTATGCGTGGTCCTATCGAAAGTCTCTCGGCAATAAGGGGCTAGGCTCTGGTACCGCAATCTTAGGTGGATTAGAACCCAACCAAAGCTATTATGTGCGATTATATGCTGAGAATTCGGCAGGTTATGACTGGACAGGGAAAGAATTCTTAATTCGCACACAGCCCAATAAGGAACACCTGCCCACGTCCCTTGCAATGTGGTTTGATGCGGCCGACTTGGCGGGCAACGGAAGCAATACTGTAGAGGGTTTTACTGTGTCGACCTGGAATGATAAATCTGGGAAAGATCGTGATATGGCCAACCCCGTCGGTAACCCGACCATAAAACTTGAAGGTCATGGAGGGAAGCCGGTAGTTGATTTTGATGGTAAATCGCAGATGCGGACCAATTACAACTTTAGCGGTACCGATTTGAATTTATGGAGAAATGGTGGCTATTCAGTTTTTGGAGTATCTCGTTACACTGGCGGAGATAATGAACGTGTGATCAGTTCGAGCGGACATAATTGGCTTTTAGGACATCATGGTAATCAAATTGGAAGATATTTTTTTAATGGATGGGTCGATCAAGGATTTGCCTCCGATACCAATTTTCATATTTTTGAAACCCTCCATGAGGGGCGTACTGTGAATACAAATCCCTCTGCATCAGTCTGGACAGACGGAATTGAGGGTTCTTACCGAAGCGGGGGGAAGCAGGGTTCTAGCAACTGGGATTTTTATCCAGGGCAACTTTCGTTCGGGGCATTCGATAATTTGCGTGAAGCTTCCAAATGTCAAGTTGCAGAATTCATTATGCTGGAGGGTCTTATTAATGAACAGGATCGTTTAAAAATCGAGGGTTACCTCTCTCATAAGTGGGGAATACCACTACCCTCTTCTCATCCATGGGCCAACGATGCACCGACCTACGGAGATGTGATTCTCTCTGGCTCCACTGCTTTGATAGATACGAACCGAACTGTTGTTCCTACCATTATCAATCGATCGCCCGCTAATCTTAAAAATACGTCCGCTTCTTTGACTGGTCGTTTAGTTGATACGGGTTTGGGCATCCTTCCTATTAATCCAGCTGGGGTTGTCTCGACAAGCACTTCTACGATAGCCGGACTTTCTCCTCCTATTATTGGTGATATTAACGCATCCAATATTTCTCAAAGCAGTGCTAATTTAAGAGGAACTCTTATCTCTACTGGTGGGGAGACTCCGATTATTACTATAGTTTGGGGAGATGAAGATCACGGATCAGATTTTAATAATCTTTCAAGTTGGGACTTTAATGAAAGCTTGGGCTACTCGACTGCGGGGCCCTTTTCAGTTTTAGTAGGAGGTTTACAGGAACGAACCGTCTACTTCTTCCGCGTGGCGGTTTCTAACTCGATTGGTTCATTCATGTCACCGGATGTGGGAGTATTTGTGACAAGTTCTGTCGATCTGGTACCCCCTCAATCAATTTTATGGCTTGATGCAAATGATACATCTGCTTCAACTGGAACGTGGTTAGATACAAGTGGTAACGGAAATCATGCCACTAAGCAGGGTAATCCTAGTGTTGTATCAAATGCTCAGAATGGGTTGTCAGTTATGAGGTATACCGGGACGAATGGGGAGTATCACAGCTTTGCAAATTTCACTGATGTTCGAACTGTTTTCTGGGTCTTTAAAAACTCGGGTGGTTATTGGCCTCTCTTGGGAGACAATAACAGGTACCACTTCCACCCAATGAATTCGAATGATTTAGTTAATGGTAGGTATACGAGTGGGAGTGTTAAAAATGGTAATTTTGCTTTGAATGGAACTCCGGCTTCTTGGGATACTTCAAAGCCCTCTACTATGTCGATTCTTTCGCTTCGTACATTAGGTAATGTGGAAGCTTCCAATTTCGCCAGTGACAGGAACATAAATGGTCGTTTCGGCAATGTCGATTTAGCAGAACTAATTATTTTTGATATTCCTCTTTCAGACGACCAAATCAAATATCAGGAAGGCTATCTTGCAAAAAAATGGGGGCTACAAAGTAAGTTGCCAAGTTCGCACCCACACAAACAATATTTCATGTCAGAAACACCTCAGATTACCAGTCCTAATTCTGATTCTTTAACCATTGGTCAGGCTTACAATTTCCAAGCTTCCACTAATATTTCCGACTCGACATTTTCTGCTTACAATCTGCCAGA
>Ga0115557_1000332_pt1 | contig 33170 bp, 9 predicted proteins | sample COGITO_mtgs_1104_FD_87280 | JGI IMG/M metagenome (GOLD analysis project Ga0115557, IMG submission 87280) | Pelagic marine microbial communities from North Sea - COGITO_mtgs_110421 | ecosystem: Environmental > Aquatic > Marine > Epipelagic | place: Germany:Helgoland, sampling site Kabeltonne...
ATCTCTTTGATCGACTTTTCGCCTCCTCCTCGTCGCTCGTCGCTTTCTCAACTCCATCGCAAACACATCTAACAGACAAGTGTTGGTCTTTTTTTGCGTTTAAACTCAAGACAATCCGCTATGGCTGATGTAAACACCAAGGGACCTGATTCTATAGTTCGTCCTATCAAGGTAATCATTTAATTTTCCTCCAACTTCTTTATCCGCTAAGCTGCTTGTCCAATGACTCTGGAATACCTGAAAGCTTCGAGACAGTTCACCGGTCGCGACACCCTCTCGATACCAAGTGCGGGTGACTGTTCCGATGGATGAATCTATTATTTGTTCCTGTCCACCACCTCCGCCTCCTTCCTTCCTGACCTGACCGAGCTCTTTCTGCAAACCATGCGATCTAGGTCCTGTCCTCCCTCCCCTCCCCTCCCATGTCTCGTTGTACATCCCTCGCTAACTATTCTATTTGTACCCTTTTTCCACTTTGCCAACATTCACTACCGCAGGACAAAATCAGGGCCATTTGCAAGAAGCGTCGCATCCGTCTTATTGATTTTTTCAAGTCCTTTGATAAGCAATCCACGAAGCGCGTTACAAAATCTCAGTTCCACAGGGCACTCATCGCTTCAGGTATCGATGTCTCGCAGAATGAGATCGAACTATTACAGCGTAGATATGAGGTCTATAATTCCAATGATGGCCGAGGGGGGGAGGTTAACTACAGCAAGTTCTGTGAGCAGATCAATAAAGTGTTTGTTCCCAGTGGTCTTGAAAAGGATCCGAGGAAAGCGGTGACCCTCTCTCTCCAGAACGCTCCGGAAGTCGTCCTCGGACCTGACAACCCCCGTTTGACTGCCGTTGAGTCTGAGGACCTGCGTGACATTTTGGAGCAGCTCAACTTCCACTGCTCTACGAGGGGCTACAGTGTAAAGATCCTCTTTGGGGACTTTGACCACAACAATGACGGACAGATTACCGCCGACCAATTTAAGCGGAACATCTTTGTACTCTGTCCCAATTTGTCTATGGCGGAGGCGGATCTGATTGTCAAAGCATATGGGGCACCTCTGGGAGTTAATTACAGGGAGCTGGACAGCCACTGCAGTGATATTACTTTGCCTGCCCCTGAAGACGACACCAAGTTTGGCAGGATGGCCAAGCCAGAAGATGCCATAACAGTTAGCGAACGTTTGGCAAATGAGACGGTAAAGACATTCGCAATGAAATTCGCTCAAACTCCCGGGATTCGAATGGCTGAGTACTTCCGAGTGTTCGATAAGAAGAAGCAGGGGTGGCTGAAGGTAGAAGAATTCTTGCAAGCCGTCGTTCGCTGCTTCGGCAGTATGACCAAGCAACAGACGAAGGCGTTGGCTGCAAGTTTTGCCAACGGTGACATTGTTGATTGGAGATATTTTGTGGATGCCATTGAGCGCATGGCGAGCGAGCTCACTTATGACCGCACGCCCGGCTTCTGCAAGACGACTAATTTGAGTGAAAGTGAGAAACTTCAGGTGGAAGATATTTTGAGGGACATCTGTCAGAAAGTCAGCCACAATAGGATCATGCTTAAGCCCAGTTTCCAGGACTTTGATCGGAGAAACGAGGATCATGTCAGCAGGGAGCAGTTTATGAGGGCGCTCAGCATGTTCTCGCTGCTTCCTTACGATAGCTCCGCCATTGATCTTTTGTGTGCAGCCTTTTGTCCTACTAGTCACAAGCACGGGAGTAAATACGTCAACTACCGCAAGTTCCTTGATTATATTGAGGGTGTGGTCAGCAAGCAGGAGGCTGAGCAGCTTAAGCTTGTTGTGGAGGCTTACAAGGACGTTCCGAGGCACCTGAGGACCGATTTTACCCCAAAAAAGGAAGACTATGAAATTGATGTCCCCCCCGCGGAGGTGATGAACGTTGGGAATGTCGGGTTTATCGATGGAGGGGCAGGAGACGACTCACTTGGTTCGCCGGAGGTTAATTACGATGTGGAGGACAGCTTGGGAGACTTTGCGGCCAGCTACGACTTCAGCTCGGTCACCGATAGTTATGCCAGTCCGAGCAAAGCGTCAGTCCACCTCGGTAGGCCTGACAAGCCCCTCTCGGTTGTTATTGCCGACATTCGAAAGAGCGTTCTCCAAAACAGAATTCGCCTGGTCACCTTTTTTGAGGACCAGGACAAGCTCAGGAAAGGGAAGATCAGTCGTTCTCAGTTCTACCGTGGTCTGACCAACAGCGGTCACCGCTTGAGCGAGTACGAATTATCTCAGTTATGCACCGAGTTCGTCGCCAGCGACGACGTTGACGGGGACGGTATGCCGCTTGTGCGCTGGAATGACTTTGTCAAGACTATCGAGCAGGTCTTCACCATTGATGGCCTTGAACAACAGCCCCAGTTGGACGTCAATTCGACTATCAGGGACATTCGCGAGAATTCGTCAACTACCTACGACCAGAGGCCCGACTTCACCGCAGAAGAGAATGCACGGCTGTGCGAGTTCTTGAGCGTGTTTAGCAAGGAGATGTGCAGCAAGTGTGTGGATCTCTTCCCGCCCTTTGAAGACTTTGATAGGTTTCACAAGGGCACCGTTACCGCGAACATGTTCGCTCGTGTTCTGAGCGGACTTGGCTTCTATCCAGGACAAGATGTTTTCGATTTACTAGTCGAGAAATTCAAGGACGAACAGGTCGACAGCCAGAAGGACGTGAACTATAAGGCTTTCATCAGGGCCATCACAATGATCGGAGACGGCGTTGAGCCCGCCAACGTCCCCAGCACGATCGAGTACAAGAGAGGAATGACATTCGACACTGTAACGCCTTTCGATCCGAGCCAGTATGTGATCAAATCACCTCAGCGGCCTGTCGGTTTTGGGGATTTGCCTACTGGAGATATCGCCAGCATTTTGGAAGAAGTTAGGAGGCAAATTGACTACGGTCAGGTGCGGCTGGCTGATTTCTTGGGTGATGGCGACAGGTTAAGGAGTGGACACCTGAGTACAAGCAAGTTCAGGAATGGATTGGCTAGGGGTGGTGTGAGGCTGGCGGGGGGAGAACTCACAGCCCTGGAGGACAGGTTCAGGAGCGCCAAGCGGACCGACCAGGTTGATTGGCGCGCATTCTTGGTTGGCGTGGAGAACGCCCGGATTTTGACTCAGCCTGAGGCAGAAGACAGCGGAGTCGATCAGGAGCAGTTGCGCGCAGTCTTGGCTAAAATAAGCGAGATTGTTGCACAGAGGAGGTTGAATCTGAAACCTTATTTCCAGGACTACGATAAAAGCAATTTCCAGCAGGTTACCAACAACCAGTTCTGCGCAGCCATGAGTACCTTGAGTATTCCGCTGAGTATGGCCGAACGGGAACTGCTGTGCAATGCTTTCATGGTGAGGGACGGGTCCAAGCCAACGAACAGGGTGTACTACAAGCCCTTCATCAAGAGGGTGGATAACCAGTAAAGAGGAGTGTTGCCATGTGACCTGATAGGATGTGACGGCGGTGGTATGGGTTTTTGTACAAATTGAGACTAATGACTAACTACTGAGGCATTTTAAGAGTGGATGCAATACACAACATTCCAAATTTAGTTACTTTTATCACATGAATACGCATACGCATGTCGTCAAATTACTTTACTGGTTTATTATTGCCCTAAATACCTTGAATATGCCTGGTTTAGTTGCGCCTGCCGGGGAATCTTGCGCGGCCGCCCTGGAGACTGGTGTATGGCCTAGCCCTTCCTCAACTTATCAGTTGCCGACATCAACCCACAGAGAGTGAGTTTCTCCATTAATCAAATATGAGGGGGAAATGAGGATGATATGGGGACTTTTTTTCATTTTTGCTGATAAGGGGATGACCTTTATGCTTTTTTGGGACTACATTCCCTTCTTCTTTAACTCGTCTTCGTTCTCAGTGAGCTCTCTCTCTCTCCGCTCTCCGTCGTCCGTCGTCCCAACTTCGCTCACAATCATGAAGAATTTATTCAGGATGACAATTTAAACACAATTTTGACCACCTTTGCGCTCTATATCAATCAGAAATGGGTAAATCTTCAAAAAAGCGGCGCAACAAATCAAAACCTAACAAACAACCCCCAGACCCAACTTCGAATGCTTCCCATGATGCTGCCTCAATGGCAAGGCCGAAAGCTAAATCTGTTTCCATACCGTCCTACATGCAGCAGACCGGTGCCTCCGCTCAAGGCACGACGGCCCTTCTTGCTGACTGTGACCCATTGTTCTTCACATCTCACTCCAACCTTTCCAAGCCCAAACCCAAGCAACTCTCCCCGCTTTCAAACCTCACGAAAATGGAGGTCCAGAAACATCTGGACAAACCCCGTGAGCAGTTTGCATTCTTAGAAGATATCAAGCGCTTCCGCATGGAGAAAGGACGCGCAAAGCTGGCAGCTTTATCCTCAGGGTCATCTGATCCCAACATGGGTCGCCGTCTCCCAGATTTGCCTCAGAAAGACCTGCCTCAGAAGCCGCCCCTTGGTGCCGGTTCGGGAGCTGGCACGAATGTCTACACACCAAGAAAATCGCAAGCATCCCCGGAGAAGATTGCTGCCAGCCGTCTTCCTGGTCCTACTCTCCTTGGCCTTCCGAGGACGGCTACCTTAACCGGCACAATCTCAGATTCCCCTGGCCCGGCAGCCTACATGCTTCCCGACAAGAAAGGTGGGATGAACATCGGCATGACTCACCAAGACCGCTTTCCGACCACAAGTAAGGACGTACCCCAGACAATCTATTCTAGTTTGAAGACAGACGAATTAGGAGGTGATTGGGAGACCGCAAGGAGGGAACCCAAAGTACCCAAAAATCGGCGCCTTTCTGCCTCTTCGCTATCAAATCAAGAACCGTCCTTTGACTCCCTTTCCGCCCACGACGGTAGCCACCATGTTGATTTCATGAACCCCCCCAAAGCGGGCGTATTCATGATGAAGCATTCTCTCGGGACCGCTTTCTTTTCCTACACTTGGGACAGTGAAACAGAAAAAAGTCGCCAGTTGGATCTGCTCCGGCGCGGGAAACACCCATCAGAAGCGCTAACAAACTTGATGATAAGGGAAATGGACCTCGAAGGGGAAAATACGAGCTACAGCCTCGTAGAGGAGTACGAGCTCCCCTCGGAATTCGACCTCTCCGCCGTCACCCAGACCCTAGAACAAATGACAACCGCCTACGCCACTCGGCACAAACAAGAACGTGTCTCTCGGCTCATTACACTTTTCAACAAGTTCCAGTTGCGCCGGTCTCTGCCAAAATTTGAAGAGCATGTGCTTATGAGTAGGGAGATGGAGCGCTTTGCCGCTTCTGTTGAGGTACAAAAAATCTCGCGAATTTATGTATCCAAGTGTAAAGCTCACAAGCTGCTTCTTGACAAAATTGAACGGCAGCGGATAGCGAACATGAAAATGATGGGACCTATACTAGCGACAATGCTGTCTCGTCTTTTCCGTGGCTACTCTGCCCGTCAGCGAGTGCTCCGGCTGGAGAAAAAGCGGGCTCAGATGCGCCAGCTCATCAAGGTGCAAACGAGGCTCAGGATGGTGCTTGCGAGAAATCGCTTCCGCCGCAGAAAGCAAAAGGCAAAGGAATGGCGAGCTGCGAAACTTGTCCAAAGACTGTGGAAAGGGAAGGCTCTGCAACGTCTCGCGCCAACGGCCACGGATAAGTTCGGTGACATGGTTTCGATCTCCAAGAACTTGAAGATGAAAGACGATGCGGCGATAGTTATACAGAATATGTACCGCCGCTGGGTTGCTTGGAACAATGGACCGGAAGCAATTGATAGGCACATGAGAATTCAACGCGAGAAACGGCTGGCCGCGACGACGATCCAAGCCGGATTTCGCGGAAAGGTCGGTCGTCGTAAAGGACGAGCGTGGAAGATTTATGTCGGTAAACAAACGCACCTCGGTATTCACTGTCAGCGTATCGTCCGCGGCTTTCTTGGTCGGATCTTCTACTACTACGAGAAAAAGCGAATTCGCCTTCTCCGAGCGAGTGCTGCGACAAAACTACAAGCTATGTGGCAAGGTCGTATCGGCCGAGCGAAGGCAAAAGCACAGGCGAAACGAATCAAAATCAACAAATGCGCCACAATGATCCAGACGATGGTACAAGGATTTCTCGGTCGCATCAAGTTCAGACGTCAACTTATCAAAATCAAGGGTGACTTGATGGCCACCACCATCCAAGCCGTCGCTCGAATGTACATCGAAATCTGCCGCCTTCCCATCTACATTGAGAACAAAAAACGGTACAATGCCCAGAGACCAATATCCCGTGGTTTCCGTCGCTACCGCGGCATCAAACAGGGTAAGATTCGCCAGATGATGGTTGATTCCGGTCACTGCGCGGTCGATCCCTCTCAAAAGGCGTTCTGCTTCTTTGAGTACACTGGCCAGTTTTTGTGCGAAAAGTCTCTTCAAAATACTATAACTTTGCTTGAGCAAAGGGGCGAGGAGTGGAAATTTGAGAAAGAGGTGGAAAAGACTCCAATAGAAATTGAAGAGGAGGAAAAGAAGGAGTTCCTCCGTTTAAAGTACGCCGCCAAGGGAACGCACCAAATGGCGGCGAAGAAGAAAGTAGGCCCACCGCGAAATCAGCTCGGTAATGTTTGGAACCTCAATTTTTTTGTGTCAAACGAAGAGCGTCGCAAGTATGATAAGTTGAAAACCGCTGCAAAAAAAGACGAGCTTGCCGCCCTCGCCGCTATCACTACGGAAAACGACGCTCTTGAAAAGCTAAAAGAACAGCATGCAAAGTGCGCCACTGACACCCAACGCAAAACCCTCGCCGGGATAATGCGTCGCCGCAACGCCAACCTGACAATCAATGAGGAGAAAAAAAGGCAAGCTTGGAAGAAAATCCGTGAACTGGATGTATTTTTGAAAAAACAAGTTTGGTCTGAATCCATCGATCGCCGGATAGGCAAAGGTTTCTCGTACACAAACCGATTCACTGGGGAAATCCGTTACACCACGCCTCCCTCTTGGTGGCGCGCTGTGTCCTGCGCAAAAGCAATCCAGCATTACTACCGCGCTTACTCCGCCCGCGTTATTGCCGATAACGGTAATTGTGACGTCTACTCGACCCTCTCGGCTAAATTTGTGGTATTTTTTGATCCTCCTGGCAGTGGTATTATGAAAATGAGCCGCAAAGGAGTCGCTACCTACCTCAATGGCGGGAAGGGAATGATGAAACGTCACGTTGTGAAAACTTTTGCCCGAGTTGCCATAGAGGAAAAATCTGCAGAAAAAATCCACCGTGTTTGCCGCCGGTACCGTGTCAAGATGAAGATGATGAAGATATGGAAGGACATCCAGGAGGTACAATTAAAATCTGTCACCTTACTCCAAACCGCTTGGAGGCGTTACTCAATGCAGCAGGTTTACAAGGGTGCCCGCAATCTGCAAGTCTGGCTCGAGACTAACATTGGCACCACGCGAAAGTATTGTTCTGTTCTGAATGTTGGGGTTCCAGACGCCGAGAAGCTGCAGGAAAGACTCGCCGCCGAACGGCAGAAAGAGATTGAGGCGGCCTTGGGGAAACAGCGCCTACGAGACCTCTATGCAACAGAGTACATCGATGACCCGAGTGATGTCAACGAAATCATGAAGATCAGCGTTGCCAAGACAAAAGAATTGAGACACATTCAAACCATCCACGAGGCGGCAGGCCACAAATCAGAAGAGCAAATTGCGTACGAAGAGGAACAAAAACGAATAGAGGAAGAAGAGGCGGAGAAGAAAAGAAAAACAAAAGCGAGAATAGATCGGATATTGGAAGGGAGGGAGCCGGACCCTGAGGAGGAACTGGAGCCACCACCTCCACCGCCGACTATCACAGAAGATGATCCCCAAAATCCGGTCGACCTAAAATCGCACTTCAAGATGTTGAAAGAAAAAAGACGTCTCGAGAAGGAGGAAAAGAAACGTCTTAGGCTGGAGAAAAAGAAAATGCGAAAGTACGAAGATCTTTCTGACAGTGATGACGACTCTTCTTCTGATAACTCGTCCGATAGTGACACCTCGAACAGCGACGGCAGCAGCAGCTCAAGCACCTACGAATCTCCACGAACGCTCCACGACAGGATATACCATGACTTGTCTCTCCTAAAGGACTGTCGTGGCCTTCTAAAATGGGTCTTGCCTTTCTTGGCTCCTTGCCCCTCTAACCAACGCTGTATCGCCCCTGAATTCGGTCAGCGTCAAATTCTCTTGGTGGCCGAGACTCGCTCCGCTCGAATCCTTCAACGCTGCTGGAGGGTTCGGATCGCATTTAAAAAGGCTCGGGAGGAAATGCTCCGGCGCGTGCGAGAAATTGCGGAGCAAAAGCGAAAACGAATCGAACTTGAAAATTATTCTGCGACGCGCATCGCTAATTGCTACCGTTGTTTGATTTCTCGACGAATACTGGTTCGCCGTCGGGCATGCCGTCTACTTGCTACAAATTTGGGGAACTCTACCACAGATGTCGTCGCCATCTCTGCGAAGCATCAGCGACTCTGGGACGAGCATAATGGTTTCTTGGGGCAAGTACAACTCACCGCATCCTCCCTCTTAAAATCGATGTCATGGGACCGTCGTCCGTCTCGCCACCCTCTCATTAATCAGGAGCTTAAAATGAAGGCGTTTCCAGCCTCGCAGAAACTCGTCCAAGGAACTGTGACCCTCGCTGTCCGCACTGCACGCACGCCACTCGCGATTACGCCCCCGGAAGCAGAGCAAGGCGTTGAAGTTCTGCACCGTGGTCCCGGAGGAATAGTCCCCATTCCATTGACCAACGCAAACAGTGATCTGTATAAAGGCATCGACGACGACCCGCACTTTACTGGATGGGAAGATCGGGCATTGCCTGACCTTACTTTGAAGCTCCAGCTCGTGTCTGCTCATATTAACCGCTCTGCAAAACCCATCCCATCAGCGCCAAAGAAAAAAATAATGTCTGTCGCTAATATCGTCGGTAGGATGGGAATGAATGTAGCAGCGATGAGAAAGAAACGAGAAGCGGCAGAAGAGGCGGCGAAAAAAGCAGAGCTAGACAAACTTGCCGAAGCGGGCATCGTCGGTGTCAAGGAGGAAAGCGAGGAGAAACAATTGGTCATTAAACTCTACGAGGATGTAAGCGAACAGCTGCTCACCCGCATTGAGACGGCATTTCTCGCCTGCGATGTTGACGGTGACGGCGTGCTCTCCCGAAAAGAGGTGCAAATGGCAGCTCTGACCAATAAAGACGTGCGTTCTCTTCTTCAGCTTCCCCCAGTATTCACTTCTGAATTTGACGAGATCTTCGACAAGCTGGATGCGGATCAGAACGACGCGGTTTCCTTCGAAGAGTTTCAGCACTTTTTCCTTCCATCTGAAAATAGTGGCGTCGATGCGAAGTACGCTCGCATCAAAGCAGCTTTCGATTTAATGGATAAAAATGGCGACGGCTCGCTCTCGCGGACAGAAATACTCACTTCCCTTATGGGGGAACAATCCATGCGTGATCTATTGTGCGTGAGCGACCCGGAATCCGAAGAGTTTGAGCAAATTTATCGGAACATGGACACTGATAACAGCGGTGAAATCAGCTGGGTTGAATTCCGGGACCACTTCTTCCCTGAATTCAAGTCAGAGGTTCAAGCTTCTACCGCACAGCTCACCAACGTAGTGAACAACAACAAGCTAAAAAAGGAACTTGCAGAGATGGGCCAAAAAAAAAATAAGTTCAACGCCAAGAGCATGTTCAAGCGGGCAGTGAAGAAGGTGACAGCAATCAGAATGGTGAGCGGCATAAGCAACAAGGAGGAGGAGATAGAAATTGAAGCCACTCCTGAGGACTTGGTGACGAACCTCAACATCAGCGGTTTAGGCGCAAATGGTAGCAAGCTCAAAGCTATGGCTCGGCACCCGTTCATCATGAAAAGTAAGATGGGCGCTAGCGAGGCTGCCATTTTAAATAAAAGTGAAAAGATTTTGGCGAGCAAGCTCAAGAAAAAGGCGAAGTTGATCAAAGGGGCTAAGTTTGTGCTGTCCGAAGACGGAGGTCTTAAGGTCGGAGGAAAGGGGGCTGCCGCGAACCAGCCTTTTCCCCCCCCTCCTCCCGGTGGCTTCCTCGGAATCCTCAATACCGCTGCTGACGACGACGGTGCCACTAATGATAACGCCAAAAATGACGATAGCGATTATAGCGACGTCGAAGTGGAGACGCCCAATTACGGGATTTTCTTGGAGATTGATAGCTGTGAGCAGTTAGGGCAGGCAGATGGAGGGCTCTTCATGAAGGGGGCGAGCGATCCCTACGTGATCGTGACGATCCGTGGCAGCGAGGTCCACAGAACGGGTGTTGTTTACGACAACTGCGATCCTCAATTTAATGAAGAAGAACACAAGAATAAGACACTCTTGGTCATCCCCCCTGACGACTACGACCACGTCTTACTACAAGTTTACGACTATGATACGCTCGGTGACGACGAGTTTTTAGGCCAACTGCCCTTATCTGCCACAAATTTTGACGAACCAAAAGAGGAGCTGGAGATTTTCGAACTAGAGACCGACCCAAAGAGATCGAAGAAGAAGAACAAACTAGTACAAGGGAGCATAAAGATCCGGCTCACGGCAGCTACAGAAGAGACGAACGGTACTTGGATGGCAAAATTGGACGAAGAAAAGGCGAAAAGCGGCAGCAAGCAATCGATGCTTTCCAAGGCTCGAAGTAGCATCCTCAACTCTCGCGGCGGAGAGGCAAATCCTTCCTCACTTGAACCTGATGATCTACTTCCCCCCTGCCTCGATGCCGCAAGCAAAATCAATTGCAAGGTAAACTGGTGCAACAACTACCAAGGGAGCGGAACGACACCGACCCCGATGCAAACACAGCCAACTCCTAATTGGGGAGACACAGCTCTCTTCTACCTCCCCGTGCCGAAGCATGGAGCCTCCCTTAATGCGAAAAAGACCCCCTTGGAAATACAGGTCAGAAGGGGAAGAGACCTTTTCGGAGTCGTTTCGATGACGCACAGTGACATTCTTTCTTCTCTAGGCTGTGTGACAGAGTGGGATATTTACGACAGTTTAGAAGGTGGATACGCCTATTGTAGTGACGACAAGAACGATACAATCGACGAAGAGGAGAAAAAACTCCACTGTACGGGTACCGTAAAGCTTCTGTTGACATTTGAGCCCCCAAGCCGCACAGAAGCAAGATTAGTTGTGAAGGAGGTAACTGACTCCATTATTGGCGACGTTTTGGCGCTCATTCCTCAGTTGGTTCCGCGCGTCGAGGTAGAGGTTGACGCCATCCAAGGTATTAAAACGAAGCGCATCACGAGCGGTAAGACTTGGAAGCCCACTGTCGTTGTGTACTGGAACAACTGCGAGGTGGGACGGGCGTTGAAGATGAAAGTCAACCCGGTTGACCTCGTAGCTCCCGTAAAGCGCGCCTTCACGCTTATCGATGCCAACGGGGACGGTAAGCTAGACCGCGTCGAGGTAACCAACGGTGTTTTGCAGAATGAGGAAGTCAGACAGCTGCTGAAGCTACCAGCGGTAATCGACGATGCTTTTGATAAGTGGTTTGCCGAACTTGACAAACACAATGCCAAATACATTACTTTCGACGTCTTCTGTGACTACTTTTTGCCACCTAGCGCCAAAATTCAGATGGAAGAAGAAAACGCAAAACGTGAAAAGGCTGCCTTGGAAGCCTTGAACGATTTGACTGATAGTGACGATGATAGCGACACAAAGGCTGTTGATATTAGCTCCGAAAGTGATGCCGCCGAAGACTCCTGCAGCGTTCCCAATTTCAACGATGTCAAAAACGGAAGCGAAAGTATTGCAGTAATGAAGAAGAACGTTTCCGGAGACGCTGATAAAGGCGATGACGAAGACGATGACTCGACTGGCGATAATGAAGTTCCGGTTGAATTTGAAATCAATTCCAGTGGTCAAATCGTTCGGAAAAAGCCTACCGTCTTTGACCCGAAGACCACCAAACCATTCTGGAGTGGCGAGTTTTTCCCCCTCCCTGTACCCGAATTCTGGCCAACTATGAACGTTCAGGGTAAGAACTACGTAAGAGACGCAGGCGGCAATGATAAAGCGTCTAAAATGGGCATGCCAGAGGGCTTATTGGAAGACGACACTCCTAACGTGGATCTTAGAGTCGAGCTGCACGACTTCGGTGAGAACGAAAACGACGAGTCCTCCTACCTCAATGAAGAAGAGAAAATACCTTCCTCAATGACACTGCTCGGTTCTGCATCGGTCCCTGTAAGACAGCTCTACCGTCCCTATCAGACCGATTTGAATTTCACCGTTGACAACTTGACAGACAAAGGACGGCTTTTGCTGGACGGTGGAGACAGATCACAGTTCATGCTGTCTGTGTGCAGTAGGCGTATTAAAACTCCCAAGTGGAAGCATAGACTGGCAGCGGTAGGAACGCGTGTGAACGATGATATAATGGCGGCCATCAACCGCGTTCCGCAACCACGTGCCGAGCTCACTATCATTGACGCCATTGATCTTCCGGACATGATCCACTCCATCAAGTGTGTGATACTCTGGGGAGATCGCTCCCAAAAATCCGGCAACGTTGGCCGAGAGGTTCGCCAAGTGAGCATGAGCAAGCGCCTTACCAAACTTAATAATGGTAAGATCACTTTTGACCTCAAGTCGAGGATGAAAAAGCTATTCTTGCCCGCGGCTGACCTGCGTCGGCTAGATCTTGAGATTCACGTCCATGGTTTGTACAGCGACGACAACATCGCCAATCAGTCCGTCTGTTTGGGATACGTACAGCTCAACGGTGACAGCGTCTTCTTGCAACCGAAGCAGCTTCCTGACCGTGAAGGGAATCCATCCAAACACGTACTCTACATGCCCTTAGTGCATAGTTGCGAGGATCCCCGTGCGGGCGCGAGGAGGGTCATGCAGGGAAAGTTGGGGATCCAGTTGAAAGCCTGCGAAGTTCCTAATGACGTAAACAAGCAACTCAAGGCCCCGCTACCTCGCCTCAAGGTGATGATCCATGACGCTACGAATTTGGCTCGCGCTGTGCCCTTTGGTTTCAGCAATCCATACTGTAAGATTTACTGGAACGATTTTCTGGTCGCCAAGACGGTCGTGGAGAATAAAACTCTCAACCCAGTCTGGCGAGAGGAGCAATTTTTGCTGGACCTCCCTTACGACGAGGAGAAATTCAAGATCTCTGGCAAGCGTGAGAAGGTCTATCAGATGATACTAAGCCTCCGGGTGGAGATCTGGAGCAGAGCAAAGAAGCGATTCGGTGCTGACGGTACGTTTGACGACGATGGTGCTGATGACAAGTTCCTCGGCCAAGTTACGCTTCGTGGAAAGGACCTGCGCCGGGTGCCCCTCTACTACTATCCCTACGATCTGAGGCCCAGAGAGACCAGCTCTGATCCCCGAGAGGCCATCTTTGTGCAAGGAAGTGTTGGTCTGGGGATTGAAGTCGACACTATGGATGTGGAGATGCCCGTTGTTTACAATGATGACGAAGTAGATCGAAGCGGGTTGGTAACGAGGGAGAAGCTGGAAAGTCACTCCTATGTGAACGACGTAACGTCGGGGACCAAACTTGGTATTCAAATTGTGGAAGCGTGGGGACTCGCGAAGGCAGACACTTTTGGAAAAAGTGACCCCATGTGTATCGTCTATTTTGATGGGAAAGAGGTTTACAGGACAAAGGCGATTGACGACACGATGGAGCCCGAGTGGGATAACGAGTACTTCGAGGTCACCTTCGGCGATGTCGGGACCTTACCGGAGCTCTCTATCGAGTGTTATGACATGGACATCGGTGGGCCCGGGGACTTCTTGGGCATGATCACGGTGAAGGGGAAGGATTTGCTGGCACCGATTCAGAATGAGCTCACTGGCAATGGTTACAAAAACTCCCCGGAGAGGTCGCAAACAAAGTTCAACGGAGGGATCTACGACCTGCAGAAAAAAAACGGAAAACCTTCAAAGTTCAATAGGATGGTGCAGGGTAGTATCATGATTGGTTACAACGACTCAATGCTGCGAGATGCAAAGAAAAAACATCACGACGCGGTGAAGGCTCGCAGACTCGCTGAGGCGCAGAAGGAGGCCATGGTCGCCGCCCTAAAGCACACTCTTAGACTTGCCAAGAAGCATTACAAGGAATCTTTTGCCAAGATGGAGGAGGGACCTGGAGGAAAGACCAACAGAGACGCTTGGAATTTGTACATTGCTCACAGGAGAGAGTACACCAGGGCAAAAGAGAACCTCAAATACTATTCGAACGTAAGTGGGGACCATTTCTTTAACGAGAACGCAGTCGATCCGGAGGTTCGCGCTGCGAGGGAGAAGGAGTTGGAGGAAAAGCGGGCGGCGGAGTTGCGACGGATGGGGGGGAAGCGGAAAAAGAGGGGGAGAGCGATGAGCTTAGAGGACGAGATTCGGTTGGCAGGAGAGAAGGGGGGTTTAGTCAGTGGACCGGGGGGTGACGTGCACGGAAAACACAGCAAAAAGAAAAGGGGTGAGAATCAGGAGGAGACGAACTTCGACACGGCCCTTGAGCTCCAGGCGCAGTGGGAGAGAGAAAGAGAGGCCGAAGAGAGAGAAGCCATGTTTGCGGTGGATCCGCTGTGTTTGTCTTGGGCCGTTAACGAGCGCAGAGAGAGATTTTTGATGCATTCCGAGGGGGTTGACGAGAATGATTTCCCTCTGGACGCTCCCGAGTATGTTGATCCGGAGCCTGAGGACTTCGACCCACCCCGTTTGGAAGAGTTCAACAACGACTGGAAAATCCCCCAAAGATCCTTGCCTTTCCTTCCCGTTAACCAGCGGAGCGTGATGGTTAAAGTGTTGCATTGCAGAGGTCTCGAAATGGTTGCTTTCCCTTACATTAGCATCCGATGGTGCAAAAATGAGGTGGGAAGGACGGACGCCGACATGTTGCAGGCGCATGCACACCACATAGGAAAGCACAAAGAGTTCCTCACCGACCCCGTGTTCCAGTACGAGAAACCTTTTTTGTTGCCCTTGCCAGATGATGAGAAAGACGTTTCCCTCAGCGTGGAGTGCTGGTGTGGCCCAAAGTGCTTAGGGCAGGTAACCTTGGAAGGGGAAGATTTAATGAGGCAGGTTTTCAAGAAGGACGACATCAGAGATAAGGTGGCCGTGAACTTCCAGATGTTTCCGCTGAACAGGACTGCCTTCCAAAAAGTAGACCATGCAGTGAGAAAGAGCAGAATTGTCCCGGGCTTGAAACCACGTATGGCGCAAGGAAAGATAGGCCTCTTGCTTTGTCTCATGGAAAAGGGGAGCGTCGCGCCTCCACTGTGGCCTATCAAAGTGAACGGACTTGGAAGCGAGATGGTCAGCGACCTGGAGAAGCGCTTTCCTGTCATTTACGATGTTGCTAAGGGTGTCAACAAGTGTGGCTACGATGGAGAGCAAGTTAGGAATAAAAATGCTGCCGAGAGGTTGAAATTAGAGGACGAAATGGAAGCTGGATTGTTGGGGGTTGGAGAAGAAGCTGAGGTTGAGGTTGAGTCTGAGGGTAAAAATGTTGCCCTTGTCAAGGACAAGGACAAGACCGACAAGAAAGAAACCGAGAAGGAAGAATCCTCAAAGGGAGAATCCTCAAAGGAAGAATCCTCAAAGGAAGACAATAAGAAGACTTTGGCAAAGGATGGGGAAGAGGAAAAAAAGGTTGACAAGGTTCAAGAGGATAAGAAAGAAAGTGGTGACAGCAACAAGGACGATATCGATAACGACAATGATAGTATCACTGCTTCCTCAATAATAGACGCCGAGCTTAACAGGGGGGCAATGTATTCGCTTTCGGACCTTGATTTTGACGAACTTGCCAAGACAAAATATCCCAAGACAATCTTCAAGTTTCAAATCTTATCCGCTTCTTCCCTTAAGAAAGCCGACTTTATGGGGAAGTCAGACCCTTTTTGCATGCTATCTATGGCGGGGGATCACCTCGGTATCACCGAGGTGGTCAGCGAGTCGATGGATCCTGTCTTTCGCAAGGCCACCTTCGACATAAACTATCGAAATATTCACGGAAAGAGGGCCTGTCCGTTGGTTATTGACGTGTACGACAAAGATGTTTTCGAGCCCCAGGAGGGCGACGCCTTCCCTCCAAAGGACGCCGATTTCATGGGGCAGGTCACCATCAACCCTGAAGATATGAAAAACATGGTGGGAGAGGTGATGGACTTTGAGCTGGCCCCCCCCGAAGGAGGCAAAAATAGCAAGCTTGTGGGAGGCTTTTTGCACTGTACGTGCCACGTTGTGGATGCACCTCCGCCAGTGCCACGCTTCGAGCTGCAAATTCTTCGGTGCAACGGCCTTTCCAAGGCGGACAGATTCGGGAAATCTGACCCCTTTTGTGTCATTAGCTGGGAGGGAAAAGAAATTGGTAGGACCAAAGAATGCGAGAAGACGCTAGACCCAGATTGGTTTGATGACGAGTATTTTGTGCTGCCTTTGCACGTCACTAGGACAGACCCTGGCAAGTACCAGCCCGAGCTTAAGATTGAAGTCTTCGATATGGACAGGGGGAAAGGGGGGAGACGAGAGTGCGGAGAGTTTTTGGGGGGCATGACATGCAAGGGTAGCGGAGAGCTCACAATATGCGAGGGTGACAGTGATGATGAAGATGACGTCATTACCCACGAACTCGTCGGAAGAGACGATGAGAATCTCTCGTACGAAGAGATGGGACTCTATGATGAGAGGACTAATCGATGGAAGAGGCCCAACGAGGTCATTGCTGAGATGGAGCGCAGGGAGGCTTTGGAAGTTGCGGGGGAAGAGAAAAAAGAAGAATTGCTTGGAGGTGACAGCGCACTGGCTGAAGCAAAGGGTGGAACAAAAGGTTCAAGTGACGAGGAGAAAGGGGAAAAATTACCACCACCTCCGCAAAAAGAATCGACAGTGTCTGGAGCTGGACCTGGACCTGGACCTGGACCTGGACCTGGACCTGGAGCTGCAAGTGGAGCCCCAGCCAATCCTCCTCTTGCCGAAGCTGAAGCCAACCCTCCTGTTGCCGAAGCTAAAGCCAGTCCTCCTGCTGCCGAAGCTAAAACAGATACTGCAAATGTAGATGCCAGCAACGACGATACCAACGACGCTACAGATATCACCAAAGGAAAACAAAACAAGGGGTTTATGGCTAAAATGAAAGCGCTGAAAAATGACCTCGAGAACTTGGAAGATACTTGGAACAAGGTTGATGAGAGCGGGGAATTCACCCTCCCCGGAGGGACCGTCACTTTCCGGCTAGTACTCCTTGACGGCACCAAAAGAGTTGTAGACTGGCTTGCAAAGGGGCAGGAGAAAAAGCAAGAAATCGCCCGTTCTCTTGGTCCATTGGGAGAGCCCATTGTGCTGCGTTTGATGGACTGCATGGATTTGGCCAAAGCCGATGCCTCGGGGGCTTCCGATCCTTATATCCGTGTGATTTTCAACCATAGTGAAATTTACAAGTCCAAATCTGTCGATGATACGACAGACCCCGTCTTCTTCGAGGAGGGAGTGTTACTCTTTCCCGGAATGTACCGCGGGGGATACCAAGACAAACTCAAGATTGAGGTCTTCGACAAAGAGGTCATGCAGATGGGAGAAGAGATGGGTGACTTTCTGGGACATGTTGAGTTTGATACCAAATTCTTAAGGAAACCGGTTTTCAAGAAGTACAAAAAGGACTACAAATTGCTCATGCGAGCTGATAAGCCCCCAGAGACGCAAAAGTTTGTTCAGGGAACCATCAGCTTGCACTTCAGCCGACCCGAACGAAGGCTACTCGTCAGGAAGAAAACCAAGATTGAATTGCTAAAAGAAGAACAAGAGAACAAGTTCAAGAAGAACAAGGGTGCGAGCGTTTTCGGTGGCGATGGCGATGGCGAGGGGGTGGTTGAAAGTGAAGATTTGCAAGTCCCGTGGCCTCCCCCTTCTAACATGAGTGGGAGGGTTCCTCAAAAGTGGCTGCACTGCACAATACTTGGGTGCGTTGGGCTCGCCGCAGCGGACGGAAAGACCCTCATGGGTGGTGTCGCGCTAAGCGACCCCTACGTTAAAGTCTTCTTTAACCGCGAGCTGCTGCATACTACCAAGGTTATCAAGGACAACCTAAACCCTGAGTGGGGAGGGACAGCAAACGACAACCCTCTGGGGGGCTATGCGAGCTTTGCGATTCCCGCGCCCGTAGCGGGGAGGTTCAAGTTCGCAGAGTGCGAGCTGAGATTCGTTGTGTATGACAAAGACCCCGTTGGCGAGGACGAGTTCTTGGGCCAGGCTTTTATCACTGCTAAGGAGCTTGACGAAAATGGCTCGAGAGAGGGATGCGATATGTTCCGGGAGGGCAAGAAAGAGTCCATTGTTCCTGTTGTACGGACTTTGCATGGCAGAATGGGTGTAGAGAAGGAAGTGATTGGGAAGGTGACAGGCGAAATTTCCGTTCTCACAGCCGTGACTACTGAGCCATCATTTTTGTCCCTCCTTGACAACTTTTCCCTCACCCTTCCCTACGACGTCATCGCGTTGGAAATTGTAGACTGTCACAATTTACCCAAAGCAGACAGGGTCGGGCTGTCTGACCCGTTCTGCATCGTGTACTGGCGCGGAGAAGAGGTTGCCAGGACGAGAACAATTCAGAATTCGCTCGACCCCCGATGGGAAGGGAGTGAGTTTTTCGTGTTTGCCGTCCCCCCTGGTGCAAAACACGTCGGCGAAGATGGCAAAATCACGCTCAAAGATAGCCTCTGCGATCTGCGGGTAGAAGTTTATGATGAAGACAGTGTGGCTGGCGTCAACATGAGCGGGATCTTGAACATTGGTGCTGGGGGATCCAATCCTGATCAGACGGCGAAAGGTAATGTCACCAAGGGTGACTTTTTAGGAAGGGTGACTATTCGGGGTGACGATTTGTCACCTTGGGACCCAAACAAGGCGCCCAACGACCCGGGATGCCCCATCTTCAAGCGGGACTATTTGCTTGACGGTGGACCAGACAGAAAGAAGAAATCGAGGATGAAACAGATTGAGGAGGAGAAGAAGAAGAATGCTTTGAACGCGGCAGACGATGACAAAAACATGGGGAGAACTGAAATTAATGTCGTTGTTCACTGCGCAAGGGGGCTTGCTAAAGCAGATTTGTTTGGCAAGAGCGACCCTGTGGTGGTGGCCAAATTCAACGGCACGGAAGTCTGCAGGACGGACATAAAGAAGAAGACTCTGGATCCTGTGTGGGGGACAATAGACGAAGTGGACGACAACGACCCAACCAAAAGTTCCGGGTTTATCATGGATGTGCTAAAAATCCCCCATCGAATCGATAGTGGAGTCTACACACTTGAGGTTTACGACTGCGATTTTGGCAAGGACGGCGACTTCTTGGGGCTTGTCAAGCTTGATTTGAACGTCTTGAAGAAGATTGCGGAAGGGAGCGAAGAGGTTGTCAGGACCGAGTATGGCTTAGAAGATAAGCTGGGAGGAGCTGAGGGTAAGAAGGGTGGAAAACTGGTTCAAGGACACTTAACCATCACTGTTACTGGGGAAGTAGTCGAAAAAGTCGTCGAGGAGAAGAAGGATGAAAATGAAGAAGGAACGCCCGAGAATTCAGATGAGACGGAGGAGGCAGAAGAGAACACGGTGCCACTAACTCTTCATGTTCTACAAGCGGCTGGTCTGGCAAAAGCGGACGCTGCTCTGTTCGGGATGGGTGGCAGCAGTGACCCCTACGTCTCTATTAAGTGGAGCAACAACAAGTTCGTGCACCGTACCCGGGCCATGAACAACACGCAGAATCCTCAGTGGGAAGATGAGACGGTTGTATTGTGGGTACCTAAGGAAGTAAACGTGAACAGGGACCCACTGGAACTTTTGTGTGACGTTTTTGACAGCGACACCGGAGGGGATGACGAATTCTTGGGAAGAATGGTGTTCGATCACGCTACCTTGTTAACATATGCAGACAAGCCACCCAAGCGCGGAGTGGAGCGCAATCTCGATAAGGTTTTGACGTGGAATGCAGACAAAAATAGGTTAGTCCAGGGGAGGCTTTCCATCGGATTCACGAAAGGGGTAAGCGAGGATGCAGACGCACCTGAAGCTGAGAGAGAGAGGATGAAAACAGAGCCCATTATTGGTCTGCGAACTGCTTACTACTTTGCCAAGGAGATCAATCGAGAGAATGATATCGATGACGCCGACGCAGACGACAATGATGATGACATTAGGCCACTCTTGGAAGGCGAAGAGATCGAGAGTCGGTACAGGGGAAGGCCAAAGTGGATCCCTAGTATCATTGAGCGTGTCAACAAGAAGAACCCATACCTTCCTAATGCCAGGGAGACTTACAATTTGATCTACCCTACCACTGGCGCACGGGAGAGTAGCGTTCCAAGGTACCACTGTCGCGTTCCACCGAAACAGGAGCCACCGAAAGCGACGCAGCGGCTGAGGTTCAATTTAATTGGAATCGAGGAAGAGCTCATCAAGAAAGTTAAGAAAAAAACTCTGACCAGTTTGGCCAGCGGAGTGGGAGAAGGATTGATGAGTGGCCTCAAGAGAATGAGTACCAGCGGGGCAAATTTGCTGGGAATGGCGCAAGAAGAGGAAAGCCGTCCCACTACTGCCACCTCCGTTGCCAGCGCCAGGCCAATCGATCCGCTTGCAGAGAAACCGCCCCCGATTCCCACCAAGCTCAACACGGAAATCTTTTGGAGGGGGACCAAGGTCGCTCTTTTTACTGGCATTGAGAAGACTCGGGATCCAAAGACCGCTGTGGTGCTGAAGCGAAACAGCAATGCCGGTGAGAGCTTGTTGCTGCCCTTGCCTGTCACGAGGACCGCCAAGGAGCTGTCTAGCTTAGGGCTGGTCGTACGGGAGGGAGGCGGAGGGGGAGCTGACGGAGGAAGGATGAAGACGGGAAAGTTCATTGGTGAGGTTGTTTGCGGCTGGAATAACTTGTCAATTTTGACTGTCTTCAAGCGTCATTTCAACTTCAGCTCGCTAGAGAGCAAGTGCAATGGGTTAGAGAAAAGCAAGATGTTTAAGAGCGCGCTGTTGTCACCCCTGCCGGTGACAACTGGCGGAAACAACAAATCTTACAGAGTTATTAGCGGGAAAAAACTCGTTTTCCAAGCTAGTGTAGAGGAAACTCAGTACGAAGAGATACACGAGAAGGTTGCTGACGTCTGCGAAACTAGCATCATTAGTCGGGTCAAGATTTCGGTGAGTTCTTTGAAGTGGCTGCTCCCACAGCGTTTCGGGGAATCAATTGCAGGTAGGCTTAAGGTCAACTTGATTTGGTGCGGTCAGACGGTCGGCTGGGTCAGGTTCCGCGGAGACGGGGAAAAGAATATTTTGAAAGTACTGGGACCGAATGAATTCATACTGGACCTACCGCGAGACAGGAGAGATTGCGGACTATTGCTGAAGGTTATCAACGAGTCCAGGGGGACTAGAGAGAAACCTGACGTTGTTGGAAGCATTAACTTGCCATGGAGCTCTTTGAGAAATGCCGCACACGCGCCCACATTCTGGAATGTCCTAGGAAGTGATGAGAGTCCCCACTTCGCAATGGTAGAAGAAAAGACTTTTGATCTGGTGGGAAGGTCCACCAAGCGAGTGCTTTTGACAAGCGAACAAAAGGAGCTGACAGAAGGGGGGGGTTTGGCGAAGAAAAGAAAAGTCAAGGTGGTGATTCATTCCTGCCGTGGGCTAGAGATGGCCGACAAAAGTATGTTCGGAGGCGTTGGGGCTTCTGACCCATTTGTCGTCGTGAAATACGATAACGCGGAGGTGGGTAAGACGAGCACGATTCAGGAGACCTGTGATCCTGTGTGGACAGAGAAGAATGAATTCATCATTGAAGTGGCGGAAGATGACGATGTTGCGTTGAAGCAGCTGGAGGTTGAAGTTTGGGACGAAGACTTACTGAGCAAAGGAGATTTCTTAGGGCAAGTATTGATTGATGCAAAGGTGCTCAAAGATGCCAACATCATGAAATTGAATGAAGATGGCGGGAGGGAGTTGACTTTAGAGTGCAAAGAAAACTGGCCAAAAAAGAAGCAGAAGCTGGTTGGTGGATTTATAAGGATTTGGGTTGGTGATTTAGCTTTGTGGAAAGAGAAGAACGAAGAGAATCAGAATTCTGAGAAGAAGAAGCCTGTCTTGGAGAATTTGCTGGGTTTGGCCGCGGAAGAAGCGGAAAAGCCCGTCTTGGCGAATTTACTTAACTCCGCTTCTGAAGAAGACGAAAAGAAAGATGATCCAGCGGCTTACATCGAAAAAGAGCTGTTGGAAGATATCGAAGATTTAGAGGCCAAAGATAAGACCAAGTCAAGAGGGCTGGCCGCGCTTAAATCCGCCAAGTCGAAAATTCACAAAGTTAAAAATAAGATCGACGTAGGAACCCGCTTGGCTGCGGGGGCCAAAATCGTCGCCAAGGAAGAAGCCGAGCGGAAGCAGCTTGAGCAGAAACAAGCCCCGACTCGGGCCAGCGACTTGAGCGTAGGGTTGCAAATTTTAGTCGAGGATAGTATTCGGGAGGCACCTTACAGGGTTTTCCTGGGTTTGAGGCAAACTGGTGGGCTCGCGCCGACTGCGGACGTCTGGAAGACGAGATACAATGTTATGCAACCTCTGGGATTGTCTCGCCTGCCAGGTAGCAAGGTGCGATACCCGTTTGCAGCGCTGCACTGGAAAGGCGTAGAGAGGGCCAGGACGAAGATTGCTCAATGCGAGGTGGGATGGGGGGCAGGCGTGAACAGCGAATGGAACGGTCGTGTCTTTGAGGTCACTGAAGGGCCTATGCACAAGCACGTGCCGACGTGGTTTGGGGACGAAGACGGCGATGGCGATATCGATGATATTAGCGCCGGACAGATTGTCCTGCCTCTACCTGCACTTCCAAAAACCTCGCTTGGAGGACCGAGGAGTTTATTCAGACCGCCAAAACTGGAGCTAACTAGCGAAAAGATCAGAGAGAAGAACACAACGGCGAGAATCGAACTTTACGATTTTGGAGACTGGACAGTCAACGAGTTTAGACTAATCTGCGTCATGCAACGGGCTATTCGAAAATATCTCGCTGGAGGCTTCGTTAGGGTGCTGAAGAAGAATAGGGCCGAGAAGGCTCGGAAGGGAAAAGCGGCCGAGAAGATTCAAAGGATGGTGAGGACGAGGCAGAGCAAGAACAAACTGAAGGCAAAAATGCAGAGCAGAGACGACGAAAGCGCTAGCAAAATGCAGAGTTTGTTCAGGGGTAAGAAAAGTAGGGAGGAGGCTGCTCTGAAGAAAAAACAAAAAGAAGAGGAGGAGAGGTTGCTGAAGTTAAAGAAGAGGAGCGTTGAGCTCACAGTTGATATTAGGAAATGTGCGGGGCTAGCCAAGGCGGATATCGGTAGTCTGAGCGATCCGTTCGTGGAGATCTACTGGAAGGATGAACTGGTCCACAAGACTGCCGTCATAAACGACACCTTGGATCCCAATTGGGGATCAGGGAAAGAGGAAGTCAAGGTTGTTTTCGAGTGCCTCGATGAACCACTTAATCTAGATGTATTTTTGGTCCCTCTCAACAGGACTAAAAATAATCGAAAGAAGCTGGAGGAGAAGCTAGACGAGGAATTGCTTGGCATGAAGGTTGTGGTGGATGAATTGGAGAAGGCTGTGGAAGATAATTTGGCCAAGCAAGAGAACAACACAAAGAGTAGGTTGGCAAAGCAGGTTGAGCGAGAGAAGCTAGAGGACTGGAACAACGCACGAAGGAACGAGCTCACGAAGGAAATCGAAGAACTCCTGAAAATCGGGAAGAAACTCAGCATGCTAAACGTGTCCCTTACCGAGAGGTTAGGAATGTTTAACAGCGTTGTGGGTGACAGGGTAGGTAATTTAAGAATTAAGCTCGGCGAGGTCATCAAAAAACAGAAGGTACTCGAGAAGGATCTGAAAAGCCTGGAGAGCGAGACCAAGTTGTGGGAGAGCTGCCGAGGCAGGATGCTGATTGAGCTCGGATATGACATTACGTCAGAGGATAAGAGCGACAAGGAGATTATGGATAAGGTGGGCTGTAATTTCATTGTGGAAGAAAGTGTTTCCGAGCTTCGTGTGGAAGTGTATGATCATGATCAGGGAGGGAGTAAGGATTTCATGGGTCAAGTATCGCTGAGTGGTATGAAATTGTTGCAGGCAGCAAATTGGGGAGAGGAGAGAAAGGAGAAGGATGGGTCAGATGAAGAGGCCTATTCGCTGCAGGCGAAACCCACCGGAACTAAGAAATCCAACGCACTTGTTAAAGGAACTGCTTCATTCGTCTGTTCGCTCGACAAGCGGGTCAGGTTGATGCAAGATCACGCCATCGACCCCGCCGAGCTCGTGGCCGACGTCCAGGTCGCGGGAATGAGTGTCAATTATGTGTGTTTTGATGCTGTGAACAGCGTTATTGAGGAAATTTTAGGTAACGTGAGGAATACAGTTCTTCAGAGGCCGCTGCTTCTGAGAGTAGTTGACGCGTACGGTTTGAGAAAGGCGGACCTGTTTGGTAAGAGCGACCCATTCGGGGTTGTGAACTATGACGGGGTTGACATAGGGAAGACACAGGTGATCAACAACACGCTGGACCCCTTCTGGGGGAGTACTGCGTTGACTAAGATCGACAAGAGTTTGTTCAGGCTCCCATCCGCCACAACCAAAAACCCAGAGCTCCACATTGATGTCTTCGATTGGGATATGATGGATGGGGACGAAGACTTTCTTGGCAAGGTGCGGATCGATTTTGAGACTCTCCACGATATCCGGAGAGCGTGCGCCAAGAAGGCCTTCGAAGTTACATTGAACCCCGGACCAGAATATTACAAGGAAGTTCGGCAGGTGATGAAGTTGCTTACGAGAGAGGAGGCTGGGCTGCCGCCAATCAAAGGCACTGAGGTTACAATCAGTGTTTTGAGTTGTAGGGGACTTGCGCAGGCAGACAGATTTGGGAAGAGCGACCCGTTCTTTGTTATCAAGTGGAACGGGACAGAAATTGGGAGGACACCTGTGATCGACAACACACTCGATCCCGTGTGGAGCAGGGGAAACGACTTTACCTTCTTCGTCCCAGACGGAAACGGTAAAAATCCGCCCAAAGGAGAGATCTGTTTGGAGTGCTACGACAGCGACATACCCTTCAGTGGTTTTGGGATTGGGAAACTACTCAACACGACAGGTGACTTTTTGGGATGTTTCAAGGCAACAGGTGCGGCACTGAGCGGCTACCAGAGGGAAGACGGGGAGCTCTACATTGATACTTTCAGTGGGGATCCTTTGACGTACGATCTTCAACCGATGGAGGGGGGGGTGATTATGGGCATGGAGGACACCGAAGGTCTACACACGGAATTAGAGGTGACAATTAGCGGGGCAAGAGGATTGGCAAAAGCGGATACCTTCGGTAAGAGCGATCCTTTCGTGGTAGTGACTCACTGTGGGGAAAAGGTTGGACAGACTCCTGTGCAAAAGAAGACGCTGGAGCCCGTTTGGACCGAGGGGAATCGGTTTACCTTTCACATAGGGGAGGATGCAGACGGGGCGATGCTCATGCCTGACGACGATGAGATTGTGACTTGCGAGGTTTACGACAGTGACCTTGGGGGGCTTACGGGGGACTTTTTGGGAAAGGTTCAGATCACAGGAGGCATGTTGAGAAATCTGCCCGAGAGGGGGAAAAATAGGGACCACGACTGGGAGATGGAGGCCAAAGAGGGGCTAAGCATTAAGCAGAAGAAACTCGTCAAAGGGACTCTTCGGGTTTGTGTTAAGATGGAGCACAACTGTAGGGGGCGAGCAAGGAAGATCAAGGACGAGAACGCGAAGACCAACGACGATTTGGTGCAGGGGGAGGTAACCTTGAGGTTCAGTACAAGGCGGGCTGATTTAGAGGAGGCAGAAGAACTCAAGGGAGATGGGGAGGGAGGCATTGGAGAAAAGGGTGCTGAATTAAAGGGGCTAGTTAGTAAGAGCGTGTTTGGGGTGACTGTGTCGGCAGCTAATGGCCTCGCAAAAGCGGATACCTTTGGTAGCTGCGATGCATGTGCCGTGGTGAGGTGGAAGAACGTTGAGATTGGTCACACGGGCACTTGCAGGAACAATCTCAACCCTAGATGGAAGAAAAAGAATCTGTTCTCTTTCGAGATTAATGACACGGTCAGCGGGACCTGGGAAGATATGATGAAAGAGGAGAGGGAAGCAAGAGAGAAGAGAGAGAAAGAGAAAGCCGACTATGTACCCCCAGAGAGTAAAAGAGCCAAGGTGAAGAAATTCGGCAGTTTCATGGGGAAAAGTATCAAGAAGAGCGTTGGAAAGAGCAGCTTTCAGCTGAGGAAAAGCATCGGAAAGAACTCCTTTCAAATGAAAAATCGAGTGAAGAGGCTCAGCGGGCAGATGAGAAAGAGCTTCGAGGGGAAGAAGGAGGGGGAGGAGGGGGAGGGAGAAGAGGAGAAAGAGGGAGAGAGAAAAAGGAAGAAGGAAAAACTCTCCAGGAGTCAATACAAGGATAAAATCAGTAGCAACCCAATGTTTGCCATGGAAGAGGCCCTCCATGAGATCGAGGAGGAAGAAGATTTAGACCCGATAAGCGCGGCTCTCGCGGAGGCGATTCATGAGGTCGTGGACGAGGAGGAGGAAAAGAATAAGGAGATAGAGACGGAGAAGGAGAAGGAGAAGGAGAAAGGAAATGAAGAGGAGAAGGGGGAGACCGAGGAGGCACAAGCTGAGAAAAAGCAAGATGATGACTCGGATACAGAGACAGGGGGTAAAGGAAAGAAGAATAAAAAGCTCGGGAAGCTGCTCAAAATTGGTCGGGGTATCAGGGCCATTCTTCAAACAGGGAAGGGAAGGATATCGAAAGGGGGTATTTCCAAGGGTGATGAAAGTGAGCAAAAGGAGGCAGAGGAATCAAAATACACGTCGTTACCAGACGCTGAGCTAGAGGAGGAGGAGAGCGAAGCAGGAGGAGCATCTAGCACCCCTAAACGGAAGTTTACCATCTCTTCTCCAGGAATGCAGCTCATGAAGGACATCAACAAGATGAACGAGAACATGGAAGGTATCGGGGAGGTGGGAGAAGAAATTGACGAAGGCAGTGGCCAACAGGAGACTGAGGGAGATGAGAAGGGCGCTAGGGACGTCGTTAGTCCACTTGGCAGCCCCCTGATGAGTCCGGTTGTTTCTTCTCCTGTATCATCGACTGGGGGTGGCTCCGACGAGCAGGATGAATCGAATCCAGATGATGCATCCGTCTCGAGCTCCGTCTCCGGCTCCAGCTTTTTGAACGGCATGAAACGTAGGTTCAAGAAATCCGCCCAGTTACGCAAGTCCTTCAAGAATAAGAGAAGCTCATTCAAGAAGAAGTGGCGAAGATCCATGGACAAGATGGGGGTCGGAAAGAAGGGAAAAAGCGATGGGCCTGACTTCGATATGGAAGAAGCAGCGATGGTGGGAGAGAACAAAGATCTTCCATACGTCAGCGTGGAAGTGTATGATATGGACTACGGGAAGAGGGGAGACTTCATGGGAGAGGCCAGGATCAGCTGCTCCCGCTTCTTTGAGATCGATGACGCGGGATCGGCCGACTACATCCTCCCTCTGCTTCCAAGGTTGGGGACAGATATGGACAAGTTGAGCAAGAAGGAACTCAAGCTCATTCAAGGGTATATCGAGATCAAGTTCGACAGAGAGAACATCGATGCGGAGAGGCTCAAGAGGGAGGCGGAGCTCAAGGAAATTGAGAGACTGAAAGACCCAGTGCAGCACATGCTTGACGACCCCGATGTCAAGAACGGGGTGATAGGAATTTGCGTCTTCCCTGACATAGAGGAAGAGGAAAAGATCAAGACGGCAGAGCGGGTGGAGAGACTGAGAATTGCAAACGAGATCGAGCAGAAGAGACTTGAGGAAGAGAGGGAGAGCGAGAGGTTGGAAAGGGCCAGCATGACTGAAGACGATGAGAGGGCCAGGGAATGGGCCGAGTTGTACTACATGAGCGTTGCTGACGAGGAGACTGCGTTCTATGCCAAAGAAAAGGAGGCTGTTGACGATGCTAACACCTGGAGCTATGTATGGGATGATGTTGAGTGTAAACACTACCACTACAATGAAGTCACAGGGTACATGTGTTGGGAAACGCCGCCGGCGCTGGAAGAGAAAAACTGGAAGCCGAGGTGGAGAAGAGATGAGGGGAAGTATTATTACGACAATACTGTCACGGGGCAGAGAGACTGGCCGGCGCCGCCTAGCGCGCCACCTCCACCACCGAGGGTATTTTCGGAGGTCGTGGGGGATGAAGGCTTCCAAGGCTCCGAAGGTGGCGAGGAAAAGACTGAGGAAGAGATGCTGAATGCTGGTGCCACGAAGGTTTGGAGGGTGCCCAAGTTCAACTATGAGAGTGAGTTCAGCACGACTGAAGAAGGAAGTTGGGGGCTGATCGAAAATGGGGAGGGGGGTGAAGAGGGTAGTTATGATGAGAGCTACGATGATGGGAGCTCTTACTACTCGGAGGGAACTGGGGTTTATACAAACGACCAACAGTATTTCGACGATGAATACAGCTACCAGAGCGGTGGAAATTATTAATTAAGCGATGAGAATGTAGAAGTGATTTAAAGAAAGAAAACACAATACAAAACAAAACAAAACAAAACAATGAACCGCCACATACTTGCAAACCGCTCCATTTAATTCATTTGCAATTATGTACTCTTCGTGTCCTTGCCAATGCCAAGCTTGTAATAATCAGCGTTGACAAACTCTCCAACCTCGAATTCATATCCATTTGGCTTATGTGCGCCAGTCGCGGCCTGGAGCTTAGTAACAAGGTCATTCTTTACAAGATCATCGTCGGTATTTTCAACTAGGATGTCCATGTGAGCCTTGTCGAATTTGGCCTTTACAGAACCTTTCTGGGAACCCATTTTGGCCTTCTTCATGGCGGGAGCATTGGGGGGCATGTACTGCACAAAAACAATTTTTGCGCGTTTGCTCACCGTGTTCCCCCTGTCGTCTACGCCATAGCACCTAAACCCTGTTTTTTTTTACGAGGGAGAGAGAGAGGGAGAGAGGGAGAGAGAGAGAGAGAGAGAGAGAGACAAGCAAATTAGTCCATGCATTTTTTTTTTCTGGGAGATGAACCAAAACTTCGGTGAAAGAACATGTTCTGTCTGCTGAGTTGCAAGCGCTTATATTTCAAATGCTTCAGCTACTTTCTTCGCTCTTTCCGACCTCTTCTGTCACTTACCTCCCCATGCAATTTTGTCGTCTCCGTGGGCTTTGAGCGCTTCGATGAAGGTCCCCAGCCGACCTTCTCCACTTGTGCTCAGCTCAAGCCCCTTGTAGTTGTCGGTGTATTTTGCAAGAACGTGGTGGATTGGGTCATTGTCGTCCAGCATCTTGTCCCATTCGGCCTAGATCAAGCAGTGGCAATTGAGTAGAGGGAGAGACGTTAGTTTATAAAAGAAATCTAGATTAAGAACAATAACACCCACCTTGAGATCATCGGCAACAGAAAACCCAGAGGGAGTGGCGCTCCCCGCAAAAGATTTAGGCTTAGGGCCCGTGCCCGGGGCATTTAATCCGAATCCACCGCCCGCTCCGGCGCCAATATTACCAGCTTTAATGTCAACCATTCCAAATTGAGCGCTAAGATTCTTCACTTCAGCTGGACTAGCTCCTTGGAGAGCAGCACATGATGAAGACTTTCGTCGGGGAGTTGTCGACGGTGCCTCAGAATCGGTAGGTTTCGATGCTGCGAGTTCCGACATGTCTTTCGTGCGATAAAAACAGTTGCCAACTCAGGAATAAGTAAGTGCGAGATCTTTCTCACACACAACTTCTTTTTTTTTCGATGAATGTTTAGTTGGTGTGTCATTGTGTGTATACAAAGCTTCTTTTTTTTTAAACGCGGCCGATACGGTCACATCACCGTTTCCTCATTTTTATCATATTAATAACCTTTTCGCCACTTAAGGCCGCCTGCTCGAGCAAGCCAGCCCCTGCAACTGAATAGGCGCCTGCATAATATATGTTGTCTCGCCCCTGCAAATCTTCAATCCCCTGGAGAATGCCTTCTGTCTCGCCGGTGTGAACAACACGTAGAAAATCACACTTCTTTATAACACCACACGGCTCCGTGAAAGCGTTCCAAGTCTGGAAGACATCGGAGGGGAAGTTCGCATCTGGGTAATATTCATTGAGCCAGACCGTCAGCTGGCAGCAGTCTTCGCCGCTCTTTTGATGAACGTTAAAAGCCATCCAATTTTTTCTTAGTGTGGGCATCACTTTGTCGTCAGTATGGAGATAGATTGTTGATGGCTGATACTGGATTCTGTCAAAAACCGATGACCTCATAGCGATTTTTGGGGCGAGAATATGCTTAATGGCTGCAGCCTCCGTGGCTATGATAACGTAATCAAACTTTTCGCCCATTACCATCAGATTCTTGTCAACTCCCTTAACCCGCGATCCTGTCTTGATCTTACTGCCGTAGCTAAGTGCGAACTCGAGAGACTGCAGGCTCGGGTGGATTCTCATCATTGTGCACTTGCTGCTGCTATTGAACAGCGTATCGTAAAGGTCGCCCCCCCACCCAAACCCTCGGATAAAATTCAGGATAATTGATGCGGGGTAGGCATACACCTGCTCGTACGTGCAAGATAGCATCCAGCTTGCCTGTCCCATCAGCATCCAAATTATCATTGAGTCGAACTTGGACCCGATGCTATAGCCGCTGCGCTTCAGCCACTCTCCCCATGTCTTTCCATCGCCATCGACGTCGCTTTTGTAAACGGTTTTGCCGAAATGCACCAAATCACCTACATGAGGCACCCAGGATAATATGTTCTCCCAATTTTTGTTACTGTACCGGAAGGAGGTTTCTCCCTCCATTGGCCCATTGTCCCCATAATTCTGCTGGGTCAAATAGTCCTTTCTGATTGGCTTCAATTCGACCTCCAAACTCCTTGCTAGGTCGTCAAGGAAGCGATAATATCCCGCCCCGATGATTCTTAGTGGTACATCAACCACCTGGCCAAATATTTCTACCCCCTGGCCACTGAGACCGACCTTCTCGTTCGCTTCAAAAATTGTCACATCGTGTGTCCCCACCAGCTTGTGGGCAGCAGTAAGGCCGCTCATCCCGCTTCCAATCACGGCGACCTTCGGAAGTCTCATGGACTGTTTCTTTCCAGTCGCCTTTGCACTAATAACCACGTAGTCCAAGTGTCTGGTGATCGCCTTGGGGAACCATTTATCCAGAACACTGTCCGCATCCGTCTTCAATGATGTGATTTTAACGTCCTCGAATCCAGCATGGAGAAGTTTTTCTTCGTACTCTTCCTCGGACCAAACACACTGGGCCCGGACATTCATAACTAACAACAAAGTTCGAACCCACGAAGGCAACTTCCCTCTCGCAAGGACCAAATCAGTCACACAGAATACTCCACCTTCGTTATTGTTCCCGTCTGTTAAGAGAGTGTACGAGTCATGAATGAATTTCACCTTGTTTTCAAAATGATAAATTGCATCGAGACTGACTATTTTGTTGAATCGGATCTTTCCCTTGAATCTTGGTATTATTGTATCGGCAGTGTCGTGAACAAAGCGCACTTGTGAAAGCAGAGGGAATTTTTTTTTTCCCTCCGGGTATGCATCCAAGCCAGTGATGTGCTGAAGGTCACAACTCTCCTTCCAACGTATGAGTTCTGCGCCTCTCCCACAGCCAACAGATAAGACTCTGTCGCCTGATGCGAAGCCCGCTGCCGACGCTAGACAGTCTGAGAGACTTGCACAAGATGCAGTGTAGTCACCTTCAGCGAGACCCAGGTTCATCCATCCCTCATCGTCCTCCACTGACGTTCGCGAATCTCTCATCTTTTTCCTGCTGCTCACATACCATTGACACTTCGTTATCAAGTCGCGATACGAATTCATAACATACTCTACAGCCAACTGCAATGAGAGCGTTTCTGCTGGTGTCAATCCGACAATTGCCACAAAGACAGCGAATATCGCAATTATTGGCCTCAAGGATGGGTTTCTGTAAACGTAAAGCCAATTAATAATCGTACAAAGTACGAAATCGATTGATATGCTCTTCTGACAATCCGAAACAGGCATCACGAAATCACCGCTAAACAAAGATAATTTCCGGCAAAAAATTAGGGTCACCAAGAGCACAAAAAAGAAGTAGAATTTGGGTACCGTGGGACTTCCTGGGAGGAACCGCGGAAGAAACAGTATCCCATGAAGAACTAACAGCCAGAATCGGAAGCTGCTTTCGTCGCCACGAACATCGTCGGTGAGGAGCTTAAATACTGCCAAAAGACCGAGAAAAGAGGAAAAGAAATAACTCACAGAGATCCGTCCGCCCCTTCCGTTTATTATATCAACCTGCGTTATGAAGGACGCGCTCATAGCTCCCAAACACCCAAAACCCATCACTTCCCAGCCAAGGTCACTGACCCAACCAGCAGCAACAACTACCCAAAGCAAAAATTGGGAAGAAATGGCAGCGTGAGGTGCCTGCAAAACGTCCAAGTAAGCATCGTCGAACAAATTATCCCCACCTTTGCCCTTGTATTCAAGTGTCCACCGAAGGATAAAGAACCATGTTAACAGACAGAACCCCAAACTAAGCAAACGAAGAGCTCGGTTGGAACACCCCAAAATGCATTTTCGACCGGCATAAAAGAGTACCGAGAAGTACAGCAACACACTGGGGTGATAGTACCACATATTCAGAGTGGTTCCAGTAAAAAAACAAAAGTTTCGTGTTCTCTTTTAATGTCGTCCCATACGTTTTTAGCGAAAAAATATTTTGCCGAACGACATCTTCTTTACCTCAAGAGCTCGCCCGTGCTATCAAGTGCCTCCCCTCCCCAGCAAGCAGTAGCTACAAGTCTATACCATATCAGTCTACCGCACAGAGTAGACGGGTCGAGAGCGAGCACACACCTGTTTTTGGCCCCCCCCCCCGCCCCCTTCATTTGCATTGGGACTCTCTAAGTAAAAGCCAAACAACCCCCAAAACGACAAATCAAACATGGCGCTCATTAACAAGTTGCTGAGCGCCATGTTTGATTTGTCGTTTTGGGGGTTGTTTGGCTTTTACTTAGAGAGTCCCAATGCAAATGAAGGGGGC
>Ga0115557_1000333_pt1 | contig 33154 bp, 29 predicted proteins | sample COGITO_mtgs_1104_FD_87280 | JGI IMG/M metagenome (GOLD analysis project Ga0115557, IMG submission 87280) | Pelagic marine microbial communities from North Sea - COGITO_mtgs_110421 | ecosystem: Environmental > Aquatic > Marine > Epipelagic | place: Germany:Helgoland, sampling site Kabeltonne...
AACAGGCGGCGAGGATTGCCAAGGGTCTGGCCACCGACCTGTGGGCCGCCAGAGAAGATTTTCGCGCTCAAGACTTGTCGGCTGCCGAGGCAGTCGCCGCGGCCATGGCGAGCCAAGCACATCTCGTGGTGATCAATGAAACCTCAGACAATTGTGGTGGCGGCACACCCGGCGACACCACTCACTTGCTGAAGGCCATGCTCGACGCCCAGCTTGAGCGCGCTTGTTTCGGTTTTATTGTCGACCCCGAGGTGGCCCAGCAAGCCAGCGATGCGAGCGTTGGCGCAACGATTCAGGTCGAACTGGGCGGCAAGTATGGCAACCTCCATGGCCAGCCACTGCCACTGACTGCACAGGTTAGATCCTTGCACGACGGAAAACTGCGAATGCTCGCCATGTTCAAAGGCATGCCCCTGCATCTTGGCAAAATGGCCAGACTGGTGGTCGATGGCATAGACATTATCGTCGCCTCAAAGCGTTCTCAGACCTTTGATATTGGGCCCTTTCAGGCCCTCAGCATCGACGTGACGGCGTACGAAATCGTCGCCTTGAAGTCTTCCAATCATTTTCGCGCCGGTTTCACAGACATCGCCGCTGAGATTATCACCGCTGACACCCCTGGGCTCACCACCCACAAGGTCGAGATTTTTCCGCGCCAGTTCGCCACCGGTCCATTGTGGCCCATTGATGCCGCGGCCAGCTATCCTTAGCCGTGCTCAATAACCCGGCAGAAAACCGGCTCTGTCATCGACAACCTAGGTCGAGAATCGTGTCGGGGCAACCGCCTCGACACTGTCTCGCAGCCGTTTATCAGCCGCTGACAAGCTGGTTTTGAGTAGCAGATGGCGAGCCAGATTCGCCATCCCTGGTGCACTTTGAACCCCGTAGCCGCCCTGACCGGCAAGCCAAAAGAAACCCTTGGCTTGCGCATCGAAACCCACCACAAAGGTCTTGTCCGGCGCGAAGGTGCGCAGACCCGCCCAACGATGATTGATGGACTGAATATCCAGGTCGACAACTCGCAGGAATCGATCCATCGCCACCGCAATATCCAACTCATCTGCTTGCGCATCACAGGGTACCGACGGGGTTTCATCTGCCGGTGACAGCAGAATTTGGCCCGCATCTGGCTTAAAGTAAAATTGCTCATCGACATCAATCAACAGTGGCCAATCGGTGATATCCACCGAGGGTGGCGCTTTGAGCAAGATAGCCGTGCGCCGCTTGGGCACCAAACCCAACGGCTTCACTGCCGCCAGCGCCGCGACCGAGTCAGCCCAAGCACCTGCGGCATTGACCACAATCGCCGCAGTCACTGTCTCGGCGCCCAGATCAACCTGCCAAAGGCCTTCGTGATAACGCAGCCCCTTAACCCCGGATCGCGTCCGTAATTCACCATTCCGTCGTTGATATAAACGCAGATACCCTTGCAGGATCGCATCCACGTCCAGGTCACCGCCCACTGGATCGAGAAGACCCTGGGCCAGGACATCTGGCTTTACAATCGGCACTCGCCGAACCAGATCCTCGGCGCTCATGGCGATCAATGAGGGATTTTCTGCCTGCATCTCGGCGATACTCGAGGCCTGGGCTGGCGTTCCCACAAACAACGCATCCCGAGGCCGAAGCAGGGGGCTGTCTGTAAACTCGGCCGGTGGGCTGCGAAAGAAACTTTCGCTGGCGGCAGTCAGGTTTTGGACGACAGCGTTACCATAAGTGGGCGCATAGTATGCCGCTGATCGGCCCGTCGCGTGCATGCCCGGTCTGGCTTCCAACTCCAACAACAGCACCTTGGCATCTGCAGCCAATTCCGCTGCCGCCGACACGCCGGCTATACCGGCGCCAATCACAATAATATCGTACATATCTTCCTCACCCGAATGATCCCTGCAAGGGCTACTCAAACGCCTAACCATACAACGTCAGCGGCCGGTATACGACAACCTTTTAGGCTATAGGACACTGTCGAGAGACTTGTGGTTAGCCCGCTTCTGATCGCAAGCGACAACTAGACCCGCAGTCTTAACCACTGGATTCGGGACAACCGATAAAACGCAACAGGCCCCAAGTCATCCATTTCTTCTCGATCATACTCAAAACCGAGTTTCTTCACGACCCCGATGGAAGCGGTGTTTAGTGGGTCAATCGTGGCGTAAATATCTGCCAGAGCACTCATGCTGAAAACATAATCGAGCATGGCTGTCGCGGCTTCTGTGGCAAAACCTTGACCCCAAACAGCGCTATGAAAAACATAAACAAGCTCATCGAAATCATTGTTCGGTGCGCGCACCACACCGCAATAACCTATGAACCGGTCATCGCTACGAGTAAACACAGCTGAAGTGCCATAGCCTCGGGTGGCATATTTTTGTTCACAGATCTGAATCCAGTTTGCAACTTCACTCCTCGCTAACGGGGTACCGTCACCAACATACCGCAACACGACCGCATCAGCACACAAGACTGCAAAAACATCGAGGTCAGTCATCTCAAACTGCCGGACATATAGCCGCTCGGTTAAACAAATCATATTGGTCCCCACTAACCTGAAGCGTTAACTGATCGAGGCTGACACTGATGAAGATCAATCTCGCTGGTGCAAAGTTGGCTATTGTAAACCCTTATCGCTCACTCTGGCACGAGCATGGACAGCTTCCGCACCCTATCAGCACTACTGCTGATGACTGCCGTAATCGTGTTTATCGGATACAGCATGATGCCTAGCTTGCCAACGGGATTTGCGTTTGCCGGGCCATTCAGGCCCGCCAGCCACCTACAATTTTTCCACGACGACACCTGGGTCGATGATCAAGGTCAGCGGCAGGTCAGCCAAACCATATTCGATGAGGTCTTTCGATTAATAGAAGGCGCGCAGCACTTTCTCCTTATCGATATGTTTTTATATAACGACTTTCAGGGCCAGACCCCGGAACACACCCGTCCACTGGCCGCCGAACTCACGCAACGACTCATTGCCCAGCAACAACGTTTCCCGAAAATGACCATTATCGTTATCACCGACCCGATCAATACTGTTTATGACGGCTTGTCGTCGCCCTATTTCGAGGCGCTGCGAGACCAGGGCATCACGGTTGTCATCAGCGACCTGGATCTGTTGCCAGACAGCAATCCCGTTTACTCCCTATTCTGGCGCCTACTGATCAAACCTTTCGGCAACCGTCAGGTACAAACCCTGCCCAACCCCTTTGGGGCTGGGCGAGTGTCAGCGCGCAGCTGGCTGCGTATGATTAATTTCAAAGCTAACCATCGCAAGGTGTTGATTGCCGATCAGGGCAACAGCTATGTGGGCCTGGTCACCTCTGGCAACCCCCATGACGGCAGCAGCGCCCATCGCAATGTGGCGTTGCGCTTCGACGGACCCGCTGTTGAGGATTTATGGCGCAGCGAGGCCGCCATCCTGGCGCTGCAGGGAGTCACCCCGCCTGTATTCAGCACGCCATTCAGCAACGTCCAGAGCCCAACTGTAAGCCACACTATTGATGTACGCATTCTGACTGAGCGTGAAATCAAACAGGCTTTACTGGATCAGCTGGACAGCAGCCAGCTCGGCGACGCCATCGATATGATCATGTTTTATCTCGCTGACCGTCAGATTATCAGCGCGCTCAAGGCCGCGCTCCGGCGTGGCGCAAAGCTGCGCTTGATTCTCGATCCGAACAAGGATGCGTTTGGCTTTAATAAAAACGGCATCCCCAATCGGCCCGTGGCCGCTGAACTGGCCGAGACCGGCATCCCTATCCGATGGTGTGATACGCACGGTGAACAATGTCATGTGAAAATGATTCTGTTACACCACAAAAATAGTACTAGCGATATCATCTTAGGCTCAGCTAATTTGACCCGCCGCAATCTGGACAATCTTAATCTGGAAACTGATGTGCAGATTCACGGACCACAGACCAGCTTGCCGGTACAGGAGGCTGTCAAAATGTTTGAGACCTATTGGCACAACACGCCGAACAGGCAGTTCACCGTCGCATTTGAGCGCTACCAAGAGCCTTCGCGATTCAAGTACTGGCTTTATCGTTTTCAGGAAGCCACGGGCATGAGCGCTTTCTAGGTGATAAAATCCAACCAGGGACCCACACAACTGGCCACTCAGTGTGATGTCAGTACTGCGGCTTCTAAAACCGGCGCTCACAACTTGTACTCGACCTGCTAAGCATCAAGTTTGCGCCTTGTTCTTGTCATACTGGGTTGTTATATCCAATCGTCGTTGTGCCCAATCTTGCAGCGAAAAAACATGCAAAAAGGCGACGATGCTAGGCTGATTTTTTGACCTCGAAAGCTCTAAACGCCGAGATATGGATGACAGGCTGCTGACACTGAGGGCGCGCTGAGAGCTACCTAAAAGACTCACTAAGAGACTCACTAGGAGACTAACAACTGCAAGCACGGCAGATGATTCTGCTTCTGCTGCAGGCAGCACACGTCCCCAAACATCAAGTGTCAGCGTACTCAGCTAATGGATAATGCAAAATGGTCGGTAATGGGGTTCAAATGCGCACCAATCACCGGGATCGTATCAAGGCTTCGCTATTGCCGGGAAGCCCACGGCCGCTAAAACTAACAGGGTCTTGGTTGCCGACTCGTCAACAGCTTGGACAACACCATGGACCAAGCCAAGAACGACTAAAATCAAAGCCCAATATTCAAAACTTACGAGAAAGGCAGCCAAACCGGTGACAATTAATGCTACGAGCGGGGACAATCTACTTAGCATAATAATAGTCTCGGCAACGTTCGCTCGCGCCTTGCTAACAAGCGAGTATCAGCACCTCGAAGGGGCCCACCGCCTAGCGTCATGTTAAGGTGAAAAAATTATTCGAGCTGATGGTCTTCAACGAACGACAGGCTGATGCTCTTCAACAAACAACAGGCTGATGCTCTATCAACAAACGACAGGCTGATGCTCTTCAACGAACGACTGGCTGATGCTCTTCAAGAAACAACAGACGGCAACATTCCCTATATCTATAGAGCGCGTCGCGTAAGCCCACAGGTTTAATTTTAGGCGTAAGCCACGCTTACAGAGGCGGCATATGAAAATGGTCTTGAATTAGCTTATACTCCGGGTCCACGCCATACCCCGGCGTGTTTTTAATTGACGACGATAACTGTATTCAAAAGATACCGAGAGTAATGAGATTTGCCTATGACTAACACACCGAAGATCATCTATACCGAGACGGATGAAGCACCTCGGCTTGCCACCTATTCGTTACTGCCCATTATTAAAGCATTTACCGATACTGCCGGTGTCGCCGTTGAAATGCGGGATATCTCCTTAGCAACTCGAGTAATTGCGTCTTTCCCCGAGCGCCTAACCGATGCCCAGAAGATTCCAGACCACCTGGCAGAACTGGGGAGAATGACCCAGGATCCCGGCGCCAATATTATTAAGCTACCCAATGTCTCGGCGTCCACTCCCCAATTGCATGCGGTGATCAAGGAACTCCAGGCCAAAGGCTATGACCTGCCCAATTACCCCGATGAGCCGCAGAATGATGCCGAGAAGGCCATCAAGAACACCTACGACAAGGTTAAGGGTAGCGCCGTTAATCCGGTCCTGCGTGAGGGCAACTCGGATCGTCGAGCCGCTAAGGCAGTTAAAGAATACGCCCAGAAGCACCCGCATACGATGGGTGCCTGGTCGAAAGATTCACTGACCCACGTCGCCCACATGAGCCAGGGCGATTTCTACGGTACTGAGAAATCCGTCGTGATGGAAAAAGACGATACCCTGAAGATCGAATTTGTCGGGGCCGACAATCAAGCCACACAGCTTGGCAAGAATATTCAGGTTGAAGCTGGTGAAGTGGTCGATGGCGCCTATATGAGCCGCGCGGCTTTGTGCCAGTTTTACACCGAGCAGATCCAGGATGCCAAGGCCAAAGGTGTGCTTTGGTCTCTGCACTTGAAAGCGACCATGATGAAAATCTCTGACCCTATCATGTTCGGCCATGCGGTACGGGCCTACTACGAAAGTGCCTTAAACAAACATGCCGCCGTATTCGAGGAACTTCGCTTCGACGCTAACAATGGGATCGGCGACGCCTACGACAAGATCAAAAGCCTGCCAGCAGACCAGTGTGCTTTGATCAAGGCAGATCTTGATGCCTGCCTGACCGAAGGTCCTGACCTGGCCATGGTGGACTCTAGCCGCGGCATTACCAACCTGCACGTACCCAGCGATGTCATCATCGATGCTTCGATGCCCGCCGCTATTCGTGAGTCCGGTAAAATGTGGGGACCAGATGACGGGCTGCATGATATGAAGGCCGTGATCCCGGATCGCTGTTACGCCGAAGTTTTCGAAGAAACCATTCGCCACTGTCGCGAAAATGGCGCCTTCGACCCGACCACCATGGGCTCTGTGCCTAATGTCGGTCTGATGGCTCAAAAAGCCGAAGAGTATGGTTCCCACGACACGACTTTTGAAGTTGCTGCTGCCGGCCAAGTCAGAGTCTCCGACGGCGCGGGCAATGTTTTGATTGAGCACACCGTCGACGCGGGCGATATTTGGCGCCTCTGCCGAGTCAAAGACGGCCCTATCCGTGATTGGGTGAAGCTGGCTGTGAGCCGCGCACGACTCACCGGTTGCCCCATTGTCTTCTGGCTAGACGAAAACCGCGCTCATGACGCCTGCCTGATCAAGAAGGTGAAAGCCTATTTACCTGATCATGACCTAACCGGCATTGATTACCAGATCCTGGACCCCGCTGCGGCAACCCGTCTGAGCCTCGAACGGGTCAGGGCTGGCGACACCGTTATTTCTGTCACAGGCAACGTCTTGCGCGATTATCTGACGGATCTATTTCCGATTCTCGAACTTGGCACCAGCGCCAAGATGCTGTCTATCGTGCCGTTAATCAACGGTGGTGGACTGTTTGAGACTGGCGCCGGCGGTTCAGCGCCAAAACATGTGCAGCAGTTCGAAAAAGAAGGCCACCTGCGCTGGGACTCTTTGGGCGAGTTTTTGGCCTTGGGTGCATCCCTTGAGCATCTGGCTCAGACCTTTAGCAATGAGCGGGCACAGATTCTCGCCGACACGCTGAATGTGGCGATTGGTCGTTTTCTCGAGGAAAACCGCTCGCCGTCCCGTAAGGTCGGCCAGCTCGATAACCGCGGCAGCCACTTCTATCTCGCACTCTATTGGGCCGAGGCAGCGGCCAACCAGAACCGAGATCCAAAACTGCAGGAAACCTTTGCCCGGGTGGCAGCGCAGCTGGCGGAAAACGAGGCGACAATTGTCGATGAACTCAATGCGGCCCAAGGCTCTGCCCAGGATGTGGGGGGCTACTATGATCCCAACCCTGAGCTGGCGAATAAAGCCATGCGCCCGAGTCAGACGTTCAACAAGATCATCGACTCTGTTGCACAGCACATCAGTCCATAAGGCATAGCTACATCAAACACAGCTGCATAAAACATAGCTACAGAAAACATAGCTACACAAGATATAGGTACTTAGCCTAGGATCCGGGTCACGACTTTGTTATGACCCGGATCACGCTTGACCCCCTCCGGCTGTCGAGCACAGCTAGCTCTGATTTGTCCTTGAGAAATATGTGGTTTAAGGTTTAGCTCAACTCATGAGCCAAGTAATGAAACATTGGCTGTTGTTATCTGCCGTTGTTATCTGCCATTGTGCTCACCGCATCCACCACGATCGCCGCGACGATCTCCGCCACTGCGCCCCATCCCGAAGCGCCCCATCCCGAAGTGACCGCAGCACTGGCTTGGTCGCTACCTGAAAACCCCTGTCAGCAACCCGAACTCGCCGACATAATTGACACCCAAGGCCTCGTCACAGATTTTAGCCGTTTGAAAGACAGCGCCCAATACGGGCTAACGCAACAGCAGGGTGACGAGATTATGGCGAAACTGGCGCTGATTCAGGCGTCCGTCGAGGAACTCACCTACGTCACTAATATGCAGTCATTGCTGACCCAGCGACAGTAGGCAATTGTCATGGATGACAAAATAACAGGCAAAAAAAAGGCGACCATCAGGCCGCCTTTTTTATTTCAACTGCCTGTTCTAGCGCAGTGTGTAGCTCACTTCGACACCATAGACGCGAGGCTCGGTAACCTGAGCTGTACGCTTATAGCCGTCTTCGGCACCAGACGCCAGAATCTGCCGAATACCAATATCATTCTGCACATTGTTAACAAATCCTGACACTGTCCACTCGTCAGAAGGGCTGGTCCAAGTGGCACGCAGATCGATGCGGTCATAAGCTGGCGCCAAATCACGAGCGCTTTCGAAGGCAGAAAAGTAGACGTCATCGATGTAACTGTAAGTCATCATCAAGTCGACCTTGCCTGCGTCATCAAAGTCCAGCGCATAGACACCGTACAGGCTTCCCTTAGTCTTCGGCACCTGTGGCAGCGAACGGCCTTTAATATCACGAACCCGATCCGGATTAGTCAGGTCGGTATATAAAACACCCGGGATTGTTGGATCAGTACCGTCAACCACAAAGAAAGACTCGGTATATTCAGTGTCTGTATAGCTGAAGTTACCGCCCACAGTCAGCTCGTCAGTTGGCAACCACAGAACTTCAAGTTCGAGACCATTGATAACTGCGCCAGGTGCGGCCTGAATCGAAGTCGTTGATGCAACGACAGCACAAGCACTCTGCAAACTTTGCTCAGTTGCTACTGGCGGACAAGCTTCTTCAGTACGAGTGTGAATGCTGTCATAGTTGTAGCGGTAGATTGAGCCATTCAGTTGCAACGTGTTGTCCAGCATTTGAGTCTTGTAGCCGACTTCGTAGGCGATCAACTCTTCTGGCTCATAGTCAGGTGTCTGACTGAAAAACGCCAGGTTAAAGCCACCGGAGCGATAGCCCGTGGTGACGTTAGCGTACATCATGGTGTCGTCAGAGATATTGTAGTCCAGGTTAACGCGCCAGGTGACTTTGCTATCTTCACGCTCGAGTTGACGATACAGACCGAAGGTAATCGGCACGCCGTTCAACCAAGGCTCAACCACACCAGTAGGCTGCAGTGTTGTTGGACTGATAGCGCCACGCACAATGTTGGCAGTCGCCAGATCCAAGCCCACTGCGGCGAGAATGTCGCTGTTTTCAGCATAACGTGCCAGCACTTCTTCGCCTTTGACCTCATCTCGAGCATAGCGAATACCGGCCGTCAGTGTGAACAGCTCATTGATGTCCCATACGCCCTGGGTGTAGGCCGCAAAAGCATCGCGCTTGGTCTGATTATTCACCAGACGTTCGGTACCGATAGTCACCGGTCCATGCTCCACACTACCCAGTGTGCTGCCGCCCAAGTAAGGCCCAGCAGTTACTGTTCCAGTGCCGATAGGCGCATCAACGCCAGCTGCTTTAGCACTTGCCAGGCTCACTGGTGTAGTCGTACCCGTCAAGAAAGTCAACGCTGGGTCGCCCGGTACCACACCTGGCGCAACAGTGGCCAATATGGTGTCCAGCGCGAAAGCCGGATTCGTATATTGAGTCTGGCCTACGGAGCTATAGAAATCATACCGCTGATCGATCGCAGCGTTGTAGAAAAAGATACCTGATGTAAATGTCAATGCATCGCCCACATCCCAGAATAACTGGAATTCATGTGAGGCATATTCCGCTTCATGATTAACGTAGTACTGATTATCACGAGTCGTATTCGCCGTATTGTCGTCATCAGTCGTACGTTCGTACAACAATTCGCTGTAACCAAACAGGTACTTGAAGGTCAGACCTTCGCTGATATCGTAGGTGAATTCCAACTGGTTACCCTGTTGGTCGAACTGCTCACGATTGAGGCCATTGGTATAGGCGCACAAATCATCGCCATCGATATTCTCGCGATCAGTTATCACACAAGAGCTTGGGTCTAACGGCTGACCATTCGCGTCAGTGGCACCTTGCGCCATATTGGCTCGGTAAAAGCCCGTGTCTACGCCTGGACGAACATACTGCGCCGTGATTTGATCACCGGTAGTCGGGTTCGTGTAATTCAGGATAGGCTGAGTCGGGTCAATGAAAGTCGACGCCAGCGGGTTAGTGGTATTAGTCGCGTCAACTACGCGTAGCGCATTATTGAGACGCGTATAGTTACGCAGACCATCGCCACCAGGGGCGCTGTTCTCACCATCGAGTACAATTAAACCACCGCCATCAGCACCGCCCATAATACGATCGACTTTGGCCAGGTTACTACGCAGGTTAACAGTCATGCTGTCGTTGACCTGCCATTCCAAAGACAGAGATACGTTTTCTTCATCACCGCTATCCAGGTCTTCGCCGAAGCCTTTCTCTTCAACCCAGCCGTCATGTTCTCGGGATGAATATGTCAAACGACCATTCAGAACTTCAGCAATCAGTGGACCTGAAACCATGCCGTAGAAATCCTGGGTTCCATAGCTGCCAACAATGCCCTTGGCAGCAAACTCTAATTCGTCGGTTGGTTTTTTGTATAAAAAGTTCATGGCACCACCGACGGCATTACGACCATACAGAGTGCCCTGGGGTCCACGCAGCACTTCGATACGATCGATATCCCAAAAAGAACCAATAGTCGCGGTATACAAATCTTCTGAATAGATGCCATTCATGTAAGTAGCAACACCGGGATCACCGCCCAGGTTGCGAAAATTTCGGCCAACGCCACGTATCGCCGAGTCGTAAGGCTGGATCGTGGTGGCAGGTATCATGTTCTGCAAATCTGACTGATTTCGAATACCAAAATCATCAATCATTTCCGACGTGAATGCCGTGATAGAGATTGACGTATCCTGGACAGAAGATTCTTTTCTTTCCGCGGTGACAACCACTTCTTCGATTTGTCGATCAGCAGCCAACAGTTGTGCAGGCATACCCACCGCACTTCCCGCCAGCACAAACGCTGTTAATCTTTTAAGATTAAAATTCATTACCCCTCCAAATATTTTAGGCATCAGATCAAACTGACTATTTTTTTCAGCCGCGCGCTCCTTCCCCCTAAACGCGAGCAGCGTGCATCCTAGAGTGTTGGGGCCAACAAGTAAACAAAGGGATTGGGGTTTTGGATATTAGTGTGATATCGAGATCAACGGGATGAATGTGTAGCTTAAAAACGTACGGTCGGGTTAGGTAAAAACCCGACCGTACGTGTTGACAATCAACTTACCACAGGTCGTATTTCTGTATTTCGGCGCGACCGACCACCATGTGATGCACCTCATCTGGGCCGTCCGCAAAACGCAGATGACGCATATCGGTGTACATAGATGCCAGCGGCGACCACTGAGAGATACCCGTCGCGCCATGCATCTGAATCGCTTGGTCAATAATCAGGCAGACTTTCTCAGGCACCATAGCCTTAACTGCACTGACGTAAACCCGGGCTTCCTTGTTGCCAAGCACATCCATGGCTTTCGCCGCCTGCAACACCATTAATTTCATGGCATCGATCTCGATTCGAGCCCTGGCAATGATCTCAAGATTTTTACCCAGTTTGGCAATGGGCTTGCCAAACGCAACCCGCGAACCGGCACGGGTGACCATCAACTCGAGGGCTTTTTCCGCCTTACCGATGGAACGCATGCAGTGATGGATTCGACCGGGCCCCAGGCGGACCTGGGAAATCTCAAAACCCTTGCCTTCGCCCAACAAAACATTCTCTTTCGGCACTCGAACATTATTGAAGCGAATATGCATATGCCCCCGGGGCGCATGATCTTGCCCGAATACTTGCATGCCTTCGAGAATCTCCACTCCCGGCGTGTCGGTGGGCACCAATATCTGCGACTGCTGACGACTGGGCGGCGCATCGGGGCTGGTTTTCACCATGGTGATCATAATCTTACAGCGAGGATCGCCAGCGCCAGAAATATAAAATTTCTCGCCATTGATCACCCACTCGTCGCCTTCGAGGACCGCGCTGGTGCTAATGTTTTTGGCATCCGACGACGGGATGTTCGGTTCTGTCATGGCGTAGGCGGAACGAATCTCGCCATTGAGTAATGGCTTTAACCATTTCTCTTTTTGCGCTTCGGTACCTACTCGCTCAAGCACTTCCATATTACCCGTATCTGGCGCGCTACAGTTCAGTGTCTCAGACGCCAGGCTGTATTTGCCCAGCTCGGCGGCGATATAGGCGTAGTCCAGGTTGGTCAGTCCGTCACCCATTTCAGAGTCAGGCAAGAAAAAATTCCACAACCCTGAAGCCTTGGCCTTATCTTTCGCGCCTTCCAACAGCTCCAATTGACGGGGGTGCCAAGACCAGCGATCGGCCTTGCCTTTTTCAAGGCTGTGAAACTCCTCAGTGATAGGCTCAACGTTCTCAGCGATATGTTTCTTCACCGCATCCATGAGGGGCTGGGCCCTCTCGGACATGGCCAGTGTATATAAGTCATTTGCGATATCTGGCATAGGCTTGATTCTCCGTGATAGTTTTTTTGTTGGGACTACGCTTGTGTTGCATGCTGCCTACCATTCGAGATCATCAGGGATCTGGAAGTCTTTATAGGGATCATCCTCATCAACCGCGTCCTTGTCTCGCTCATAAAGATAGAGAACGACGTCGTCTTTGCGCGCCATGATGCGACGCGCAACTTGCTCTGGCACCATATCATACCCATCAGCCTTTTTGACGATCGCCAGATAACCCTGATTCAGCTGAGTTTTATTTTCCTGGGACACGTAAATATTCTTGATCACACCCTGGTCGGCAAACTTATAGGCGATATCGCCGGCCTGGCGCTGACTGTTCGTTGCAATCAATTGCTTGATCTGGGCATCCAGTGCCCGCGAGTTGGCAACTTGATTCTTGACCTCGTTTTTCAGCCGATCACTGGCCAACTTGTCTTCCAGCACTTGTTTGGCCTCAAGCTTGCTGGTGTCCACTGCCCCATGTTTTTCACGAACGTCTTTACGATGCAGGCCGTTCTGGGCCTTGCGCAATTGCTTTTCGCTGACGAGGCCCACCTTGCGGAGTTGATCTTGCAGCGATGAGCCCCCCTTGCTGTTCTTTTTCAATTTCCTTCTCTCCAATCAGTTTTCAAGGGGCGAACCAGACCATAAGGTATCTGGGTCCTGGGGTTGCCAGGGTGGGTATTTTGTCATAACCCCGGCAAACAAGTCTCCTGCAAGGAGCCCGTCAAGCCATCGGATCAAAGCGCTATAGGGTCGAGTGTGAAACCAGGCCAGGTCGACATGGGCAAATTGGCGAACAAAAGGCAAAATGGCCATATCCACATAAGACGGTCGTTCACCAAATAGATAAGACCCGCGGCGCAGTCGCTCATCCAGCTGAAACAGGAAAACCTCACATTGATCGCGGGCGGCGTGCGCTTCTTCGACAGCATCCCGACCGGCATACTTATAGCGATCCAGATGCCCTTTAAAGACCTGGTCATTTTCTGCTACCAAGGCCGCCATCAAAGCCAATTGCGGCCCATCGGTGCTGAGCCAGCCGGCCGGGTCATTTTGCGCCAGAGCCCAGAGCAGTATATCCAGACTCTCATGGATCACCTCAACGCCAGCCAACACTAGCACCGGCACCGTGGCCTTGGGCGAGATTTGTAGTAAAGCCGCCGGCTTATTTTTCAAAGCGACCTCTCGCAGACGCACAGTCACCCCCGCCACAGACAACCCCAACCGCGCCCGCATGGCATAGGGGCAGCGACGAAAGCTATAAAGAATAGGGTGCTCAACTCGGGTCAATGTCACGCTACCAGTCTGGATCAGAGACTTAAGCATAGCGTTTTTACGAGGTTTATATAGCCTAATCATAAGCAATAGCTGGCAACCGCAAGCTAATGCGCTAGCATAGTGGCTTTCAACCGCTAGCAGCAGCCACCAAAATTATTGAGAGGCCACAGTGATAGAGCAGCATATCGATATTCAGACCCAAGACGGCGCCATGAACACCTTCATTACCCACCCCGAAGAAGGCGGTCCCTTTCCCGTCGTGATGTTCTATATGGACGCACCGGGCAAGCGCGAGGAGCTGCACGATATGGCCCGGCGAATCGCCACGGTCGGCTACTATGTAATATTGCCCAACCTCTATTACCGCAAGACCCGGGAATTTGTCTTTGAGCGCAACGATGCGGGCATGAAGAGCATGATGGAGGTGGCAAGCCACTTGCGAATCAAGCTCATCATGGAAGACACCCAGGCGCTGCTCGATTTCCTGGAAACCGACCCCCACGCTAACGTCACCAAAATTGGCGCAGTGGGTTATTGTATGAGCGGTCCCTTCGTCTTCGCCGCGGCAAGCCAGTTCGCCGATCGCATTCAATGCGCAGCCTCTATTTATGGCGCCAACCTCATGACGAAGCGAGATGACTCGCCCCATCTGAGCGCGAACAAGATCAAAGGCGAAATGTATTTCGCCTGCGCCGAGATCGATCACTACGCACCTAAAGGAACCATTGACGCACTGGATGCTCACCTGAAAACCTGCAATATCAATTATCGTATCGAGTGGTATCCTGGCGCCGAGCATGGTTTTGCTTTTCCCGATCGCGGCGAGATTTATCACAAGCCTAGCGCCGAACGGCACTGGTCACGACTGTTCGACCTGTTTCAACGTAATCTCCGCGACGGCGACTGAACCCAAGCCTGCCGAAAACCACTGTAATCAAACGATCCGCTACCACGAGCAGCAGCACCTTATGGCCACTAAGCCAACTATCTTTAAGCTCGGCGTCACCATCTCTGACATGAACCGTGACTATTATCAGACCCATCAACTCACGATCGCTCTGCATCCGTCGGAAACTCACGCTCGTATGATGGCGCGGATCATGGCTTTTTGCCTGAACGCTGAAGAGCACCTGACATTCAGTCGCGGCTTATCCGACAATGATGAGCCAGATATCTGGTCGCACAGCCTTGACGGCCAAACCGAGCTATGGATTGATGTGGGCGAACCTTCCGTGGATCGAGTGAAGAAGTCTACTCGGCTCGCCAAGTCGGTGCAGGTCTATAGCTTCAACTCTAAGTCCGATGTCTGGTGGCAAAAATCGGCCAACGAATTCAGTCAGCTGAAGGCCACTTACTACCGATTTTCCTGGCCACAGATTCAAGCCCTGACGACCTTGATCGAACGTACCATGACGCTGTCGGTAACCATCTCTGAGGAATCAGCCTTTATCGCCGGTGATGCCGGTGAATTTGAACTCAGCTGGACAACATTGAATCCTTAGCAAGTCTGGCACGCGCTAAGCCAACAGCACAAACAGGAAACGTCAATGATTGAAATCACCGCAGAAGTGTTACGCATACTCAACTATGCCGGCGTTTTTGTCTTCGCCCTTAGCGGCGGTGCCGTCGCTATCCGGCACAACATGGATCTGTTTGGTGTAATGGTTATCGGCCTCATCACCGCGGTCGGCGGCGGCACACTGCGAGACATACTGTTGAACCTGCCGGTCTTCTGGCTCGCTGACAGCACCAGCCTGATACCTGCCGCACTCGGTAGTTTGTGTGCTTTTGCGCTCGGCGCGCCCCTGCCCGTCAAGCGGGTCATGCTCTGGGCCGACGCCCTAGGGCTGGCGGTATTTGCCGTGCTCGGCACGGTTAGCGCCCTCAGGGTCGGCAGCAGTCCTGTGATCGCTATTGTGATGGGCACGATTACCGCCACTGCTGGCGGCCTACTTCGCGACATCGTCTGCAATGAACCGCCGATTTTGCTTAAAGATGAGATATACGCCACCGCCGCATTACTGGGAGCGATCGTCTATGTAGGTTGTCTGCAGGTGCCAGCTTTGCAGGAACTAGCAGAAGTGCTGGGCGTACTCGCCGCATTCAGCACGCGCCTGCTGGCTATCCAATGGCACATCACCTTGCCCAGAGCTCGACAAAGCCTCGATTAATTGTCACCTAGATGCCTAGGTCGACGAACGCGACCAACTCAAATGCCAGGCAAAAAAACGGGCAAGACCTGCAAGGGTCTTACCCGTTTTTTATTGATCAATAGCTTGCTGATCAATAGCTTACCAAGCAATAAAATGCCAGCGCAGCAAAAGCGCGCAGCGTTCTAGATACGTTCGATAATAATGGCTGGCGCCATACCACCGGCCGCACACATGGTAATCAAACCAAACTGCTGACCACGACGCTCGAGCTCATCAAGCACGGTACCAATCAGCATTGAGCCAGTAGCACCAATCGGATGACCCAGCGCCATCGCGCCACCATTGACGTTGACCTTGTCACGATCGAGGTTCAAGTCACGAATAAATTTCTCAGCAACCACGGAAAACGCTTCGTTGATCTCAAACAAATCGATATCGTCAACCGTCATACCCGCCTTAGCCAGAACCTTACGCGCAGCCGGTACGGGCGCATTCAGCATCAGCGTTGGCGAGTCTCCCATATTACACATGGCAACGATTCGCGCTCGAGGCTTCATGCCATGGGCTTTTGCATAATCAGGCGATGCCAACAGAACCGCACCGGCGCCATCAACCACGCCAGACGAGTTACCCGCATGGTGGAAATGCTTGATATCCAGACCTGGATACTTTTGCAGTACCAGGCTGCGGAATGTCGTGCCCGACTCGTCCAATGGAACATCCGCAAGTTTCGCGAATGAGGGATCCAGGTTACCGAGACCTTCAAGGGTTGTTTGCGGGCGGGGAAACTCTTCATGATCCAGAGCAACGGTGCCATCAGCGTTGTAAACGGTGATCAGCGACTTGTCGAAATAACCATTTTTGATGGCGTGATCGGCACGCTGTTGGGAGACTACCGCCAACGCATCCAAGGCTTCGCGATCAATGCCTTCAAGGGTCGCAATCGTATCAGCACACAAGCCTTGATGGGGCTGGGGATGCACCGAACGCAGGCGAAAGTTATCATTGTCGAGGAAGGGTGAACCACCGCCACCGCCACCGCCATAAGAGGACATCATCTCTGCGCCACCACCGATACACAGGTCTTCCATGCCGGACATGATGTTCGCCGCAGCAATATTCACCGAGGTAATACCCGAACCACAAAAGCGGTCTAGGGTGACGCCACTAGCGCGAACATCATAGCCGGCATCCAAGGCCGCCATACGCGCCAGGTCACCACTTTGCTGGCCACGCTGAGAACTGGTGCCAAAGACAATATCGTCCACTTCAGCGGTGTCGAACCCGACCCGCTCCTGCAAGGCTTTTAAAACTGCGGCCCCTAAATGCTGAGGGTGTTGATCGGCTAAGGCGCCCTTACCTTTTTTGCCGATTCCACGGGGGGTCCGGCAGGCGTCAATAATCCAAGCTTCTGGCATGGTAATACTCCTATTTAGAAATCTTTCTGGGAACTCACCGCAACGGCACGCCCAATAACGGGGCTCATTCCCAAGCTATTTATGTCACTAGCGAGCTTCGCATATTAGATTGATTGAGGGTATGCGGCAAGTTTCGTGGTCAGCCCGTGAATTTCAAGGTTTACCCATACGTGTTATCCACGTTCAGGCGCCGCCAGCAACTGCGCTGCCTCATTATCTATGACCATTTGCAGCAGACCAATCACCATTTGTTGGGCATCCGCCAGCCCTTGCTCGTCGGTCAAATCCAGCGCCAGCTGCATGGGAATTAAAAATGTATTGAACAGGCAACCAAAGGCATAGTCCTGGATCAAAGCTGCATGATCATAGTCATCGACACCCGCCTGCAACAGTTTCACGTGGTAACGATTCAATAAAGGTGTCTCGACTTGACGGCGCAGCTCAACGGGCAGCAGGCCGAACAGGTAAGCGATATCATGAACACCACAGCCGAGATGACAGCCATCCCAATCAAACAAAACGACTGGATCCAAGGGTGTCGCCGCATCAAAGAATATATTCTGGCAATGCATATCCATATGACACAACGTCAGATTCATCGTTGGCCACTGTTCCGTCATCCGCGCCGCAGCGGTAGCGGCGAGTTTTCGGCACAAATGAGTCCATTCCGGAGACATCGAAGCCGCCATCGACGAGTCGAGCCAGGCGGCCCAATTGGCGGCCATTTCACCGGCCCACTGCCGCCAAACAGGATGTGAGGGGCTCATCACTGCCTCGCTGGTATCAAGCGCAGCAGTTCTTCCCCACCAGTGAGCATGGAACCGCGCCGCGGCATCAACGATATGTTCAAGCTGGGCAAGATCTGGCGGATTGAAGAAAGAGAAGGCCTGCATGGCTGAGCAGTCCTCTAACAATAATACCGCATCACCCGTCGCATCATCCCAAAGCGCCGCATAGGCCTTGGGCAAACGGACTGGCGTCGAGGCCGCGAACTCATGATAGAAACGCGCTTCTCTGCAAAAGGTTCGCCGCTGACGAGCCATCTCGGCAGTCGCGGGGTAATCTGGCATGACTTTAATCAGGAGCTTTTCGGGCAAATGACGAGTTGCTGTTCCTGGCCGCCATTGCAGATGAATGAAGCCTATATTACTACCGTAGCCCCGCTTCACCGCCGGCGCTGTGACCGTGAACGCCAACAGATCGCTATCTGGCACCGCCAATACAGTCGCCAACCAGGGTTTGCTGACAGCCTTCAAGGTCAGGGGAAAGCTGTGAATGGGATGATGGACTGCAGACATGGTGCTGACCATACGCTGTTGTGTCGCAACTGTCAGCCCAGACTGGCAGCTTGGACTGCCTGCTTAGACTGCCGGCTTAGACTGCCTGCTTAAACTGTCGGTTCAGACTGCCTGCTGCCGAGCGCCGATTTATCGGTCGCCACCCGGCAACAGACCTTTACCCTTGCCATAAAAATATTACGATACCTCCCTAAGACGCATGAACGTTTTCTATTAAGTCACTGTGGACCGATGCGACTGCCGAGTCGATTGAAGCCGCAAGGCAGGCTTTTTCATTATTGATTACTTGAATGGGTTTGAGACCATGAGTGATACCACAAACCTGACGAGCCGCTTTCTCAATGCGCCGGTACAATACCGTGGCACCAGCTTGACTGTTAATGTTCAGATCAGAAAAACTGACCGCAACCCTTTCATGCTCGTGATTTTGTATCACCACCTCCCCCGCCATAGCCGTGCCGCAGAAGGTTGTCGCCATAATTACCGCGATAAGCTTTTGTCGATTATTCATAGTATTACTCCGATATTATCGTTGAGCAGATTGTTACCCGAAGGCACATGAAGAACGTTACCAATAACCTTGCTGCGTTCAACTTCTCTGCGGTAAGCCGAACCACATACGGGATAAATCCTTGCCACCTAGTAATTTTGTTAGGTTGGTAGAGACAGAGCGAAAGAATACATAGACTAACGGAATATTCACAATGCACAGACAGCACTTTTAAACTGCAGCGTGGCTACTTTTTAGTGTGTCGAGTCGGCAAGGCCAGTAATGGGTTATCTGGCCAGGGGTGTTTCGGATAGCGGCCCTTCATCTCTTTCTTCACTTCGTGATAAGAGGATCGCCAAAAGCCGGCAAGATCCATCGTGACCTGTAAGGGTCTGCCGGCCGGCGACAACAAATGGATTAGCAAGGGCTGCTGGCCGTTGACAATCAGCGGCGTTGAGTCGCAGCCGAACATTTCCTGAAGCTTGACCGCCAACACCGGCGGGTTACGAGTATAGTCGATCGCGATGTGTGATCCCGTGGGCACCGATAATCGCTGTGGCGCCAACTTGTCCAGTTGCTGGCTCAGCGGCCAGGACAGTCGCGCATTCAAAATAGCACTCAAATCCAGTTTTCGAAAGTCAGCCAGACTCTTGACGTTATCCAGGTAAGGTAACAGCCATTCCGACAAGGTTGCCAGCAGACCGGCGTCACTCACATCCGGCCAGGCTGAATCCTCGGTCACAGCGCGCACCAGCTCAACCCGCGCCTGCCACTGGCGCAAGCCAGGCGTCCAACGCAACATGTCGAGACCCTGGTCACGCACATACTGCACCAGCACCTCGCCTCTGAGACCCGGCGGCACCTGCTCCAGCATTTCACGTTGCAGCACCAACGCACCCAATAGCCTGCGGCGCTCAGCGATAAATCGATTGGCTTTTTTATCCCATTCCGCCACCGTCTCGACCCGCACCAAATTTTGCAGCAGGGAATCAAACAGCACCGGATCCAGGGTCGCACCCGAGCGAATGCTGTCACCCTTGGCCCCTCCGGTGACCTCAGCCAATGCGAGCCAGTGCGCCTGCCCCAAAGAATGCGTCACCGCGAAGGCTGCACCTCGGCCATTGGCCAATTGGTAACCACCGGCATGCCGCCGCCGAGCAATACGATCGGGGTACGCACAAGCCAACAGGTAACCCGGCAATTGCCCGGGCGACAATGACAGGGCGCTGGTAGGCGACACTCGCGGCCTCACCTGGCGACTGAATTGCTGCGCCAAGTCACGGGTTCGACTGGCCCAGCCCCTGTAGCGGGGCGGACAGCTTTGATCTCCGCGCAGAATCGCCAGACGCTGCGAGATATCCGGATTCTCCTGGCTCATGGGGTCACGGTCAGACAACAGGCTGGCTAGCAGTGCGGCGGTCTTCAGCTCGCCTACCTCTGCCCCCGCCAGCACCAGATGACCGAGGCGTGGATGCAGCGGTAGTGCTGCCAGCCTGATGCCGTGCGGGGTCAGCACCCACCTCGACCCTTCCGGCTTATTATTGTCTTTCGCTACTGCCCCCAGGATCACCAGTAAATCAATGGCTTGTTGCCAAGCGCCGGCAGGCGGCATATCAACCCAGCGCAGCTCCATAGGCGCTTGTACACCCCAGCTCAACAATTGTAACGCCAATGGCGCTAGGTCAGCATTGAGGATCTCCGGGCTAGTCTGCGAGGCCAACTGCTGTTGTTGCGCCTCGGACCAGAGCCGGTAGCAGCGACCGGGGCGCAATCGACCGGCGCGACCCATACGCTGAACGCTGGCAGCCTGAGAAATCTTTCGGGTCTGCAACCGCGTCATACCCGTTCCCGGGTCAAACACCGGCTCACGGGCGAGGCCCGTATCCACCACAATATCAACCCCTTCAATGGTGAGACTGGTCTCGGCAATATTGGTGGCCAGCACCACCTTACGCTGACCAAGACGCTGACCCTCGAGGGCGACGGGCGCGATCGCCTCTTGCTGGGCTTGCAGACTCAAATTGCCATACAGGGGGCAAACCTGAACATCACTTTTCTGTTGTGCTGACAGCCAGCTGGTCAGGGCAGCACAAGCCCGAGTGATTTCGCCCTGGCCGGGCAGAAACACCAGAATACTGCTCTCAGGATTGTCCTGCAGTGCCTGAATCACCCCGGCAACGGCACGTTCCACGGCGGATTCTCTGGGTTGGCTGGGACGACCATAGATGATGTCGACGGGAAATTGCTTACCCGCACTGCTAACGATGGGCGCATTATCCAGCCAAGCAGCAACGCCGACACTGTCCAACGTCGCCGACATCAGTAACAGTTTCAGGGGATTGTCTGCACCCCGGAACAAGGCTCGCCCGTGCAAGCACAGACTCAAGGCGAGATCGGCGTCCAGGTTACGCTCGTGGTATTCATCAAAGATCACCAGCCCCACATCGGCCAAGCCCGGGTCATCCTGCAGCATGCGCGTCAGAATGCCCTCGGTGATAATCTCGATACGGGTGTTTGGACCGATCCGGGTGTCCTGACGCATGCGATAACCGACGGTCTCGCCAGGTTCCTCACCCAGCAGACTGGCCAATCGGTGGGCCGCCATTCGAGTGGCCAGCCGCCGAGGCTCAAGCAGCAGAATTTTACGTCCCATCAGCCAAGGTTCCGCCAGCAGCACCAGCGGCACCAACGTTGTCTTGCCGGCCCCCGGCGGGGCTTCCAAAATGACTTCATGGCGGGCTTGCAGCCGCTCACTGAGCTCTGCCAGCACCAACTCTACAGGCAGCCCGGTCTTGGGGACGACAGGCGGACTCACTGTCAGTCTCTATCCAACCGGCGGATCTCTGGCGCATCACCGGTGGAGCCCTTGGTGATCCCTGATACCTTGGCATTTCGCCCCGAGGTCTTGGGGAATTTTTTCGACAGTTCCGGCCCTGCTGCCGTCAAACCACCGTCTACTACCAGTGCTTCACCGGTGACAAAAGCGGAATCTGAGCTGGCCAGAAATACCGCCGCACCGGCAATATGCTCGCCTCGCCCGTAGTCTGGCCAGGGTTGTGAGTGAGCGAACACTTTCTGGGTAGCCCCCGCGTTGCCGCCATCGGCCAGCGGCGTGACAATAAAACCCGGGCAAATGGCGTTGACTCTGATCCTGCTGGCCGCCAGCTCCACGGCTGCCGACTGGGTCATGCTGATCACTGCGGCCTTGGCAGCAGAATAGACCAACGGCCCACCATCGCCACTCAGGCCGGCGATGGATGCGGTGTTAATAATCACGCCGCCTTCGGCCTGAGACTGCATCACCCGGGCGCCATGTTTGATGCCAAAAAAGACCCCCTTAGCCAGGACATCAAAGGTGTAATCCCAATCACTTTCCGTGGTCTCTGTCAGGGGCCCGATAGCACCACCGACCCCCGCATTGTTGAACAGCACATCGAGTCGGCCAAACTGTCGCAGGGTGGCCTGAATCATCTCTTCAACACTGGCTTCCTGAGCAACGTCAGTGCGCACAAAACCGACCCTACCGGCATAACCGGCCTCAATGGCCTCGTGCAACGCAGCCTCGCCGGTCGCTTGGTTGTAGTCGGCAATCATGACCCGCGCGCCTTCGGTGAGAAATCGCATGACCGTGGCCAGGCCCATACCGCTGGCACCACCGGTGATAATCGTCACTTGGTTCTCAAGTTGCATTGCTCACTCCTGGTCTTAGACCCCATGTATTGAAACATCAAGATAACACAGGCTGACTCGCCAGCAAGACACGCTGCTGGCCAGGCCCAAGCTCACGAAATAGATTATCTTTTACCGGGCTAGGATTGCTATCCTTAACACCATCATCAATTGGGAGTCACACCTATGAAAGTAGCAGCTATTCAAAAACCCGGCGGTCTGGACAAAATCATCATCGAAGAACGTCCCGACCCGGTCGCCGGCCCCGGCGAGATCCTGGTCAGGGTCAGAGCCAGCTCACTGAACTACCACGATCTTGCAGTAGTCTCCGGCATGATCCCCAATGCTGACGGCCGCATTCCCATGTCTGATGGTGCCGGCGAAGTGGTGGCCCTCGGCGCGGGGGTCAGCCAATTCAAGGTGGGTGATCACGTCTTGTCTTTGTTCTTCCCTAACTGGGCAAGTGGCGAGCCCAACTTGAGCAAGCTGATCGGTGTACCCGGCGATCACGTCGACGGATTTGCCGCTGAACTCGTCGCCATGCCCGCCACCGCTTTTACCCGCGCGCCCGCAAATTACTCTATGACCGAGGCCGCAACTCTGCCCTGCGCTGCCTTGACCGCATGGCGCGCCTTGATGGTGGAAGCCCGCATTAAGCCCGGCGATTGGGTTCTGACCCAGGGCACCGGCGGTGTCTCGATCTTCGCCCTGCAGTTTGCCAAGGCGGCCGGCGCTCGCGTCATCGCCACCTCGTCCAGCCCTGAAAAATTGGCCAAGCTCAAAGCCTTGGGCGCAGACCATTTGATCAACTACAAGGAGACACCGAATTGGGGCGCCAAGGCCAAGGAACTCACCGGTGGCCGAGGCGTAGACGAAGTCGTCGAAATTGGTGGTGCCGGTACCCTCGGGCAATCCATCACCGCTTGCCGCATCGGCGGACACATCTCCCTGATTGGCGTGTTGGCTGGTTTTGCCGGTGAAGTCCCGACGGCGCAATTGTTTTCAGCCAACATCACCCTGAAGGGGATCACCGTCGGCTCAATGCAGGAACAGGAAGATATGATCAGCGCCATTGAAACCCACGACATCAAGCCGCTAGTGAGCCATGAGTTTCCTCTCGATCAATTGAAAGATGCTTTTGAGCTGCAAGTGGCACAGCAACACTTCGGTAAAATCGTCGTGACCGTTTAGTCACTATATTGGGGTCGGGGTAAAATCTAGGGGCAAACTCTAGGGGCCGAACTTTATTCTGGCACTTTACGCTGACCCCACTCATTTTACCCCGACCCTAATTATTGCCAACAAGAACTATCTGCCTGTCCGCTGGCATACTCTTGACCGTTAGGATCCAGAGCAGGCATTGATGTCATTAGCGTTGGCCGTCTCGAAGCTCAGCAGCTAGGCAGTGCGCTGGCGGATTGATCGAGTAGTGCTCGCATCACCAGATGTCGGCGGATATCAAAGATAGCGTTTTTTAGACCATGGCGGTCGCATCTTACCCGCGCTACTATGTGGCCTTGATGCGCATTTCAGCAATGTGGGCAATATTAGGGTCGGCGTAATGGAGCACGTGATTGATGGCAGAGTCTGAGGGTAGTATTCAGCTGGCTCATGGGCAGTCAGCCTCATCAATTCTCTTCGAGGTCTTGGCGGCGGCGGTGGCGCACTTTCCCGACGCGCTTCAAGATGCGCGATTGCCTGCGCAGCAAAAGGCCTTCCGCACTGACTATCCTCGCTGCCTGCCGCGGTTTGAAGCCGTGCGATTGGCTAGTCCTGAGCGCCTGAAAATTGCCAGCTACCTCGTCGCGTTAGCGCGGGCGCGTGTGGTATGGCGCGTTGAAGACCAGGACCTGCCGCTTAAACAACTGTTTGACACGCCTGGCGACCCGCTTACCCTGCAGGCGGTTCAAGCCACGCCCGCCACTGGCTGGTCTCCGAGCCTGGTCTACCGCGGCAAACGTTGGCCCGCCGAGGCGTTGAGCGACTATGCCGATCACCTGGTGTCTCGCAACATGATCACACCTGCGGCAGGGACCGCCCTGACCTGGCTGCACCACAACGCTTTAACGGATGGCGCTCTGCGCCTCGACGGCCGCAAGATCGTGGTGATGGGCGCAAATGCGGAAATGGCACCGACGCGATCGTGGCTTGAAGCAGGCGCCAGCGTGTTATGGCTGGATGTCGCCGCGCCACCGCCGGAATGGACAGACCCCAAAAATCCTATCGGCAACCTGCAATGGTGTCCGGCAGGTGCAGACCTACTGCGGCAACCCACGGAAATTCTCAGCACGATACGCGCTTTTGCGGGCAAGGATCCTGTGGATCTGGCACTGTATGCCTATGCGCCGGGACAGGCTCGGGAAATGCGCCTAACGGCGAGCATGAGTGAGATCATTAACGCCTTACCGCAGGCGCTAATCAATAGCATCACCATGCTGGTGTCGCCGACCACGCCAACACAACTCGGCACTCAAGACCTTGAAATGATGCAGGCACGCCGCAACAAGCGTCCAGGATGGGAAGCCGCGCTCGACCAACTAGGCCTGTTAGGTGGCTGGGGCAGCGAGCAATACCAGAGCGCTGCCACTACTCGCACCGTGGTCGACATTCAGGGCGCAAGCTACCAGGCCGCCCAGTATCTCGGCAAAATATTAACCGCCGAATGCTGGGCGAACCTGGGCCAGCCCGAATCAGACGAGCCCAAGCCCCTACGGGTGTCTGCCAATACTGCCGCTATCACCCGTACCCGATCCCTCGACCACCCTGTGTTTGCTGCTGCCTTCGGCGGTGCCGCCGCCTTAGGCGTCGAAACCTTCACGCCCCGGCAATCGCGACAGGTAAACGGTCTGCTGGCGGTCCATGACTGGTTGCATCCAGCCATGCCTGTACCCGGGCAAATGAGAGTCCACGGCGGCATTCACACCTTGCCGTATCCCTTGTCGTCAGCCCTTAAGGTAGCCGCGGCCATTGGTTTTGCGCGCTCGCCCCGACTGCTCCTACGTCTCATATCAGGATCAGCGTAACGGTACCACGCTGGGCACCTGACTTGACGGTCTTTCCCACAGCTTTGATCTGATAGGTACTTATCATCCGGTGCACGATGATCAGCACTTGACTCATGACCTTCGGACTGTCGCGAACCGAAAGCGTAAGGGGAACGGAACACTCAGCACCCATTACCTGATTGGTCTATTCGGCAAGACCTCATCAACCAGATGCGCCGTCATGTCCACCATACGTCTGGCCCCGCAAGCGGGATAAATAGGGTCGGGGTAAAATTTACAAATGGCTTACCGCTCATTGTGAGCTAGATCGGGCTTGTGCTATTGAATTCGCTTGTTTCTTTATTCTTGGCATGCGAAAAGAATTCAGGCTGAGCCGGGCCTGAAAGGTTTGCCCTACCTACTTGCCACTTAAGTAACGTGAAAAACTATTATTTTGTAAATTTTACCCCGACCCTAAATATTTCGCTAAATATTTCGATCAAGCCGAACGCATTCCTCTTGAGGGGGTTATCGTCAATCAGATGTTTGCGTCTTTGCCGCAAGGGCGCGGCCAATGATATCGGCAAATTCAGGGCCCTTGCCGGCACGTATTTCTTCAATGGTCAGCCCCTGCATTTCATGCGGAAACACCAGCCATTTATCAGTCGCATGGACGTAAAAGTCAGGAGTGATATCCGTCATATTGCGGCTTGGCTTATACCAAGGACAGGCCACTTTCACTGAGGCAGGCATATTACGTCGGCACTTGCGTTTGAGCTTGTCGATGATGGCGCGAATTGATCGGCCTGAATCAAAAACATCATCAATGATCAACAACTCCTGGTCGGCCTCAACATTCTCAATCACATACTCGAGTCCATGCACATGAACCTCTTTGGATTGCCTGTCGATGCCATAGTAGGACGAGGTGCGGATCGCTATATGGTCTGTGTCGATACCCAGATAATCTAAGTATTCCTGGACTGCGATACCTATAGGGGTGCCGCCGCGCCATACGCCGATAATGAAGTGGGGCCGGTAGCCACTCATATATATTTGCTCAGCCAGCCGCATTGAATCAAGCAGCAGTTCATTGGAGGTAATAAATAGCTTTTCCATAACCATCCGTCTATCTATGTCATCTACGCGGTCAATGAGCAAGCCGGTCCCGCCTGCCCGCCCTTCTCCGGACGGATGAGCGGGGGTTGGCGAGTATAGGTTTAATAATCAGCTAATTCAATCTGGCCTGCTGCCGCAACCGCGGGCACTACCAGATATGCACAAACAATGAGAGAGCTCGTCGTTCCCAGAGCGTGGAATAAAATTAAGACAAAAACTGATCATAATGATCACACATTAGGCGCAGAACTTAGTGGTATCAACGGCAAAACTGGCACGTTAGAATCAGGGAACGGTTCGAACCTAGTTAGACTCTTTATCAACCCCTAGCTAGATATTCGCCCTATGCAGCAGAATAACCATGGTCCGTCGAAGGGCACAATAGTCCCTCGTTATAGCATCAACGAAGAAGCAGGGGAGATAATCAACTTTAGATAGAAGGCAGTTTTATTAGGTACCCGCCATGATACACAAAGACACAACCGAACTTCGTCAGTCTATTATTGATGCCTGTTTGTGGATGAATAGCTCCGGATTGAACCAGGGCACCTCCGGCAATATCAGCATTCGAACGCTAGATGGGATTTTGATAACTCCCAGCAGCCTACCGTATGATGAGACTCGCCCGGAAGACATCATGTTATTACCCGGTGATGGATTATCGGGAGACGTCGTTGGTCATCATCGGCCGTCCTCCGAGTGGAAATTTCACGCTGACATATACAAAGCGCGAGAAGACATTCACTCTGTGGTGCATACCCATTCCCCCTATGCGACCGCACTCTCTATGCTCCGCCAGGATATACCAAGCGTGCACTACATGATCGGAGTTTTTGGTGGCGATAGTATCCGCTGCGCAGACTATGCCCACTACGGCAGCCAAACACTATCCGATAACGCACTCATCGCATTGAAAGACCGAACAGCTTGCTTGCTCGGGACCCACGGTATGATTGCGTGCGGTGGAGACTTGAAACAAGCGATGTGGCGGGCAGGTGAGCTCGAAGCCATTTGTCAACAATATCATCTCGCCTGCCAACTTGGCACACCCCATCTGTTAACTGCCCAACAAATGCGAGAAGTAAGAGAGCGAATGGCAACTGGGTACGGTGTCTGGCCAAACCAATAATTTAAACAGGATAGTCAAAATATCCCCTTTTTTGGTCCGATTAAAAGAAGTGAGCGCCCAAGTGAGCACAGCAACAAACAACCTAACTGAAGGAATTTCCTCCGCTGAACGCGAAGGTGTTTATGCACTGTTACCGTTCATTCTGAACCCCAGTAATATTGCTCGATTTGAAGCCGGAAAGGTCATCATCGGTGACCGCCGCGCTTTCCCATTTTCTAATTCATTCGTTAGTTGTGAAACAGTCGATGAGGTCGCAGGCGCCATCAAAAATATGGTAACCCAGGGTAGCGGGCCATGGCTCTCTGCGGTTCACGCATTACGCATTGTCGCCAGCAACTATCGACCCGCTGATGCATTCACTGATGTCGGCAGCCAGGAAGAACTACTGTCGCAATTACGCCAAGCACGAGACAAGCTGGTGGCGAGTCGACCGACAAATACAGCAATACAACTTCGTCTCGCTGCTGTACTCAGCACGGCGACAGAGGCGGTTAATAACCAACAATGTGTTGACGACGCGATCGCGGCTTCGATCAAACTGATCCTGCAAGGCATCTATGACGACTACGCGACCCGCGCCCGCGCCATGGCTGACCTTATCGAAGATGGCGATGGCATTCTGACCAACTGTTTTGCTGAGGCAGGATTCATTCTAGCATTGGCATTTGCAGCCAGAGACGGCAAAAAAATAACAGTCTATACGCCTGAGACGCGTCCTTACTTACAAGGCGCTAAACTTACTGCGCCGTCGATCCAAGAAATTGGCGTTGCGGTTACTCTCATCACCGACAATATGCCCGCTCACATCATGTCCGAGGGTAAAATTCAGAAGTACATTACTGCGGCTGATCTCATCACCGTCGATGGGCATGTCGTGAACAAAATAGGCACCTTCCAAAATGCAATCGCGGCCCATGCTCACAACATCCCATTCTTTGCTTTCGCTTGGGGACGAGACAATACTAAACTTGTCCGGGATGATATCGTCATCGAGGAGCGCGATCCGGCTGAGATCAGGCTTGCACTCGGTATGCCAACGACGATCGATAGCATCAATGCGCGCTATCCGACTTTTGACATCACTCCACCGAAATATGTTTCAGGTATCGTGACGGTTCACGGGGTACTTAACCCCTACATGCTGAATAACTACCCAAACTGGTAGCGCATAACATTTAGAGTCAAAGGAGTTAGTATGCCCGCAGCCATCATGGGGGGAACCGGAATTTACAGCCTGTCCGGCGCCGAGGTACAAGCAAGAGAAATGGCCAATCACTATGGCACAGCACAAGTCTTTATTGGCAAGGGTGAACACGAAGATATCGTATTTCTAACCCGACATGGTCCCGATCATAGTACCCCACCCCACAAAATAAATTATCGCGCTAACATCCAGGCACTAAAAGATTTAGGCGTGAGGCGAATAATGTCAACCTACGCAGTGGGTTCTATCACCGCAGATTACCCCGTGTTGGACCTTGCAGTGCTTCGTGACTTTCTCGACTTCACCCACGGCAGGGCATTTTCGTTTTTTGATGATTTAGAGCGCGCCGTAGGACATGTTGAAATGAGCAAGCCATTTTGTCCTGTGATGAGCAGCAAACTCATGGAGCTCGCTTCGACACATAATATCAAGTGTCACGATGGCGCAACCTATGTCGCCACCAACGGTCCTCGATTCGAATCTCCAGCGGAGATTCGAATGTACCAGATGCTTGGCGGACACGTCGTCGGTATGACGTGCTGTCCCGAGGTATATCTGGCAGCCGAGTTAGGAATGAATTTCGCAGCCGTTGCTTTGCCTATTAACCTTGCAGCCGGCTTAGAAGATAAGATCACCCTGGTAGCAGATAATATCGTTGAAGTTAGAGAGAACATGACCAACCTTATGCTCGATGTGCTTCGTCATACAGTCGATGAAGATTGCATCCCACCCGTCATGTTGTGAACGCCAAGTATCTTGGCGCCACAGATATTTAACGATAGATGTTTGACAACAGATAGTTGAGAGACGATATATAACAACAAAAAACGTGAGACCCTCCCACGGCATGGGCACGATTGTAAATCATGAGGGTGAAGGCGGTCACGACACCCACGCTGGCGGTGAGCCTCGGCAATGTAGCCAGTTTGATTCAACATCCGGCGAGTATGATTCACAGCACAACGCCAAAAAAAGAAAAAAGAGAGAAAGAGAGAAAGCCGGAATTACAGACAATATCGTCAGACTTTCGGTGGCTACAGAGAACATTGAGGATCTTATCGAGGATCTTGATAATGCACTAAGACAGATTTCCTGAACTCGGAAACTCAGAGAGTCAATATGCACCACGCGACAAGCGGAAAATTGCTCGGTTTTTGGGATCTGATGAGTATTTCCTTAGGGCAAATCATCGGCACCGGCGTCGTTGTACTCACGGGCGTCAGCATCAGCATGACAGGATACGGTGCACCATGGGCATTCGTACTCGCATTTGGCATTGTTGCAATACCGACAGTCTGCATCGCAGCGCTCGGTTCGGCGATACCAAGTACTGGTGGTAACTATACCTATGTCCGAGATCTGCTCGGCAGCCGAACTTCGTTTTTCTATTTGTCACTGCTCGTTGTTGGTCAGCTTATTCTGTCCAGCTTCGCGATCGGATTCGCCGAGTATGCCGACGCTCTGATCCCAAGTATTGATCTGGCAATCGCCGCTGCGAGCATCATGATTCTATGTTTTGTGGCTAATCTATTCGGAATAAAAATGGCGGCTAGATTTCAAACCTTGATGGTGTTCGGTTTACTCATCTCGTTGGCGCTCTATATTGTGTTTGGCATAAACCACATTGCGGACTTTTCACCCTATACGACTCTCCCCAGTGTGATGCCTAATGGGTTTAGCGGTTTCTTCGCTGCTGCGTTCCTCTTGAGGCTCAGCCTTATCGGCTCGGAATTCATTTCTGAGTTTGGCGACGAAATGGAAAACCCAGGAAAAATGATTCCACTGGTGATGGGGCTGTCACTGACCATTGTTGTTGCGCTCTACATTCTCATTGCGATCGTCGCCACCGGCGTGTTGCCACTCGAGCAGATAGCCGGCAAGAATCTCGCTGCGACGGCGGAGATCATATTTTCGCCCACGGTTTACGTGGCTTTTATTGGCGGCGGCATTATGATTTCTTTAGTGACCTCCCTCAACGCGATTTTCGGCTGGTGTACCCGTGGTCTTTACATGGCCACAGCAGATGGCTGGCTGCCACCAAGACTCGCTGTACTGAATCGACACGGCATACCCTACATCTATTTAACCGTGTTTTTCCTCATCGGTATTACGCCGATTCTTACCGGCATGAGCCTCGGTTATGTCGCTATTCTAGGCAATGCCGTAGGCGCTATCTTTGGCCTGTTCCCCGTATTCGCACTTTTCAATCTGGCCAGCAAGCATCCTGAAGCCTATCGAGACGCACCCTTCAGGCTCCCGCTTTGGGCGACAAAAACATTGCCGCTTCTGGCTGTCATAATCTATGGCTATGGGATTTACTCATCCTGGGACTTTATCGGCAATACCGGTTGGCTGCTGTTGTTTGGCTATAGTGCCGCAGTGCTTATCTACATTCAGGCTCGCGCACCTTATGTCGCTAATAGGGCCAAAGTGATTGCCGAACAGGCAGCCGCAGGATCAAAGTAACGCACCAGAGTAACGAGCCAGAGCAAACTGCGCACAACATCGAGCAGCCATACACTGATTTGATAGCTGCAGATTCAAGGTAAGTGGCTTAAGATCGAAACCGTCCATCCAATCTAATACCAATTCACAGAAATCAATCTGGAACAGCCTAATCATTGCTTAACCACAATCTCTGAGTGGCGCACCCCTAATCATACTGGCCCAGATTAACCGTGGAGCGCACCATTGTTAGGTTGGTGCTAGAGCGAGCGCTGGCGACCGTTAGTTCGAGAGATTCCTAGTCACTCAAGGATGCTGAATCTACAGGTGCTATTCAGCCCGAAGGCAATACTTGGGCAGCACATGACCGTTCCCCCTAAATTAGCACCATGATGAAAATGAGATTTCCGTTTACTCTTATGAGATGAAGGTCTCCACATGAAGAAGCGATACACCGAAGAATAGAAAATTAATAAATTTTTATAGACCACCGACCCCAGAAGTACAAACAAGGCACGCTCTTTAAAGCTGCACTTTGATTTCGTATACTGTGCCAAACGTCGTCAGCGATCCCATCATGTCCGCGCATCACCACATCTCAACCCTCATGAACGACTACTGCACAGCCATTGATCATGGTGATTTCAAACGTTTTGCGGAGCTCATGCGTCACGCTGACTGGCTGGTCGAGGGCGAGAAGCCGCCGCCAGCATCGGCCGCTAATGTCATTCTCTATGACGACGGCACCCCAAGAACCAAGCATGTCATCAGCAACATTCAGATCAACATCGCTGGGGATGAACGATCAGCCACAGGTCACTCTTACGTTCGGGTCTATCAACAAACCCCTTCAAGGCCTCTTGGCGTAATTTTCGCTGGAGAATATTTCGATCAGTTTCAACAGGTGGACGGCCAGTGGCGGTTTGCCCAGCGCGATATTCGGCACCCTCTTTATGGTGACCTCAGCGGGCACTTGAAGGATCCACAGCTCACGTTCAAGCATGCACCCTGAGTGACACCCCCGTGGAGAAAATCCACCCGCATTTGCTCCACAAACATCGCCATTACGATCCCCAGGCATAGCGCGGTCGGGCCGCGGTTACTCAGCGCAACAAGCCGAAAGAAACCGTTGGTTTTTGGGCGTCAGTGAAACAGGCCCGCTTGCACTCCGGGGCGGCGCCCGACTCTCGGGATAAATAGGGTCGGGGTAAAATTTACAAATGGCTTATGGCTCACTGTGAGCTAGATTGGGCTTATGCTGTTGAATACAGCTCCTCAATTTGACTATTGCTATGCGAAAAAATTCCAGCTGAACCAGTCCTGATAGGTTGGCCCTACCTACTTGCCACTTAAGCAACATGAAAAACAACTATTTTGAAAATTTAACCCGACCCTAAATATTCAAATTTTTACCCCGACCCTAAATATTCTGAAAAACAACTATTTTGAAAATTTAACCCGACCCTAAATATTTTAAAATTTTTACCCCGACCCTAAATATTCCAAATTTTTACCCCGACCCTAAATATTCCGCTCGCTCAAGCACGCTCGCTCAAGTAAG
>Ga0115557_1000341_pt1 | contig 32705 bp, 29 predicted proteins | sample COGITO_mtgs_1104_FD_87280 | JGI IMG/M metagenome (GOLD analysis project Ga0115557, IMG submission 87280) | Pelagic marine microbial communities from North Sea - COGITO_mtgs_110421 | ecosystem: Environmental > Aquatic > Marine > Epipelagic | place: Germany:Helgoland, sampling site Kabeltonne...
CAATCACCTTACCCTCGCCTCTGTCATCTTCGTCATCGAACAATAAAATGTGTGAAGATGCTCAACAAGGACAGCTAGGAGCGGCCAACGTGGCTCTGTCCTGAGACGAGAGATGGAAAGAAGTTCTGGAAAAAAAGTGGAAGCTACGTGACGAAGGTCAGAGTTCAGACCCATTCATTAAATTAATGTGAGCAATCCGTTTCATAATTCCACAAGGGTTGTTAAATATTCCCGCTGCTTACCAGTTCTGCATTGTATTATTATTTTGTCTGCAATTTTCCAAATTGGTGTCTCGCCATCAATCAGCCTCTTTTCACCCCCGTAAAGGTAAACTTTTTGCGTGTAAGTTGCAGAAATATTCGTGAGAAATGACGAAAAATCCCTTGGCCTTCAATATCTCCCACACCTCTTCCTGAGCCGCTTTGTCTGTTAACTTTCCGTTTGAATTCGTGCTAGCTCCGTCAATTATACCCACTATGGCAGCCGCCACATTGTCCATCTCGCCTTGTGCCTCAAATTCAAAAATGGCAAGGCATTCTTTTAGCAATGAAAGGTCGCTCATTTTGTCATTATTTGCCTGGTTGATGACAGATGCCTGCGGGAATATTTCCATAATTACATTTGTATCTCTTCGAAATTGCTGAATTCCTGATTTGCTGATTTCTGGCGCTGTTATTATGGCCTTTGCTAGGTATTTGCTGACGATATCGCAGAGACTCCTCCCCAAAAGGTTCAGGGAGTTGTCCAAGTCTCCGAGGACATAAAATAGAGTCGTCAAGATTTCAGCCGTCTCACTCAACTCAGTTGATAGGATAAGTTCCCCTGTTGTAGCGTCAAGCGGGAGAGGGACAGCCTCGGCCTGACAAAGGATGATATGGGAGCGCACTAGATATTGCTTCATGGACTGAACCACGATATCACACAATTGAGAGGCCATGCTCTTCTTACAATTGTCGTGGAGGATCAAAAACTGGCCCCTCATTTCCTCGATGATGGGTAGCTCTAAGTCGCCCCCTTTTCCGCCTATTACGTCGGCAACGTAGCACGCAGACTCGGCGACTCCAGCAAGGTTGGCGACTGCAGACACCAATCCAGTGAGGTTGATCTCATTCTCGTCAACAATTCCCTCCATCATCTGGTAGAAAAATGCACAGAAAGGCTTGATGAGAATCTCAAAAATATCAGCTCGAATAGATTCCTCTTTTCGTCCAATAATTAACGTCTTGTCCACCATGGAGCGAAACAGAGCAGCGAAAATTTCTGAGGGTTCGTTCGGAATAATCAAATCGTCATTTTCTGTGTTCCGCCTGCTCCAATCGTACTTGCTCGAATTCCCGTTCCTCGTCAACGTAAATTTGCTGCACCGCAATTCAATGCGCCCCCACTCTCTTACACGCTCCTGCTTCGCAAAAATTACGCCAACACACATATCGCTTGATTTGACCGGGTTGTAACCGTGCGAATCAATGAGAGTACTATCGAAAATTAAGGCTTGCTCAACAGTGTGTGTGAGTAGCATTGGGTCCGAGAATATTTTGTCTATATTCAAAAGCAGTGATCGCCGCGCAATCATGACTACTTTCTTGAGGAAGTATTGCGTCAAGGTTGACACCGGCAACGCAGAGGCAGGCAAGGCCGAGGCAGGCAAGGCTGAGATCAATGCATCCTTGCTCAGGTCAGAATCGATGAATTCTAGCGCTGTCGAGCAAACTGTGGTCAAATAGTTCAAAAGCCACTCGGGTTTTTCGGCGTTTGCGACCATTGATGATTTCTTCCCCTTTGTTAAAGAGGAAGGGAAGAAATGGTAGTTTGCCCGCTTGTAGACCGGCTGCAGGAGAGCATCAATGGACAGCAGCGATTCCGCCGATGACTGTTCAACAACGTGTGCGTTACAAATAACACGATCGTAACCACTGTCAATCGAAATTAATGACAGCCAAGGGTTTGAATCATTCATTGCTGCCAACTTGTGTTGCAGTTTGCTTGCATCACTGGGCCAGTTCACTGTGTTCAGCAACTCTCCAAGTTGTTTCGAAAGGGATGACCCCATCTCCGAGCGCAAGTCATCGATGCGGCTTCGAATACTCGCACGGAGCTCAACAAATGCAGGGCTCGCCTCACAGAAGAGATTGACCAACTCGTGGTATGATTCCTTCGCTGTGGAGAATTTTCGAAGTAGCGACAAGTACTCGACCTCAGCGAGCAGTCTCTCCGATTTGAGCTCTGAAGAGCTTCCCATTGCTTTGCGGTGGTAAGCGGCTTAGAAAGTGACAGGCGGGCGTGCAGGGTTTGCAGTCGTAATGTAGGATGGGGTGGGAAGCCCTTGAGAAGACGCAAATAAACAGGACCTACCCAAAAAGACGTCCAACAGTGTGTGTTGACATCCAAGAAGAAATAATAATCCACTGAGCCGATTTTATGACGTATTGAGACTATTGATCTGAGGGGTCTCCCCCCCCCCCTTCGGACCCCCCCCCCTTCACCCATTCGTTCTGCACCCCATTGAAAGTGGATGATTATACGATCGATTGTGTTTTTTTTGTCGCATTTCCTTCAATTTGATACCGAAGATCTCGAAATATCGGCTTGAATATTTAAAAGTTTATTAATCCCCTTAAAACTGTCTGCTCCATCAACATGGGTAGCTCTTCGAAGGCGACCCTCCCAGGCTCAACGAACAACCCGTTTGCGATGCAACGCAACAAATCTCCAAAGTTCACTGTAATTAACAGGCGGATAAAGGGATCGCAACGGAACATGAGTGTTTCTCAGGAGGAGCAGAAAGCGAAGCGCTCGAAACTTGAGCATGAGTTCAAGCGTCGAAAGAACGTGAATGTGGTGAATGACAGGCGATTTGGCGCCGGGAATGAAGATAGAAACGTTGAGGAAGTTATGATGGAACGATTTGTCAAGGAGCGAATGAGAGGAATGAAGCAGGGAGGTCGGAGCAGCAAATTCGACCTTGATGATGAGGACGATGGTTTTGACATGATTGGAAGCGGAAAGAAGCGTAAGCGGAATTCGGCGAGTACATCTCTGACTCACAAGGGTTCCGCTATCACTGATGAAACGATCAAGAACGACCCATTCAACAACGGTGATGACAGCGACAATGATGATCCGTACAAAGCGCTTGACAAAGCCGACACAGCGCTGCATTTTGGCGGAGGAAAGTTGGCCAAGTTGAATGAGAATCCGTACGGTTCCTACGGCGGAAGTGGCAATAACAACACTGGTAACTTGGGGGATATGTATAGGAGCAGGAAGACTGAGCTTGACGACGTTATTAAGATGAGCAAAATGATGAAAGCAGAGAAGGCCATGAAGAAGGAGGAACAGGTTTCCAAATTTGAGGAGGCTGACGAAGGGTTTGACGAGCTCCGAGGTTTGTTAAACTTTCGCGACCGCGAGAAAGAGAAGGACGAAAAAAGTGACCGAAAGAAACTGATTCGAAAGGGGGAAGTGGAGCAGGACAGCGACGAAGAATGGGACATGGAAATGCGATCATATTTATTTGACAAGAAAGCTAAGGCGACTGACCGCACAAAGACTCCCGAAGAGTTAGCGAAAGAGGAGCACAGTAGGCTCGAGGAGCTAGAACGGAAACGAATCAACCGAATGAACTGGGTATTCGACGGTGATGATGTCAGCGATGTGGAAATGGACAGCGACGTTGAGGAGGAGGGAAGGAGGCGAAAAGCAGAGCAGTTGAGGGGAGATGATCAGCTTGGAGACGACGACGAGGAGAAAGGAGAAGGTGGGAAGAGGGGGAATATTGAGATGCGTTTCACTGCTGATGGACTGAAATACATTGATGGAGACGGAAATTTTGTTGACCCTCCCGAGGCTGCAGCCGTCACGGGCAAAGTCACGGGTGGAGGGGGCAGTGGCGATGAAGAAAGCGAAGATAGTGACGGCGAGGACGAAGATAGCATCGCCGCTGGAATCGGTAACAGCGACGACGAAGCGAGTGCCAATGATAACGACATAGTCTACCCGGTCGGAACGAGAATCAAAGCAGCGTATCGCGTCGAGGAGCAATTCCAGAACAAAAAGTCTTGGTATGACGGCGAAATTGTCGCTGTCAATGGAGATGAGGAGGAAGGAAATGTTACATACGACGTGCAGTACGAAGATGGCGATTTTGAGGAAGGCGTCAAGATGGAAAATGTCAAGGGTGCAAATACAAAGCCATCGGGGGGGAAGGCGGTTGACACTGCCACCACCTCCGCAAGGTCGTCGTCACAAAAGAAAGAGACAAATGATGAGGTTGAGGTCGACGAGGGTGCTCTGTTGAAAAAGAAGCGCCAGAAAGCTCGTGAGATCGCTCAGTCCTCAATGCCATTCATCTTCACCACTCCACCGACTACTCTCGACGCTCTCCACGATTTGATCATCGAACACTGCAACGTCGGAAGCGATGTCATAACGCTACTCAACCGCATCCACAGCAGCAACAGTGTTCGCCTTGACAGGAGGAACGTAACTCCTATGCAGAACTTCCTCGACGTCCTCATTCGCCGCTTCGTCAAAGTTGGTGACGCCATATTCGAATCTGGAGATGGGGGGGAAATGGATAGGGCGATGCAGATTGACGAAACATGCAAAGTGATATATAATGTTTCGCAAGACCACCCCGAAACGGCCGCGGCAATATTCGGACGCCGGCTAGGGATAACCCAGCGCGCTCTCTCCAAGCGCCTGCGTGATGCCGAGCTTTACGTCAACACCGACGGAACGATTAACAAAACGAACAACAACAACCGTGATGTTGCAGCGGACGCGGACGAAGAGAGTGACAGCTTCGAAGACTTCTCTGTTTTTCCCTCTTTCGGAACGATATTCATGTTCCGCCTCATCGGGCACGTTTTTCCTGTCACAGATTACAAGCACGCCATCGTGACGCCAACCCTTATTCTCATGGGACAGTGCCTTGGCCAAGCGAATGTTAGGAAAATCTGGGATGTCGCCAAGGGACTTGTCATTTGTGGAATCGGACTTGGCTTCGTCACAGAGACTAAGCGTGTGCTGCCAGAGGTTGTAGGTTTTGTGTCGGGTGTTATCCGACTTTTCTCGGAGAGGAAGGGGAGCAAGACGATCAAAGGAGGGTGGAAAGGGGGGGGGAGATTCGAAATTCCAACTCTCTCTGGGGCAGAAAAATCGGTTCATATGAAGGACATTCGTTCGTGTGTCATGAAAACGGAAGATTTAGGGAAAGACGATCTTCTCATTGACTTCAACCAGGGGCGGAAGGAAGTCGTTACGAGCGTTTTGAATCTGGCTCTCAGGCTTGCGGGGCAAATCTTGGAACTATATGGAACCAGCAGCAACGTCGACCTCGTGAAGAGGCTGGGGTTGAGCGTGGAACTGCTGAACCAAGACCCAGTCGGTGGCAAGATAATGAAAAAGAAAATCCGGCAGTTGTACGATAAGTTCAGTGCCGTGAGAGATGCTGCTGCCGCTCCTCGCAAACCTCTCTTCATTGTGGGCCCTAAAATCAATGACCTTGCTGTGAAGTCGCTACACCCCAAGATTGAGGATGTCGACACCTACAAAATCACGAAGGACAAAGGAAAAGAGAAGAAGAAAGCAGAGAGGGACAAGCTCCAGCGGCAGTACAAGCGTGAGTCTAAGGCTGCTGCTCGCGAGCTCCGACTTGATGGCCAGTTCATTGAGCAGAAGCGGCGTGAGGAAAAAAACAAAACTGTAAACAAAGGAAGAGACGAGAGGAATCGCAATTTTGCGTGGATGGAGGGCGAGGCGGCGATCTTAAACCAGCAAGTTCGCCAGGGCGGCGGCCTCATGAGCGGGGGTGGCGTGGGCGCGGCCAAGTCCAAAGCTCGAACCAACAAAATAGGCCGCATCAAGAAGAAGGATGGCAAGTTTTGATGCTAAATATTACTGTTAAAATGGATGCTGTTTTATATTATAACGACTGTACTCCCACCTTAACTCGGGAACTCCAGGAGCCAGTGCTGGGAATTTTTACAAACTATCCAAAGTAAAAAAACAAGCAGAGAGAACAGAAATCCCGTAAATGTTATCCCAACTGCCATACCCCCCAAAATAGATAAATAGCGCTGCCTCTGCGACAAGCTCTTGTACATCTTCCGAACTGCTCGCTTCGCCTGCATGGCCTGTTCACAGCGTCGATGTCGTCGGCGACGCCTCGCAGCAATGTACGTCGGTTCAGATTGCATCGATGTGTGCAATCTATCGTTCCGCAGAGCTGGTGATCCATTTCTAAATGATGAATTATTCGGGGGGTTCGGAGGTGATAAGATCATGAACAAACCCCAATGCGTTTCCTTACACCGTCAGAGAAGGACTCTGTGGCAAGAGGGGGGAGGGAGAGGCTGGGTTTGAGCGTTATGTGGTTTTTTTACCAAAATCCGGACACAGGAACTCGAGAGAAGGGCTAGTTCGAGCGAGCGATACTGGTATTATTGTGCGACGTAAATTGTATAATGATTAAATGGCCTGGGAAGAATAAGCCTTATTTTGCTCCCCATCCGAACCAAAAACCCATTTTCTGGGTGTGAAAGAATTGTCTTATTGGACTATCTCCTCTCATTTGCCTTCTCCACGAAACGAACGAGGGACGTTTTTTACTGTCATCGCGCAGACCAACCAAACATACCATCAAAAAAAGTCTTATTAAGTATTAATTTTTTGTTAATCCTCCCAAGCAACATCATCGTCGTCATCTGAACTGTCGCTAGTGCTGCTCTCGTCACTGCTCATCCCTAACATTTCTGCCCTCTTCTTCGCTAGTTCCTCCGCGTATTTGCGCTTGTATTCTTCGTTATCCTCGTCTTCCTCCGCATCTGAATTTTTCTCGTCCACGTCGTCATCGTCATCGTCATCGTCGTCGCCATCATCTTCCATTGTGTCTGTGTCTTGGTTATTTGTCTTCTTCTTTTTCACCGCCCCAATTTTGCTACTACCAATATTGTCCGCCAAAAATGAAATCTCTCCCTTCTTCCCTTTGCTGCTCTTTTTACTGCCCCCCACGCCCCCCGAACCATCATCTACACCGCCATCACTGGCACCTTTTACGTTCTTCCCCTTGCTCTTCCCGTTCCCCTTCCCCTGCCCCTTCCCCTTCCCCTTCCCATCTGACATTGCCTTTTGGAAAGCATCATCGATGCTGTTGAAACCCTCTCTCCCGTTCCCGCTTTTATCCACTACGACCTTCAAATTTCGATTTCCCTTCATGTCCGCCATGAACGCATCGCCTCCCATGGCATCAACTGCCCCGCTGGCGCTCTTCCCATAGTCACGATTGAGGCCCGCTGTCCGTCCAGTCCCGGCCAGTCGGCTAGATCCGATGGACTGCATCAAGTTTTCTGAAGGTAGGTTGCTCGAAAGAGGAGTGGTGATGGTCCGGAGGTGCGCGATAATCTCAAATATTCCTGGCCGGATTTCCTCGCCCGTGTCGGAATCGAGGCGGCTCAACTGACTCTTGACCTTCTCCCGGATGACAAGATTCTCTAGCCTTTCCTGCGAGTTGTTGACCTCCTTGAGAGTGTAGGAATCCAGGTCGCTCATTGCATTGCATCTGTCCTCCCGTTCCTTGCATTGGTGACAAAGATAACGTCCTCTAGTTGGATCTGAAAAATCAATAAACTTTTGTGCCTGCTCAAGAGTGTATTGGCCATGGCACTGGATATCATATTGAGGGCATTGGAACATTACGTTCGTTCGGCTTTCAGCCTCCCTCTTTGATATCATTTCTTGCAGAAGATGCACTCGCAGCATGATGACCTTGACTGCCACATTGTAGTCAATATACCAAAAGACAACGTGATTGTCCCCACTGCTGTCATTGGCCTTTTCGGTCTTGACCAACTTTTCCCTCATTAAGAACATCAATCCCTCCTTGAGTTCGCGCCCCGGAATCGATAAGCGGGCGTTCATCTCATCCTGTCGGAGATATTTGTCTCGTATTAATATATCTATGAGGAGAATGTGAATATCCTCATAAAATGCTCGGGCAACGGCGCGAAGGAGCTGTTCTGCATAGTGGGTGGGATCGAGCGACATCTAGCCGGCGAAGGCGAAGGTGAAGGCGAAGGCGAAGGCGAAGGCGAAGGCGAAGGCGAAGGCGAAAGCGAAAGCGAAAGCTTCACTCTGCGGAGGCTTGGCCAAGTCCAAGCTTTGTTACAGCCGTCGGTGGAGTTGCAGGGTAGGTTAGCTCTGTAGAACCGAAGGCTTTTCTCCGTTGATTGACGGGAGGCCTTCCAGATCGTTGGCGCCGAGATTACTTGTCGAAGACGGAAAAATGACTGCAGGGCAAGACAATTAGTTTGAGACCGAGATGCACGAGCGGCACATCCAATGTACAGCAGCCTGGAACGATTATTCCTTAAAATCACCCTTACAGCGACGGTAAACTGCTGTTTACTCCCTAGCTACGGTCAATACACCTCTTGAGTCCCTCTCTTTCTGCATCCCCCTTCCCCTCCCCCAAGTCCTCCTGCTCCCTTTTCCCATCCCCCCTCCACTCTAATCTGATGGCAGCGGTACCTCGAATCAACGCGCTTTTGATTTTAGATTCCAACGGACGGCGCTTGGCTGCAAAATACTATGGTGATTTCTTGAGCTCGGGCGAGGATCATGAAGGTATGTGCTTTGTCTCATGTTTGCAGTCTGCTTCTGTGGTCCCCTTCTGCTGTACCACTTTGCCGTGCCTTTTTTCTGTGGTGGCACGTTGTGTTGCTTTTTTTGCTGTCTATTTTTCTGTATTTTTTCTGTCGCTTTCTTTGACCCGAAACGTACGCACTTAACTGGGCACTTAACTGGGAATTTATGCCCATGCTGCGTGCCTACAATATGCTGCTTGAGCTCTTTCTTATTCGCACAAGAAAACCCACAGCTAGGACCAACTCTACTACCAGAGTCACGTGTACACTCGCCCGCGCTCTTCTCGTCAGCGTCTAACACTCCAACCCTCAAAATTCTCGCTCTGTAGATCTCCGCTCCTCCTTTGAATCCTCCTTGTGGAAAAAAACTAAAGCAACCTCAGCCCGCACAGAGTCTGAAATTATCACTTCTTCTGGGCAGCTTTGCTGTTTTCGGTCAGGCTCAGACGTGAAGGTGTGCGTTATCGGTAGTGGAGACGAAAGCGAGCTGGTTCTCGCGATGGTGTTGGAGGGATTTTTCGATGCCTTGACTGGTGTGCTGCAGGGCGGGACGGACCGCAGAACTATACTGGATCATCTAGAGATGGTCATGCTTTTGATGGATGAGGTTTGCGATGGTGGGATTGTGCTGGAGTGCGACGCCGCTAGTTTGATGTCGAGGGTCTTGATGCGGGAGATTGACGACCCAAATGTGTTTCCTATGAATGGTTCTGGAGGTGATGGGAAGGGTAATGTCCCCATTGGCGAAATGACAATTGGCCAGGCCCTCAAGCAGGCTCGAGAACAGTTAATCAGTAACCTCGGCCAGCGCGATGGCTCCTAAAACTGTTGTAGGATAATTAAGGAACGACTACGAACGCGAATGCGAGTAAGAATACGTAAAAAAAATGCTAATGAATGGAACACAAGCTTTGTGGCCAAAACCAATCACTTTTTTATTTCCACAAACATTTTCCACGATGTGCTTCAGGTCCAACCGAAGAATGTCCCGAAATCGACCTCTTCATTTGTCAGGGCACGGCGGAAAACTCTCAATCCACCCAGTACAAAATTCTCTGCCCCTACATTGTGAACCACTAATTCCTCAGGACCTGACCCATCCTCAGCCGCCACCACCTCAACCCTGTAGTGCATGCAATCGACCTTTCCTGAGCAGAGTTTTACCGATTCGGAATTAAATTTGTACACAACTTCGACCTCCGCCCCACCGCCTACAGTTACCACAACTGCCCCAAACTGGTTCAACTCTTCTATTCTCCTAGCTTCCCCTTTTCCGTCCACTTCCTGCGGGTAAAGTCTCGCAATGATTTCAGGACTGAGAATATTAAACTTGACCCCTCCTACCTCAACTCTAACTGTTGGATTCGGTCCCCCTTGTCCTTCATTAATTAAGAAAGCTACTGCAATAGTGACTCCCGCCGCCCCGGCCCTTACCCCGTTTAGCTCCCCCCTCACAGCTCCCCCTTTGACAAATGGCGTCAACCCGACAACACCACCGTCATCAGTCGTCAAGGAAGCGATAGTCATTCCCCAAGTGAGAGGGAAATCGCTCGTAAGTGAAGGCACACTTCCACCATGGTAGGCATATCCATTGACTCGCCGATCGTCACCATCGTCACTACTTGCCGGTGTCTGGTAGAAATTGTAGCTAGCAATAACGGATTCGTCCCTCCACAAAGACCAAGGACGCTCGCGCACCCAATATTGCGTCACCCACTTCTCCTCCACACAAAATTCCTCGTCGATCCTGCGACCGTAAACGCTGGAATCATCGCGACCAGTATCAGTTCCAACAGGACAAGAGCAGTGCCAGCTTAGGGGGTCAAAGTGTGAGTAATCGCTGCCCTTCCAGTGTTGAAACATCACTCCAGAGCCCTCGCGAGGACGGATCATGATGCCGTTAGCATCCGGTCCGCGGTCGCGGCAAGCATCGTCGATTGACACGAGCTCGTTGGTTGTTCCGGGGATTATCGGGAAAACCGTCTCCCCACCCATACAAGTATTAACCAAATAAGAAATAATGGTTTTCACCCTCTTCCCACCTGGATAGTCCCCTCCCATTCTCCTTAATTCCTCCGTTGAGAACGGTCTCTTTTCTTCAGCGTTCCACGCGGGATCGTAATGACATGTGTAACGTCCCTCTTTTCCATATCGCTGAACTTGGAGAACTTCTGCATGAGAAGCTGGTAAAGACGCAAAGTCGGCGTACTTCCGAACAATCCCCCTCAGTACTTCTGAAATGTCCTCTTGCTGGACGAAATACCCACTAGCGATCGAAGTACGGTGCTTCGCGAACGATTCCTGAAGGTTGCCAGTATAAATCAATTCATTGTGGGGCGATGGTGACATGGAAGGGGCGGTTTGACGCAAATATTCGGTCTCTGAGTGCGAGAGGAAGGTGGGAAAGTGATGGACAATAGGAGAGGAAGAAATTTTCTTCGTGGATTGGTTTGCGGAGGCGGATCGCTGTAAAGATAGTGGGGGCAGTGGCACAACCTGCCCAATTTCATACAGATGTTCCACGAGATCTTTGATTTTCTCTTCTACAAGCCTCCTATCTTTGCCCCCCCAAGTGGGCTCCTCCTCTCTCCACACAATGTCAATAACCTCCCCGACGTTCCGAACACAGTCCAACCTCGTCAGAAAAGCGAGTGCGAGACAAGGCACATTTACCTTAAGATCGACAATACCACCTCCAGCGTTCGAGCCAAAGCTGAAATCGCACCGTAACTCGCTGTTGTGTTTCCAACTAGAGGAAAATTCGACAGGCCACTGGTCTGGAGTGAAGTTTTGGAGTTCATGGGACGCCGCGGCACAAAATACCATCTTAGAGATAGCAGGGGCGGTCACAGATTTTGTAGCTGGTGGGGGGGGTGATGATGACAATGACAATGACGCAGAGTGGAAGCCGGAGTAAATTGTGCGGCCTTGGTAATTGCCGTCCACTCGTTCTTGTGGAAGCAACTTCTTAACATAGAACTGGTGTTTGGCGTGTCCCCCACCGAGCAACTCGGCTAGTTGGAAGCCATCAAGCATATCCCCTCCCATGTAATCGCTTTTTATACCAATACCGTCTGGATAATACGTCGATAAGTTGTAAAGAGCAGGGACTCCCCAGCTGCTCATGACTAATTCCCCCTTTCCCGCCCCTTCGATCCACTCAAAAATCTCCGGTACAGTGTACGCCCGGTCCTGGCTGTGGCAGAAGACGTCGTAAATCTCTTCATCAGTCTCCCACATACCACTATCGCTAAGTGTTGCCTTCGTTGTTTGGAGGCGATGCGTTCCTGGGAGGTTTGAGAGGATGTGGCGGACAGTTTCCAGACAGGTAGAAGTTGACGTTGAGGAAGCCGGAACTAACTTTAAAGCGCTTTGGATGTCGTAGATGCCGGTTCGGCCATGATGACCGTAAACCATTATAAACATACCACCACCTGGCCTTAGAACAGAAGAGAGGGCCCTGAGACCCTCAACGGGGGAAGAAAGGTGGTGAAGGACCCCAGAAGAATTTATGAAATCAAAAAGAATATCCGACGGGAGGCCTAAGGAAATTCGACCTGAGGGAGTGGAGAGATCTAATAAGCTCCCTTGTAAGAATGTTATCTTCGGGTGCCCAGCCTTCCGTCCTGTTTGACGTATGCTGTCGCGAATGTGGATTCGTGAGCGGGCTACATCAATGCTTGCAGAGGATAAGTCAAGGTGGTAAATCTCCGCCGATGTAGCAGCGTAGTTGCCGTCTAAAGATTGGTATATTTCATTGAGGTACGTTGTGACGTCTCCCGTACCACCGCCAGCGATGAGTACACGGAGAGGATTGGTTGGTGAGCGGGAGGTGGCAGGGGCAGTGAACGTTCTCTCGCCAAAAATGAAGTGATCCACAAAACCGGGGTGCGAAGGCACATCTGATATCAAACGGGAGAATTCATCGGCAGGATTGCGAGGAGGATAGGGTAGCTCCGTATACTGTTTCGATACAGTCGATGTCGTTTCATCGTTGAGACAGTTTGAAGGGATCAAAAGGGGCATCATAAGGAGGAAGGAGAAGACCGCCTTCATTTTTTTTATTGCGTGATATATTGTTTGGTGGTGTTTCCGAAGCTGAAGGTGAAAGGCTCCCGCGTATACTAGGGATATGAGGGGAAGGGTGTTGTCAGCGTCACGAGGATTCCATGAGCATCAATTGTGGCACTGCATTTTAATCCTGTCAATGTGCGAGTATAAGTGCTAATCACGGGTTTAGAAAAAATGGAACGTTGGAAAAAAATCGACAACTAACTCCCTTCAAAAAAAATTCTCATGAAAGTCATTAAAATTCATCAGTGTCTACGAAATGGGATTCATCTCGACCCATTTGAATTCTATCGCCTTGTGTTGGCCCTCTCATGTAAAATCGTAAGAAATTTATCAAAAAGCTCCCGATTCCAAACAGCACTGCCACCTTGAAGCTGTTGTTTGCTAAGAAATTTAGCAAGAACTGAATGTAGCCTTGGCCATTCGCAGCAGTCATCAGCTCTGAAGGAAATTCCTTCCCCGCCATTAGTGCCTCGACGAGAGAGGACTTCAGGGTATCAACGGACTGTTTTTTTAGGTTGTCTTCTGACCCTTCATTCATCGATTTTAGTGCCAGCAAGAGCTGGTCCTTTGTAAGTTCAGAAACTAGCCCCATTAATTTCCCTCGTGATTTTTTTTCATGTTCCTCCCTCCCCTCGTACTTTTCCTCCTGCATGTTAGTTAGCATTTGCACGACACGCTCGTCAGTGAGGTCGATTCCCCGCTTTTTAGCATCCTCAATCATATCAGGTGTTGGATTGCTAAAATCCATCTTTTTGATGGATTGTTGAGCTTGTTTGGCTGCTTTAATTTTTGTATCCTCGACCTGTTTTTTAGTTTCTTCGATCTTCTTCTTTAAATCTTCTGCTCTGTCGAATTCCTCGTTCCGCTCGTAGATTCTGACAAGTTGTTCTGCATCATTGATCTTTTCTTTTGTGTGAATTTGACTGCATGGATTAAGCCCCCAAAAAGCTAGTCTAACTCACCTGCTTCTCTATAGGATCATCCGGCATAGTTTCGACCACTCCTCTCCCATTGCCCCCACTAGCCCCTCTGTTGTCGTCTCCACGTTCCCCCTTGTAAATCTCCCCTCTGTTGAACATACCTGTGAAGGTTTTCTTATCATTGACTTTCTGGTGTTTCTTATACTGAAGCAATTCGTTTAATTTCTTGTTGATCATCTTATCCTCCCCGTAAGATTTTGCCTTCTTGAGATCGGCTACGGCCATGTCGAGCTCCAGTCCGCCAGATGACTTTGGCCCAATTCTGGCCATTGCCCTCCTGTAAAGTGCCTTCGGTGATTTGGGGTAGATTACCAAGGCAGCATCACATGCCTGTATTGCGACGGAGAAATCACTCATCCGGTGGCAGCATATAGCGAGGTTCAAGTAACAGGAAAGAAGAAGCGACTCGATCTCTGAGACTTGCTACGCTGACGTCCGTTAGTAGGGCGTTTAACATCATAATAAGTGTTGTTTTCCAACATGTGACTTATCTTCTCACCTTTTCGCTAAAAATTGTGTCCATCTCATAGCTGCTCTCAGACAAGTCAGCATCTTTGATCCCCTTCTTTTTCCAGTCTGGGTCTGTATTTTCTGCCCACTTGAAAACCGCCAATGCTTGCTCATAGCAATGATTGGCATCCATAGCATCTCCACAATTCAAACTATCATTTCCTTTATTCTTCATCTCTTGCGCCACGGCCATCCTCTGTCCATACTCCATTGTTCTAGCTTTAATTATCTCTTCCTTTGCAAACACCGAATTTTGGTAAAATCTGTGGATGGTGGTAGTAGAAATACCAGAAAAAATGCAGACACACGCGAAAGTTAGCTGACCCGGCCATGTATTAAAAAGGAGGGGGAGCGCTCCCACATACGCACACAAAGCAAATAAACCAGATATTACGAAAGAACAAAACATTAACCACGCGATCGAACTAGCAAGATAGATGAACAGTCATCCACTATCGGATGCCCTCCCACAAACCACACCGCAAATTCACTGACCTTGGCCATGAGTCAAACTTGTTTCTATCCGGCGCAGTCTGAGCTGTTTTCATTTTAACGGCTTGCTGCATCAACACGTTGAAGGGGGTGCCGTTGACTTTGCTTTTCATTGGGTCTTCATTGGCTTCAAATTGATCTTTCTTGGCATTAGCTTCGGCTTTGTCGTTCTCAGAGTCAAACTTATCCCACTTTTTGTAATCGGGTGCATGCGTCATTTTACTGGTGTTTGGCCCTTCGCGCCTTGTCGTATTTAGTTTCGCCGATAAATGAGCCAATCTTAACCTCTTTTTCAAAAAGTTGACAAAATTTAACCCCTCACACCAAACGTAGTCAGTTAATTAGATAAAAATATGGTAAGCCGTTCTCGGGCGTGCAATCGTCAAATAAACAAGCTGTGAACGTTTGAATCAATTTATTCCTCCCCTCGCCTCCTCACAACGCTAACTTACTGTCTGCCCGTCTCCCACCTGCCCCCACCCCCAATCCCAGTCCTGCTCTGCCGCCATCGCCAACTGGCAGAAGAAGGAGGAGAATGCAGACAAGATCCAAGAGGAGGTGAAGGAGATGTTGCTGTACTGCCAGATTCCTCCTATCTCAAAATTGGACAATAGCCTTAATCAGCTGAAGGCATGCGAAAAGCTTTCACTAAGTACCAACTGCATCGACAGGTTGTCAGTCCCTCTGGCAGGCATGACGTCGCTTCGGATTTTGTCACTGGGGAGAAACGCCATCAAAAAGATTGAGAAGCTCGATGACGTAGCTGAAACACTGGAAGAGCTCTGGATAAGCTACAACCAAATCACTTCCTTGGATGGATTGTCAGGGTTGACAAATTTGTCAACGCTGTACATAGGGAATAATAACATCAAGAGCTGGAACGAACTGGACAAGCTGAAGGATTTAGAAAATTTGCAGGATGTACTCCTTTTTGGGAATCCTATTTATGCTGAGAAGGAAACAAAGGAGGAAAGGAGGGTGGAGGTTCTCAAACACCTGCCTAACCTGAAGAAAATAGATGGAGAGATGGTCAAGCCAGCGGAGCGGGAAGCCGCTGCCGCTGCGTAGGGTATTTGTCGGTGGTGTTTTTTGTTGCCTAATTAGGGAAAATATTGTGAAGCGCTTTACTATTAAAAATTGTGCCAAAAATTATAAAAGCACCTAAATGCACCCCCATGAAGGACAAATTTGTCGATCAAAGTGGAGCTCCTCGAGACAAGGCGAAGCAAGAGAGACTCGGCAGCTTTAGCTGGGCGGACGGAGACAGGAGAAGAGGCAAGCACGTGTACGCGGCTGCCTCGGGGAACGGAATAAATATCAAAGAAAAAAAGAAGAACGTTTTTAGCGAAAGGCGTCATCTACATTTTCCTGTCCGCATTTTTTTTTTGCCTTATAAGTTGTCAGCAGTGCTCGTGGTAACTTCTTACTAGACTGCTCCCGTTCGATATCCTCACGAGAACCCCTAAAGAAGTATTCCTCTAACACCAACAATCAGACAGATTTAACCTTCAATTTTCTTGAAGGCGACGATCTGTTCGATGTCAATGGCGGACTGGACAGTGACCATGACCTGGTTGTTTCCCTCGTCCCAGGCATCGCGGATCTCCTGGGCCATCTCCTCGGGGACGTCCGGGAGCTTGAGGTCCTCCTTCTGCTCGCCAGCCTCGTTGATGAGGGAGCAGAAGTCCTCGTCAGTGATGTCAAGGAGCTCCCACTCGACGCGGGTGACGACGGGGACGGTGGTTCCGTGGGTGGAGGGGACCATATCCTCGAGCTTCTTGCCGGTGAAGATGTCAACGGCCAGGAAATTGCACTTGGCGTGGCCGTGCTTCCCCGTCTTGGAGACAGAGATGTTGAGCACCTTGCAGGGCTTTCCCTTGATCATCATGTAGCCGCCCTTCTTGATGGCTCCGGCCTCCATAGGGATGACCTTGGACGCTCCGGCGTCGGTGTTCTCGATGGCATAATCCTCGTCAGACATTTTCTTGCTTTTTTTTGTTAGCTGTTTGTGCGTGGATGAGGTGGGTGACGGTTACGAGGGAAGATATGGGGTGAGTGGGGGTGTATTAGCGATCGGTGGGGGCAACGGCAAGCAGAAAGAGATCAAAGCGATCCAAGGGAGAGGAGATGGCAGAGAAGTGGGGAGGTTATGCGATTGAGCGGCCGAGGTGAACTTTGCAGCATCAGACTATTTTTTACTCTTATTCTTCTCGCGCAAGGAGGGTAATCACAATGGGGGCACAGTCGATGTGGTTAAATTAGGCTTACCGTTTAAATTTCTCTTGATTATGTAATGGGAGGCCAGAAAATAAGGCAAAATTTTTTGGGAGGAGGAGAACAGTGGCTGCGAAGGTATGAAATTTTGGTCCCACCTTTTTGTTTCTCCCTGCGAAAACGTGGCTCTAATCCCCTTCCTTTACCTCTAGCATCCCGGAAAACACACAAAATACGGTTTAACCCGCAACCCCCCCCTTCAAACTGTCCGCTTCCAAAAAGTTGGTAAAATCCCCAGTCCAAAAAACCATATAACGCTCGTCTCCCCATTTGGTTTTGCACTCCTTGATACGTCATGATCAATTTCATCCTCTTGGTGAACAAGCAGGGTCAAACCCGGCTCAGTACTTACTACACGTGGATGTCCATGAGCGAGCGAGTTGCCCTGGAAAGTGAAATAATCCGGAAATGCCTTAGCAGGAGTGAGCTGCAGTGCAGTTTCCTTGAGTTTCGTGGATTTCAGATAACTTACCGGCGATACGCGTCGCTATTTTTCATCGTTGGGACGGATGGACATGATGAGAATGACCTGGGAATGTTGGAGTTCATTCATACATTGGTCGAAACCTTTGATAAATATTTTGAGTCTGTTTGCGAATTGGACATAATGTTCAACTTAGAGAAGGCTCATTTCATCCTTGATGAGATGGTCATGAACGGATGCATAGTGGAGACGAATAAGGGCAACATTCTGAGGCCCATCATGCTCATCGATAAGGAGAGCAAGAAGGATGAGAGTATTTTCGGTGGAAGGTAGGTTTGTTCAGGTTTTCTAAGTAATAAAAAATAGCCTGTGAGATTTAATATAGGAACTTGTCCTTATTGTAATTTGACCATGTGTGTTAATCATGTTTTCATTCTTCTCAACTAAATCTCTTTTCTTCTGTTTAATGAACTTTCTATTTCACTTCCCCTTGAGAAATTGCCGATACTCTCGCGTTTTCTTGCTTTCTTCTACCTCTACTTTATTTCTGATCTCCTTCTTTTGTCTTTTTGTTGACAATCGCACTATCCAACTGAAATGCCAGAAGAGAGGTGCCCTCTCCTTTGACCCCTTGGACATCTCTCCGCGAAAATAGAGGTGGAGACAAAGGCGCAGGGGCCCCACTTGCCGGCCTATTCTCACCCCCTGCTACCCACTGAGAAATTTGGCTCCTCCTTCGATAACCACCCCTGCCGCCGCCACCCCTGCTACCACTACCACTACCACTACCCCTACCCCCATTGTGCGTTGTCGTGCTCCTTCGCCGCCCACTTCGCGGGCTGAAAGTTGTGTGCTGCTGCTGCATCATGAATGAAGAATTGTAGCTTAGCGGGGAAGTAGGGTAAAATTGGGAATGCTGATATTGTTGCTGATATTGTTGCTGATGTTGGTACTGATTTTGATACATTTGTGACTGCTGGAAGTGCTGCTGGGGGATAGGGCAGTACTGCATCTGCGAATACTGCGACTGTGCGTTCTGAATCGCAAGCTGTTGATTCTGGAGCAATAAATACTGAGAAGGGAAGGAAATACTGGGTTAGCCAAGCTAATTTTTACGACTAAACTCATGTTTTCAACTCTGAGCGCGCACTCTCACTTACTTGCTGGTAACTCTCGCTCGACTGTACAGGAGTGGTTGGCGCGAAAGGGTTTTCTGGCCTGTTTGCCATGATATCAGTGAATCCAGGGCTGGTGTCTACTCCAAGCGCTCCCGTCCCTACAGGGTTGTGGTTGTGTTGCATGAAAGACACATAATGCGTCGGACTGATAGGAAATGCTGTTTGGGGGTGAAAGTGTTGTTGCTGGTGCATTGGTGGCTGTGGTGGAAGCTGCTGCTGCAGCGGCGGCGGCTGCTGGAAGCCGCCGAATTGGTACATTTGTTGTGGCGAAGAAGGCATAGAATGCTGATAATGCCGATAATGCTGGAGTTGAGCCTGAGGGATCAATTTTGGTTGCGCATGAGGGATATTTTGTAGACGTGGCTGTGGCTGTGAATCCTGCTGTGGCAGTGGCTGTGAGTCCTGCTGTGGCACAGGATTTTGTGGTGGTGGTGGTGGTGATGGTGGTGGTGATGGTTTCTCTGTAATTTCCGTCTCCTCCTCAACAGCAGTATGCTCCTCTACCGTTTCAGAATTCTCCTCCGATTTCATTTTAGCTTCCTTCTCGGCCTCCTCGCAATCCTCTGGATCTCCCATTTCCCTTCTTTCCCTCTTTCTTCTCAATCTCAAAAACTCACACCCCAGTAACTTCCTGAAATAAAGCGTGCCATCAACGGGAGGCTTCCATGCCTTGCACTCCCTAATGCCAATTTCTACTCCCCCATCGAGATTGTCACCCACAAGAAATGGATGAGAAGCTGCCTGACCGGCCGTTATACGATCCCATGGATCAAGACATAGGCATTGGGAGAGAAAGTGGCTAAACTGTCCCAATAGTCGATCCTCCCCCCGGACTGCTTCCCTCCTGGAGTGGTGCGAGAACAAAATCTCCGAAAGACGCCGGTACTCAAAATACCTCGCTTTTGAGGCGTTGGCGTCCTTTTCTGACAATCGCCGATTGGCCGCGGCGTTGTATTCCTCCTCCTCCATGAGCCTACCCTCTCTGTCTTCTCCCCTATTCCCAAAACACTTGTTCTTTTTATAAAAATTGACACTCTTGTAACCCAGCGAGATCATTGAATCTGGGATCGCAGAAAGCATTTGCTACATCAATTTGTGAGTAAATGAGTGAAGCATGTGCGGCAAGAACAGTCATGCGCTGCATATGGCTCGAGACTCACCTCCATCCGGCACAGTTGGTTGTAGTCGTCAATCCCGGGGAATATTGGCAAACCTAAGAAGAGTTCTGCGAGGACACAACCAAGGGACCAAATATCGATCTGTCGGTCGTAAGGGCAGCCGAGAATAACCTCAGGAGATCTATAAAAGCGCGATTGTATGTAGCTGTAAGTGGACTTTCCCTCAAAGAATCCACTTCCAAGATCAACGAGCTTAACGTCGATTGCTTCGCGGTTGCCCTTTTCGTAGTTGACGAGGATATTCTCGGGCTTGATGTCGCCATGAACGACCGATTTTTTATTCAACAAAAGCAGCGCGTCCACCAATGTTTTAGTGATGGTTTTTATCTGAGTCAAAGAGAGACCGTCAAATTGGCGCTCCTTGAGAAATTCGTATAGATTGACACCCAAAAGAGGAGTCACAATGCATAAGTGGTTGTGGTGGAAGAATGTGTCTAAGCACTGCGAGGGAAGGAGGCGTGGGAAGCATTGACAGTCAGTGCATCGATTGCCAGTGCGCCTCTATAAGACAGGGCAATTTGCACTTCAGAACAATTAATTCAATTGACAAACTTACTCACCTGAACAACAGCCGTCTCGCCGCCTTTGCCACCGCAAATACGCTCACCGTCACCGAGACTATCATTACCATCACTGCTGACTGTAACAGCTTCGTGAATCAGTTTGAGCAATTTGACCTCTATCTCCGCCTGTTGCGTAAAAGCTTCTCGGTTTCTAACACATTTGAGGGCAACTCGCGTATTGTTCTCCACATCGTAACATTCAAATACAAGCGCGAATGTCCCGTAGCCGAGTAGATCCTTAACAACATACTCCCGGCATACATCTATTGAGGTGTTGGGGTTCTTAAAGATGTAAGAGGTTGAAACGATGAGATGGTCTTCTTCGTTGTCACAAAGTAAGCCCCCGACACGGTTTGAGGTTGGCACAGAGGGGGTCGTTAGGATCTGTGGCATATCCGACATTACCCCCGCCAATATGTAGAAAGGACGAGCAAGGGACTTAATCCAGAGTTGTTGATTACCCCCGCCAATATGTAGAAAGGACGAGCAAGGGACTTAATCCAGAGTTGTCGATGAAACTAGGTCCCTACTGTTGTTCTTCTTTTTTCTGAGATATTTTATTTTGGGATTTTTAAGTGTCTCTTATTGAACGCTCGGTCACCTTTAAAAGACGCACACCTGGAGTTTTTTAGTGCGAGAAGGAAGATTCGGGAAAATTTTTCGACTGTTAAGAATTCTAAGTCATTTTTAAGCAGAACCACGACCATCACCACCTCTAGGAGAAAAGGAATCTAGCTACCCACGAAAACAGATTGCACGTTAAATGACAGCCAGACTCTCCCTTTTTGTAATAATGATCATCAGATGCATTACCTTTTCGGCTGGCTTCCGATCCGCACTCACTCGACCAGTCCTCCGTTTGCAGAGACCACTGCGAATAAGTTTCTCCTCCTCTGTAGAAAGAGAGACCGTGCCCCGCACATTTGACAATCTATCCCCGCTACCGTCTTCAGGTATTCTGTCTGTTTTTTCCGCAAATGGTCGGTTTCAAACTCCAACCGAGGGTCAGCGTGAGGTGTGGGACTGGTACAATGATAGCACTTCCAGCTCCCCTTCCAGCTCATCAGCTAACGGAGTGTCCATTCAACGCCGGTATCCCCCCACATTGATCCTTGGGTCACAGACCGGTAGCGGCAAGACTCTTGCTTATCTTTTACCGATTGTGAACAAATGCATCGAGAAAAGCTCTTCAAGCAAGTTTCCAAGATCAATTGTGGTGGTGCCTAATGAGGTTTTGGCGTACCAAGTTCGATCGATGGCTGTGGAGGGCGTGATCCCCTCATCTGATGACGGTGAATTGGGTGTTACAATCGACATTTTGCCCAATGGTATCGTCGAGCTCAATGACTATCGCCCCTGGCGCCCTCCCTCAAAACCTTCTTGGTCCGACTTGCCAGACACCACAACAACAATGGGAACAAGTACGACTCCCCCCCAAATCCTAATCACCACCCCGTCTGCATTCTCTCGGATCTGCCAGTCTGTGAAGACGTCTATTCCAATCTTCTCCTCCCTGGAATCGATTGTGCTGGACGAGGTTGACCTCCTCCTGACAGGGGACAACCTCCCTCACACCAAGAAAATCTTCCAGGCACTGAGGGCCCTGGGAAGGTTGGATCCGGCTCTTTTCAATGAAGCTGATTATAGTAGTAGTAGTAGTGGTGGTGGTGATGGTGATGGTGATGGTGGTAGTGGTAGTGGTAGTGGTAGTTCTGGTCTGATGCCTAAATTGCTTTGTGTCGGAGCGACTATCCCGACCAAGGGAGTCAAGTTCAGCCCTCGAGGACTACTTTCCAAGGAGTATCCTGAAGCAAAGTGGATTGAGATAAGCGGATTCCACGAATCATCTCACGCCGGTTTGGTTGCTTCCTCTTCAAAGGCAGCTTTTTCGCCAACCTCGTCGTTGAATTCTTCCTCCAATCTGGCACGCAACTCGAACAGCAATGATTATGTGAATTGGATCGAGGTAAAGTCTGATGGTGAAAAATTCAAGCTGTTGGTGAAAATGCTGACATCAGCGGCGTCCGTGACGAAAAGGGACGGTAAACATGAGAAAACAATCGTGTACGTGAACACAGCAAAGAACGCAGATGCCCTTACTGACGCTTTGCGCGACAAGGGCGGCGTGACTGAAGCAAAGGCCTACCATGCTAAGATGCCCAAGGAAGATAGGCGGTGTATTCTGAAAGAGTTTACTGAATGGAAACGCGGTGTCGAGGACGGTTGCAGGGTGCTTGTTAGCACAGATTTGAGCGCTAGGGGACTGGATATGCCAGGAGTGACAAGAGTTATAGAGTTTGAAATGGCATTGGACACTGTTGCCCACTTACACAGAATCGGCAGGTGTGGGAGGTTAGGAGCAGGCTTGGGAGAAGAAGAAGGAAAGCAGGGAGAGACTGCGAAGGAGGCGGGGCTTGAGCGCAATTTCGGTGAAGCGTTCGTCTTTTTTGACCCGACATCGAAAGAGGGGGATTTGGTTTCTGCCATCCGAGAAGGAGGAGGTATTGTTGATGGAGATGGCAATATCGCCAAGGCGTTCTCGCGGAAGAGAGGCTTCAGAAAGAAAAAGAAAAAGGGAAAAGTGATCTAGCCGTCCTGTTTTTTTTCGGTGGACGACGGATGGGTTGTCAAGGGCAAGTGAGAAGTAGCAAATAAATAAGACTTTTTTTTACAACACTCTTTCATCATCATCACGTTCCATTTTACTCTCCCTCCTCCAAGTAGGGCTCGTCCTCGCCATATATTTCATCTGCGGCCGGCCGCGACGCTGAAAGCTAGCCAAGTTCTGCGTCGCGTCTAGCTGCATCATGGAGGGCCGGGCCTGCTTCGAGAGCATTTGGATCGCCTTATTTTCTGTCTTGGTCTTCTCGCCCGACAAAAATTTCAGCCACACCTCGTAGAATTTGAACTAGTTCTTTTTTAAGGGGTTTACCCAAAATCCCAAAAGCATGTTAGCATGTTGAAGAAGAAAAAGGCTGACTCCCGAAATTCCAGAATGACTCGGCATTCCCGGGCCCACCTGACTCATTCTTTTTAATATAGCAATATTCATCAATCGGGTATTAAAAAACGCAAATACGAACTCCCGGTAAGTGTTTTAACACTCTCGTTGAATTTTTTCTTCCAAATTCGTCTACTTACAGTCTATTTTGTATGCCCGACATCACAGTGAATACACATCATTCTGTTGCATAGTTCCCCAGATTAAGCCAGAATGGCTCTCCTTGTGCATGACGTCAATTCCGACAAGATAACGCATGCTCCTTCTCCGACACTTAAGTCTATCGCTCCAATTTGTAACTCCGTCCTTACCAGTTATGTCTCTGATGAGGTCAGCACTAGCACTAGCACCAAATCAGTCTGCGCAGATTTGCCAAGGAAGAGGAAATGGTTCACTGAAGCAGAACACGGGGCTAGTCCAGAACATGGTGAGCCGACGAAGCGCCCCAAAGTGCGGCCGAACAGTAAAACAAAGGTATTAGGAGTTTACCCTAGTTGGAATGTGACTGGGACATACACCGCCCAGATCAAGTATTCCAAGGGGAAGCGGAAATATCTCGGCGATAACTATTCCACAATTGAAGAAGCCAAGAAAGTCTATGCAGAGGCTGAGGAGGAGATTCGCGGTCCAGTGTTCCAGTGCAGCACATGCAGTGAGGAGTGGAATGTCAAAGGCAAGAAGTTGAAGGATGGGGAAAGTTGGAATTGTCCTCATTGTGTGAAGGAGAGCGACAAGTTAAAGAGTTACATCAACCCTCTTTACTTGCAAAGACCCATAGAGAGAGTGCAAAAAATTGGTAAAAGTGGGCACAGGGGTGTCAATGAGCAGAACAAGAAGGTGAGTCAGGAAGTCATAGAAGCAGATAAAGGCGATAGTCACGCTGACACACGCTCACAAAATAACGCACAATACACGCTACGTATTCAATTCTCGATATATGCAGTGGCTCTCCCAATTCTACTCTGGGGGACTTCAGAAGCACCTGGGAACGTACAACACCTGTGAGGAAGCGGTAGCTGCCTTCAAAATCTATGAGAACCGTTCTCTCGGGAAAATTTTTGATTGTTCCTGCAAACGTAGTTGGTACGTTAAGAGGAAGACGGCGCCATTTGAGCAGGCCGATGTAGAGAAGCAGGACTTAGGCAAGGCTTGGTTGTGTCCCAAGTGTGACCCTGTCCCTTTCGCAAACAGCTTGGAGCTTGGTTTGGCGTTTCTGCTCTGTGGAATTAAAAGGGGGAAGGTACTTTGATTTTTTCGGCGTGCTCCTTTTTTCCTAGGGTGAGAAGAGGGTGTATTTTAGTTTTCCGTTGTAATAGCCGTTTTGGGCTGTATGAGCCGTTATGAGTTAGTTTTTGGAGCAGGTTGTCTTCTGCAATTTTGGTTTTGGTTTTAGCAAATTTAAAAAGAGAATATATTCGGCCACCTGAAATCTATTTATTCTTTTATTTTAAGGAGGTGGCGGCCCTGGCGGAGGCGGTGGTTTTTGTTCCTCGTGAACGGGCGCTCTCGGAGCAGGAGGAGGCTTGGGTGTTCCATGTTTAAGCTCCACTAAAGCAGCCTCTAATACTTTGTCAAACAATCTGGGGCTCACTCTCTTTATCATATTCCCCTTCAGCGCCTCAGTTAAATTAAATCTAATCAGTCTCTTAACCTCGTTCTTGACTCGATCAACAGCAGTATCATTTCCCATGTCTTTACCCTCAAATTTCTTCCCCACGACATCCCCTACACTAAATTCGTCCCCAAAAAAACAATCCGCCAGATTCATGGCGAACCGCCACTCACTCACGACACACCTTGTCTGATAGTATGGTGAGGTTGTAGCCAAGTGAGAGTTGGGGAGAGACATCTGCAGAAAAGTCTTGAAGTTTGTTACGGCGAGAGAGAAGCGAGTCAAGTGGGCTTTCGCATCTCTGTAGTAGTCTTCATCGTAGTTATTTCCATTAACGCTTGCATCAAACACGCTCCCGACGACTGAACGCCACTCCTCTTCCTTGCCCCTTTCGTTCTCCCCTATGTATACGTCGGCAAGCTGCATGAACTCCCCCTCCTTCGCTTTAGCAACTCCCGCTGTTAAAGCGTCCTTCCAAGACTGCAGAAGCTGTCGAGCAGGGAGAGAGTCAGGCAAACCGTGCGGTACGGTGTTATTGTTTGCGGCGTTGCCAGAATTATTGCCAATGCTGACATTGCTAATGCCGTTGCTAATAATCGAGCTTTCATCCCCACAGCCGCCGGGACAGACCTTGAAAACCTCTGTCTGCATCTTGTCACCTCCTGAAATTTCAATCTTCAAACTGCCTCCCCCACCATTCACGCTCCAAGGAGTAAATTTCACCGACGATACGGACGTTAAATGCAGGGTCTTTGACCGGCGAGGAAGAGGGGGAGTGTAGCTAGCATCTTGCTGGTGTTGGTGTTGGTTTTGGTGATTGTGGTGGTGATTGTGGTGGTGATTGTGGTGGTGATTGTGGTGGTGATCGTCGCTGTCGTGGCTGTGATGGTGGTGGTGGTGGTGGTGGTGGTGGTGCTCATGATGATGCCGTGTCTCGTAATCATCCTCCACGATCACCAAACGTCCGTCCCTCGTCAATATAGCGATTACTTTTGTGTAGAGGTTCACATCAAGGTCATTGGAACGCCTGAGTAAGTAAGAAATCCTAACGATGTCATAAGGCGGTGGTGGCACAAAAGGAGAGAGCTGAATGTGGTCATTAGACGCTGAAGAGGAGCAGGAGGAGGACGAGGAAGACTCGTCTGAGGAGTCGCAATCAGAGGCGTCAAGATCGTTCTCGTCCTCGTCATATTTATCGCCATACCAAATCACGTCGCTCCCGGACCCCCAGCCGACGGGGATATCACTTGGTACATCAATGGAGGATAATCCATCACTAGATGCAGCATTTGATGCACAGTCACTGTCGCCATCCCCAGAAATAAGATAAACTACCTTTGTTTCCACCTCAACTTTCCAATTTTCGCTTTGAGACATTCTATTTGCCTCTTCACTTCCGTAGAAGGAGATTCGGCCCTGTTTTGCGTATGTTGTGGCCTTCTCTCGGACAGTGTCCAGGCTCTCAATTACATCATCTTCTGGACCCAGAGATTTCAACAATGTGACTTTTTTACTTGTTATCTGTGGCTTTTTGCTTTTGCCAGGTAATACTCCACCACCCCAATCTTTCCCATAAACGACATTCACAGGGTCGTCATTATTTACGTCTGAGATAGGGGAGTGATAGAAAAAGGTAAGTCACAAGTTGGCTAGGTTAGCGCTTAGCGCTCGCACACAAAAAGCACTCTCACAAAAAAAAACACTCACAAGAAGAAAGCAGCTTATCTAAAAATGAAATGGGACGCGCAACGCTCGACGCATAGCAAGGTAACGTCACCGTGCACAGCAGCACGAATGTAGGCCCCATTCTCGAAGCGGTGGTGGTTGCAGTGGGATCTCTGTAGGACAAAGGGGGTAAGCTGGATCCAAACTTCTTGGAGACCATTTCAGAAAGGGAGGAGGCAGTCAGGCCCGGGACTAAGCGGAAGGCGGCAGAGGTCACAGATGATGAGGAAGGAGGGGGCGGAGGGCACAGGTGGATGCGCAGGAAAGCAGGGGGCGGAGGGGTCGCCATCTACACCCAGGGAGGAGGAGAAGGAGGAGAACTAGAGGAGGAGCCAGAGATTTTTTTTTGGCATAAAAATGCCAGGGCGCTATCCTATCCTATCGCCAGGAAAAGGGGGAGGCAGAAGAAGAAAATGTGGAAATGTGAACGTGAGAAAAAATAGGAAAGGATTTTTCTCTGGAGGACTTTATATCCTCCCTGATAACCTCGTTCAACCAGCGATGGAGAATATCAAGCTGCTAAACAAATAGAAAGTTAAAGGCTGCGAACGCACCAAATATTAAACCAATTAAATTATTTCTCGGGAAGAACCGACTGTCTTGGGGAACTTTTCCACCTTGGCATTCCACCTCGACACGCAACCCATCAACCGACGCAGCCAGATATTTTCCTCCATCTCTCGTAGATCTCGTCGATTTTTCTCCTGACTTCTGCTTCGCTGCCCTCAAAGTTTGCCATGTTGTTTCCGTTGGCCTCCAAACTCCTTTCCAAATTTGCCAAATAAACGCCCACCGCTCTTGCATCCCCCCCCAGGCCCCTAACCCAGCCTTTGTACCTCTCCAAAGCTTCTCCTGCTTCCCTCAGTCCCCCTCCCCTGACGTACCGTCTTGATATTTCTTCTAGCAACTCCGCCCTAACCAGGGGGACCAAAGAAGGCAAAAGTCGTTTCGTTGATGTGATGGCCACATTGATTACCACAATGCGAGTGATCGAACGCTCCGCCTCTCCTTCATTGTTGTTTGGTGTATTTTTTGGATTCTCTTTGGATGAATCATTTTTGGTTACATCGTTTTTGGATGAATCGTTTTTGATAACATCCTTTTTGGATGAATCATTTTTGGATTGATCATCATCTGAGGCCTTGCAAACAAATCCAATGGCACTGCCATCAGGCAGAAACAATCCACATACTTTCTTCCCGTCCACTCCAAGTCCGAGTCCGTCCAGCGGTCCACCTTTGAATTGTCCAAACGATCCCCGTCCTCCCTTCTCTCCAGGAGACGATATATGCACAGCAAAACTTTCCGTAAGGAACTCGTCCGAAGATCCGTGCAAGTTGCCTGGCGCCTCGGGCAAGAAGGATCCGCCGCCGCAACTGGCGGTGGCGACGGCCTCCTTCCTGACGGCCCTCGAAACCTGAGCAGCAGTCGCATTTCTGTGTCGGTTGATGAGGCCGGGGTCCGCTTTCCTGGCCAGGTGGAGGATGTTTATGTTTGCGCGAGCACTGATCTCTCGTGTGGGAGAAGAGGGGGAATCAACTCCAAAGGCTCCGTTTATAGCACAGTCGGTAGAGTCAGCCCTTGTAGAGCCAGACCTTATGCATGGTACAATAACACCTAGTGGGTTTGATGGATTGGAGATAATCGTTGTTCCTGTTGTGCCATTGCCATGGCAGGTTTTTGTTCTTGTTTTCGTGTCTAAGCCGGCTGTTGTCGCAACGTGGTCGTATCCCATTCGCAACCCTTCGACGATTTCTTTGGCTGTGTAGCTAAATAGCGGGATGGTGATTTGGTTGTCGCCATCGTTGTCACCGTTGATGTTTCCGTTTCCGGGGGAGTTGGCAGTTGAATTAGGTTGGAGAGGAGTAGAACGGGAGTAAACTGTACCACCGTAACTTCTACCTCCCCCCAGACCATCACCGCGATCGCAAGCATTAGGAATAAGACTAGGAAATTCTTTGACTCGCAGTACCTTTGTCACACCCTTTGCATTAACTCCATCAAATCCACCATTACTGCTACTACCGCCGCCACAAAGTCGAAAATTTATTCTCTCGCCCCCTTCCAACCAAGCAACATCAACGTCCATCTCGCCCCCTTCCCTTCCCCTCTCATCCTCTCTCGACGACAGTAATCTCACCCCCCTCCCAGTCTCTTCAATTGCGCTCTCCCAAAGATTCTCTTCGACCCTCTCCCCCCCGACTAAACAACGGAACTCGTGCAGCAATGAGAAAAGCTCATTTACCTGAGAGGTCATGGTATCCTCGCAGCTTGACCTTGACTGCGGAGACTGCGACGGTGAAGATGACAACGTCACCTGTTCGTGTTTCCGCTTTTTACCTTTGCTACCTTCGCTTTCAATGTCGTTGTCATCGGCTTCACTTTCGTCGTTGATGACGCCGATAGAAAGAAAGCCGTCGGAAAATCGAATTGCAATGTTGAAGTCCTCGGAGGAGGGGACACAAATCGGACAGAACCAAGATATCGACCCTCGGATGTGGACACGCTCTTTTTTGTTGCTCTTCTTTGGATCAATTGAGTAGATATATCCGTCTTGTAGAGTTAGGAGATTGTGGGGCGATATTTCCGTGATTTTATCATCTCCAAGCCCATTTCCACAGATAACATCATTTACGTCATCATTGTTGTTGTCGTTCTCGTCTTCATCAACGGCCATAACTTCGGCAATAACGCCGTCCGGTGAGGCGAATACGACCACTTTACCGCTGACAACGCAGTCTACTATCATCTCAACCCCCTCCACTTCCTTTCCCCTGCCCCCACCACCCGCAGCCCTCCTCTTCCCTCTGGCTTCCACAGTTCTCGGCCCAACCATCCCAAACCTACGTTCGTCCGACCCGTCCAGCGTCGAAGCTTTCATTATCGACGGGGTGATGTGGTAGTTTCGCGCCGCGTCGTCGTCGTCGTCATCTTCATCGCTTGAACTCCCGTCACTTATGCGGATCAAGGGCAAGTCAATGAGGTGTAAAGTGCTCAATTTTGTCACTATACACAGGGTTATGTCCTCGTCGAATTCGCCCCCACCTTTCCCGTCTGATTCCCCTTCTCCCCCCAGAGAAAGAGAATGAGCATGACGGTAAGAGGAACCTATGACAAACGAATAATCCACAATTTTATGTGGCACCATAACATTGAACAGGGTAAATGCTTCTTCCCCATCCTCAGAGGCAATCACAAGTCCAGATATAACATACCCAGAACCTGAACCAACGACACCAGGTAAGCCCCCGAAAGAATTTTCTCCGTCACCTGCGACAACTGGAAAGCCGCAAGAAATGACCTGTTTCTTCCCATCGCTACTACAGTGTGTTTTTGTCGTCGATTTCGTCGTCGATTGACAAGGACCAAACTCAATGTTATGAGGGAGATATACGGATAGAGTCATCAAAGCCTGAGAAAGAACAAAGGCCCCTTCTTGGGAGTTTCTTCAGGGCGGCGGCAGAGGGGGCAGGAAGCAGAGCAAGAGGCAGAAAGTCTACAAGAAATAACTTTTCACTAAAATAAACGACAAGAACATCTTCCGCAGCCTATATTAGCGTAGAGGGAAGGATAGCGCCATCCGATCACCTTTTGTGATATCTAATAATTCCTTCCGAAAAAATCCCTCCGCCAAAATGGCCTCCCCTTTCTGCCCGCCCTCCCCTCCCGATGACTCAGTACCCAATGCCGCGAATTCACTCTCTTCCATAGCTGGAGCTTTCAACGATTTCGCGGGTGGCTGCTATTCAGAAGTTTCCCGTCTCCTTCGTCAAAAAGTTGAGTTGGAGAGCATTGTGCAAGGTTTGGAAGGGCGTGTGAGGGAGCTCGAGGGGGAGCTGAAGGATGTTCGGAAGAGCGGGACGGAGGTCGTCATGGGGTGCTTGGATAAGGCCATAAAACAGGGGGGAGAAGTCAATGCAGACGACCTCGAGCCACTCATTGAGCTTTTTGGGAGGAAAAGGAAGGGGGCCAGTCAAGGAAGAGGGAATGTGAATGTGGGGAAAGTTAAGGTAGTCAAGGAGAAGGAGGGGGGGGGGCAAGAATTAAAATCCAAGAACAAGTACGAGGACAAACGTGGTGAGAAGGAGAACGATGAACGTGAAAAGCGGAGGGAAAGGGCACAAGCAAAGGAGAAAAATTATCGATTTGAAGATCAATTGCAAAAACCCTCCACAAGCAGTTCCTCAAATCAAAAGCGGGATAGTTGTAGTCGGGGTATCGAAAGCAATAGTAAGAGGCAAAAAAAGGGTCATGAAAGTAACAAGGAGAGCAGCCACGACAATAATGACAGCAAAAACAAAAACAAAAACGAAGACAACAGCTACGATTTCAAGTTTAAGGATGTTGTCAGAGGAGAAAAGAGACGAGAACTCCCCGGTCACGAGTGCGAAGAATGTCAAAAGTTTTACAGCGCCCTTTGTGATGGTAATTCGATCTTTGATAAGTCTGACATGCTCAAGGCATGCAGCCGTCACCGCAGCCGCTTCACCCCTGATATGACGCCTGACGATTTTTGGGAAATGTCGTTTGTAGACGAAATAAAGGAGCGGAAAGAGAAATCATCTAACGGCAACAATTATGACTTTTAAAGGGCCCGATGAGTACTGAGTGAATGAATGTAGAGTATTTTTCGTAAAGGTATTTATTTAGCTCTAATTTATCCACATTAGGTCGCATTTTCGCTCTCTTCTGTCTTCACTTAAAATGAGCACACTTTCTTTATGGCCTCAAGGTTCTTTGTGGCATCAGGAATATAATACTTTTCGAAAACCAGTGGGAAAGGGGTGTCCAATCCGCATACTCGCTGGATTGGAGCTTCCAGGTGCAAGAAGCAATCCTCCTGGATACGGCTGCTGATTTCAGCTGCAAATCCGCCGGTGATCGGTGCCTCGTGGCTGATTACTACTTTACCAGTTTTCATCACGCTCTCGAAAACTGCGAAAGAAGGATTGAAGGTGAATGAGCCCACAGTAGGAAAGCAAAGAATTGAGCTATCAAACAAAACACAAATTGGCAACGCACCTGTGTCGACATCCCATGGAAGCAAGGTTTTTAGGTCAATGAGCTCGCAGCTGATTCCCTGCTGTTCTGCCATATCGCAGGCCTTTTCCAAAACCCTAAGCTGCCCTCCCCATCCGATCACCGTGACATCGCTGCCCTTGCGCATTACCTCCGCCTCTTCGAGGGGAATTTCGTAATCGTTGTCCGGAACATCTTCCACAGCTGCTCGGTAAAGAACCTTAGGCTCCAAGAAAATAACGGGATCGGGGCATCTAATAGAAGCTAGCAAGAGACCCTTCGCGTCCTTCGGTCCTCGTGGCATCACAACCTTAAGCCCAGGTGTATGAGTAAAGTAAGCCTATGGGAGTAGAAAGGGGATGGCGTAAGCGATTAAGGCACAAGTTCAAAGCTAAGTAAACTTATATAAACTGTATTGCAAAGTAAAACGCCCCGCATCGCGCTGAGAATATTCCAGACTTGTATCACACCGCCCACTTGGCATAGCACTTACCTCTGGAGACTGACTGTGGTAGTGACCCCCATGTCCTACCGCTCCGCACGGCGTTCTAACCGTGAGGCCACCGCAATTCCATTGATTTCCACTTCTATATCTGAATTTGGCAGCCTCGTTGACAAGCTGGTCAAACGCTGGGAAAATATAATCTGCAAACTGAATCTCTGCAATTGCAGTGCTCCCCATGCTGGCGTATCCAATCGCGAACCCAGCGATTCCCTGCTCGCATAACGGTGTGTTAAAAACTCGGTCTTCTCCGAACTCCTCACGGAGCCCCACAGAGCAACGGAAAACACCCCCAAATGCAACATCCTCCCCAAATGTCACTGCAGTAGGATCAGTTTGCATGGCAGTGCGCATTCCCTCGTTGATGGCAGTAAATAGGTTCATTCTAGTGTATCCAGTAGCTGTCTGTGTGGTCACGGAGGAAAGTGAGCGGGATGAGGAAGGGGGGGGGGGGGGGGGGGGGGGGGGGGGAAGCAGGGGGGAGGGGGGGGAAAAGCAGGAGAAGGAAGACAGGGGACAGGGACGAAG